>SXGT01629722.1_pt1 | contig 19525 bp, 12 predicted proteins | sample 3176221 | NCBI WGS metagenome assembly SXGT01 (sample SAMN11356862, study PRJNA531348) | freshwater metagenome | isolation source: freshwater sample F1-120 | place: China: Fuxian Lake, Yuxi | collected 2017-12-25
CGACGACCGGCGCCAGGTTGGCGCGCGCTGCATAGAGTGCCGCCGTGAGACCGGCCGGGCCGGAACCGAGAATGACGATCTTGTGCGGAGTGGACATCGCCCCCCGGATAACAGACACGCGCCGGGACTCGATGGCTCGCGCGGGTGCAGACAGAGGCTGCGGCCGCGGCACCTGCCGCCGTGTCATGGCACTGACAAGGACAGCCCTCTTGATCGGCAGATCTTGCCCAAGGTGAATCTGAGGCCGCACGAAACGGCCCCTCCGCGTCAGTACCGCAAGTCTCCACGAGCCCTTGGGGCGGCACGAGCCTTGCAAAACCTCGCCAGCAGCAACCGCTGCAGCACGCCGGTCCATCTCCAGCGATCTGTTGCGGAAGGTGCGAGGAGGACTCTGTCATGGAACGTGAGAAGATCGGCGACCGACTCATCGAACCCTTGGTGATCGGGGCCGCCATGATCCTGCTCGCGACGATTGCCTTCCCGTACGTATCTCTCCATCGCACGCGCGGCTTCAACGAACGGGCCGCAAGCGATCTGCAACATCTGGCCTCGGCTGAGGAAGCGTACTTCAGAGCCAACAAGATCTATGCCGCTGACCCCTTCAAACTCGCCGGATTTATGGAGTCCTCCGAGGTGACAATTAAAGTCTCGGAGATCACCCCGACCTCCTTCAGAGCAGTGGCTCGGCACGAACGGGGTGACCAAACCTTCTTATGGGACTCGGCGACCAAGCAGATCCAAGCCCTGGCTCCCTGAGAAATGGCAGCCGATCTCGTACTGTCGGTGAGTTGCCGCGGCGGACAACGCACGTCACGGGCACCCCTTCACTTCCTCGCGCCCGGGGTCCTTTGGAACGATTCGGATCTCGATTCTGCGGTTCCGCCGACAGCCCAAGCTCTCTGATTCAGCAGTGGACGGGTTGTCGGCGTCATCGTTGCATTCGACATCTTTGGTCTCGTCCAGGATTTTCGGACGAAAGTTTGAAACCCCGACGGGGAAGATCTTGGCGAGGATGCAACGCGGGTTGGGGCTCTCCTTGATGTAGCTCTGCCAGCGGTCAACGAGGGTCGTGGCCCTCCGGCGCGAGAGTTGCACATTGAAATCAGGGGTCCCTACGTCGTCCGCGTGACCTAGAACCTCGATCCGAGCAATGCGAGCTGACGCTTCTCCCTCGAGGAAGCTAACGACCACGTTCCCGACTTTGTCTGCGGTCTCCGCTTGAGCCGGCGGAAGCTGCGCGTGGCCGAGTCCCAAGACCAGCTCATCCTCCAGCACCAGCGCACCCGTGCTCGGATCGGGCCGCTCCACATTGACGCCTCGTTCCATCAGTGCCTTGGCCAGCCCGTTTACCAGTTCAAGTTCGGGTCCACTCACCGTGTGCGGATCTTCGGCCTCGGGCGGATCACGGCCCTCTTGATCGAGCTGCTTATTGAGACTCGCGATCTCACGCCGCGCCTGCCACAGGTCGGCGGCCTGCTGTTCATTCCTCACTCTCTCGCGACGATGGCCCTCGATTTTGTCGGCGTCCTGCAAGCTCAACCGGCGCATCTCGGCGAGATGCCCCTCCAGGCCCTCGTTCTCTCGACGAACCTCTTCGATCTCGACGTCCATAAGATCCTTGGCCTTCTGGACGTTCTTCAGATCGCCGTGCATATTTCTGAGGTTCTCCTCCAGCTTCTCCTGGTCCTGCAAGGCCCCGAGCCAGGCGAGGGCCAGCAACAGTGCGACTCCCGACATGAGGTCGCTAAACGCTGGCCACACCTCGACAGATCGATGCCGTCGTCTCACCAGCCAGGTTCCTCCGGTACTGGGAGCCTAGAGGCGCTCGATCCACCACAGCCAACCGCTGATCAGGATGAGCCACATGGCGGCCGTCGATGCCGATGCGACGAGGGTCCAGCGGACAGTCGCGAGTGCCCGCTCCGATGCAGCGTGGGTCGATTGAAGCTGGCCTTCGGTAACTGCATGGATGCCGCCGAGGGCAGAGTGGACCCGCCTGAGCCCGTCCTCCACTGTCCGAAGTGATTCCGTGACCTGGAGGCCGACACCACTCACGTGTTTGCCCGTCTCGGCGAGGATCGCCGTCGTGGCAGCGCGGCTCTCGCCAAGCGCCGACACGGCGGCATGGGCCGAAGGCTCCATCTCCTGAAGGACTCTCGTCACGCCCGGAGCCATGTTCTCGATATTCGCCAGGTCACGGAAGAAGCGCTCCTGCACTATATTCAGCTTGTCGAAATACTGAGTGACCTGTGTTGCCATCGCGGCATCCACCCGCGTCATTGCCTGATCAACGAGCCCGCCCAACTGTCCACCCATTTCTTCGATACTTCGGAAGAAACGCCCCTGCACTTCGTTGAGCTGCTCGAAATAACGAGCGACCTGCGTCGCCATCGCGCCATCTACTCGCGCCATTGCCTGGTCAACGAGCCCACCCAACTGTCCACCCATCTCCTTGATGCTCTTGTCGAGCGTCGCCATGTGACCGACGGTCGTCCCCATCGATTGCTCAAATTCTCGCGCCATTGCCTTGAGAGCGTCCTTGTAACCCTCCCGGCTCGTAGCGGCTTCATTTGCCAGCTGTTTCACAACATGGCCGGCCTCGCTCGCAGCACTGGTAGCGGCAGCAAAATCAGCGACGGCCGTTCGGAGTGAGGCGGCTTCGTCAGCGATGATCTCTAGATTCTCGCTTACAGCCATAACGCTCGGGGCAAGAGCACCAATGACCTCCTCATAGTGCCCAACGACCCCCGAAGTATCGGAACTCCGGACCGCCGTCTGGATCTGGTCTCGAATCGTCTCGCATAGCTCGCGAAGCACATCCTCTTGCTTCCCGAATGACTCCTGAAGATTCGCCAATTCCGCTGAGATCTGGACGGCGACTGCGGAGTCGACCTCGCCCGGGCGAACAGGCTTGCCTAGCGCGAGACGCGGCCAGGTCAAGACTATATTTTTGGCATTGCTATCCAGCTGGCGAGCCAAGGTATGCTGAGCATAGGTGCTAAACGCGGCCAGAAAGACTGCCACAAAGGTAACACTGAAGGCCAGGGGGAGCTTCTCCAGATCGTCGGCCTGACGAAGAGCGAGCCCAATCGTCGCCAAGGTGCCACAAATCCCCGTCAGCAACAGCACGTTCGCCAGCCGCGCGAGTTCGTCGGCGATGCCCATGCGCTCCCGATCGTACAGTTCCCCGGCCTCTATCGGCGTCACGCTCGCCATCGCCGAGCCGTCTGGATGATTCGTCAACCAAGCAAGCGCCCCGGGGAGCTTGTTCGAGCCCGAGGTCGCACCCCGCGGGCTGCTGGCCCCAACGAGTTCGATAATTTCCTCGCTCTTGTCGGCCCCCTCTGTCGATTGGCGTGCGGCCTCTTGCGAAAGACGGTCTATTGCGGCCGCGTCCTGAATGGCGAGTCTCCGTCCGTGTCGCCATCCCCTCACCGTCAAGCCAGCAAGGGCAACCTCGATCGCCAGAAAGAGAGCTAGAATGAGCTCGATCAATTCGATTTCTCCGGAACTCCGGTGTCCGCCTACTCCGATGGGATGCGCAACACTGGTTATGGCAAAGGCTCGATCTCGACTCGAACCGTGGTCAATGGTTCCCGACGAGAGGGCTCACCGAGACGAGCGTCCTCGATGTCCGCGATCTCCTCCAGCAAGTCGCCCAAGCCCGCGATACGATCAAGCTGATCAAGCCAACGTCCCTCCTCCGCGACCATCTGTCGGCTTCCCAGGTCTTCGAGCACCTTGTCGATTTGGCGCTCGGTGCCCGCGGAAATTTCGATCGTCGCCGTCGAGGTCGGGCGGGGCAACCCACAATCACAGAGGCCGATGAACTCCCAGCACGGCGCATCGGAGTCGTCGCCACCTACGCCGCAGCTAGAGCTTGGCGCAGTCTTGTCACCGGTCTTCTCACCTGCCTTCCCGTTGGACTCGGACCTCCGGATCGTATTCCAGTAGGACTCGTACCTCCGAAAGGCCCGCTCGCAGTTGCCTTCCAGACGCGGGGCCGAGTCGAGAAACATCTCGTTCACGCCCATCCCATCGGGCAGTTTGAACACTCTCTCGGCACTGCGCTCCGTGCCCTGGTCCCGGAGTTCGATTGCAAGAGGGCTGCGGCTCCAAAGCGCCAGCGCCTGGGCCTCACTAGGCTTGGTTAGGCTACTGAGCGTCACGCTAAAGGCACGTGGCTTCCGGGCCTCGTCAGCCGAGAGCTCATGGCAGGTGACGCGGAGTACCCTATCCGAACCTTGCCCATCCATCGCCGTCGACGTGCGCCATCCCTCGGCCAGGACCTCCACGCGGCGCGACTCCCGGTCGTCCCTCCACAGGCCAACCGCCCGACTCTGCGGCCGGCGCTCAAGGAGTGCCTCGACGAACCGCGTCCCCTCGGCCTCTCGCTCCGGTGCACTTACGACCAGCGCGAAGACAGTGCGCTCTCCCTTGTGTGAAGCGTGGCATTCCTTGCGGCCTTCGCAGGTGATGTTGAAGTTCTCTCGCCGCCTCCTGTCGGGACCGAGCCTCGAACAATTGAGGTAGATCTCACCAGCAAACGGGATTCGATCGAGCCAGAGCCAAGCTCGACGCCCTCCTTCTGCGAGGAGGTCGGCAATCGGTCGAGCGAGTGCCGAGAGATTGGGGCGCGTGGATTCCCTGCACTGCTCGTTGAGGCTTCCAGTGGGACTCGGCTGACCATCCGTCAGCAGAATGAGGAGCGCGGCCCCTGCGGTAGGCGACTGCACCGTGAGCGCCGCGGCGAGATCGGCCCGGATTTCGCCATAACCGGAGCCACTCTCAAGGTAGCTCGGTTCGGCAAGAGCAGTTATTTTCTCGCCGACCCCAAAGAACTGCACCGCACCCTTCCGCGGCGGACGAAAGGACGGGACGCGCGCAATAGCATGATCGATGTCGTCCACGAGATCGGGCAGTCCCGCCTGCGCGAAGCCCTTCATGCTCACCGACCTGTCAATGACGAGGGCGGCCCAGGGCCGTGGGGTCTCCGCGCCACTTCCACTTGCCGCCATCGCGAGGAGCGCGCTGCAGAGACAGAGGTAAGAGATAGCTTTCATTCCCCGAGAACGCCCTTCTCGATAATCCTGAAGGCATCCCTGAGATCAACCTTCTTGCTCGTGACGCCCTCGATAACCTCTCCGAGGTCATCCTCGGCACGAATCAGTTCAACCAACGATGGCCGAACGACCCGGCGCACCCTACCTATTGCTCCTTGTGCATCGAAGAAATCCTGTGGATAAATCGAAAAGCCCTTGCCCAGGAGAGGAAAGAGGAGAAGCTCAGCCTGCTCAGCCTCCGGCCGTTGATAGTAGACCAGATCAACTGGGTATCCACATGTCGAGAGCTTTCGGATCTCAGCGCCATGTTTCCCGAAATAGTCCTGCATCGTCTCGTGCGCCGCGCTGCCCTCCCGCTCCATCTCCTCGCATCCGAGGATACGAGTCCAGACTCTCGCGAACTCCTCTCGAATGTGACCGGGATGCGCGACAGGTATTTTCTCTGCCGGTGGGCAATCTGAAGTCTCTCCGCCAGACGTCGCTGGTGGCACGAGAGCGTCCTCGATCTGCCCCGCATCAACCTGGAAGTGCGGGAGATCCGCTTCGATCTTGCCGCATGGCCCTTGCGGTCCCAGGACTGCCCGAATCTGGTCTGGTAGGGCCATTATCTCATTGCGCTTCTCATCAAGCATGCGACTAATATCTGCTAGCGACTCAGCCAAATGATCGATCTCCTTCAATATTCGCGATACCTCGTCTACTACTCTCATTTGGCGCTCAATATTCGTCCGCGAGCGGTTGATCGAGGATGAAGCGATTCGCTACCTGCCTTGAGCAACTCCCGTCGACCAATCGGGCTCGTTGAACAGTTTCGCCGGGAGCGCGTATCCATCGAACCTGCGGCTCAGTTGTGCGGAAACCAATCCTTTACTAGGAGCTCATAAACGATTCCAAGGGCCGTTCGGTGCCGATATCCTTGGAGACCACTCTCGAGCCGCGAACGCACCGCCCCTCGGATACTCTTGGTCGCCGAAGCGGGCAGCCGTGCAGCTGGATGGTTGTCTCCGAGCTTGGCGGCGAACACCTTCGGAAACGCCGGCGTAGAAGAGACGCTGTCGGCCGGGGGATGGGGCACCGCGCTCTTGATCACTGTGGTCCACGCCACGCCGTTACTCTCATCGAGTCCGTTTGGTGCGCAGACATTGGTGTGTGTCGGCGGCCCGTCCACCGGCAGCCGTGCGAGGCCGATCGCAACCGCGAGCTTCTCCCGCCCGGCCTGGAGAACTTTGGCGTTCAACGAGAGTACAGCTTCGCAGCCGGGCACGAGTTCCCGAATGCGGTCGCGCAAGAAGTCAACGAACATTCGCTGGAAAGCGTCTTCTTCGAAGGAGGCAAGCGGCCCCTTGGTGAGTGCGCGATGCCAGCGCCACCCGCTTCCGAGGAGAACTACATCGATTTGCCCCGTGAACGATTCCCCCGCTTCGTGCTGGAGCATCCCCGAGATAAAGCGGGCGGCGTACTCGACTGCAAGGAAAAAAAGCCGCTCGACGTCTGCCTGTTGTGGCCGAGCGACATCGTAGTCCGTCTCGACGCGCCAGCGCACCTCTCCATCCGCCCACTTGGATCGGCTCGCGAGTGCATCCGCGACCAGGTTGCCGCCGAGGCGTACGCTATCCCATGCACGAAGGTTCCGCGATTCCCGTGACCATTCGAAGAGCCCCAGGTCGAGGGTTTCTCCGCCCAGATCCAGTGTGGCAATCCACGTCCCCCCGCCCTCCGCGGAATGGATTCCGGCCTCCGACTCCGAAGCTCCCAGTTGGCAACGAACCTTCACATTGCCACCCAAGGGAACGTCCTGTACCCATTTTGTAGCTACCTCGAAATCCTGCTCTAGAATTCCGCGCTGTCGATGGTCCATGGCCAAGGGGAACGAGTAGCGCACGAGGATGTCCTTGGCCCCGAGCCTATAGGCTTCCGCGGCGCCAAGGGTGAGGAGCGCCCGGAGATATGATCTGCGCGCCTCGGCGCCCGGCGGGTCCTCTCTCCACTTTAGTCCGTCAACATTCTTCATCCTCTCAAGCTTGCGCGTGGGGATGGCGAAATCTCGGAACGGATAACCGTGCTCCCCGAAGGAAGTCTCAATGCCGGCGGCAAGGGCCGACGGCAGCACCGCCGCCGAGAGACTCGCACTGCGCTTCTCGCTCGCGATCGGCGGCAGTCTCGGCAGGAGCTTGTGTCTATCGTTCCAGAATTTAGCATTCTTCTGATCCTGACCGACGATCACCAGGCCGTCAACCTCGAAGCTCCTAACCTCGGTCGTTGGATCGCCGCTTCGTCCGGTCGGGTCGACGACGAGCGTGCTGCGGAAGGTTCCGAAGTCGACAGCGAGCACGGAGTCGCCATCGTGCCCCTCCGATCCGGTTGGCCGACCCTGGTTCCGGAACACCACGAAGCCCCCCCCCCGTGTCTTGTCACCGAGCCATACAAGACGCGGGCGCCCGGCAATCGTCCAGTAGCCTGATCCGTTGTGGGCTCCGGCCACCTCGTAATGCCCCGTCGAACCGCGAGCGAAGCCCTTGGAGGCAAGGTCGGCTGTCTCCTCTGGGTTGTCGGTCTCCACACCGCACCAATAGGTCTTCCAGGCGTCGCCTTGGACATTGGGCCAGACCTCGAGGTGCAATCGCTCTTCGGGGTGAAGATTGCGCAATGCAAAACTTGGCTGTACCCTGCCACCCCCCAGAAGCTGAAAATCGAAAGATGCACCGTCCGCTGTGCGGGTACCCTGGGGCTGATTATCCTCGCATGCGATTAGATCGATGAACTCGCTCTTCACTGGAATCCCAGGGAGAATCTCCCGCCCGTCCTGGCCGACAAGCACCATCAAGTTCGGGACGAGGATGTCTCCAACCGTGAGGTAGCGCGTATTGCTCGGAAAGCGGAGCCGCCAGCCAGCCTGCGCCTCGATGACAGATGAATCGCCCGCCGAGCGACGAAGCACGGATGTTTTGTTGTATATGGAGTCTTGAAGCCAAACGATCCACTCATGCCGGGCCTGGTGGAAGTGGACGCCTTGGATCTCCGGCAATCTGTCAAGGAATGACAGATCACGGATGCTCGCCGCAGGAGGCGCCTCTGGGATCTCGACGAAACGTCTATCTTCAGAACGATCCCAGAGGATATCCGGGATCGACATGGATGGCCTTCCGCGGAGGTTCTCCGACGAGAGCTTGAAGTGTCGGAGGGCATCACGGTCGAGGGAGACTGCGGTCAATCCCGCTTCTATCTCTTCCATTGATGCGCCGCCCGCTGGCTCCTCTCGACTGGCCCACTCGAGGTATCCACTCGTCAGGAGTGCCTCGACCCGATTCTCGTCCGCAGCGTCGGCCAGCCGGGCTGGAGCAAAGCTCGGCGGCACCTTCTGTCGCCCCTGGCCCACAGATGCGAGGAATCGGTCAACCTTGGGGCCGCGCTCGGGTTCGTAGCGAAACAGGTAGACGGGTTCGGTCCTTCCTTCCCCGTCGTTGCAGGCCAGGAGGAGCGGCCCCACAGTTCTCACTGCATCGAAGTCAATCGCCTCTGGGCCATCCGCGAGGAGGCCGCTGACGACTCTCGCCCACACCGGCAGGCCGCCCGATTCGCCGCGCGGCGGGTTCTTGAAGGACTGCCACCACGCCGCAAGGACCCGCAGCGCCCTCGCACGCTCCTCGTTACCGAGGGCTTCGTCGAGGGCCGCGCACCCCTCGCGGTGCTCCTCGCGTACGCCGAGCCACAGGCCGCAATCCGGATGGGTTGCACCGATCGCCCCTCCAATGAGTTCACGTCGTACTGGACACTCCCGCGCGATCTGAAGGAGGTAGAGGTGACGGCAACGCCCATCGAACTTGGCCACGAGTTGATCGAAGAGTTGCGGCGACCCAGGGAGGTCAACCCGGATCATCTCGAGCCAGCCGAGCGCAACCCCGAGCCACAACGTCTCGGCCTGCTTGACCGCGTCTCGGCGGCGGAGCTTGAGGCTTGTGCTAAAAGCGAGGGCAGGGCCGAGGGGAGTCGGGTAGCAGCGATCCAGAATCTCGCCATCGAGCTGAATCGATTCCGGCCGCAGATCGACCCGCCCCGGACGACCAGCCGGAGGCTGAGCGACCGTGCCCTCGAAATAGGGGAAGAGCACGGCATTGCCGGCGGCCGGCTTCTGCCCACTCGAGAGGCTCCACTGACCCTTTGCAAGATCACGGCTCCAGCCCTGTGCAAATATCTCGTGTGGCGAGGCGTCCTGGGCTCGCTCACGCCCATGGATGCACCTGCGCCACGATTGGGCACGAACTCTCGGAGAATTGTGTGAGAGCTCCAGGCTGCCTTCCTTCTTCATGGCCTCAAGCCAGCGTAGTAGATTGTTGAGATCGCGCTGGGCCGAACCGGTCGAGCCCTTAATGTGCTCCTCGAGGCGGGCGACATGTGAGGCCCGTATTCGGAGCGTATCATCCAAGCTCCGGAGAGCCTTGGTCAGAACCGGGCCGAGCTTTTGCTCTACGAAGAGCGCTCCAGTGCCCGCAGCGACCGTTGGGCGGAATTTGGCAAAGTCCCCCTGTGCCGTCAGCGCCGCCTTAGCCCCTGGATGGAGGATGTCCCCCGGCGCACTACCGCCCCTTCCAGCGCCGCGAGGATCCCCCGCGATCGGGAACTCCAAGTCGCCGTCCCGGATAAAATGCTCGCCGCTATGTGCTCCGAATATAGTGATATATGTCGGCGCGGGGTCTTGCTTGCTAAGGGCTCGGCGAAAGTCGTCTACCTCGCCCCAGAGACGGGAACCTCGATCGGAGATCAGCGAGGCCGCCGCCAGAAACCCGCTAAATGAGTGCGGGGTCTCGACCCCTTCCGCGCTCGGCTCGGGGAGTCGGGCACCTGCGGGTGGCCCGATGAGCGTCAATGCATCGAACTTGCTCAAGTTTTCCGGCTTGAGCAAGTGACGAAAGCCAATCTTGGCGTTGAGCATCAGGCGGGCCGTTGTGATCTCGTCCTCATCGACCTGGAAGTAGTGCGAGAACGCGATGCCGAGAATCTGCTTGGCACCTCGCCTGCGGTAGGCGTGTGCGACCTCATGGAGGGTGCCGGCTCCGGTCCCGCCCGCCAGCGACCCGACTATGACCACGGGCCGCTCCGGCGCGCCCGAACTATCATCACCGAGAAGTGCCTGGAGGCGTGTCTTGCCGCCCTCCCCGTCCAGGAGCGCTCGGAACACGACCGAAGCGGTCTTCGGATTCGCGAAGAATCCGCGTTCAATCCCGAGACCCTCCTCCTCTGTTGTCAGGCACAGGGGAAAGAGCCTGCTCCCGGCCGCTCCCACTGCATCACTAACGTCGACCGCTCCATTGCCACTGCCTCCCGCGTAGGGGGCGATCCGATCGATTCGCAAATCAGGCCTTCCCCAGCGAAGGAGCCGGTCCACCCCCTCCGTTACCGGGTTCCGCTGATCACGCCTGCTCCCCTCTGCATCCAGTATGATGACGCTCTCGGGAAGCTCCGCGATCCCCAAGAGATGGAGGAGGCCCACGGTCAGACCAAAACGTTGACCGGTACCTCCAACTAGGACTAGGGTGTACATGCTGTGCCCTCCTGACTTGAACTTGGTGCAGTCAGGGGGAGTTCTCATGTTTGGGCTGTCGGTGTCAACTCTTCGCGAGGCGCGAAAACTTCCGAGCCTTGGCGAGAGCCGGAGAGAACGCATGAAGTGGAGTGGGGCTACAAGGCTGATCACAGGGCTGGCGCTGCTGGCCCCCACCGCCGTTGCTGCACAGTCGGTCGACCCGCTAGTGCTCAAAGAGGTCGCCGACTATCCGAATTATGTCGCCCGCGGGAACTGGCAAGCCCTGCTCGTCGCCGCGGCGACGTTCCTGGTGCTCATGGTCACGCTGTTCGCCCTGAGCCGGCGTCCCGGCAGAGCCCGGCCGCCGTGGATAGAGTGGCTCTGTATGGTCCTCCTTCCCCCGCTGGCGTGTGCCGGCGTGATCCTGTTCTCCGCGGACGGCTCAGTGGCCAAGGCACCGGACTCCTACTGTACATTGCTCGAAGACGAGAGACCTCTTTCGATCTCGGACGCCAGTCAGCGCGAGCAGATCGAACGAGGCCTCGCCCTGTGCAAAGTCGCCGAAGACGGCCGACTCCGGTTCGCCCTAGAGGTCGGCGAGAGGCCCGTCGTGCTCAGCGGCACGCTCGCTCTTGTTCTCACAGCCGTGATTTGGGGACTGACGAACCTCAGAGTCGTCCGCCGCGGCACCTCCTGAGTCAACAATTCACCCAAGCGGCAACGGGCTTCCCGTCGTGCAAGGGCGTGGTGCGAAACCTCCGGCAAGAGCGCGACATGACCGATCGCGCGAACTCACAATGAAGAGTGCAAACTCACTCGCCAGCGCTCCTTCAAGTGAACGGGACGCTCTCACTTCAGAACGGAGACCTTTCCAGACGGGGTCCGGTTGTCCCCTCGCCTTCAATCCACCCGCTCGAAGAAGAGGCACTCGTCGATGGGGCGGCGCGCCGGGCGGCGGTAGGGCACGCTGGGCCAGCCGAGCGGCAGAAGCGCACAGCTCGGCTGCGTCTCGGGCAGGCCGAGGTAGCGATCGAGTTCTTCGCGGAACGCCAGATGCACGGTGGTGAGCGACGCACCGAGGCCAACCGCGCGGCAAGCGAGCAGCACGTTCTGGATCGCCGGGAAAAGCGCCTGGGTCTGCGGCGCGCCACGACGGGTCCAGCCGGCGACGACCAGATGCACCGGTGCCTCGTGCAGGTTTGCCGCGAGATGGATCCCGGCTTCCATGATCTTGCGCTTGTCGCGAGAATGACCGGACTCCTCGGCCGCACGCCGCGCCGGGGCGATGTAGGCGTCAAATACCTTGCGGTAGCGTTCGGCAATCCATGCCCGTCGCTCGGTCTCGGTGACCGCAACGAAGATCCACGGCTGACGGTTGCCGCCCGAGGGCGCGAACGTCCCGGCCTCGCAGACCTTGCGGATCAGCTCGCGCGGCACCGGGTCGGGGCGAAGTCGCCGGATGGCGCACGACGTGCGGATACCCTCGAGCAGCGGCACGTCCTCGCCAATCGTCGCGATGTCGATCTCGTCTGCCATCTCTATCTCCCACGCGCGCCGGAAGGAGGTGCGTGCTCCCCTGCTGGCCCTTCCTCTCGATCTCGCCCGCGCTGCCGCACCCCTGCCACCATGGCTGCCGCTAGCGCCGGCGCGTCAAGCGGGCTCCGCTGCCACGCCCCACCCCGCCCGGCCCCGGCCATACCGCGAAGCGCCGGCTCGGCGGCAAACCGCGCAGGCTCCGCACCCGCACGCCACCGGCGAGGCCGTGAATTCGCAACTCGACCCGGCGGCGATCCAGCTCGCGGGAGCGCCGCCCCGCGCTCCGGATCTCGCCCTGCCCGCGGGCAACCTCGATGTCAATCATCATATCACAGCGCCGCACGTCGCGTGCCGCGGCCGGACCGTCACCACCATCGTCGAAGATGCGCCCCGCGGCCCGCCCCTCGCGATCGAGAAAGACATTCAGGATCAGCGCGCCACTACCCGCGCTGGCCGCGGACGCACGCCGCTCGTCCTCGAAAACGATCGTGCCAGCGCGCGCGAAGAGCGGCACCTCGCCGAGTGGTGCCGCCACCTCGAGCTCGCGCTTCTCGATGCGCCGCCCCCGCCCGCCCAGGCGGAACCAGCCCCCGGCCACCGCCGGGAGAACGACTCGCTTGCGCCGCGCTCCCTCGACCACCACTGGCGCCACCAGCAACGTGTCGCCGAGCAGGAATGCGTCGTCCACGGCGCGCAACGCCGCATCGCGCGGGTCGAGGAAGAAGAGAGGTCGGACCACCGGCAGACCGCTCTCGTGGGCCTCGCGGAAGAGGGTGTAGAGCGTCGGCAGGAGCCGCATCCGCCTCTCGATCGCACGCTTGACCAGCGCCTCGGCGCGCTTGCCGAAAGCCCAGGGCTCCTGCCGGGGCGAGGTCTTGTCGGCGTGGCCGCGAAAGAAGGGCAGGAAAGCCCCCAGCTCGTACCAGCGCACGAAGAGCTCGCGGCTCGGCGCGCCGTAGAACCCGCCGATATCGGGCCCGGCGACGGGCTGCCCCGACAGACCGAGATTGAGCGCCATCGGGATCGACCACGCGAGGTGGGTGAAGTCGCTCTGGTTGTCGCCGGTCCAGGTACCCGCGATCGCGCCACCGCGCAGGTGGAGAGATCTGCTGACGAGAAAGGGACGACGCGCCGGATACGCCGCTGCGAGCCCAGCGCGGGTCGCCTCGGCCATGAGCTGCCCGTAGAGGTTGTGGAAGCGCGCGTGATCGCCGCCACCGACAGCGGGCCAGCCGCGGTGGCGCGCACCGTCAGGCAACGTTTTGTCGGGACCGTCGAAGACGGCAGGCTCGTTCATGTCGCAGAGAAGCCCGTCGAGGCCACTCTCGCCGACAAAGCGTGCGACGCGCTCGGCCCACCACTGCTGCGTACGCTTTGCCGTGAAGTCGGGGAAGCCGCAGGGGCCGGGCCAGACCGCGCCGGTGGCGAGGCCGCGCGTGAGTCGCGTCGCCGGCGGCGCCGCAGCCCGTGGGCGTTCCCGGGTGCGCGCCGTCTTCGCGTCGCCCAGCACCAGATGCCCGCCGCGACGCGCCGCCATGAAAGGCTCGTAGTCGGGGCTCGCAGCGAGCCCCGGATCGACCAGCGCCACGACCCGGAATCCCTCGCGGCGCAGCTCACGGGCCAGTCGCACCGGCTCGGGAAAGGACTCGCGATTCCAGGTGAACACCCGGAAGCGATCCATGTAGTCGATATCGAGCCAGATCGCGTCGCAGGGGATCTGGCGGGCCCGCAACTCGCGCGCGATCGTCCGGACTTCCGCAGCGGTGCCGTACGAAAATCGGCATTGATGATAGCCCAGCGCCCAGCGCGGCGGCATCGGCATGGTGCCGACCAGCGTCGCGAGACCTCGCACCACGGCCGCCGGATCGGCCGCCTCGAGGCGCAGCACTGAGAAAGGTTCAGCTTCGAAACGGAACACCACCTCGCGCGCGCCCGTTGCGATCTCGCCACGCCGGAAGGTGTCGGCGAGAAGCCCGACCGCGGAACCGTCGGGGCGCACCGCCAGTACCCAGGGATGCGACTGGTAGAGCGCGGGCGTCGCCGCGCCGTAGCAGAAAGCATCATGGTTCGAGAGCTTGACGCGACGACCGTTGCGCAGGAGCGGGCCCGCGACCGAGCCGGTAGCGTGGAAGGTCGTGCCGCGGGGAAAACGCACGCGAGCTTCGCAGGCCGCCGGAAGTCGCGTGAAGATCACGAATTCGCGTGGTTCGGGGTCTTGCACCGGCCGGAGCCGGGGCATCTGCTGCGGCAGCAGGAAGCGCGGCTGCGCCCGACCGGCCCTGGCGAGAGACGCGGGCACCCACGCCACAAGTTGAACCTCGCCACCGACGACCGCGCGGCCTACGTCGTCGCCGCTGAGTGCGCGCCCGCCGCCCTTCTCGCGCAGGGGTTCCGCGTCCGGCAGCAACACCCCCGCGAAAACTCGCGCCTCGATCGAGGCACGGCCGCGGGCCCGCGGCGCTCGCCCAGCCGCGCTCACGCGCTCAGCGCCCGAGACACTCGTACGTCGCCTCGATCAAAGCGACGCAGCGCGGGTCAAGCGCGATATACGGCCCCATGCGGTTCATCACGTAGCCGAAACCGACCCGGTTCTCGGGATCGGCAAAGCCCAGCGAGCCGCCTGCCCCCGGATGACCGAAAGCCTGCTCGCTCGGACCGAAGCGGAAATCGCGCCGCGCCTGCGGCAACATGTAGCCGAGCCCGAAGCGGGTCGAAATCTGCAAAACGAGATCGGGTCCCTCGGCCTGCGGCTCGCGGCAGCGCGCCACACCCTCGGGCGAGAGGATCGACGTGCCGTTGTCGCGTCCGCCACATGCCATCACGCCGTAGATTCGCGCCACGGCCCGCGCGTTGGCTTGACCGTTGGCGCCGGGGATCTCGGCCCGCCGCCACTCCGCGTTGTTGGGACCGAGCACCAGCGAGGGTGGATTGGCGAAGGCCTTGGCGACCAGCCCCTCGGGGTCGGTCAGAATAATCGTGGCAAGGCCCGGATCCTCGAGACCTTCCGGTCGGTCCATCGAGAGCCCGCTCATCTCGGCGACGCGTGCGTGGTGGTCGTCGGCGAGACCGATGTGGAAATCGGCGCCGAGCGGGCCGGCAACGCGCTCGCGAAACGCGGTACCAACGCTCTGGCCGGTGACGCGGCGCACCAGTTCGCCGACCAGCCAGCCGAAAGTCACGGCGTGGTAGCCGTGCCGTTCGCCCGGCGTCCACCACGGCTCCTGGCGCGCCAGAGCGGTCGTCATGGCATCGAAATCATAGAGGGCTTCGCCCGGCAGCACCTCCCGCACCGCCGCCAGCCCGGCCTTGTGGCAGAGCAGCCAGCGCACCGGCAGCGCGCCCTTGCCCGCCTGCGCGAACTCCGGCCAGTAGCGGGCGACGGGCGCATCGAGGTCGAGTTTCCCCTCGTCGATGAGCTGGTGGGCGAGCAGCGCCGCCATGCCCTTGGTCGTCGAGTAGACGTTGACCAACGTGTCGCGCTGCCAGGCCTGCGTCCGCGCCTGATCGGCGTGACCGCCCCACAGATCGGCGACCGGACGGCCGTCCACGAACACCGCAAGAGCCGCCCCGACCTCGTTGTGCTCGTGGAAGTTGCGCTCGAACGCCTCGCGCAGGCGCGCAAAGCGCGGATCACAACTGCCCCCAAACGGCGTGCCCTCGGCCATGCGGATCAACCTCCTCGCCGCGATGCCCCGAGCGCCGCCGGCTCGGGCGGCTCTACCACGTCGCCTCGAGCCCGCCATCGGCCCGCGCGACCGCCTCCGCACCGGCCAACGCGAGCGCGCCGGGCGAACCTCCGGGCCCCGAACGCGGAAGGACCCGGCAGGCGTTTCCGCCTCCGGGTCCCTCACTCCGCATCTTCGTGCGGCTTCCCGCTTGTAGCGGGATTATTTCGATCAACAAGAAACCGTGTCCCCACTCTGCAAAAACTTCAGGCGCCGCCCGTCGGCTTCTTCAGCCTGTACGTCACGAACGACGCCTCAACCGGCCCGGTGGATCATCCACTTCGTTTCTCCGTTGTTTCGATACCGGGGCCCTCCATCGGCCCCGCACCAGCATGATGCGCGCGGTGTCGCAGCTGGTGCAAGAGAGAAGTCGCACTTTTTGTGCGAAGCCACCTCAGATCTGTGCGGGGTCGAAGTCGAGCCGGAAGCCCGCCGTCCAGCCGCCGTCCACGACGAGCGCGTGTCCGGTCACGAACGATGCATCGTCCGAGGCCAGAAAAGCGGCCGCGGCCGCGACCTCTTCGGGGCGCCCGAAGCGGCGCAACTGATGACGCTGGCGCATCTGCTCGGTGAGCTGCGGCACGACGAAGACCCCTGCCGTCATCGCCGTTTCGATGAAACCCGGACAGAGGCAGTTCACGCGGATGCCGTGCACGGCATAGTCAATCGCCATGTTCCGGGTCATCAACACGACGCCGCCCTTCGACGCATTGTACGCCAGCACGCCGCTCATGCCCTCGAGCCCCTCGACGCTCGCGATGTGGACGATGCTGCCCGCACGCCGCTCGATCATCGCCGGAAGAACATGCTTGGCCACGAGCCAGGAGCCGCGCAGATTGATGTCGACGACGCGATCCCACTCCTCGACCGAGAGTTCGTGCGCGAGCCCGATGCCGGCGACTCCAGCCGCGTTGAGCAGCACGTCGGCGCGACCGCCGTGCGCGGCAAGAGCCTCCCCGACCGCCGCGACGATCGAGGCCTCCTCGCGCACGTCCACGCGATGAGTCGTGATCCGCGTGCCCGGCTCGGCGAGCGTGCGCTCGACCTCGGCGGGGATCGGGCTCGCGTCGAGACAGGCGATCGCCGCCCCTTCGTCGGCAAAACGCCGCGCCGCAGCCGCTCCGATACCCGACGCCGCCCCGGTCACGATCGCCACCCTTCCAGCCAGCCGTTTCATGTTGCCTCCCTTGCCCCCTGGGCCCTGCCCCGCCACCGCGGGCCCCGTGCCCGCCCGGTCTTCGGGTGGTCTCTTGCAGCAGGCCGACCCCCGTTCCGTCCAGCGGGTCGCGACCGAGAGCGTCATCTCCGGCCGACGGACCGGATGAAACCGGGGAATCGCCCCCCGCTTTGTTTCGCTCGCCCGGCAAAGTGCGCTAGGAGGCTGCGCATGAATGTGACCCGTCTGTCGTCCCTCGTCGCCGCCGGCGCCTGCGTCGTCGCGGCCAGCATGTTCTCTCCTGCCAGCGCCGCAGAGCAGAAGCTCACGGTCGACACGGAGGCCAACGCGACGATCCTGGAGAACCCGCTCTGCGTGGTGAAAAACCTCGTGCCAGAGGGTTCGATCACCTTGAAGGATCCCACCAGCGGCAACGAGGTTCGCCTCCACATGCCGTCGATGGTGATCGAGGGCGCCAGTGTCGGCGACCTCGTGATGATGAATCGCGAAGACGACGCGACGCCCCGGATGATCATCCAGGAGCGTCAGTCGCCGAAGTGCAAGAAGTAACCCGCCGGCTCGATTAGAGGTGCGGTCTCGCGAGCGAGGCCGCACCTCTCGCGTCCGTCGAGCCGGTCTGCGTTCTTCGCGCCGGGCTTGGCTCGGTCGTCAAGGCCGACAGGGCGAGACGAGCAGCAGAACTTCCGTGGCGACCGCTGCCACCGCGAGAAAGCCGACGTAGACTGCGGGCCAGTACTGCAGTCGCCCCGGACGACGGCGCCAGGCCGGCCCCCAGGCGGCAAGAACCGTCGTCAAGATCAGCATCAACAGGACGTAGCGGCCCTGCGGCGAGAAGTCGACGAACCAGCTGTTCCAGGCCACGAGCCCGAGGTTCAGGGCGAACGAAGCGGCGAGCCAGAGCGCGCCCCGCAGCACGAGTGGCCGTGCCTCGCGCACCCCGGGCCGGGTCATCGCCAACCCCGTCAGCAGCAGACCGAGCGCGACGACGTAGAAGGGCACCGGCAGGGAGAGGTGCATGTTGCCGAACTGGGCAACCGCAGACTTGCCGAGCCAGAGAGCAAAATCGAACCACGGATGCGCACGCTCGCCAGCCGTGGCCATGACCGCATCGTGCTGCTCGAGCCAGCGCCGATATCCGGCGAGACCGAGTGGGTCGCCCCCGCGCCTGAGGCCATTCCAGAGAAGAGCGGGCACCCCCACCAGCAGCGCGATCAAGGCCACGCGCACCGCGGCGATCAGGCGGGCGCGATGCTGGACCACCGCCCAAAGGAGCCACACTGCGGTCGTCGGGAGAAGGAACCAGCCCGAGAGCTTGCCGGTCAAGACCAGACCGGCAGCAATACCGAGCGAGCGGAGCCCGGTCTCGCCCTCGCCACCGCGCGCCCAGCGGGCGACTGCGGCGCAGAGCAGAGCGTCTGCGAGGAACGTCCAGGCGTCGGCATTGACGTAGGCCGAGAGGAAGATCGCCTGCGGGTAGAGCGCCGTCACGAGGCCGCCCACCGCGGCCGCACGGCGGGATCCCGTCCAGCGTCCCGTCGCGAACATGATGACCGCCACGGCCAGCGTGCCGAGCAGAACGCTGCCGAGCCGCGCCAGGAGATGTCCGCGCGCCTCGGGATCGACCGAGGGGAAGCGCTGCAGGCGGGAGCCGTCGATGCCCAGCACATCCCCGGTGGCCAGCACCGTGGCCTGGACGGCGTACTGGATCGGAGGAAAATTGGCATAGACCGAGGAGGTCTCCTCCGGCCAGCGCGCCGCACGCCCCGCGGCCAGCGCACGAGTGACGCGGAAATGGTCCAGTTCGTCCGGCGCGCAATTGGGATCCGACGTGCCGTTGCCGAGCGGGATCGCCCACGCCGCCAGCAGGCGCAGCACGAGCGCAAGCGACAGAATCGCCGTGGCGACCACGGGCCGCGGAAAGCTGGTCAGCACCATGCGCGCCTCGGCGCGAAGCGATGACCCCGCACGGTCGCCCCTCGCCCGCTGGCCCCTTGCTGGGTCAAGCGTCCGCCGCGGTGGGATCTGGGGGCAGCAGGCGCACCCCCGCACGGGGACACCGCAGTGCGACCTGCGAGCCGACGCAGAGGCGGCTGTCGCGCCCGGCCGCCGGTGCGTGCGCGACCAGCGACCTCCCCGCCCCGACGTCGAGAACGCAACGCATGACCGGCCCCTGGAAGATCACCTCGCGCAGCGTCGCATCGAGCGAGAGTTCGTCGGGCGCCGGTGGAGTCGCCGATTCGAGGCAGACGCGGAGCCTCTCGGGCCGGACCATCAGCGCCGCTTTTTCTCCCGGCGCGGGGTGGAAATCGTCGGTCCCGACTTCGAGGCGAGCCGCCTCCCCCACCACGACCGTCGCCGTGCCGGCCGCCACGCCCGCCACCCGCACCGGCAGGAGGTTGGCAATACCGATGAAGCGCGCCACGAAAGCCGTGGCGGGCCGTTCGTAGACGTCCTCAGGGGCGCCGACCTGCTCGATCCGACCGCCGCGCATGACGGCAATCCG
>SXGT01496661.1_pt1 | contig 19524 bp, 25 predicted proteins | sample 3176221 | NCBI WGS metagenome assembly SXGT01 (sample SAMN11356862, study PRJNA531348) | freshwater metagenome | isolation source: freshwater sample F1-120 | place: China: Fuxian Lake, Yuxi | collected 2017-12-25
AATGGCCTTTTTCTACTTCATCAACTAATTGAAGTTTAAAAGCCAAACTGTAATCTTTTTGAGTCCTCTTTTGAATTCGTGATTTACTTGTGTTTATCATATAAGTCAACTTTTGTGTCAACTTATTTCAGGACGAGGCATATTGTAGAATAAAAAAGGGGATGATAAACCGCATCCCCTTTCATTTATATTATTTTGCTGCCGAAAAGCGTTTAGCAACTTCTGCCCAGTTTACTACATTCCAAAATTCAGCTATATATTCCGGACGATTATTTTTATATTTTAAATAATAGGCATGCTCCCAAACATCCATTCCTAAAATAGGAGTTCCTTTCACCTCAGCTATATCCATTAATGGATTGTCTTGATTAGGAGTAGAAGAAACGGCCAATTTCCCGTCTTTTACTATTAACCAAGCCCAACCGGAACCAAATCTAGTTGCTCCAGCAGTAGCAAACTGTGTTTTAAAATCAGCAAAAGAGCCAAAAGCGCTGTTAATTGCTGCTGCCAAATCTCCTGTAGGCTCACCACCTGCATTAGGCGCCATCACTGTCCAAAAAAGCGAGTGGTTGAAATGCCCGCCACCATTATTTCTAACAGGCATAGGGTATTTAGAAATGTTTTTACAAATTTCTTCAATGCTTAATTTTTCGGTCTCCGACCCGGCAATAGCTGCGTTCAGGTTGGTTACATATGCTTGATGATGTTTTGAATGGTGTATTTCCATTGTTTGAGCATCTATATGGGGCTCTAATGCATTATAAGCATAAGGTAATTTAGGTAATTCGAAAGACATATTATTAGTTTTTAGGGTTAATTTTTTGATTATTGAGTCGTAAAGATATGTCTTTTTATACTCTTTTTGATTAAAAAGATGCTAAGAATCCTTGTTTTTAGGGTTCTTAACAATGTTTTGTTTAAATAATTGCGTTTTAGATAGCCATAACATTTTGCTGATATTGATTTTTAGCTACCTTTGCGCCCAGATACTAGTATTAATCAAAAAACAAAACAAACCAAAATGAAAAAATTATTTTCTTTATTGTTCGTAGCTGGTGCATTAAGCATCATGTCTTGTGGACCGTCTGCAGAAGAAGCTGCTAAAATGGAAGCTGAAGCAAAAGCAAAAATGGACTCTTTGTTCAATGCTGCTAGCACTGCTGTGACTACCGATGTAGCTCCTGACACTGCTGCAACTGCTCCTGATACTGCAGCTGCTGCTCACTAATTAATTATTACATAAAAAAGCCTCTCAAGCAAAATGTTTGAGAGGCTTTTTTATTACGTAGATTGTCTATTTCATTAATTCAATGGCTTTTTTCAAAACATTGTCCTGTGTTTGGATAACCTGATAATATCCTTCCCCGTTAAAAATATTTCTTGCTATCAATGCTTTTAATTGAGTTTTGATAATTGCTTCCGACTTTTCAATTTCCTTTTGGTTTCTTTTTATTTTATTTTTTTCTGCATAAACAATCAACTCATTTAATATTTCCGGAGTAATTGAAAATGATTTATTAAAATTCTCAACCGTTTTATATTCTTTTAATTTGTTTCGTTGTTTATCAGAGTACTGAAAAGCAAAATCATTCAACACGCCCGAAAAAACAATTTCAGTTACATATAGAGAACGGCCTGTAGTATCCAATCCTACAAAAACATCTGGAACAATTCCTCCTCCTCCATAAACTATTTTTCCTGCAGGAGTTGTAAATTTAATCGAATCGTTCACTTTTATACTGTCGGCACTTTCCAATTCTCCGTTTGCATAACGGTTATTCTCTTCTTCGTAATAAGCTTCTACTCCATCTTCATAAGGTTTTTGAATACATCTTCCTGTTGGAGTGTAATAACGGGCAATTGTTAATCGTATGGCTGAGCTATCTGAAAATTCGCTTTGTTCCTGTACCAAGCCTTTTCCAAACGAGCGTCTTCCGATAATTGTTGCTCTGTCGTTATCTTGCAATGCTCCTGCTAAAATTTCACTTGCTGATGCAGATCCATCATCAATCAAAACAATTAATTTTCCGTTTTCAAATTCACCTTTTTGTGTTGCTTTATAATCTTTTCTTGGTCTGGCTTTTCCTATTGTATAAACAATTTCTTTTCCTGAACTTAAAAATTCATCTGCTATATCAACTGCTGTATTTAAGAATCCACCACCATTCCCTCGCAAATCAACAATCAATTGTTGCATTCCCAATGTTTGTAATTTTTCAAATGCCTGCATATACTCATCATATGTTGTTGCTCCAAACCGGCTGATTTTAATATATCCTGTTTTTGGATTTAACATATAAGAAACATCTATACTATAAATCGGAATTGTGCCGCGTGTAATAGAAAAATCAAGCAATCCACGTTTCCCTCTTCGCATCATACTAACTTTTACTTTTGTTCCTCCTTTGCCTTTCAGATTTTCCATCACTTGTTTATTTGTGATTTTTATTCCGGCAACTACTTTCCCATCCACCTTAATAATTTTATCTCCCGCTTGCACACCAACTGCTTCTGAAGGTCCGCCAGCAATGGCTGAAATAACCCTTATCGTATCATCCACAATATTAAATTCAACACCAATTCCTTCAAAATTTCCTTGTAATGGTTCGTTGCTGGCAATTAATTCTTCGGCAGTAATATAGCTGGAGTGTGGGTCGAGATTGGCTAACAAAGAAATGATTGTTTTGTCTACAAGCTCTTTTGTTTGAATGGTGTCAACATACTCATCCTGTACATATCTTAAAATCTGATCTATTTTGCTGTACTGATTATCACTATCAAGTGAAATAGAGCCATTTGAATTTTTAAGATTGAATTTACTACCAATAAAGATTCCCAGAATAAGAACCAAAGCAAAAACAATTGGAAGATATATGTAGAATTTAGGGCGATTCATTTCAGTCGACAATTAAAACAATAGACAGTAGACAAGTTTTGTTTTTAGTAAAATATCATCATTCTCTTTTCTCATTTTGCAATTTTTATGGAAACAACAATTTGTATATTTATTTTTTTGTTTATTGTCGACTTCTTCTTTTCTTGTCTACTTTTTATATCGCACCACTTCCACCCCGAATTTTTGAAGAAAATCAACCCCTTCATCGTTTTTTAGTCCTTTGAAATCGGCATACGAATTTAAATAATATACTTTTTTAATTCCCATGGTGTAAATTACCCGGGCACATGAAATACAAGGTGAAAGCGTCACATACAAAGTTGACCCTTCTATAGAAACTTTATTTTTTGAAGCGTACAGAATTGCATTTTGTTCTGCATGCAAGGCTAAAGAACAACTTCCTTTGCTATCCCGCGGGCAACCTTCTTTTGCAAAATCTATATCACAATTGTGGGTTCCCGCTGGTGGACCATTATATCCTAAAGAAACTATTCTAGTATCTTTTGTAAGTACTGCCCCAACTTGCGCTTTCACGCAATGCGACCGTTTGGCAAGATTTTCTGCCAAATCCATATAAATTTCATCAAAACTTGGTTTGCTCATAATCTTTTTTCAGGAAGCTAAGGTAAATAAAAATTACCCTTAAGCCCGCTTTTTAACCTTTATTAATAGTCCTTTAATTTTCTATATTTACCTAAAACTATATTATTATGAAAGAAAAAGTAACTTACCATAAAGCATTTGGAATTTCTTTAATTATCGGAGCTCTTTTTATTTTAAGTGTTTCACTTCTCATAGGAATTTCATTGAATACATTAACCGGAGGAATTTTACTTATTGTAGGAATTTTATATCTCAATAATCCCGCTCTTGAATATGATAAAGATGAATTGCATATCAAAAATCTATATGGAAGTAGTGTCAGAAAATATTCTTTCCATACAGATAAAATAGAAATGAAAGATGGTGCAATTTATTCGAATGATAGTAAAGTAAGAATTGCCGCTACATTTTTAAATAAAACAGAATTGAATCAATTACATGAATTTATTTCGAACAAAGATTTTCTGAATTCATAGTTGTCATCCTTAATCTCTTAATCAGATGTAAGATTTATATTGCTTTTGCAAACAATCATTTTTAAAGCCGGAATACCAATAAAATTTCTATATTATATTTCATTAAAAGCAGAACCTTTTAATCTGGATAGAGTATAATATGTTACGTTTTTAAACCTTTCAGGTATGGATTGTATAATTGTTGATGATGATGAAATGTCGCAAAAGGCAATGAAACACTTAGTCTCTCAGGTTCCGTTCTTGAATCTAGTGGGCACGTACTCTAATCCAAGTGAAGCAATAGATGCATTAAACAAAGGCAAAATAGATTTGATGCTATTGGATGTAGAAATGCCTGTGATGAATGGGATTGAATTTATGAGGAGTCTTAAAAAGCCTCCAATGACAATTCTGGCAACTTCCAAAAAGGAGTATGCACTTGAAGCATTTGAATGCAATGTTGTTGATTATTTGGTCAAGCCCATTGCAGTTAATCGTTTTTTTAGTGCGATTGAAAAATCCAAACATTTACATAAAGATTTTTCTGAAAATATTCCTCTCTCAAACCATGAATTTCTTTTTGCAAAAGTAAATGGTGTTCTGACAAAAATTTGTATGAAAGATATTTTGTGGATAGAAGCACTTGGAGATTATATTGTAGTAAACACTTTAGAAAAAAAATACACAATCCACTCTACTTTAAAATCAATTGAAAATAAACTTTCGAGCGATAAATATATAAGAGTACATCGTTCCTATATTGTGTCACTCGAAAATATTAACTCCATTGATGATAATACAATAGTAATTAACAAACAGCTTATTCCCGTTGGCTTTGTTTATAAAGAAAATTTGACTAAACGATTAAATTTGTTGTAGTAAAGAATCAGAATTTCCACTCCATTTTTGCCTTGTTCAACTCCCATTGTAACAAGTTTAACGAATTTTAATAAAAAAATAGCATTGTAATCGTAACGTTTATTAATATAATTAATAAAGGAAGAATTATGGCTGCAAAAGAAAATTTTCAGGCAATAAATATATTGCTGGTGGAGGACAATCCGGGGGATATCAGATTAACTAAAGAAGTTCTAAAGGAGGGCAAAATACGTAACAACCTAAGCGTTGTTATGGACGGAGAAGAAGCCTTGTTTTATTTAAACAAACAAGGGAAACACAAAACAGCAGTTACACCTGATATAATTTTGCTGGATCTTAATTTGCCCAAAAAAGATGGCAGAGAAGTGCTATCAGAAATTAAATCCGATCCGGAATTGATGACTATTCCGGTAATTGTTCTTACTACTTCTGAAGCGGAGCAAGATATCATAAACATGTATGCACATCATGCCAATTGTTATATTACAAAACCTGTAGATTTTAATCAGTTTATTAATGTTGTCCGGTCCATTGAAAATTTTTGGCTTAACATCGTAAAACTTCCGAGTCCTAAACGAAAATAAAATATTTATTAAATAAACTTTTCTTTAATTAAAAAAGATGGAACCTCCCAAAAACGTAAAAGTGTACGACCTAAAAACGTCTACAATGTGGTTTGATGAAGATGGAATTGTTTGTTCTGTTTCCAAAAAAATACCTACTCAAACACTCGAAGATTCAAAAAAAGGGGTAGAAGATTTTAAAAAAATAATCGGGAACAAAAAAGTTTGTCTGTTGGCAGATGTGACAAATTCTACAGAAACTACCCGGGAGGTAAGAGATTATGCAGCAGTTGAATTACCAAAGCTGGTAAAAGCTGTTGCGATGATTTCAAAATCGGCTTTGGGAAGAATGCTTGCTAATATGTTCTTTAGCATAAAAGAACAACCTTATCCTGTCAAAATGTTTTCGGAAGAAGCAGACGCAAAAAGATGGCTCAAAAAATTTCTTTAAATAACTAAATAAAGAAATGAACTATGACAGCATATAAAGATGATGATAGAATTGATCGGATACTTAATCAAATTCTAAAATTTGCCGACTCCAATTATTCGGTACGGGGAACTGTTTCGGAAAAAGGGGACGAGATTGATGCAATTATAGCCGGGTTAAATATTCTTCAGGAAGAGTGGAATGCTAAAAAAGCAGAGATAAAGGAAAATGAAAAAAGACTGAATTCGATATTAGAAATTTTATTACGATTTACTGTTTTAGATTTTACTGAAAAGGCTTCTATCAGCGACAAAGGGGATGAAATAGATGCAACAGCTGCGGGGATAAATACTTTAGTAGATGAACTAACGTATCAGATAAAAATTGCTAAAGAAAATGAAGAAAAATTTCGTTTGCTAGTTACTAATATAAAAGATTATGCCATTTTTATGGTTGACCCAAACGGAAAAATTGCCAGTTGGAACAAAGGAGCAGAACATATAAACGGGTATGCTGCCGAAGAAATTATCGGAAAGCATATTTCTGTTTTTTATTCAAGTCCTGAAGAGGCGAAAAAAGATGCAGAACAGAGCTTATTATCAGCAAGAGAAAATGGGCGTTTCGAAAACGAAGGATGGCGGAAAAAGAAAGATGGCACTTTGTTTTGGGCAGAGATTTCTATTACAGCACTTTATGATACAGAAGGAAATTTAAAAGGATATTCAAAAATCACACACGATATCACCGATCGAAAAAAAGCTGAAATAGAATTAAAACAGAAATCTGCAGAGTTGGCTCATTCCAACCAAGAGCTTGAACAATTTGCTTATGTAGCATCACACGATTTACAAGAACCACTCAGAATGGTTACAAGCTATGTTCAATTATTATCGAATAGATATAAAGATAAATTGGATGATGATGCAAATGATTTTATTGCTTATGCAGTGGATGGAAGCAACAGGATGAGGATATTAATTAATAGTTTGCTTGAATATTCACGGGTAAACAGAGTAAAACCCTTTGAAAAAATCAATCTAAAAAAATTACTGCAAGATGTTTTGTTGGATTTGAAAGATCAAATTTTGGAAAATAAAGCCACCATTAAAATAAATTCACTTTCCGATATATATGGTGATCCTGTTCTGATAAGCAGATTGTTTCAAAATTTGATTACCAATGCTATTAAATTTAAAAGCAAAAGAAAGCCTTTAATTACCATTTCTTGCGAAAAACGACAACACGAATACTTATTTTCTGTAAAAGACAATGGAATTGGGATACAAAAGGAATATCAAGAAAAAGTGTTTATCATTTTTCAGAGATTACATAGCAAAGATAAATATCCGGGAACAGGTATTGGCTTAGCTATCTGCAAAAAAATTATTGAACGTCACGAAGGAAAAATTTGGTTTGAATCTGAAATAGGGAAAGGAAGTACATTTTATTTTACCATAAAAAAAAGATAACTCGATTTTAATTTTGTATTTTATAAAAATAACATGAAACTTTTCAAATGGTTTAAGAATATATCCATATCCAAAAAATTATATTTTGTTGTAGGAATAATGGCTTTATTGATTGCCGTTGAACTTTTCACTTTGTTTTTTTCTTTACGCACACTTTCATCAGTACGGGCATTTGTTGCAGGTGAAGGCTTATGGTCAAAGGCGCAGAAGAATGCATTTTACAATTTACAAAAATACGCACGAACCTATAACAACGATGATTACTTAGAATTTCAAAACTCCATGAAAGTTCCTCTGGGCGACCATAAAACACTCGTGGAATTACTAAAAAAAACTCCTGATTTAGATGCTGCAAGACTGGGATTTTTAGAAGGGAGAAACCATCCGCAAGACATTGATGGCATGATCCAACTCTTCCGGAGATTTCATAATATCTATTATATTAATAAAGCGATAACAATATGGATTGACGCAGATACAACTATTACAAAAGTAATTCCTATAAGTAAAAAGCTATATTCTGAAATAAACTCTAAAGCACCTTCAGAAGACGAAGTAGAAAAAATTCTTGAGGAACTGGATCCACTAAACGAAAAATTATCTGTTTTAGAAGATAATTTTTCATATACGCTGGGGGAAGGGGCTCGCTGGTTGGAAAACTTAATTTTAACGATCTTATTTGTAATAGCACTTACGGTAGAGTTTACTGGACTATTCCTTACAATCTCTGTTAGTATAGGGATAACAAAAGGTCTGAATGAAATAATTGTGATTTCAGAAAAAGTAGCGAAAGCTAATTTCAATGCAAAAGCAAAAATTTATTCTGCTGATGAAATTGGGCAACTGGCAGCTTCATTCAATAAAATGATAGAAGACCTTCAAAAAAACATAAATAGGCGAACTCAGGTTGAACATGATCTAAAACAAAAAACGCGGGAACTTACACGTTCAAATGCAGAATTGGAACAATTTGCTTATGTGGCATCACACGACTTACAAGAGCCCCTAAGAATGATTACTAGCTATATGCAATTACTTGAAGAACGCTATAAGGATAAGCTGGATTCAGATTCAACAGAATTCATTGCATTCGCTATAGATGGAGCTAGCAGGATGAGAACGCTTATAAATAGTCTTTTGGAATATTCGCGCGTAAACAAAGTATATCCATTTCAACCTATAGATACTAGAAATTTATTATCTGAAATATTACAAAACTTAAACGACACTATAAAAAATAATCAAGCAGAAATTAAAATTGAGGCACTTCCTGATATTTATGGCGATCCCGTTCTAATCGGTCAGCTATTTCAAAATTTAATTCTCAATGCTGTTAAATTTAAGGGGGAAAGAAATCCGGAGATAATTATTTCGGGAAAAAAAGTGAACAAAGAATACCTGTTTTCAGTAAAAGATAATGGGATTGGTATTCCAGAAGAATATTCGGAAAAAGTATTTGAAATTTTGCACCGTCTGCACCCCGCAGATAAATATCCCGGAACTGGCATTGGTTTGGCAATCTGCAAAAAAATAGTTGAAAAGCATGGAGGTGAAATTTGGTTTGAATCAAAAGTAAATGTTGGAAGCACTTTTTATTTTACAATACACAACCAAGAGAAAAATATTGATTAAATAAAAAATTGTCGTATGGAAGAAAAAATCAACATATTGTTAGTAGAAGACAATCCGGGAGACGCCAGACTGTTGGATGTATACTTGAGAAGTTCATTCAATAACACATTTAACTTATATACTACCGCCCTTCTGTCAAAAGGGTTGGAGCTTCTTGAACAGCATCTTTTTAACATCATAATTCTGGATCTTTCACTTCCAGATAGTTCAGGCTTGGATACATTTAAAAGAATGCATGCGCACTCACCACAAATACCAATTATTGTACTTACAGGGTATGAGGACGAGACTACCGGATTAAATGCAATGAAATTGGGAGCTCAGGATTTTTTGATAAAAGGGAAAGTGAATGGAAAAGAATTAAGCCGATCTATAAATTATAGTATTGAGCGTTATAAACTTTTAAAAAAACTTTCTGAGAATGCAAAAAAATTGGAGGAAAGATCAGCCGACCTTCTGAAAGAAAGATTAAAATTAGCAGACGCTCAAAAGCTTGCACATATTGGCAGCTGGGAATGGGATCTTATAGAAGATAGGATTAATTGGTCGGATGAACTTTTTCATATTCATGAAATGGATCCCCAAACAACTATTATTACAAGTAAAAAAATTGAAGAGCTTATTCATTTGGCCGACAAACAACACGCAAAGAAAATAATTCGGGAATCAATAAAAATGAATAAACCTTTTAGTTTTTATTATCGAATTGTACTTCCAAGCAAAACTATAAAAACACTCCATGCAAGAGGGGAAACTATTGTAAATGACGAAGGACAAGTAGAAAAATGATTGGAACAAATCAGGATGTAACGGAGCGGATTCATGAACAAGAATTGGAAAAATTAGCACTTGCAGCTACTCAATCATATAACTCAGTTATTATAGCAGACAAAAATGGAAAGATTGAGTGGGTGAATGAAGGATTTACAAAACTAACCGGTTACGAGTTAAATGAAGTGTTGAATACACATGGTGAACTATTGAGAAAAGGCTCTCCAACAGGGCTTTCAGAAAAAGAAAGTTTTCACGAGTCGGTTATGAAGGAAAAGTTTCCAATTACCTATGAAAGTAAAAATTTTACAAAAGACGGAAAAGAATATTGGGTAATTACTACACTCACTCCTGTAATAGGAAAAAGTGGAGATGTGGAGCGAATTATTGCAATTGATTCAGATATAACTTTAAGAAAGCAAATGGAACAAGAATTAGTTAGTGCAAATAAAATTGCTGAGCACTCTTTAATGAAAGGCAACAAAGCTCTTAACGAATTGATAAAAGCCAAAAAGTAGCTGGAAGCACTAATGAAAGTAAAAGAACAATTTTTGGCAAACATGAGTCACGAAATTCGTACCCCCATGAATGCCATCGTTGGCTTTACAAATCTTTTGTTAAAAACTGAAATCGGGTTGGAACAAAAACAATATGTTGACGCAATTAAAACTTCAGGAGAAAACTTATTAGTTATTATTAACGACATTCTTGATTTTTCCAAAATACAATCAGGAAAGTTTTCTTTTGAAAAAATTGAACTGAGTCTATCACAACTCATTTCAACTCTCACCGATTTAATGCTTCCAAAATCTGTAGAAAAAAACATTACGTTATCTACTAAAATAGACAAACAAATACCAGATAAACTTATTGGCGACCCGACAAGATTGAGTCAAATCCTTTTAAACCTTGTTGGAAATGCGATTAAATTTACAGAAAAAGGAGAAGTAAAAATTGAAGCCAAACTTATCAAAGAAACAGAAACCTCAGTTGAATTACAATTTTCTGTTATAGATACAGGAATAGGAATTTCAAAAGATAAACTCTCTACTATTTTTCAAGGCTTTACTCAGGCAAGCAACGAAACCACTAGAAAATATGGCGGAACAGGGCTTGGCCTTACAATCGTAAAACAATTAATTGAACTGCAAGGAGGGGATATTTCTGTAAAAAGCGAACTTGCAAAAGGATCGGTATTTGATTTTAATCTTCGGTTCGATAAATCAAGCAAATCGTTAATTGAAAATAAAAATGGCTATTCAAAAGAAAATGAAACGATTTCTATGAAAGGGTTGAATATTTTATTGGTAGAAGACAACTTGCTAAATCAAGTACTTGCTAAAAAGGTTCTTTCCGACTGGCACTGGAATGTAGATATTGCAGAAAACGGCCTAATTGCCATAGAAAAAGTAAAACAAAACGATTTTGATGTTATACTGATGGACATACAGCTACCCGAAATGGATGGTTATGAAGCTACGCGAAACATCCGAAAAATGGGAAACACAGCAAAAAGTAATGTCCCGATTATTGCGATGACGGCTCATGCTATGTCGGGTGAAGCTGAAAAATGTATTAATGCCGGAATGAATGAATATATTTCAAAACCATTTGATACAACTGTTTTACACAACAAGATAATTTCTGTTTTAAACAAAAATAGCGTTTCATAATTCTCTACTAAATGAGCCCTCAAAACAATAAACATATTAATCTTTCCTATCTGAAGCAGCTCTCAAACGGGAGCAATGAATTTATTGTTCAAATGATTTCTATTTTTATGGTCCAAACACCTGAAGCCACAAACCTCATGGATAAACATCTGAAAAGCAATGAATGGAAATTATTAAAAGGTGTAATTCACAAAATGAAACCATCCTTTTCATTTATGGGGATAAAAGAGCTTGAAACAATAGCCATTTCTGCCGAAAAATACTGTGAAACAGAGACCGATTTGGATAAATTGCCTGGATTAATTCAGAGAATTAAAGAAGTTTGTTCAGAGGCTATTAATGAGCTAGAAGAAGAAAAAAAACAATTTATTTAAGCACTTGTTTTTCAATCCTAATTTCCACTAATTCACCCCCTCTTTTACCCTGTTTAACGAAAACCAGCTGTTTTTGATTATGCTTTACGTAACATAAAGCAAAATCAAATCTCTCATGGAACCGCAGGAAAATATATATTCTTCAGAAACTCCGCAAAAAAGAATGTTCCCCGGTAACATTCTGTCGCGGATGAAAAAAACATTCAGAAATCCGAAAACGACAGATTTATTTTCAAAAGAATCAGCAAAAAAAATCAGAGTGTTTCTTGTAGATGACGACCCATTGTTTTTGAAAGCTTTAGAATTGTCAATTTCCAGCAATTTAGGTTCGGCTACGATAAACACTTTTCAAACAGGTGAGGCATGCCTTCAAAACATGAAACTAAAACCTTCTGTAGTTATCCTCGATTACTATTTAAACTCAGAAATTCCCTACGCATGGGATGGAATGAACATTCTGAAACAGATTAAAAAAATCAATCCAAAAACAAAAGTGATAATGCTGTCGTCACAAGACAGTTTAAATGTTGCGATTGATTGTATGGAAAAAGGGGCTTACGATTATGTTTCAAAAAGCAGAGCATCACTAGTAAGAATAAATAACATACTTAAAAATATAGTTGGCAACATTGAAGTAAATTCTGCTTTTTATGAAACATGTCAATTTATTGTGTTGATTGTCATTTTAGTTTTAATTGCAAGTTTTATAGCAAGTTATTAAACTTTAATATTTCAAGTAGTAAGAAATTTAAAACAAAGCAGTATGAAAATCCTAGTTGTAGATGATGATAAATTGATGCTAGAAGCTATTTCACATAACTTAAAAAAAGATGGGTATGAGGTCGTAATAGCAGAGGATGGGTATGAGGCATTAAGCATAATTGATAAAGTTAAAATTGATTTGATTATCTCCGATGTAATGATGCCAAACATTTCCGGCTTAGGATTGTTGAGCTTACTGAAACAATTTTATTTCAATAATATTCCTGTGATTATTATTTCATCGCTTGATAAAGCAGATATGGTTTTACATTCAATTGGTTTGGGAGCAGTTGATTTTATACGTAAACCAATAAATTTTAAAAACTTATTGCGCTTGGTTAAAAAGCATAAAAAATAAAAACTGCTTTTTTGTTCATCTAAAAAAAACATCATGAAAACAGAAAATACATTGTCAGTTTGTGTTGTAGATGATGATGATTTATTTCTAAAATCACTAAAACACCACCTTCAGGATAAATGGCGTGATAGAATTAAAATCAGAATTTTTCATTCCGGGGAAGAGTTTTTAAAATATATTCCAAATCATAAAACCGATATTGTTATTCTTGATTATGTTTTAAACAGCCTGTATCCTTTTGCGATGGACGGTCGCTCTGTTCTTCAAAAAATCAAACAAACATCTCCTGAAATAAAAGTAATTATGCTATCGGGACAGGATAAAATTGAGGTTGCGCTGGACAGCATAAAAAATGGAGCTTTCGATTATGTCACAAAAAATGATCTGACATTTTTAAAAGTACAAAATAGCATAAAGAGCGCCATTGAAACTATTACAACAGTAAAACGAGTTCAAGCATTCAGACGCTACCTTATTGCTACTATTCTTTTTGTCGTTGCAGTCTCACTTGTAATGATACTTTATAAAGTGTTTTTCACATCATAAAACCGAAAGAAATATATGATATACAAAAAAAACAAATTAATTTTTATTGTTGAAGACAATGAAATGTATTCAATCATGCTGGACTATACACTATCAAATGATAGTATTGTTAAGTTTATGTGTTTTAAAACCGGAGAAGAATGTCTTGAAAACTTACATTTTAACCCAATGATGGTGATTCTTGATTTTTGGCTTCCCGGCATGAACGGACTGGAGGTTTTTAAAAAGATCAGACAACAAAACCAAAATGTTCCGGTAGTAATACTAACGCAGGATCATGATTTAGAAATTGCAACGCTACTTTTAAATGCTGGGGTGACCGATTATTTTAACAAAAGTGAAAATTCGGTTTCCGAAATAAAACAATTAATAAACAAGGAATTAGGTAAAATAATTGAAAAAGAAGAAGCGCAAAACCGGAGAATGAGAACCCTTGTTTTCATTTTTTGCTTGGTCGCTGTTGCCATTGTAATAATCTATACTAAACGATTTTGGTAAAACTTAAAAAATTAAAAACATGAACAAGCCAGCAATTACTCGGATACTAATCCCAATGGATTTTTCCGAAACAGGACATTTAGCTTTGGAACATGGTGTTTTTATGGCTAGTTTATTCAAAGCAGAACTTTATTTGCTTCATGTAATGGAGCTGTTTGAATATCCTTATACTTTATATGATCCGCTATTAGTTTCCCCTAATTATGAAGACGAATTTCAAAAGAACATTAATAAAAGTATGGAAGAAGAAGCTCAGAAAATAAGAACACAACACGGGCTAAATGTTATTTCAATTGTTACCAGAGGACGTGTTGTTACAGAAATTGTTGAAACAGCAAAAAATAGAGAGGTCGACTTGATAGTAATGGGAACACATGGGGCAAAGGGGTTCGAAGAATTTTTTATCGGCAGCAATGCACACCGAACAGTAACCGTTTCCCCTTGTCCTGTTATTACAATTCAAACCAAAACTCAAAAAAAGGGATTTACAAACATTATTGCCCCCTTCGACAATACTTTACATTCTCGTCAAAAAGTAGATTATCTCATTTTATTAGCAAAGCATTATGGTGCTTTTGTACATATTTTAGGGTTGATGACAGAAGATGACGATGAAAATAAATTCATGCTAAAAATAGAAAGTGTGGAAGATGCACTAAAACATGCAAAAATTAAATACGAGCAAAAAATTGTACGAGGAACCAACCTTGCAATTGAATCGATGAATTATTCTAATCAAGTTAAAGGAGATTTGATTATAACAATGACCGATCATGAATCACGTTTGAATGGAATATTTTTAGGATCTTTTGCTAAACAAATCATCAACCATTCAAAAATTCCGGTTATGAGCATCCGTCCGATTGAAGGGCATTATGAATCCATGCCGGTAGGTAGTAATCCATATAATTAGAGTTATAAAGTCAATTAGCCTATTAAAACAAAGCCCTCAGAAACGAAGGGCTTTGTTTTAATGCTTAGTATTGATTGTTCGTCAAGAGAGGTTTAAAAACATGGCATTGCTATTTTTTTACGATAACCAAATACTTTGATGCACTCCAAAATTTTTCAGGACTGGTGACTGCTAAACTGGTAATAACTGGGTCTTTTGTCTTGTCTTCGATAAGGGTATAAGAATCAGTAGGATGATTAGTAATGATTTTCACATTATTACCGTCAATAGGAATAGTAGTTGTTTGAGTGTAATCAATTGCAGTGAACTTACTATTATCAAAATTTTCACTGAGTGTTACGGTTTTCCCCACTCCTAAAACACCTCCTTTTTGTTGAATTATTTTTTCGTTCTTAAGTTCTCTTTTCCTCCCTACTCTGTAATATGCAGAATGTAAATCAGCTGTTTGAGCATTTATAATTTTTGACTTAATATAATTATGCATGGTAAGTGAGTCAACCAAAGTATTCAGAGTAGTTATTTTTGAATCAAGTAGAGCCAATTGCTGATTTAAGGAGATTAACTCCATGTCTTTTTTAGAAAGTTCCTCCGTTAAACTAGCAATGGTTTTTTCAAGCAAAGCGTTTTTATTTTTTGACCCCTTTAATTTTTTTGTAAGCGCATCAATTTCATTGCGGTTTTTTGTCATTAATTCATTAATCGCTGTAATCTCCGCATTAATTCGTTCTTTCTTATCTTTATTTAATTCACCTTTAGGTCCGGCATAAGAAGAAATGATTTTTTGTTTTTCAGAAACAGCATCTAAATTCGATTCAATTTCATTAAATGAATTCACGAAATCGTTAAGAGAAGCATCCCGTTCATTTATGATTGCCGTTAGAGAATCGATTTTGGGATTTGATTTTTCGCTTTCATTTGGCTTACAGGCAGCTAACGATAATATCGCAATCACTGCAAAAATTATTTTTTTCATAAGGTTAATTTTTTATTGGTTTAATTAATTGTTTAAAAATGAAGTGCAAATCCAAATGTGGACACACCGGTTGATAAGTCTAAAAACATACCCGCTCTTTTATTAAAATGATATTCACTTCCTATGTGCGCATCCAGATAAACCGGGCTGGAGTTTTGGTAGACATATTTATCTCCGTAATAACCGCTTTCCCAAATGACATTACGAATCATAAATCCGACAGAACCTGCTGCATAGAAATCCCATTTTGGACCTGCGCGAAACAACTCATCAAAATAGTATGTTCCTTTTGCGCCTACAGGAATAATTGTTGCCTTGTAAGAGTATAAACGATAAGAAGGGTCATCAATCGGCTTATTTGGATTGCCCCAGTAATAATGATTGTGGTATGTGTATAATCCTGTAAAAGGAGCGAGAGTGAAATTTTTTGCAATATCAAACTCATAATTCAACATACCAACCGGAAGCGAATGTCCAACATATCCGTAATAACCAACGCCTGCGCTAAGATTCAATGTATTCCCGAATTTTTCCTTTTCAGTTGCTACTGATTCTTGAGCAGTTATGCCAGTTTCTAATCTGATTAGAAGAACCAACAAAATAAATACGATCTTTTTCATGGCTTTAGTTTTTTGTTAAATGATTATTAATTGCACTCTGTCAATAAAATCTATAACCGATTGTTGCCTGATACCAAACATTTTTATAACGTGGAGATGTTGATGTTCCGTCACCATTATTATTCTGTACATCCCAGTTTAATCTTGTACCTAATGAAAAGTGATTAAAATTGATATCCAATCCTCCTGCAAAACCAAAAACGTTTTTTCTGATATTGTCATTTTCTAATTCTTGTTCTTGGGCATATGTGCTTGATGAGTTCGTATAAACATCTCTTTTATTAAAAAGATAAGAATATTGTGGCCCGCCAACTATTGTAATATAAGGACTAGGTTTAAGAGCAATTAGTAAAGGAACGTCTATATGGTTTGTAATTCTCGTGAAGTGATAGCTTCTTCCTAACATAGTTCCGCTTCCCTGAAATCCTTTTTGTGATAGTAATGCACCGGGCTGAACACCAATATATTTTCCAATCGGAATATCAAACACTCCTCCAACAGCATATCCGAATTTTGGATCTGCCTCATATTCATTTCCTTCTTCGTCATAAACATTGGAATAATTTATTCCTGTTTTAAACACTAATTGAAATTTTTCCCGGCTATCAATTAAACTTTCCTGTGCTTTGATTGTGTTTTTTATTGATAGAATAATAGCGACAATCATTAATAACTTTTTCATGGCTGTATTTTTTAACTATTCAACATTATTCCTTAATAAATCTCTTATTGATTGGCTTAACTCTTTTACATCATGATTGAATTCACGTTTAAATGCTTCCCATTTTTCATCTCTTTCATTTTTGTAATTTCTGATTTTGGTTCTCATTACATCATTTCTTTTTTCTAAATCAGCAATTGTCTTTTCATACTGAGTTTTTGCTTCACTTTTAATTTTTTTACTCTCTTCTTTTAAGTCTGCTATAAGAGATTCATTTTCTTTGATTTGTTTTTCAGCTTCAACTCTGAACTCCTCATACTCGGCATTAAAATCTTCTTTTGCTTTTTTTAATTCGTGTTCAGCTGCTTCCAATTTCGCTTTTGCTGAATCTACTTTTTCTGCTTTGGGATCACAACCTGTGAAAACCATTCCTGCTGCAAACGCTGTAAGAGTCAGGAATAAGACTGATTTTTTCATAGCGTTTATTTTTTAAGTTTAACTACAATCTTAAAAAGATGCCGTTAAACAAACCGCTGTAAAACGGCATCTTTCACAAACTTCAGTGAAGAGTAAAATCCTCGAGCATTGAAGCGAGCATCTCATCTACCTCTTCCGTGGATTTACCTAATTTTGTCTGCAATTTTTCGTACATCTCGTCTTCTCTGCCTTCCTCAAGTACTAAATCGTCTTCCGTTAAGTTTGTGTACTTTTTTTTGAGCTCTTTTTTAAGTATGCTCCAGTTTTCTTTCAATTCTAATGTGTTTAACATGGCTTTAAGATTTAAGAGTTAATAATCTGTTGATTTACATTACAAATGTACCACGCGAAAAAACTTATAGTTGTGATATTCGTTAAAAGAGGATTTTTAATAGCCTAAAGGGGGAAAGAAAAAGTTAATACATGATTTTTATTTCCTTTCATATATTGCATAAAAAATCTGTAATTCAATAAATGAATTACAGATTTCAAATACGCAAACAAAAATTTGTCTATAGGGGTTTTAATTCTTCTATTGCTTTCAGGCAAATATTTTTTACTTTTGAAAATAGTTCTATTATTCTATGGATATCTCCATTTTCAAGACATAATTTCTCAATTTCAGAAAGATCATCTCCAATAATAGCGTCTAAACCGACAAAGGGAATGGTTGATTTCATTTTATGTGCTGAGGCTTTTATTAATGTATAGTTCTTATCGTTAATTCCACTCTCGAGTAATCGGATTTCTTCAGGATTTTCAGTCAAAAAAATTTCAATCATTTCTTCTACAAAAGTATTGTTCCCTTTTGATAGCCCATTCAAATAATCAAGATTGGTGACATTTTTGTGAAGGTTCATTCTTTTTTAAGTTATTAAGTAAAACTTAGTTAAATGTTTTTTATAACAATAGTTCGTAAATCATTTTCTTTTATAGGTTTTGAAATATAATCCGTCATTCCCAGTTTTATACATTTATCCCTTTCTCCAGGCAATGCATCTGCTGTCATTGCTATAATAGGTGTTTTTAATTTTAATTGTTCACGGATATATTTTGTTGTATCATATCCATTCATCTCGGGCATCTGAATGTCCATTAAGATAAGATCATATGCGTTATTGTCTTTTATTTTTTCGATAGCTATTTTGCCATTGCTACAAACATCAAAACCAACTCCCCAATCATTTAAAATATAGCCTGCAAGTTTTTGATTCATTATATTGTCTTCAACCACTAATATTTTTATATCACTATTAAAAACAAAAGAAGATTCATTTTCTTTTTCCCTTTCCAATTCTGTTTTGCCTACTTTAGCTATTTTATATGGAATAATAAATTTGAATTCAGAACCTAAATCCTTTTTACTACTTACCGAAATTTTTCCCGATTGCAATTCAACTAACTTTTTTACGATTGATAAACCAAGTCCTGTTCCTCCATAAATACGTGAAGTGTCAGCTTTTGCCTGGGTAAAACGTTCAAATATTTCGAAAATTTTCTCCTCAGAAATTCCTATTCCTGTATCTTTTACTATAAATTGAATAGTTGTATTCTCTTCACTCACTTGTATAACATCTACAATAATGTCAATATTCCCTTCGTCTGTAAATTTTATGGCATTCCCAATCAGATTAACCAAAATTTGTGTTAACCGTGTTGGATCACCGATTATTGATAAAGGAACAGATTTTGAAATCTGAAGCTTAAGCTCTATGTTTTTTTCTTTTGCTTGTTGATAAAAGAGCGTGAAAACAGAGTTTAACAATTCATGTAAATTAAACTGAATTTCTTCTATTCTAACCATTCCTGCTTCAATTTTTGAAAAATCAAGAATGTCGTTTACAATTGCCAATAAATTTTCACCTGAGCTCTGAACTGCTGAAACATATTCTTTTTGTACTTCATCTAACGATGTTTTGCTTAACCGTTCATTAAATCCAATAATTGCATTCATCGGAGTGCGAATTTCAT
>SXGT01225446.1_pt1 | contig 19522 bp, 21 predicted proteins | sample 3176221 | NCBI WGS metagenome assembly SXGT01 (sample SAMN11356862, study PRJNA531348) | freshwater metagenome | isolation source: freshwater sample F1-120 | place: China: Fuxian Lake, Yuxi | collected 2017-12-25
GGCTCCACCGCACGCCCGAGCACCAGCCGCCGCACACTGGCCTAGGACGCATTCCGACTGCCCCGCTGGGCAGCATGTGGAGCCACACACGCGACGATTGGCAGCACAGCAGACACCAGCTGTACACAGCTGCGAAACCAGAGGGATGGTCATCCCCGTCATCCAGCGCACCGTCGCGCCGCACGACGCCGACTACGACCAGCTGGCCGCTCCCGGCAAGCCGCAGGCACTCATCGTGTGCCCCACGCGCGAGCTCGCCATCCAGGTCGCCGGCGACGTCGCCACGGCCTCCAAGATCCGCGGCACGCGCAACATCACGATCTACGGCGGCGTCCCCTACGAGCCGCAGCTCGAGGCGCTGGAGTCCGGCGTCGACATCGTGGTCGGCACGCCCGGACGCATCCTGGACCTCGCCAACCGGCGCGCCCTCGACCTGTCGCACGTCAAGGCCCTCGTCCTGGACGAGGCCGACGAGATGCTCGACCTCGGGTTCCTCCCGGACGTCGAGTCGATCCTCGCCAAGACGCCCGAGACCCGCCAGACGATGCTGGTCTCGGCCACCATGCCGGGCGCGATCGTGGGGCTCGCGCGCAAGCACATGCGCCACCCGATGAACATTCGCGCCGAGAGCGCCGAGGACACCCAGATGGTGCCCACGACGGCGCAGTTCGTCTGGCAGGCGCACGAGCTCGACAAGGCGGAGGTGCTGGCCCGCGTGCTGCAGGCCGACGACGTCGGCCGCGTCATCATCTTCACGCGCACCAAGCGCACCGCTCAGCGGGTCGCCGACGACCTCGCCGACCGCGGCTTCCCGGCCTCGCCGCTGCACGGTGACATGGCCCAGGGCGCGCGCGAGAAGGCGCTGCAACGCTTCCGCGACGGCAAGATCAACACGTTGGTCGCCACCGACGTCGCCGCCCGCGGCATCGACGTCGCCGGCATCACCCACGTGATCAACTACAACTGTCCCGAGGACCACAAGACCTACGTGCACCGCATCGGACGCACCGGTCGAGCCGGCGCCTCGGGCATCGCGGTCACGTTCGTCGACTGGGCCGACCTCACGCGCTGGAAGCTCATCAACGCCGAGCTGGGCCTGCCGTTCGACGAGCCGCAGGAGACGTACTCCACGTCCGACCACCTCTTCCACGACCTCGGCATCGCGCGCGACGTCAAGGGTCGGCTCAAGCCTCCGTCGCCGAAGGAGCCGCGCGAGCAGGGTGGTCGCGGCGGTTCCGGCCGCGGCGGCCAGGGCGGTCAGGGCGGCCGACGCTCCGGCGGCAACGGCCAGGGCGGCCAGCGTGCTCAGGGCGGCGCCGACGCCGGCAGCCCGCGCGCAGAGAGCGGCAGCCAGCCCGGTCCCAACGCCGAGCGCAACCGTCGGCGTCGTCAGCGCCGACGCACCCGCAGCGGCGAGACGGTGGCCAACACCTCCACCGACTGAGGACCGAGGTCCTGCACGCCCCCGCTCCCCGTCGAGGGAGTGGGGGCGTCGCCGTTCGTGGGTCCGCCGGCGGTCCGGGTCAGTCGGCGGTGACGACGACCGTGGTGCCGAGGTCGGCGAACTTCCAGAGGGCGACGGCGTCGTCGCGCCACTGTCGCACGCAGCCGGCCGAGAGGGCGGTGCCGAGCTCGTCCTCGGTCTGCTCGAGGCGGCCGTCGTTGTCGACCGGGACGCTGTGGAACCCGATGGGGGCCGTGCGGCCCGTGGCGAAGCGCACGAAGAACTCCATCGTCCCGGAGTAGTCGTAGGACGTCGCGTGGCGCGAGCGCGAGGTGACCTCGTAGGTTCCCGGGGAGAGGTTGTCGTGCTTGCTGCCGGAGACGAGGTAGGTGCGCTCGACCGCTCCGTCGTCGCCGACGATCCACACCCGCTGCTGCCCCTGCGAGAACACGACACGCCGCCCCTCGCCCGAGGCGGCCGGCGGTGGCGGCGGGTCGGTGGTCGCCTCGACGTCGGGTGCGTCCGAGCCCGGCGCACCGGGCACGGCAGCCGAGACGGCGATGTCCGGCACGATCGCGTCGAACAGGACCGGCACGCGCCCGTCGGCCACGACCGTGTCGGCGACGGCCGGGCCCGCACGGAGCTGCGTGACCACTCCGGCCCCACCGATCACCAGGGTCAGGGCCAGCGCGCCGACGACGGCGCCGATCCTGCCGTGCCGACGCCGCCGCGCGCGGGCCGCACGGTGACGGGCTCGAGGGGCGTTCACCGGCTGATCGTATCGCCGCACCGAGCCCACCGCCCCGCTCTCAGCGGGAGACCAGGAACTGCGCCACCTCGCGGTAGGCCTCGGCTCCCTTGTGGCTGTGGTGGGTGGCGAGGATCGACCGGCCGATGGCCGGCGCCTCGGCGAACCGGATGGACTTGGGGATCGGCGGGTTCACGACGGGCAGGCCGTGGGTCTCCTCGATCGAGGCGATCACCGCGCGGGCGTGGTTGGTGCGCCCGTCGAACATCGTCGGCAGCACACCGATGATCTCGAGCTCGGTGTTGATGAACTGGCGGACGTCGTGGATCGTGTCGAGCAGCTGTCCGACGCCCCGGTGCGAGAGCGTCTCGGCCTGCAACGGGATGAGGACGCCCTGCGAGGCCGACAGCGCGCCGACGGTGAGCACGCCGAGCGTGGGCGGGCAGTCGATGAGGATCCAGTCGTAGTCGTCGGCGACCTTGTCCAGCGCGACCCGTAGCCGCTGCTCGCGGCCGGTGCGGCTGACGAGGGACTCCTCGGCCTGCGTGACGGTGATGTTCGACGGCAGGACGTGCAGGCCGTCCTCGGTGACGACGATCGCGTCGGCGGGCTTGGCCTTGCCGAGCAGCACCTCTCCGACGGTGACGTCGACGTCCTCGGGGTCGATGCCGAGGGAGAACGTGAGGCCGCCCTGGGCGTCGAGGTCGACCAGCAGCACGCGCAGGTCGCGTTCGAGCAGGGCCGCCCCGAGCGAGGCCACGGTGGTCGTCTTGCCGACGCCGCCCTTCTGGTTCACCACGGAGATCGTCGTCGTCACACGCGACATCATGCCACCGGGACTCTCGCGGCGGGCGCATGGCCGCGCGTGGCATGCTGGCGACCATGCCTCGCGCCCTCGTCACCGGTGCCACCGCCGGCATCGGCCACGCCTTCGCCGACGCCCTCGCCGCCCGCGGCCACGACCTCGTCCTGGTGGCCCGCGACGAGGAGCGGCTCTCCTCCGTCGCGCAGGCGCTCCGGCAGCGCGACGGCGTGCAGGTGGAGGTCCTCCGCGCCGACCTCACCGCCGACGACGACCTCCAGCGCGTCACCGAGGCGCTGACCAGCACCTCCGCCCCGGTGGACCTGCTGGTCAACAACGCAGGGTCCTCCCTCGCGCAGTGGTTCGGCACCACCGACATCGCCGACGAGGACCGGCAGCTCGACCTCCTGGTGCGCGCCCCCATGCACCTCATGGATGCCGCACTGAAGGCGATGAGCGGGCGACGCGGCGGCGCCGTCATCAACGTCGCGAGCGTCGCGGCGTTCACCCCGCGCGGGACCTACTCCGCGCACAAGGCGTGGATCGTCAACCTGTCGCAGTGGGCGCACCTGCACTACGCCGACGTCGGCGTGCGGGTGCAGGCCCTGTGCCCCGGCTTCGTCCGCACGGAGTTCCACCAGCGCATGGGTGTCGACCCGGGCACCGTCCCGCGATGGATGTGGCTCAAGGCGCCGGCGGTCGTGAACGCCTCCCTGAAGGACCTCGACCGCGGCAAGGCCGTCTCGATCCCGAGCCTGCGCTACAAGGTGCTCACCGCCCTCACGCGGATCGTGCCGGCCGGTCTCGTGGCCAAGGTGGCCAAGCGCGGCCGATGAGCACGCCGCGATCACTCGAGCTGCCGACGGGCGTCGAGGTGCAACCGATCGAGACGCCGCGCGGCACCTTCGCCGCGCACGTCGCCCGGCCGTCCCGGCCGAGGGCGCACGTGCTGCTCGTCCCGGGGTGGACCGGCAGCAAGGAGGACTTCACCCCGCTCGTCGCCCTGCTCGGCGCCGCCGGGTTCGCGGCCACCGCGTACGACCAGCGCGGGCAGTTCGAGACCGCCGGGGGTCCCGGGGACGACTACTCCCTCGCCGGCCTCGCGGATGACGCCCTCGCCGTCGCCTCAGCAGCGGCGCCTGGGTCGCCGGCTGGGCCGTCGGTCGGATCGTCGCACCTGCTCGGGCACTCCTTCGGCGGGCTCGTCGCTCAGACGGCGGTCGTGCAGTCGGCGTCGGCGTGGCGTTCCCTGAGCCTGCTGTGCACGGGTCCGGGGGCCCTCGGCGAGAGCGAGGACCGGCCGCTGTCCCGCATGGTCGAGGCGCTCGACGACCTCCCCCTCGAGCGGGTCCACGAGCTGCGGGAGGAGGCCCGCGAGGTGCCGTCGCCGCCGGAGGTCGCTGCGTTCCTGCGCCACCGGTTCACCAGCAACGCGCCGGCGTCGCTGCGGGCGATCACGGTGCACCTGATGACCGCGCCCGATCGCGTCGACGAGGTGTCCGCGGGCGGGGTCCCTGTCTGGGTGGGTCGCGGTGCCGACGACGACGCGTGGCCGCACGACGTCCAGGACCGCATGGCCGAGCGGCTCGGCACGAGCGTCCACGTCGTCCCGGATGCCGCCCACTCCCCCGCCGTCGAGAATCCCGAGGGGCTCGCCGCGGCGTGGCTGCCGTTCCTGTCCCTGACCAGCGAGGAGTCCTCGTGAGCGAACCACCCGTCACCCGCGGGTTCGTGGGGCGTCGCCGTCCGCCGCAGCCCGACCGCCTCCCTCCCGGCCAGTACGACGCGGGCGAGCAGTGGCCGGTCCTCGCGGCCGAGCCGACGCCGCTGATCGACCCCGACTCCTGGTCTCTCGACGTCGGCGGAATGGTCGAGCAGGCGCGCACGTGGGACCTCCGGTCGCTTCGGGCCCGTCGACCTGAGCGGTTCGACGTCGACCTGCACTGCGTGACGGCGTGGACACGGCTCGACACCGCCTTCACGGGGGTCCGGGTCGCCGACCTCCTGGCGGAGGCGGGTCCGCTCGCGGAGGCCACCCACGTCGTCGCGCACAGCCGCACCGGCTACACCGCGAACCTCCCTCTGTCCGACGTCCTCGACCACCCCGCGTGGGTCGTGTGGGAGGCGCAGGGCGCACCCCTGACCCCGGAGCACGGCGGTCCGGTACGTCTGCTCGTGCCCCACCTGTACCTCTGGAAGTCCGTCAAGTGGTTGTCGCGGCTGGAGCTGCTCGACCACGACGAGCCGGGCTTCTGGGAGCGCGGCGGCTACCACGACCGTGGCGACCCGTGGCGCGAGCAGCGCTACCAGGGCGACCCGTGAGCCGCTGGCGCACCGCGCGGGTCGCCTCGCTGGAGCACCCGGCTGCCGGATTGGTCCGGCTCCGCCTCGACGTCGACGACTGGCCTGGCCATCGGCCCGGGCAGCACGCGGTCGTCCGACTGCGGGCCGAGGACGGCTACACCGCCCAACGGTCGTACTCGATCGCCTCGGCCCCGTCGGATCCCGCCGTGGAGCTGCTGGTCGAGCGCCTGCCCGACGGGGAGGTCTCGGGGCACCTGCACGGCGAGGCCCGCGTCGGCGACGTCGTCGAGGTGAACGGGCCGGTGGGTCGATGGTTCGTGTGGGACGGCACGAGCCCCGCCATCGCGATCGTCGGCGGGACGGGGGTGGTCCCGGCGGTCTCGATGCTCCGCCATGCCCGGGACCGAGGCACGAGCGGCGCTCTGCGGGTCGTCGCGGTCGCCAAGACGTGGGAGGCGCTGCCCTACGCGTCCGAGCTGCGCGCCGCAGGGGCCTTCGTCGCCCTGACGCGGGAGAACCTCGACGGCCGGGTGGCCGCTCCGCCCTACCCCGACGAGGTCGCTCCCCTGCTCGACGCCCTGGGTGACGACCTCCAGGCCTTCGTGTGCGGCTCGACGGGGTTCGTCGGCTGGGCGACGCGAACCCTGCGCGAGCAAGGAGTGCCCGAGAGCACGATCCGCGTGGAGCAGTTCGGCGTGACGGGCTGAGCCGCGGCCCTGAGTCGCTGCTCCGGGTTCACTGCTCCTGTGCTGCACCTCGAAGGACGCTGCGGACGGCCCGACGGGCGATCGGGCCGAGCCCGTCGAGGAGCTCGGCCACGGGACGGAGCCGTGCGAGGGGGTCCTCGACCGGCACGCCGGCGGCCCGCGTGGGCTCCATCAGCTCGATGCCGACGAACGCCGACGCGGCGAGGTCCGTGAGCACGTCGGCGTCGAACAGCTCCCCGACGGGCGAGGTCGCCAGGAGCCGGCGCAACGTGGGACGCACGGCGTCGGTCCACAGCGCGATCGCCTCTCCCGCCGCAGTCGCGAGGTCGGGGTTGCCGTGCGAGGCCGCCAGCACCTGGGCGAGCACGGTCACGTTGCCCGCCTCGCGCTCGTCCGCGCGGACCCGGCCGGCGACGTCGAGCAGGCCACCGAACGTCGTCACCGCCCCGAGGTCGTCGCGGTAGCGGTCCACGCGCTCGGACGTCGCGATCCGGCACGCCTGCGCGACGAGACCGTCGACGCTGCCGAAGTGGTAGAACACCAGCGCCTGGTTGACCCCGCCCGTCGCGGCGATCGTGCGGGCCGACAGCTTGGCGACGCCCTGCTCCCGGATCGTCTGCATGGTGGCGTCGACGAGTCGGCGCCTGGTCTGCAGCGTGCGGGGGTCGTCGCTCACTGCTCCAACGTAGGCCATGCTCGATGCGCAGCCGCGTCGTGGCGGAGCGGCTCTCACACCCGTTCCTGCTCGCGGTAGGGACGCGCCGCCGCAGGGACGACGCAGGCCTCGACGGGCACCGTCGTGAACCGACCGTGGTAGCCGAAGACCGGACCGATCGCGTCGTGGGTCACCTCGACCCGGATGCGGAAGCACTGCTCGTCGTCGTTCCACGACTCGCGGACGCTCGCGCGTCCGCACACCAGCGGCGGCATCGTCAGGCTGAGGGGCCCTTCGTGCAGGCGCATCACCGAGCTGTCGATCCGCAGGCCACCGTCGTCGTCGACGGCGAGCTCGAGGTCGGCCGCAACGTGCTGGTGGGTGCCCAGGTAGTCGACGACCACCGGTCCCAGGGCAGGCCGTGAGGTGTCGAGCACCATCGTGGCGTCGAAGCGGCGCCGTCGCCCCGGCGCGACCTCGAAGGTGCGCACGAACGTCACGGTCTCGCGACCGTGGTCGTCGACGTAGGGGTAGTTCTCGATGGTGAAGGGGACGTCCCGTCCGGTCTCGGGGAACAGCAGGTTCCGGCGCGTGCCCAGCCGCAGGAACGGCGCGACCACCCGCCCCCCACGCCAGACCTCGTCCATGACGCCACGCCCGACCCAGCCGCGGCCACCGGCAGCGGTGAGGCCGAAGCGCTCCTGCAGGCGAGGGTGGAGCCGGGCGAAGTCCGATCCCAGCGCACGGGCGAAGATCGAGCGGCGCAGGTCGCGTGCCGGCGCCGGAGGGACGGCGTCGGATGCCTGCGACGGGTGCAGGGACGTGGCGATCATGAGGTCATCTCCTTGCTTCGGTTCGCGGCGGGATTCCACGACCAGGTGGTGCGACGGGCCGACGGCCGCCACGGCAGGGCTGGCAGCGACGAGGCGACGACCACGCCGACGACCATCGCGATGGTCGCTGCAGAGCGCCCGTGCTGGATGCTGAGCCCGAGTGCGCCGACGACGAGAGCGCCGCGGGCAGCGGCCTCGGCGAGGGCGAGTGCGAGCGAGACCTCCGGGGAGATTCCTCGCTCAGCCCACAGCCGAAGACGGTCGAAGGACCAGGCCGTCGCCCAGGCCATCGCCGGACGGAACAGGCGGTCGGGCCGGCGGTATCGGGGCCGGTAGTCGTAGCCGGTGGAGAACTCGGTCGACGCGCCGTCGAGCGGGCGGTACCGCCAGTAGCCCGCACCGGACTCGATGGGTGACAGCGGGTGGGCGCAGGCGAACGTCAGCGCCGACGTCGCACCCCCACCGGCTCGGCGGCGCTCCCCCGCGTGCGAGCCCGTCCCGCGCACGCCGAAGCGCCGGTAGGAGAACGTGCCACGGCCGGTGGGCTCGATCCTCGCGAAGCGGAGGTCCCACCGGCTGTGCAGCGTCGGGTCCTGGGTCAGCGCCCACAGGCGGTCGCGGCTCGCGCGGACGAGCGTCCGGACCTGTATCCCCGGACGATGAATCTCGCCCTCGACACCGTCGGTCATCACGCAGGACCGCCGCACCGACGACCAGATCGGCCACGTGGCCGACCACGTCGCGGCCGCGGACAGCCACGGTGGCCTCGGGTCGCCGACTCCGAGCAGCAGCACCAGCACCGAGGTCAGCGACACGTGCAGAGCGGCGACGACGAGGGCGGTAGCGGCGAGGGCACCGAGGAAGCGACCGGCGAAGGAGCGCAGGCGACGCACTCCGATCACCAGGATCCCGGCGAACAGCCCCGTCGACGCACCGACGACCAGGCCACCGACCGTCCCGGCCACCAAGGCCAGGCCGAGGAGGTGGAGCGTGCCCACCACCAGGTCCGGGTCCGGATCGTCGACGCCGAGCACGACCGAGGAGACAGGAACGGCCGCGAGGCCGACGCCGAGCGCGACGGCGCAGACCGGACCCCACACTGCTCCGGCGCGAGTGGCCGCGAGGATGTCGTCGCGTGCCGTTCTCGATCCGACGTCCGCTTCCCACTCTTCGCCGGTCACCGCTGTGGTCGCTCTCACGGAGTCGTCCGCCCTTCCACTCGACGAGTCTCCTTGAGCACGGCCAGGACCAGTGGGAGCGCGGCAAGAGCGACGATGCTCGTCCAGAGCGTGAACCACCATCGTGGGTCGAGCTCACCGTCGAGGAAGGCGAACGACATCGCGACGACCGCAGCAGCAAGAGCGGCTGCGCCGATACCTGCCGCCACCCGTTCCGCGCGGCGAGCTCGCGCGGCCGTCAGCTCCAGCGCGAGTCCGGCGGCCGCACCGACCGTCACGCCGATGATCGCCCCGACGGCGAGTCCCACCACGACGGCGATCGCAGCGAGGATCAGACCGAACGCGAGGATCCCGGCCACGTCCGCCGGACTCGTGAGGTAGAGGACCTCGTCGATCAGGAACGGGATGAAGGGATACCAGGCCACGAAGCCTCCGACGAGGGCGCCCTGCCAGGCGCCGGTGAGGCTGAGCCGCGTGATCGACACCGGAGATTCCTTCCAGAGGCATATTGAGCAATCGCTCAAGAACGACGATAGCAGCATATTGAGCAGTTGCTCAAGAATTGTCGTTCGGCTCGACCCACTCCTACCCCTGGCGACCGTGATGCCGGGACGTGGGCCCAGGCACGCCTCACGTGCCGCGGCGCACCGGGGGTCGCGACGTGTGCCGTCGTCAGCCCAGCAGGCGCTCGTACTGCTCCGGATGCGTGAGGTTGGCGCCGAGGTGGAAGGCCTCCGACTTGCCGGAGCCGTGGTAGTCGCTGGAGCCCGTGACCACGAGGTCCAGCTCGTGGGCGATGTGGCGCAGCGTCTCGCGGGTCGTGGGCGCGTGGTCGACGTGGTCCACCTCGATCCCGTCGAGCCCCGCCCCCACCAGTCGCTCGAACGCCTCCGACGTCAGCACCCGGTCGCTCCCCCGTGACCACGGGTGGGCCACGACGGCCTTGCCGCCGGCGCCCTTGAGCAGGCCGACCGCCTCCAGCAGCGGAGCGGCGTACCGCTCGACGTAGGCCCGGCCGCGGGTGTTGAGCCAGCCGTCGAACGCCTCGTCACGGTGAGCGATGTAGCCCTTGGTGACCATGGCGTCGGCGATGTGGGGCCGGCCCGAGGCGGCCGCGTCGCCGGACTCCCGCGCGACGTCCTCCTCGGTGATCTCGATGCCGTGCTCGGCGAGCCGGGCCAGCACCCGCGGCAGCCGGTCGTTGCGTCCACCGAGGACCCGCTCGAGCTCGGCGACGAGCGGTTCGTGCGTCGGGTCGAAGTCGTAGCCGAGCAGGTGGACGCTCTCCCCCTCGTACGTCGTGGAGATCTCGATCCCGCGCACCAGCACGATCCCCAGCTCGTCGGCGGCCTCCTGGGCGTCGTCCCAACCGGCCGTGGAGTCGTGGTCGGTGATGGCGACGACGTCGAGCCGGGCCGCTCGGGCGTTGCGGACCAGCTCGCTCGGCGAGTCCGTGCCGTCGGAGCGCGTGGAGTGGGTGTGGAGGTCGATGCGCACGCGCACAGGCTATCGAGGGCGACATCGCCGCACCCCGCGAGCCGCAGGTCCGTCAGGCGCTGACGTTCCACCGCACGATCACGCTCTGCCCGCGGTCGTCACCAAGGACGGAGAAGGTCGCGGTGTCCAGGTAGAGGTGCCGGCCATCGGCGACGGCGAGACCGAGCCAGCGTGCCGCCAGCACCCTCAGGGAGTGCCCGTGGGCGAAGACCAGCGTGGCCCCCTCGGCGGTGCGCGCTCTGCGCACGACGCGGTCGAGCCGCCCCGCGACGTCGTCGGCGCTCTCGCCGCCGGGGACGGCGTGGGTCCAGATCGACCAGTCCGGCACCGTCTCCCTGATCTCGGGCGTCGTCAGGCCCTCGTAGTCGCCGTAGTCCCACTCGGCGAGGTCGGGGTCGACCTGTGCGGCTGCCCCGAAGCCCGCCAGCTCGGCCGTGCGACGCGCGCGCCGGCGCGGGCTGGTCAGGACGGTCGAGAGCTCGAGCTCGGCGAGCACGGGTGCGAGCCGCGCGGCGGTGGTCTCCCCGTCCTCGGTCAACGGCAGGTCGGTGGTCCCGGTGTGCCTGCCGGCACGGCTCCACTCGGTCTCGCCGTGGCGCACGAGGTACAGCGTCGACGCGACCACGTCAGCGAGGCACCAGGACCCAGAGGTCGAGGTCGAGCAGCACCCCGGGGGCGTACTTCCCGTCGTCGCCGCGCAGCGTCATCGACTCGTCGCGACCCTTGGTGGCCACGAGACGCAGCCGCAGCGCGCCCACGCCGGGGGCGTCGAGCTCGGCGGTCTCCAGCACCTCCGACCAGGCGTAGACGGTGTCGTCGGCGAATGCCGGAGCGACGTGGGAGCCGGCGTTGATCGCCGCGACGAGCTGGGCATTGGCGAGACCGTTGAAGGACAGGGCGCGCGCGAGGGAGATGACGTGGCCGCCGTAGACGAGCCTGCGGCCGTCGGGACGCGCCTCGGTGGTGAAGTGCACCTTGGCGGTGTTCTGCCACAGCCGCGTGGCCATCATGTGCTCGGCCTCGCTGATGGTCACGCCGTCGACGTGGTCGATCCTCTCCCCCACCGCGTAGTCGCCGAGACGGTACGGCGAGCCGGCCGCGACGTCGTCGTAGGCGGAGAAGTCGAGGCCGGGCGGCACGACGAGGTCCGCTGCGGCGACGGCGTCGGCCACCGGCGGCACGACGGCCTCGGGCGCCGGCGCATCGGGATCGGCCTTGTGCACCATCACCCACCGCACCCAGTCCAGCGCCACCTCGTCGCGCTGGTTGGTGGCCGTCGAGCGGACGTACACGACGCCGGTCCGGCCGTTGGAGTTCTGCTTGAGCCCGATGACCTCCGAGCGGGTGCGCAGCGTGTCGCCGGGCACGACCGGACGGTGGAAGCGGCACTCGGCGTACCCGAGGTTCGCCACGGCGTTGAGCGAGACGTCCGGCACCGTCTTGCCGAATGCGACGTGGAAGGCGACGAGGTCCTCCACCGGGTGCGGATCGAGCCCCACGGACGCGGCGAACTGCGCCGACGACGGGATCGCGAACCGGGTCGGGTAGATCGCGCCGTAGAGCGCCCGGTCACCCTCCGTGACCGTGCGTGGCGTGGCGTGCTCGATCACCTGGCCCACCGAGAAGTCCTCGAAGAAGTTGCCGGGGTTCGTCTTGCTCATGGATCTCCTCGGGTCGACGGGCCCGCCCATCATCCCAATCGCTCGCGGAGCGGCAGCACCGGGCTCGGGCCCGCCGGCGACTACGATGCTCCGATGCCGCCCGAGCCGTCCGTCGTCCGCCACGAGACGCCGCAGGTCATCCGCACCCTGGACGTCGCCGCCAAGATCGGGCTCCTGCTCCTGCTGGCCCTGGCCCTCACCCACCCCGACCTCGGGAACATGCGCGACAAGGCGGCCGGCCTGCGGGCGATGACCTACCCGTTGCTGTCGTTCACCGTCCCGGTGATCTGGTTCCTGTTCTGGCGGCACCGGTCGTCCTTCCCCTGGCTGGCCGACCTGTTCGTGACGATCACGTGCTTCACGGACATCCTCGGCAACCGGATGGACCTCTACGACTCCATCGTGTGGTTCGACGACTGGATGCACTTCATGAACACGGGTCTGCTGACCGCTGCCTTCGTCCTGATGACGCTTCCCCGGACGGCGACCTTCGGGGCGACCCTGGAGCGGTCCTTGGCGTTCGGCGTCACGGCCGCTCTCGCGTGGGAGATCGCCGAGTACTACGCGTTCCTGAGCAGCCACTCCGAACGCACCGGGGCCTACCGGGACACGCTCGGCGACATGGGACTGGGAGCGCTCGGCGCCGTCGTCGCCGCCGTGCTCATCCATGCGATGTGGCAGCGCGGACACCTGCGGCACACGGCGCCGCAGCTGGAGTCGAGGCGCCGACGTCTCGAGCCCGCCGGCTGAGCCGACCGGTCACCGGATGCGGGTCGGGCGACTCAGAGGTCGACGGGCCGGCCGGGCCGCTGCGCGAGCAGCTCCTGCCCCTGCGCCTGCAGCGAGTGCTCGACGAGCACCTCGTAGCGCGTGGCGACCGTCGACGACACGGAGCTGAAGTCACGCTGTCCACGGGTGCCGGCGTAGCCGATGAGCGCCCACACCAGACCGAAGACGACGCCCAGGCCGAGGCCCGTCAGGACCGAGCCGACCCACTGACCCTGCTCGGCGAAGATCCCGACGAGCAGCCCGATGAGCAGACCCAGCCACGCGCCGGAGGCGGCTCCCATGGCGGCGACACGCCCGGTCGTGAGTCGGCCCGTCACTCGCTCCACGAGTCGCAGGTCGGTGCCGACGATGAGGATCTTCTGCACCGGGAACTCGTGGTCGGAGAGGTGGTCGACGGCGGCCTGCGCGTCCGCGTAGTCGTCGAAGACGCCGAGGGACTTGGGGTAGTCGAGCTCGAAGATGCCGTGCGGTCGTGGGGCCATGCCCTCACGGTAGGACGCGCGTCCCAGCACGGCGACTCAGCCGTCGTGTGATTCAGCGGACAGGCACGTGTCGGCGCAGGAAGTCCAGCTCGTCGGCGACGGTCCGCTCGAACTCCTCGCCCACGTAGATGTCGAAGTGTCCCGTGGGACGCTCCACGACCTCACCGCGCGGCAGCCGGGCGACGTGCCGTCGGGTGGCCCTCGCCGGTGCGACCGTGTCGTCGGTGCAGACGACGACGTACGTGGGCGCGTGCACCCCGCGGGTGCGGCGACCCGGTCGGTCGAAGGCGATGCCCAACGCGATGCGTGCGGCCGCGTCGTCGCGTGGGGCCGGTCCCTCGGGCAGCAGGCGGCTGAAGCCGTCCATGACGTCGGACGCCGTCATGAGAGCGACATCCCCCGGCCCGCCTGCGAGAGGCACGTAGCGGGGCCGACGACCGAACCACGACCCGACGAGGTCGAGCACGGCGACCAGGGTCAGCCGCAGGGACGTCAGCGGCGGCACGGCGAGGCTCGAGGCGAGCCCGTCGGTGAAGGGACACTGCGAGACCACGGCGGCGATGCGCGGATCACCCGCCGCGACCGCGAGGACGTGCCCGCCGGAGAACGATGTCCCCCACAGGACCACCCGGTCCGGGTCGAGGCCGGGCAGCGTGCGAGCGAACGCGACCGCCGCCGCCCAGTCCTGCCGCTGGCGACGGATCGACAGCAGCTGCCTCGGCTCGCCCTCGCTGGCACCGAAGTGCCGGTAGTCGAAGACCAGGCAGGCGTAGCCGGCGGCGGCGAAGCGTTCCGCGAAGGCGTCGAGGCGCATCTCACGGACGCCGCCCAGCCCGTGGGCCATGACGACGACCGGAGCCGCACGGTCGATGTCCTCGGGGCGGTAGAGCCAGGCGGCGCAGACGACGCCGCCGCTGACGAAGGTGACGTCCTCGCGGCCGCTCATGTCAGAGCTTGTAGTCCTTGAGCAGGGCGCGACCGATGATCATCTTCTGGATGTCGGAGGTGCCCTCGCCGATCAGCATGAACTTGACCTCGCGCATGAGGCGCTCGATCTCGTACTCCTTGGAGTAGCCGTAGCCGCCGTGGATGCGGAAGGAGTCCTCGACGACCTCGTTGGCGTACTCGCTGGCCAGCATCTTGGCCATCCCGGCCTCGACGTCCAGACGCTTCCCGGTGTCCTTGAGCCGCGCGGAACGGACCATCATCGCGTGGGCCGTCTCCACCTTGGTGGCCATGTCGGCCAGCCGGAACAGCACGGCCTGGTGGTCGGCGATCTGCTTGCCGAAGGTCTTGCGCTGCTGGGCGTAGGCGATGGCGAGCTCGAAGCCGCGGATCGCCAGGCCGCACGCGCGGGCGGCGACGTTGACGCGGCCCACCTCGACCCCGTCCATCATCTGGAAGAAGCCCTTGCCCGGCTCGCCGCCGAGGATCTGGTCGGCACCGATCTTGTGGTCCTCGAGGATCAGCTCGGTCGTCTCGACGCCCTTGTAGCCCATCTTCTCGAGCTTGCCGGGCACGGTGACGCCCTGGGCGGTCTCGCCGAAGCCCGGCTCCTTCTCCACGAGGAAGGTCGTCATGTTCTTGTAGACGGACTCCGCGCCCTCGTCGGTCTTGCAGAGGACGGCGACGAGCGTCGACGTGCCACCGTTCGTCAGCCACATCTTCTGACCGGTGATCGAGTAGGAGCCGTCGTCGGCCTTGGTGGCCTTGGTCGAGACCGCGGAGACGTCGGAGCCGAGGCCCGGCTCGGACATGCTGAACGCCCCACGGACCTCGCCGGTCGCCATCTTCGGCAGGTACTTCTGCTTCTGCTCCTCGGTGCCGTGCTGCAGCAGCAGGTACGCCACGATGAAGTGGGTGTTGATGACACCGGAGACGCTCATCCAGCCGCGGGCGATCTCCTCGACCACCAGCGCGTACGTCAGCAGCGACTCGCCCAGACCGCCGTGCTCCTCGGGGATCATGAGGCCGAAGACGCCGATCTCCTTCAGACCCTCGATGATCTCGGTGGGGTACTCGTCGGCGTGCTCGAGCTCCTGGGCGACCGGGATGATCTTCTCGTCGACGAAGTCGCGGATCGTCTCGAGGATCGCGGTCTGCTCCTCGGTGAGGCCTTCGGTGCTGGCGAGTCGTCCCATGAGCGTGCTCCTCTGTCCGGTGGGTCCGCGCCGACTTTACCGGCCGGTAACGCGGTGCGCGGGGCTGACCCTCGTGACCTGGACCTCATGCGGGCGGGTCGACGACCGCCTCCACCGCGCTGCGGCGCGACCGGACGACGACCGCCAGCCCCGTCAGGATCAGTCCGAGGCCCGCGTAGACGCCCCACCCGGGTGCCTGACCGAGGAAGACCGCCGCGAGCAGCGCCGCACCCGGCACCTCGAGCAACAGCAGCAGCGAGATCACCGTCGGGCTCATGACGGCCAGCAGGTGGTTCAGCAACGAGTGGCCGAGCAGCTGGGCGCTGAGCGTCACGGCGGCCAGGAGCAGCCACACGCGTGCGTCGAATCCCGTCAGGGGAGAGCCGCTGACCAGTGCGGCGACGGCCAGCACCGCCGCGCAGGATCCGTAGCAGGCGAAGGTGTAGGCCGTGGTGCTGAGGCGGGTCCGCACCTCGCGACCGCACACGAGGTAACCCGCCGCGCAGGCACCGCCCACGATCGCGAGGAGGTCGCCCAGCACCGCCTCGGTGGAGACCCTCAGGTCGACGCCGGTCACGACGAGGACCCCGGCGAGGGCCAGCACGCACCCGATGAGCACCGCTCGGGGCACGCGCTGGCCGAGCAGTCGGTCCAGCGCCACCACCCACACCACCTGGGTCGAGACGAGCGCGGTGGCCGCCGCCACGGACGTGAGCTGCAGCGACGTGACCCATGCCGCGAAATGGCCGGCGAGGAGGACACCCGCCGTGAGCGTCAGGGCCCAGTGGCGTGCCCCCAGGGCACCCAGCTCCGCTCGGCACCGGACCGCGACCCACGGCGAGAGCACGACCGTCGCCGCGGCGTTGCGCCAGAACGCGATCGCGAGCGCGGGCGCGGCGATGGCTGCCATCAAGGGACCGGAGGCGCTCACGGCCAGGATCGCCACGACGGCCAGGACAGCGTTCACCCGCGTACGGTGCCACACCGTCCCTGGGGCCGGCCGCCGACCGTCAGCTCAACCCCACGCCTGCTCGAGCTCACCCGACGACGTCTCCAGGTGCAACAGCAGTCGTTGCAGCGAGCTCCAACGATCAACCCCACGCCTGCTCGAGCTCCCCCAACGACGTCTCGAGGTGCAACAGCAGTCGTTGGAGGTGAGGGACGGAGCGGCGACAGCCGATGATGCCGAAGTCGAGGTACTGGTCGCGGCTGCACAACGTGATGTTCACGGCCTGGCCGTCGAGGACGATCGACGTGGGGTACATGCCGTCCAGGCGCGCCCCGTTGAAGTACATCTGCCGATCCGGGCCGGGGACGTTGGAGACCACGACGTTGAACGGCGGGCGCGTGTACCGGACGAAGCCCGGCACCGGGGAGGCCGCCAGAGGCAGCATCTGCACCGCCGAGAGGGCCAGGATCTGCGTCGGCGACAGGTCCCGCAGGATCTTCTTGGCCTTGCGCGAGGAATAGGCGATCTCCTCGAGCCGCGTCGGGCCGTTGTCGCGGTCGGTGGCCAGGTTGACCACGATCGCGCCGGTCGCGTTGCCGGTCTTGGCGTCGTCGCCGGCGCGCAAGGACAGCGAGACGGGAACCATCGCCGTCATGGGCTCCTCGGGCAGCGCGTGCTGCTCGATCAGGTAGGCACGCAACGCCCCGGAGACCATCGCGAGCACGACGTCGTTGACGGTGGTGGCCGACGACTTGGCGACGCGCTTGATCCGCTCGATCTCCCAGGACTGGGCGGCGAAGCGACGCGCTCCGCCCACGGGACCGTTCAGGATGGTCTTCGGTGCGCGTGGGAGCGTGATGTCGCCGTCGCGCACCACGTCACGGGCGATCTTGAGCGAGACCGGAAGGAGCCCGGCGACGTCGCCGGCGACCGACGCTCCCCCACGCACCAGCGACAGCGGGTCGAGCCCTCCGGAGCGCTCCACCTCCGTCGAGCGGGCCCGCGGCTCCAGCGCCCACGGCGGCAGGCAGTCGCGGTCGTCCGGGTCCTCCGAGAGGGAGCGGCGCATGAGACGGATGGCCGAGACGCCGTCGACCATCGAGTGGTGGACCTTGCTGTAGACGGCGATCCGACCGTCCTGCAGGCCCTCGACGAGGTGGGTCTCCCACAGCGGGCGGTGACGGTCCAGCAGGGACCCGTGCCAGCGCGACGTGAGCTGCAGGAGCTCACGGATGCGACCCGGCTGGGGCACCGCCGAGTGACGCACGTGGTAGTCCATGTCGACCGACCCCTCGGTCGTCCACCACGCGTTGCCGAGGACCCCGACAGGCTCCTTGGGCCGGCGACGGAACAGGTCCGAGACCCCGCCGGAGCGGAACCGCTCGATGGTCTCGCGCGTCCACTCCGGTCCGGCTCCCTCGGGCAGTTCGAACAGCTGCAGCCCGCCGACGTGCATGGGGTGCTCGCGCGTCTCCGCGAGCAGGAACATCGAGTCGGTCGGGGGCATGAACGGCATGGAGGGGATCCTCTCGGGAAACACGGTCGACCGACACGTACTCGGAGTACGCTAGCGTCCCGTGTGGCACGCGTCACGTCATGTGACATATTCGTGAACAACAGATCACGTCGAAAGGACGGGGCGCATGAGTCCACGTCTGACCCTGGCCGTCGAGCCCCGGTACTTCCGCGGCCAGAGCCTGCCGTCCAAGGTGCTGGGCACGACCCTGCGCCACACCGTCCGTCCCGTGCTCGGCGCGTGGGCACGCCTGCCCTTCGACGTCTTCCCGCCCAACCTGATCGACCACGTCGCGCGCCTGCTGCCGGTTCCGGAGGGCACCAGCTGGCGCACGCTCGACCTCGGCCCCTGCGGTGCCGAGATGCTGCGAGCACCCGGCGTCACCGACCTGCACGGCGGCAACGAGCGGGTCGTCCTGTACTTCCACGGCGGCGCGTTCCTCACCTGCGGCCTGAACACCCACCGACGCCTCGTCGCCCGCATCTCCGGCGCCTCCGGTCAACCGGTGCTGAACGTCGGCTACCGCCAGATGCCGTACGAACCCATCACCGAGTCGGTGGCGGACGGGGTCGCGTCCTTCGCCTGGCTCGTCGAGCAGGGCTACGCGGCCGAGAACATCACCATCGCCGGCGACTCCGCCGGCGGCTACCTGGCGTTCAGCGTCGCGCGGGCCGTCATGGACGCCGGTCACGGGCGCCCCGCGGGCGTCGTGGCCATCTCCCCGCTGCTCGACGTCGACGCCACCGCCAAGCGCGCGCACCGCAATGCCGACCGCTGCCAGGTGTTCCCGATCGAGGCTCTGGAACGCTTCACCGACCTGGCGCTGCGGATGGACACCCGACGCGGCATCTCCGGACGCCGTGTCTGCCCCGTGAACATGCCCGTCGCCGACCTCCCGCCCACCCTGATCCAGATCGGTTCGCGCGAGATCCTCATGGCCGACGCCGAGGTGATGGCCAACCGCCTCGTCTCGGCAGGGGTCCCGTGCGAGCTGCAGGTCTGGGAGCGTCAGGTGCACGTCTTCCAGGCGGCCGCGTCCTGGGTGCCGGAGGCACGCGCCGCGATCGAGGAGATCGGCGTGTTCATGGAGGCGCTCGCGACGGCGAGAGCGGGCGAGCAGTCCACCGCCGGCGGTGCGGCCGATACCGCGTCCACCGCGCGTCGGCGCCCCTCGGCGCCCGCCACCGCCTCGACCACCGTGGCCGCGACCGCGACCGACGGGGCCGTCAGCAGCATCTGACGTCGCCGGACGGCGCACCTCCATCCTCGCGGGTACGGTCGAGGCAGGAGGGTGAACATGGACGAGCAGAACCCCGTGGTCGAGGACTTCGGACGCCAGGACGAGTCCGATCTGAGCATCGGCAAGCCCAAGGATGCCGCCGCGGGCGTCACCGGGGTCAGGGTGGCGATGCAACGCTCCCTGTCGCACATGGGACCCAAGCGCACCGCCCAGACGTTGCTCAAGCTCAACCAGGCCGACGGCTTCGACTGCATGAGCTGTGCGTGGCCGGACCCCGACCCCGAGAACCGCCACACCGCCGAGTTATGCGAGAACGGCGCCAAGGCCGTCGCCGAGGAGGCCACGAAGGCTCGCGCGACGCCCGGCTTCTTCGCGCGGCACTCCATCGCCGACCTCGACGCCCACGACGAGATGTGGCTCGGCCAGCAGGGACGCATCACCCATCCGATGCTCAAGCGTCCCGGCGCGACGCACTACGAACCCATCGAGTGGGACGACGCCGTCTCCTGGATCGGCGACCATCTGCGCTCCCGCGGCTCCCCCGACGAGGCGATCTTCTACACCTCCGGCCGAGCC
>SXGT01270359.1_pt1 | contig 19521 bp, 14 predicted proteins | sample 3176221 | NCBI WGS metagenome assembly SXGT01 (sample SAMN11356862, study PRJNA531348) | freshwater metagenome | isolation source: freshwater sample F1-120 | place: China: Fuxian Lake, Yuxi | collected 2017-12-25
CCGAAGTCGCCCACCAGATCCTTGTACTCCGCAGGTATCTCTCCCTTGGCCACCGACGCGTCGAAGGCGGCGAGCGAGGCGCCGCCCGGGCGGTAGGTGGTCACGTAGCGGGCGTTGGGATCCAGCTTGGGCTGCGCCGCCACCGGCGCCTCACGCTCGTCTGCAGGCCGCATGTAGCCACGCGCCGTCGCGGCGGGCGGGGGGGGCGCGTTCAGGGCAGGCGCGGCCGGGCGGGCCGCCTTCTGCTGGGAGGGCTCCCTCGCCGCGCCCGCGCCCATGCCTGACACCGTGCTGCCGCCGCCAGGACCCGCGAGCCCCCCCGCCCCGTGAGGTACGGTCGTCGGCGCGACCTGATCGTGGACCACCGTCTCCTGGGCGGCCATGGCCGATGCCATGGGGGCCGCGGCGAGGGGATCGCCCTTCTTCCCCTCCCCGCCCTTGGCCTTCGTCCCCGTGCCGCCTCGATCCTCGCCGTCGCCGAAGGCGGCCGAAGCGCTCTGCGAGGCGGACTCCCGCTTGTCGCAGCCTGCGCCCAGCGCTCCGACGAAACCTAGAACGAAGAACGGATGAACGAAGCAGCTCCGGATGGTGGACATGATCCCCTCTCGTGGGTGTTGGGCGGTCGGATTCGCTCGGGCAGGAGCGTAGGTCGCGCTCCGACGTGCGTCGCCCGGTGAAGTTTCACCAAATCGTCACCCGAGCTCCACGGCCCCGGCGAGCACTTTCGTACGGGCTCATGTCCAGGTGCACCGAGGCCTCGTTCACTCGCCGGGTCGATCCGGGCGAAAACCCTGGGAGCTGCCCGGGGGGGTGGTAGGGTTCGCCTGCGTCCGCGAGGGAGCGGGCGCTCCTCTGGAGGTCGCGCATGAGGCTCGTACGGGTGGGCATCGCCAACGTGAACACCACGGTCGGGGCCGTGCGCTCCAACTGCGATCGCCTCGTGAGCGCGGTGGAGCAGGCGGCCAGGGACTCGGTGACGCTCCTCGTCTTCCCCGAGCTGGTCTTCGCAGGTTATGCGCCGGAGGATCTGGTCCAGTGGCGCGAGTTCGTGGACGCCCAGTGGGAGCAGCTCCTGCGCTTCGCCGAGACCACCCGGGGCTCCGGCGTCGCCTCCGCTGTGGGGCTCACGGTCGCCAGGGGCGATCACCTCTACAACGCGGCCGCGCTGGTGCACGGCGGCCGCGTCTGGGGCGTGGTCCCCAAGGAGAAGCTCCCCACGTACAACGTCTTCTACGAGCATCGCACGCTGGCCTGCGGCGTCCCCGGCCTGCTCGACTCGGTGCGGGGCGTCCCCTTCGGCGACCTGGTCTTCGATCTCGATTTCGGCACCGTGGCCCTCGAGGTCTGCGAGGACGTGTGGTCGCCCGACGGCCCGATGCGCCGCCGCTCCTACGCGGGCGCGGAGCTGGTGGCCAACCTGTCGGCCTCGCCCTTCCGCCTGGGCGTCGTGGACACCCGGCGCGAGATGATCGCCACCCGCGCGGGGGACAACCAGATCACTGTAGTTTACAGCAACCTGGTGGGCGCCAACGACGGCCTGATCTTCGACGGGGGCGGCTACGTGGCCCAGAACGGGCGCCTCCTGCTCGACGCGCCTCGCTACCGGGAGGGCGTGTCGGCCGTCACCCTGGATCTGGACCGCACGCGCCGGCTGCGCACCGAGAACACCACCTGGCGCTCGGATCAGGTCGCCTGGAGCGCGGTCGCGCCCCGCGTCGAGCACGTGAAGGTGGACCTTGCCACGTCGCTGCGCGACACGCTCCGCTACCCCTCGCCGCCCAACCAGAGCTTCTTCCTCCCGGTAGAGCGCCCCCAGATCGGCGTCCGCGCCCGCTTCTGCGACGATCTCCTGGACGCCCTCGCCCTCGGCATCGGCGACTACTTCGAGAAGATCGGCGCCTTCAAGACCATAGGGGTCGCGCTCTCCGGCGGCCGCGACAGCCTGCTCTGCCTCTGGCTGGCTCGCCGCTACCTCGATCGTCGATTCGCGGAGCTGGACGAGGCCGGCCGCGACGCCAAGGCGCGGGAGATCCTCAGGGCCTTCTTCATGCCGTCGCGTTACTCCTCGCCCGAGACGCAGGCGGCTGCCGCGCGGGCCGCCGAGGAGCTCTCGGTCCCCTTCGTGGTCGTGTCCATCGACGACGCCTTCGAGCCCGAGCTCGAGGCCGCCAAGAAGATGCTCCAGCCCGGCGAGTCCCTCTCCGGCATGACGCGTCAGAACGCCCAGGCGCGCCTGCGGGCCGAGCGCATGTGGAACTGGTCCAACAGCGCCTCCGGGCTCTTCCTCCAGACCAGCAACATGAGCGAGAAGGCCGTGGGCTACACGACCATCGGCGGCGACATGGAGGGCGCCCTCAGCGTGATCGCCAACGTCCCCAAGACCGTGGTGAACTACCTGCTCGACTACCTCCTGGAGACCACCGGCTCGGAGGGTATACGCCTCACCCTGGTGAAGCCGGCCTCCGCCGAGCTGGCCGACAACCAGGAGGACGAGCGCGATCTCATGCCCTTCCCCGTGCTCGACGCCTGCTTCTCCCTCTACGCCGGCGAGAAGATGGCCCCCGACGAGGTGGCCGTCGCGCTCAGATCCATCTTCCCCGAGCACGACGGCGCCCAGATCGACGCCTGGACCAAGAAGTTTGCTCGCCTCTTCACCATGAGCATCTACAAGTGGGTGCAGACCCCGCTCTGCCTCCACGTGGGCAACCTGGATCTCGATCGAGAGCGCGCCCTCCAGCTCCCGGTGGTGCAGCGCACCGAGTGGCAGGACTAAGGGGTCCACGCTCTCATCCCGAACGACGATGCGATCCGCTCAAGGCGACGAAGGGCATCGTCCGGCGAGATGGGGCGTCACAAAGTGACCCATGCAGCGATTTGGGGCGGCACAAGATGACCCATGCAGCGATTCGAGATTTGAGGAAATTCGCCTGTTCTTTGGGCTGGCACCCGCTGTGCACTCTCGCCCTCCATGAGCCGAATCACCTCTCTTGTTGCCACCCTGGGGACCCTCACTCTGTTCGCGTGCGTCGCGGGACCCGAAGACCCCAGCCTCGCGGCTCTCGCCGTCGGAGATTACTGGTTTACCGGAGAAGACACGACCAAGCCCGGAGCCTTTTACATCGGTCCGCGCCCCGACGGCTCGCGCAGCATGAAGGCCCTGTGCGAGGCAGCTACACCCACCTGCACCGGCAGCGGCTGCATCGCGCGTGAGGTCCTCGATCGCTACGGCTGGTGCGACGGCTCGGCGAAGGATACGGCCCAGGTCAATCGCCTCAACGCGATGTCTCGCGCCGACGCGGAGGCCATTGCCAGCGCGCTGAACGCGCGGCTCCAGTTCGTCGCGTTCACATCGAAAGGCGGCCCCGCCGGCCTCTTCCCCGAGGGCAGCGGCTCGGTCGACCCTTACCTCGACGGCGCCGTGTTGAAGGCCGTGTGCGACGAGAACCCCACCGAGGCGACCTCGACCTTCAAGCGGGTGTGCGAGTTCGAAGAGAGCCAGTGCCGGCGCGGCGAGTGCACCGCCATGGCCCTGGTCTGGACCGCGGACGAGGCGACGGTGGGCGCCACGCTCGCCAATCGCCTCTTCCTCTCACGACGCCGCTGAGGGCGCTTCAGAGGCCGGTTCAGAAGTGAACGAGCAGGTGGACGCGGTGAGGGAAGAAGGAGAGTTGCGTGTCGAGGATCTCGGCGCGGAGGCCTAGCCTCTGGATGATGCCCCGGAGCTCGCTCTCGGGGAGCTCGAGCGTCCGGAACGCGTTCCGGTACTTCATGTAGCGGATCTTGGCGAGCTGGAGGAACCCGCTGACCAGGATCCCGAAATAGCGCTCGCGCCACGCCGCGTGGAGGCTGTCCCGGAAGTAGCGCACGGCGACGCCGGAGTCAGTGAGGATCTCGCCGATGAGGAGGCGCGCCCCCGGGGCCGCCACGCGCTTGACGTTGAGGATGAGCCTCTCCACCTCCTCGACGCTGCGGTAGTACTGCACCACGTTGTTGCACAGGATGAGCGAGAAGCGCCTGGGCTCGAGGAACGAGAGGTCCGTGTAGTCCGCCCCCAGCTCGTGGTAGACGACGCTGGGACAGCCGGCGAACCGCTGCCTCGCCGACGCCACGAAGGCGCGAGAAATCTCCGCGCAGTGAACCTCCGAGACGCGGGTCCGCAGGAGCTCCGCCGTGTCGCCGGGCCCGGCGCCCACGTCCAGCACCACGTCGTCGGGGCGATATCCGAGGATGGCGTGGGACCTCTCCACGAAGAGGCCGGCGTTCATCTGCCAGCTGTCCTTGGTCTGGAACTCGTGGGCGAGCGGCGCGCTCCAGAAATCCCGCCAGCTCTCGATGGTCTCGTTACTCTGCACTGCGTGAGCCTCCTCGTCCGAGGCGCGGGAGGATACAACGACGACGCCCCTCCGTCTCGACAAGGTTTGAGGGGCTCCTCCGGCCGCGAAGCAGTCGGCAGAAGCTCAAGAGCTCGGGCCCGTCGGCGACGTGGCCACCAAGACGACAAGAACCTCGAGGGCATGTTCGTACCAGCGAGGGCCCGACGCCGTAAGGAGGATGCCAGTCGGGATGACGACTGAGCCCGCTTCGAGCCGTGAAGGAGCCTCAACTTGTGAAAAGGGACAGAGAGCCGGTCTCCTTGACTTGCTTTGGCCTGGTAAGGGACAGAGCAGTGGTCTCTTCGGCCTGCTTTGGCCCTGTAAATTCCAGGGGCCAGGTCCCAGTTCCAGGAGACGGGCGTGCGACCTGCACGCCGAGCTAGTGCCTCGTCGCAGGGGATGTGAAGGGTTGCCCCGCGATCACCGTTCACAAGCCGCGCCGTTCCCAACGGTCGCCCATCAATCCTTCAATTCCCCTGCGACGGGGTACGAGTCCCCTTCGACATCGAAGGCCCCCTCGCAGATCGCGCCGACCTCCACCCGCGCCCCGTTCGCGAGCACGAGCGCGCCTCCGGCCTCGAGGAGCCGGTACCTCCACGAGCCATCGCTCTCGCGCTCGCGTTGGTAGTGCTCCACGCGCGCCGTGCCCTGCGCGACGAGGACATAATCAGTGAGGGACGAGAGATGCTGGTAAGCCTCCCACTTCTCGCCGCGGTCGTGGCGCTCGGTGCTGCGCGACAGCACCTCGACGACGATGCTCGGATTGGCCAGAGCGTCGCTCGCGCCCTCGATCTTGACCCCGCCGCACGCCACCACGACGTCCGGGTAGACGTAGCGCTCTCCCTGATCGACAGAGACCCTCTGGTCGGAGGAGAGCACGTGACAGCCCTTTCCACGGAGGGCCGCGCGCAGCTCGGCGCCCATGGCGTTGGAGAGGAGGTTGTGCCGCGGGCTACCCCCGGCCATCGCGAAGACCTCGCCCAGGTGGTACTCGTGCTTGGAAGGCTGCTCGCGCTCCCACGCCAGGTACTCCTGGGCGCTCATCGGCCCGCGGGTCCGGTCTCGTGCGGCGTCGCCCATCCCGACGACCCTAGCGCGGCCACCGCGCGCGAGCCAGGCCCCGCGGCCGTGTACGAGGAGCTCCCCGGGAAGGGATCACCTGCCCGCCTGGCGGACGAAGGTGACAGGGATGGCGAGCGAGGAGCCGGTGCCGCGAGGAGCGCTGAACTGGGCGCCCCGCACGGCCCTGGCGATGCACTCCGCGACGCCCGAGGAGAGGCCGGCGTTGGAGGTCGGAGAGGCCGAGGCGACCTCCCCGTTGGGGCTGATCTTGGCGCTGATGACGACCTTCCCGGCCATGCTGGGATCCTCGCTCAGGCCTCGCTCGTAGCAGCTGCGAAAGCGAGGGCGAAGCCCCGCGATCACCGAGTCCGCGTCGGACACGGGCACGGTGGCGATCGGCCTCTCGACGATGGCCTGGGCAGGCCCCGTCGGGCCGGTGTCCTTGCCTGCGCGCTGCCCGATGTCCGAGCCTCGCTTGCCGCCGAGCGAGGCCAGGCCGTCCTTGCCGGCCTGGACAGGAGCGCCGCCATTTCCGCCTCGGAGCTCGCCGCCGGTGTGAGAGACGGCCGAGTCCGACGAGGCCGAGGCGCTGAGATCCACGGGCGGGACCTCGGAGCGGCGCAGCCCGCCCTCCACCGCGCTCTTGCCTCCGAACGCCAGCGCGAAGCTCACCTCCATCGCGTCGGCCTGGCGGGTGAGGGCGGCGGCCGAGGGGCCCGAGGCCGCGCCTCGCGTGGGGTTGGTGGCGACGGCCCCGTGGCTCGGCCCGGGCGCGGGGGTCGGCACGGGGGACTCCTTGACGGGCGTCGCGAGAGGGTTCACGTCAGGGTCGGGAGCCGGCTCGGGGGTCGGGAGCGGGAGCATCGTCCTCAGGTCGACCGGGCCCGAGACCGAGACGCCGTGGTCGACCGGAGGATCGATCCAGTCCGAGTACATCGCGCCGACGAAGCCAAAATGCAGGAGGAAGCTCAGGCCCACCAGGATGGTCAGGCCCCAGTCGATCCGGTCGACGAAGCCGCCCTTGGCCGAGAGAGGCAGCTGGGGCCGCACGACGACCGGAGGAACGATCAGCTGGAAGAGCAGGGTGGTGCCTCCGAGCACGATCTTTCCTCGAGCATCGTCCCCGAGATCCAGGCTGGAGGCAGAGGCGATCTCGGTGATGCCGCCCTCGAGCGCCACGCGACCGCGCATCCCCTCGCCCAGGTTGAGCCTGTAGTTAGGCCCCCTGCGCTCGAACAGGATGAAGCGCGAAGGGAGGCCCGGCTCCGCCAGCACGAAGGTCGCGTCCTCGCGGGTCCCCACGGTGATCCTGTCCTCGGCGCCGAGGACGCGCTCCTCGCACACCCGACCGTCGCGCACCACGCCGATGCGCAGGACCTTCGGGCCTGTCTGCGGCGTGATCGCGCGCATCGTGGCGGTCATGTTGCCGTGCCGTAGCCTGGAGCCGACGCGCGGCTCCGTTCCCATCTGTGCCATGGACGAGTCCCCTTCGCGTACGCGGACGAGCGCACGCCTTGTTCGAGCAGGCCGCAGCGGCTGCCACGGAGGAAGGCCCTCTCCGCGGCGGGTCGTGAGCCCGGAGCGCACGACCGCGAGCACCTCGCAACCAGGACCTACGACATCGAGCTCTCTCGAAAGTTCCTCAGTCGTTCTTGGCGCCCTGGGCGATCCAGCGGCGCAGGACGTCTCGCTGCTCGATCGGCAGGGGCTCCTCGTTCCTTGGCATGGACGAGCCGCAGCCCGGAGGGCCACAGTCGAGCGCGCACTGATCGCCGTCCATCTTGCGCATGAGGAAGCTCTTCTTCGCGTCCCCGGCGGTGACGAAGTTCATGTTCGGGAGGGTGACCGACGGCCGTCCAACGATGGCCGAGTGGACCCTGTCCGGATCGCCCTTGCCCAGGAACACCCCGTTGGCCTTGCCGGTCGTGGCGCCATGGCAAGCCGAGAACGCGCACGACTGCTCGAAGACGGGGAGCACGTCCTTCCTGAACGCGACCGAGGGCTTGGCAAGATCGGTCGACGCCGGGACCTCATGGGTCTTGCAACCAGGCGCGACGTCGGCCCCCCCGTCACTGCTCCCGTCCGTCCCCGCGTCACCTCCGCCGCTGCTCCCGGTGCAACCCGCCACGGCGAAGATCCCGAGAGCAAGGGAGAGAGCAAGAGAGCAGGAAAGCAAGGGGACGGCACGGCTCTGCATACATAAATCCCGTTCAAGACAAAGGAGCTCGCTCCACCGCGCTTCGATGGGCGAGCTCCAGACATAGCACGAGCCCTGCTCTACCGCAGCGGGGTGTCGCTCAGCCCGAGGCGGCGCGCCTGCGGTTGCGACGAGCACGGACGAGAGCCAGCGCGGTGATGCCCAGACCAGCCGCCAGGGCGCCGCCCGAGGTCGCGTTGCCGCTCGCAGCCGAGCAGCTCGACGGCTGGTTGCTTGGCCCCAGGCCCATCTTGCGCTGGGCGTCGCTTCGAGGGAGCTGCTCGCCGGTGCTGGAGCAGCCGTCGAAGACGGGGCAGAGCGGCTCGTTCAGCTCGCGGGTGACCTGGCGGGTGTTGCCGAGGATGGACTGATCGGCCGGCGCCGCGAGGACCAGATCCTCGGTAAGCGCAGCGTGCGCAAGGTCGGCGCGGGTGCGGGTGACGCGGATCTGGTTGCCCGCGAAGACCCGGCCGAGCAAGACGCCCAGATCCTCGTCGCGCACCTCCTCGGCCGTCTTTCCGGGCTTGCCGTCGGCGGACGGGATGGGCGTGTAGTCGTCCTCGACGCGCCCGGGACCCTGGGGGCCTCCAGGACCTCCAGGGCCGCTGAAGAAGCCGAACTTGATGGCGTTGGCGATCTGCTGGGCGTCGAGCCCCAGGCTGCTCTCCAGCTCCCAGCCGCGGCCGCCGGTATCCGCGGTCTTCTTGGCGCGGAGCTGCTTGAAGTTGCTGGCGTTGGCGGTCCAGTCCCAGGCCAGCTCCTCCTGCTTTATCGTGTAGACGGGGAAGTTGGTGGGCTCGTAGCGGCCCTGACCCACGATCCAGAGCGAGATGCCCACGATCGCGCCGGTGCCTGCCGCGACCATGCGCAGAGGGAGCACCGCCGAGGGCCCTCGGGTGGTGACCCGGACCGGCCTCATCGACTGCACCGTGGCTCCCGGAATGAGCTTCATGGCCAGGAAGTTGAAGTGCTCCTTCACGTAGGCAGCGACCACGGGCTTGACGTCCTCGGGCAGCGAGAAGCCATTGCTCTGGAGCCAGGCGTTGAGCGCCTGCGGATTCGCGGACTGGAGCTGGACGGTCTCGTAGGGACCGACCACCTCTCGCTTGGTCACTGTGACCCCGCCGCCCGAGTCCTCCGCCGAGCCGGGCGCGGCGGAAGCGTTGCGAGAGTCGCAGCGGGGGGGGGGCGGGCAGTTGCGAGGAGGAGCGATGACCTGGACCTGCGTCATGGCGTCGAGCGCACCGAAGACCACGTCGGCGCTGAGACCCACCTGGGCCTCGCCGGTGATGGGAAGCACCCAGGCGAACTGAGCGGGCGAGCCCTGGTAGCGGATCTGGTCGTAGAGCGTGGTCTGCCCCTGCGAGACCGCCAGGATCATTCGATGATCGGTGACGACCGTGTTGTTCTCGGGAGGAACAAAGCAGCCGCCGCACGCCCGGGCGGACCGCTCGGCCACAGCCAGACCAAGACCTGCGGCGACCAGGGTAAGGGTGGCTTTGAGGAGGGTCTTGCGGATCATGGGGTCCTTCGTTTGTGGGTTGGGTGAAGCATGCACGAGCCGGTTCGTCGTCTTTGCGTCCAAGCGCACAAGCACAAGACGCGCCACGCTTATCATCGCAAAAAAACCGCTATTGCCCCCGATTCTCTCGGGACACGATCACCATGGTGGCACAGGCGGGCACATGCCCGGGAAGCAAGCCCTGAAAATAGGTTATTTCGACGAGCTCCGTGGCCTTCTGAGCGGCCGCGACGAGGTTCGTGGAACTTGACGGGAGCCCGCGGGACAGCAAAAAAGTCGGCGGTGACGACGCTCGAACGACCCCCCTCCACACCAAGGCTCCCTCGGGAGCGGCTCAGGCTGGCGGCGCTCGCCGCCGCCCTCGGAATCTCGGCGGGGCTCCTCCGTCCAGGACCGCCCCAGGCGACGCCCGCAGGGCTGGCGGAGGCGCTGGGGCGAGCCTCGCAGCAGGTCGTCTCCCCCGCGGACGTGCGCTGGGACCCCAGTCGGGGTTTCTTGCTCGACGCGCTGGTCGGGCGCCAGGCGCTCTTCCTGGCCAGCTCGGTCGAGGGCGGCCCGAGGGACCTCCACCGCGCGCGCGTCCGGGTGAGCCGGGAAGGGCACCCGGTCGAGGTGGTCGAGATCCGCAACCTCACCCGGACCCCGCTCGGCGACGACCACGCCCTGGTCGTCAAGGGGGAGCGCGCGGCCTACGCGACCTACGCCTTCGGTCAGGAACAGAGCGTCAGCGCGCTCGATCTGCGCGGCGAGGGCGCGCAGAACCTCACGACCAAGCTGCCCGATCGCGTGATGAGCGCCCTCACCAACTGGCAACAGACCGGGAGCCTCGCGGGGATCGGCCGCGTCGACGTCACGCTCGATCAGCCCGCCAGGCGCGTGGGCCTCGCCCTCGCCGACGCCTCGCTCGCGATCGAGCTCGCCGACGACGACGGCCCCGCCCCCACCCGCAGGGCCGAGGTGGATCTGGCGCGTCTCGAGCTCGCAGGCGAGGTGCCGGGCATGCACGCCCAGACCACGCAGCACCTGCCCAAGCGCCCTGTCTTCTGGGCGGTCGACACCGTCCGTGCCGTCCCGTGGATAGGCCCCGCGCCCATCGCGTGGATGGAAGAGAGAGCGTTCGCCGCGCGGGACACGGTCAGGCAGCTCACGTTCAAGGTGGGCAGCAAGGGCAGCGAGCTGGCCCAGGCCGCCCCCGAGCCGCCCAGGCTCCTCACCTCGTCGGAGGCGAGCGAGGGCGCCGCCACCTTCCCGCCGCCCAAGCTCCCCTCGATCTGGAAGACCCCTCAGGAGGGAGAGGGAGAGTGGGTCCTCCCCGTCCAGCCCTGGGTGAAGAAGTTCCCCAGCTTCGGACCCGAGGCCGCGCCCTCCATGTTCTACCGCACCTACGTGAGGCCAGACGAGGAGCGCCCTTACGCGAAGGTGTTGCTCGTCATCATGGACATGCGCCAGCTCGATCTGGCCATGGAGGGCGGGATCGAGGATCCCAAGCCCGCGGTCGGGGCGACGGGGGCGGGCCGCATCCCCAGGGAGCCCGCCGTGTTCACGCGCGTCGCCTCCGCGTTCAACGGCGGCTTCAAGACCGAGCACGGCAACTACGGGATGATGGTGAGGCGACGGGTTCTGCTCCCCCCCCAGCCTGGCGCGGCGTCGGTCCTGCTCCTCAAGGACGGCCGCGTCGGCATGGGCTCCTGGGGCAACACCACGAAGATCACCGGCCTCGATGGCATCGACGACTCGGACATCGTCTCGTTCCGCCAGAACCTGGATCCCTTGCTCGACGGCGAGAAGGTGAACCCCACCGGGCGCTCCCAGTGGGGCTTCACCCTCCCCGGCACCAGCATGCAGACCGAGCGCTCGGGCATCTGCGTCACCGGGCCCGGGCACCTCGTCTATGCCTGGGGCGACGACGTGTCCGCCACGACGCTGGGCAAGGCCATGAAGATGGCCGGGTGCACCTACGGCATGCACCTCGACATGAACCCGCACCACACCGGGCTCATCTTCACGAACATCACCGAGCTCAAGGGCAAGGCCTACAAGACCGAGCTCCTCTCCAACCAGATGGAGATCTCGGCCGACCGGTACATCGAGTACGCGCCCAAGGACTTCTTCTACGTCATGGTCCACGACCCGGCGCCGCCCCCGGTCGAGGGCGCCTCGTGGGCTCCTGATCCTGGCTTGCAGCCTGCGCCCCGGTGGTACCCGGGCCTCTGGACCTGCCAGCTCCTTGGGGTCGACGTCTCGGTGGTCGAGCCGGGCCGGGCGGCGTTTCGTATCCGCGCAGGCACCCGCGAGCCGCAGGGGCCCGGCGGCGAGCCGCTCCACGAGCTCACCGAGGACGACGGCAAGCGGGTGCTCTTCGCGGTCGGCCTCGGCGCCTCGTCCGAGAAGCGCCCTCGCGGCCTGGCGATCGACGGCAAGATCAACCTGGCCCCGAGCAGCGCCGAGGACCACGCGCTGCTCGTCGCGAGCGAGGACGGAGCCCTGGAGATCCGGCGGCCGAGCGAGGTCCCCGCCGCCCCCGCCCACGGCGACTACGCCGAGCTCCCCCTCGTCCTCGACGCCCGGGCCCCGGATCACGGGCCGCCTCCGCGCGCGGTCCACGCCGCCCTCGGCACCACGCCCGACGGACGCGTGTATATTGCACGTAGCTCCGTGGCCTCCAAGTCCGTGATCGCTGCGCTTTCGAAGCTGGACTGCGACAGGGCGGTGGCGCTCGAGCGAGGCCTGCCCGAGGCGCCGCCGTGGAACCGAGCGGGCACCCCCACTCCGCCCCGGGCTCGGTACGAGGGGAGCGCCCTCTACGCGATGGGCAAGCCTCTCGTGCCGAGGGGTTTCCACTTCGCTCCGAAGAACCCGATGCCCGTCGGCAAGCCAGGCTCGCCGAGGTGAGGAGCCAGGGTGGGCCCCGGGGAGCCGGGGCTCATGCGGGAGGCTACGTCGTGGAGGGCGGCACGCCGTCGGCGACCGCCGCCTGGGTCTTCGCCCGCAGGGAGAGGTAGGGGAACACCCCGAGCACGCAGGGGGCGATCTGGCCGAAGAAGAACAGGTTGAACACCGTGGCGCCGTGGGCGAGGCCCACCGCGGTGAAGAGCCGGTCGAAGGCCACGTGGCCCACGCCTATCCCGGCCGCCGAGACCGGCAGCATCATCGAGAGGAGGCCCAGCGGGTAGATGGACGCGATGGCGCTGAAGGTAACCTCTTCTTTGCCCACGACCCCGGTGAGAAAGGTGAAGAAGCTCATGTTCACGAAGTGGAGCGCCATGCTGAGGCCCAGCGCACAGATCAGGCGCCAGGGTCTTTCCGAGACCAGCCGGAAGCTGGCCACCAGGTTGCGCAGCAGCCTCGAGATGGGCGAGGTGCCCGAGGCCCAGAGCTCCATGCGGGCGCCGAAGCGGCGCATCAGCCCCACGAAGACCGCGGGGCCAAGGACAAAGCCGGCGCCCAGGATCAGCACCGACGTGACCATCGGCCGGAAGAGAGGGCTCGCCCACAGGGTCTGGCCACGGAAGAGCACCATGACGAGCCCCATGGTGACCAGGCCTCCCAGGCCGACAAGGCGCTCGACGAAGGCGATGAGGAGGAGCGTCGTCCGCTTCTCGGCGTGACCGTCGCCGGCCACGTAGAGGGCCTTGATCACGTCCCCTCCCACGTTGCCTGGGATCACCACGTTGAAGAACAGCGACACGAACTGGAGCTGCACCGCGCGAAGGAACGGCACCCTCACATCCGCCAGGCCGAGCAGCACCCTCCACCTGACCGTGGCGATGAGCACGGACGCCAGGAAGAACACCGCGAGATCCATGGCCAGGAGGCTCTTCTGCTCGAGGAAGAGCGAGAGGGCGCCCATGTCGAGGGCTCCGGACCGGACGAGCCAGCCCACGAGCCCCGCGGTGACGACGAGCTTCACGAGGAAGAACAGGCGCTGCTTGGCGGCGGGGCTCATCGGCTCGCGCGCTCTTAGCACGGGGCTCGGGTTTACGAATCACCGGCTGAAGGCCGCTCTTCGGAGTCTCACTTGTGGATCTCGAACCAGGTCGGGATCACCACGAGGCTGCCATACGCGTCCCGGAGCTCGCGGGTCTCCTCGCATTCGTAGTGAGCGCAGTACGCGCAACGGCGCCGCGCTGTCGCGGCTGGGCGGCCTGTCAGCGCTACCGAGGGCCGGAGCTGCAAGCAGCGAGGCCAGGGCGCGCTCCTCGCCGGGATCCATGGTCAACGCGCCAGGTGGATGCCCGCGATCACGAGACCCAGCGCGATGACGGCGCGGCGGAGGAGCGCCGGATCGAGCCGCTTCGCTATCCGGCCTCCGAGATGGCCTCCCAGGAGGCTCCCCAGCGCCATCACCGCCGCCATCGGCCAGGCGACCCTCCCGGAGAAGAGGAAGAAGAGCGCGGCGGTCATGTTGATGGTCAAGGACAGCGCCTGCTTGAGCGCGTTGAGGCGAACGAGCGTGTCGTCCAGCACGACGCCGAGCACCGCCAGGAGGAGGATGCCCAGCCCGGCGCCGAAGTAGCCGCCGTACACCGAGGCGAGGAACACGGCGAGCACGCCCGGGATCTTTCGCCTCGCCTTGCTCCTCGCTCCCTCGCGCTGCTGGCGGCGCGCGATCCATGCGCGGATGCGATCCTGGCTGGCCAGCGACGCGCAGGCCAGCAAGATCAAGAACGGCACGATACGAGCAAAGATCGCCTCGCTGGTGAGGAGGAGCAGCAGACCGCCGACGATGCCCCCCAGCATCGCGCTGGGCACGAGCCGGAGGAGGCGAGGCCTCTGGCCGACCAGATCCTCGCGCTGGGCGAGCGTCCCCCCGAGGTACCCTGGAGAGAGCGCGACCGTGTTGGTGACGCTGGCGTCGATCGCGGGGACGCCCATCGCCAGCAGGGTGGGGAAGCTTATCAGCGTGCCGCCGCCGGCGATCGCGTTCACCAGCCCCGCGGCGATCGACGCGATCGCCAGCGCGATCCATCCGTAGAGCGTGTGTGCGGCCATCGAATCGAGCATCCGCTGGAGCGCCGATCTTCAGCTCGCTCGCCCTCGCCAGCTTGCATTTCCCTGTAGTTTACCACGCTCCAGCTGGCTGGGTGACACGACCTGGCGACTTTTCGGTCGCTCGCTGCCCCGGGGCTATGCTTGTCGCGTGCGTCTGATCGTCGTGGCATCGCTGCTGCTCTCGGCGTGCGCCGCGGCCCCGTCGCGCCCCGCGCCCCCGTCCCGCCCCGCGCCCCGCGCTCGCCTGTCCGAACCAGCTCCTGCTCATCTTCCGGCTCCCGAACCGATCCCTCCTGCACCCGCTCCAGCGGAGCCTCCTCCGGTCCCCCGGTTGACGCTCGTCGCTGGCGGCGACGTCGAGCTCGCCCGCGCGATGGGGCAGATCCTCCTGCGCGATCCACGCCATGATCCTCTGGCGTCGGTCGCGGCGATCCTCGCCACCGGCAACGTCCGCTTCGTCAACCTCGAGAGCCAGCTCAGCGATCAGGGGGGCGTCACCATGTCGCCGCACAACCCGCTGGTCTTCACGGGGCCGCCGTCGGGCGCCGACGCGCTGGCGCGCGCGCAGATCACGATCGTGTCGACCGCCAACAACCACGCATGGGACTACGGCAAGAAGGCCTTCCTCGAGACGCTCGACAACCTCGATCGCGTCTCCGTGCTCCACGTGGGCACCGGGCGCACCCGCGCCGAGGCCTACGCGCCGGTGATCGTGGAGCGCAACGGGCTAAGGATCGCGTTCCTCGCGGTGACCGACATCTGGAACCAGGGGCCCCTCGAGAAGCACGAGGCCGTCGACTTCGTCGCGCGCGCCGACGCCGGGACGCTCGCCGACTCCGTGGCGTCGGCGCGCGCCTCGGCCGACGTCGTCATTGTCAGCTACCACGGCGGCGACCAGTACGTCGACGTTCCCACCGCGCGCACCCGCACCATCCTCCGCGCGGCGATCGACGCGGGCGCCGACGCGATCCTGGGGCACCACCCGCACGTGATCCACGCCGTGGAGTTCCGGAGCGGGCGCCCGATCCTCTACAGCATGGGGAACCTCCTCATGAAGATGCACCGCGACTACCCGTGGACGGGCTACGGGTACATGGCTCGCCTCACGCTGGTCAAAGGGCAGGCGCCTCGGGTCGAGGTCTGCCCCTACCGGATCGTGGGTCTCGTCCCGACCCTGCTCGCGTCCGCCAAGGAGCGGGGGGGCTTCGAGCGCGTGTTCTTCGGGCACCTGCGCCAGGTCAGCTCGGCGCTCGGCGCGACGACCCGCATCGGCGCCCCGGGGATCGACGGGTGCGCGGAGGTGGCGCCTTAGCGAATTTCCTGTTCTTGAGTACTCGATGTGAATACGGAGGAAGAACCAGCTCCTCCGGCGTGTCATGCTACGAGCATGGCCGATCTCGACTACCAGGTACGCGATCGCTCTCTCCTGTTACCCTGGTACAAGAAGTACGTGGTCGAGCCGGCCGTCGCCTGGTTCCCGCGCTCTCTTCACCCCAACACCATCACCCACGCGGGCCACCTCCTCAACCTCGCGGGGCTCCTGGTGGTGCTGGCGTTCGGCTCGCCGAGCGGGGGCGCCGCCTACGCCGTCGCCGCGGTCCTGCTGCAGGCCTACAACTTCTGCGACAACGCCGACGGCGCCCACGCGCGCCGCACCGGCCAGAGCTCGGCGCTCGGCGAGCTCCTGGATCACGGGCTGGATCTCCTCAATGTCGCCTATATTTCGGCTCTCGCCGCCCTGACGATCGGGGCGTCGCCACTGGTCACGGCGCTGCTGGTCACCGCCATCACCGGAGCGGCGGCGATCACCTATTGGGAGCAAGCAGAGACCGGGGTCTTCCAGCTAGGGCTCCTGAACCAGGTGGAGGCGACCCTGACGCTCTCGTTCTCCCTGCTGGTCGCCGCGCGGTTCGGCCCCCAGGTCTTCGGCGCGCACCTGGGTCCCGTGGCGGTGCGCGACCTCATCGCCGCCGTCGTCGTCGTCGGGGCCGTGGCCGGGATGCTGGGCGCGGGCAGGAGGGTCGCGAGGCGCGGAGGGGCGCTGCTCCCCCTGGCCACCCAGGTGCTCTTCGGCGCGGCGGTGGCCCTCGCCACCGCCGCGGGCGCGCTGGACCCGGTGGTGGGAGCCGTGGCCGGGGCCACGGGGTATGTCTTCCTGGGGGTGCGCAACCTCACCCTGCGTATGGCAGGGCGCAAGCCGCTCCTCGAGACGGGGGTGCTGGTCCTGGCTCTGGTCTTGATGGCGGAGGCTGTCACCAGCATGACCGGGAGGTCCGCAGGAGCCCTCGCGACCAACCTCACCGCGGCGCTCGGGACGGGCTGCCTGGTCCTGCTGGTGCTCGTGCACGCGAGGCGCGGCCTTAGAATGGTAAGCGGGAAGCGCGCCGGGTAGCTTGGCCGCTTTATCTCTGTAAATCACGGGGCAATGCAAGAGACGGAGGGTCAGGTCCTGTTCGAGCGCCGTCTCCGGGAGAGCATCATCCCCAGCGCCATCAGCGCCCCCAGGGCGGCTCTCGTCTCGGCTCTGGCGCCCACCACGGTGCACCCGCACCGCGAGGGCGGGGCCGGAGGGGGCGCAAGCAGAGTCGGCGAGGCATCCTCTGCGGAGGCCGACGAAGAGGGAAGAGGGGGCGTCGCCGAGACGGGAGGCGCAGGTGGAGGCGGAGCGCCCCCTGCGACGCCCAGCAACGCGATCCCTCCAGGGACGTACGAGCCCAGCGGGACGCTGCCCCTGGCCACCAGCCCCAGCTTGGGAGCGCTCAGGGTCTCGTTGCTCCTCCCCGCTCCTGGCCATGGCCCGCCCCACACCCCTCGCCTGGGTTTGTCGCACGCGACCGAGCCCGTCCAGGCGTGGCGGATCGCGTAGCGCGCCTGGAACGAGCTGGTCGACGAGGGCGCCGCGCCGGTCTCCAGGGCCCCGGCGGCGTTGCGCTCCTCGCGCCCCCCGACGATCGCCGGCGCCGCGCTGAACACCAGATCGTTGCCCAGGGCGTCCTTGCCATAGCGCACGTGAAGGCGAGTCAATACGAAGTTGCTGGCCAGCGAGGCGATGCCCGTTTGCCCGCTCCCTCCGCCAGGGCTGAAGATGATGGGATACTTGACGATCACGCTTCCGTTCTCGGGCTCTGGGAAGGACAGATTCTGAAATGCCCTGGTCACGCACTGGATCACGTCCTTGTCGGGCAGGTCCGAGCCTCCGTCCAGGGCCGAGGTCACGTTGCCCTTCTCGCCTATGGTGAATTTCACCGTGACCCGCCCCTGGAGGCCAGGGTTCTTCCGGAGGCCGTTCTCGTAGCAGAGGCGGAAGCGCCCGAAGTTCTGGCGCGCGATACGCTGGACCACCTCGGGAGGGAGCATCCCCGTGACCTGGGTGGCCCCCTGCCGGAGCGACGGAGAGCTCCCTCCCACGGGCCCCATCCTGGTGGAGGGGAGCACGTCCGCGCCCAGCGTCACCAGATCGGACTGCGAGAGGCCCTGCTGCCCTCCAGGGCAGGGATCGCACGAGCTGGCGGGCCAGACATACTCGGTCACGATGGCCCCCGGGTTCTTCTCCAGGGTCCTGTCGAAGAGGCTCGCATAGAAGGCGCCGAAGGAGTGCCTCGTTGCCTCGTGGACATCGAGGTTGGTCGGGATGGTCACCCCTGGATAATTGGCCACGGCGTACCTTTGATTGGGCGCCAGCACATGGACGATAAGATCCTGGGTGCCCTGGGAGTTGAGCATCCCCAGGCGCACGGGCAGCTCGAACCTGTCGCTGTCGTAATGAAAGCGCAGCGGAGAGAGCTCGGCCCGGCGCTCTCCAGGATGGATGGGATCGTCCACGAACTTGACCTTGGCCTGATTGACCTTGGCGACGAAGAACTTGGCTCCTGCCTGCACGTAGGGGCGCAGCATGGGCTCGGCGTTACTCGGGATTTTATAGGCGTTCTGGCGGAGCCACGCGTCGAGCCCGGAGGAGTCCTTGGCGCTCAGGATGACGATCTCGTATTCGCCCACCTCGAACTGGGCGAGGATGGTCACCGAGTGGCTGCCCCCCAGCCGGCCCATGCCGCTGCCGAAGCCCTGCCCGGTACCGGAGCCCGCCAGCGCTATTTCGTTCAATCCGCCGCTCGAGCAGGGATCTTGCTCCCAGTACTCGACCAGGCGGGGCGAGGCCAGGGTGTCGACCCGGCCAAAGACGTCGTGGGGCAGGGTCTTCACGTTCTCCTTCTGGAGGACCACCGGCACCGGGACCACCATCGCAAAATCCTGGGCCGGCCCCTTGTAGTCGTTCTGCATCGACAGGACGGTGCGGGTCCCCTCCCTCATCAGGACGACCTGGGTGGCGTCGTTGTAAAGCTTGGTATCGGCGCCGCTCACGTAGAAGCCACAGAACCCATGGGCGACCCTCGGGACCCCGGCGAGTGCCGCCAGCGCAAGCGCCGGGGCGAGGGCCCGCCAGGGGTGGGAGAGAGCGCGAGAGCGACCGACCGGCCTGGAGGGGATCATGGTCATCCAACGGTCTCTCGCCGAGACCCTCGGGTCAATCCTCGATGGGGGTGAGCGGCGTCGATGATGAAGAACTCGGCGCCATGAGGCCTGGGGCGCTAAGGTCACACGAGGAGCAGGGAGCCGTGACCAACACCGAGCAGATCTTCCAGGCAATCCAGACCCTACCCGTCCGCGAGCGGCTGCGGCTCGTCGAGCGTGTGATTCAAAGGGCTGAGCCGGAAGGGGCGCGAGGACGCGATCGAGCGCTTTCTGGCGGTGGTCGACGCGAGCGAAGTGGTCACGCTCGATAAGGTGAGCGCGGAGCTTGCCGGTCGTATCTACGGTGACCTTGAAGGCGCCGGGCGGGGAATCGGCGTCGCGGACGTGCTCATCGCAGCCATCGCTATCCACCACGGCATGGTGCTCGTCACCGGAAATACCTCGGACTACCTGCACATCCAGGGTCCCCGTTCACGCGCCTCGGTCATGTAGGCTAACGCTCACTTTATGAGACCGATTTTCAGGGTTAGGCGATTGAACCCTGTCCATTCGTTCCGCTTCCTCCCGGCGTACCGAGTCGAGTGTTCGGCCCCTCGGTCGATGCGGTCGCGAGCTACTTCATGGGCGTCCACCGGATAGGCAAGCGCGGCACGGCGGAGGCCCTCCATGACCTGTATGGCTTGCCCATCTCCGTAGGAGCGGTCGTCGGTTCGCAGCGAGAAGCGAGCTCTGCGCTGGCCGAGCCCTATACCGAGATCGTGACTCACGCTCAGGCCGCGCCCATCAAGAACGCCGACGAGACGTCGTGGATTGAAGGCCAAGGCAAGAAGGCCAAGGCATGGCTGTGGACGCTCGTCACCGTGAGCGCCATCGTCTTCATGATCCAGAAGACGCGGGCCACCAAC
>SXGT01884372.1_pt1 | contig 19520 bp, 26 predicted proteins | sample 3176221 | NCBI WGS metagenome assembly SXGT01 (sample SAMN11356862, study PRJNA531348) | freshwater metagenome | isolation source: freshwater sample F1-120 | place: China: Fuxian Lake, Yuxi | collected 2017-12-25
CGGCTACGCCGCCGGACCGAAAGACATCATCGCTGCGATGGAAAACATCCAGTCGCAAAGCACCTCCAACCCGACTTCCATATCGCAAGTCGCGGCGGAAACGGCACTGAACGGCGACCAGGGCTGCATCACACCGATGCTGGCCGCCTTCCGCGAACGGCATCGTTACGTGGTAGATGCGCTTAACGCCATTCCCGGCGTCAGTTGCGTCGACAGCGGTGGCGCCTTCTACGCCTTCCCCGACGTCAGCGCCGCCATTGTCAAACTTCATGCCGAAGGCAAGCTCCCGGCCGCCAACGACATGGCCCTGACCGAGCGCCTGCTCGAATTCGGTGTAGCCCTTGTTCCCGGCTCTGCCTTCGGCAGCGAAGGCTGCATCCGCATCTCCTTCGCCACCTCGATGGACAACCTGAAAAAAGCCATCGAGCGCATCGCCCTGGCGCTGGCCTGATTGGTAAAAAAACGGCGAAATCACACGCCAGATATTGACCGGAAGCCGCTCCCCACTTATAGTCGCGGCCTCTCAATTCCCCGATAGCTCAGTCGGTAGAGCAACGGACTGTTAATCCGTGTGTCCCTGGTTCGAGTCCAGGTCGGGGAGCCAGAATTCCTTAAGAAACAAGCCCTTGTCGGGCCTCTGCGCAAGTCCGTTGATCTAAACCAGACCAACGGGTTTTCCAAGCACTTCGGAGACCGACATGAGTGACGCAAAAAATAGTTTTCCGGCTGTTGCCGCAACCGGGAACACCTTGGCGCAAATTGCCGCCAGTTACCTCGATGCCTATCGAGGCCGTGATACTTCCCGACCGCACCGCATCAATGCCTGGGTTCGCCTGCTGGGCGATCAAGTGTTTTCCACGATCACGCCGGAACAACTCGACACGGCCATGGATACGCTCGCCAATGAGCCATCCAAGTGCTATGGCGGCTTGGATGCCGATGGCAATCCCATCTTCAGGAAGCGCACCGCCAGCCGGCGCAGCGGCGCAACGCTGAATCGCTACCTGGTAGCTTTGGGCGCACTGTTCACCTGGGCCAAGCGGCAACGCCTGGTCCCGCGTGGCTTCGATTCGCCCGCTCGCCATGTCGAAAAGAATACCGAGACGCGCGGCCGTGTGCGCTACCTGTCCGACGATGAACGCGACCGCCTGCTGAATGCCTGCAAGGAATCGGTTTGGCCGCGCCTGTTCCTACTGGTGCTGATGGCGCTGACCACCGGCGCGCGGCGCGGCGAGTTGCTGGCGCTGCGCTGGTGCGATATCGACACCGACCGCGCCGAGGCCGTATTGCACGACACCAAGAACGGCGACCGGCGCGTTCTGGTGCTGTTGCCGCAAGTGCTGACCGAGATGGAACGCTTCGCGCCCACTGACGCCAGCAAAAGCACCGCGCTGGTGTTCCGTTCCCGCCTGCGGCCGTCGCAACCCTACGCCGTCGCCAAGGTGTTCAATCAGGCGATGGATGACGCCAGCCTGAAGAACTTCAAGTTCCACGATTGCCGCCATTCCTGCGCGTCCTACATGGCGCAGTCCGGCGCCAGCCTGTTGGAGATTGCCGACACCCTGGGGCATCGCCAGTTGCGCATGGTGCAGCGTTACGCGCACCTGAACACGGACAGCCGGCGCAAGCTGATGACGCGGGTTTTTGAGGGGCGCGTATGAGCCAGGCGAAAGACCTGAACGCCGAACTGCTGGCGTGGATTTCAGCGCACGAAACGGATGCCGCACATCCATGGAAGGCGATATCGCTCGATATTGCGCGCAAGCTGGCCAGACACGAAGGCATGGCGCTGGCCTGGGGCGAGCTGGCCAAGTACGAGGCGGAAGTCGGGGTTATCGTCTACATGATCCAGTTCGCGTTACAGAAGGCGCGCGATGAAGCGGTGCGGCCAAAGGTCACGGATGAGGCCAAGTTTCACGCCGAACTGCTGGCGGCAATCGAAGGCCTTCAGGCCGCGATTGCACATGTCCCAATGGTGTCTAGCTATGGCTCCCCAGACAACCGCATTGTGGGCGCACGGGCATTTCATTGGCGTAGGCGCGACGTGCCTTCGCGTTACGCCCCGCCTGACTTTGTCCCGGACCCGACAGAAGATATTTGTCTGGAGGATGTGCTTGACTTTGCCCTGAAGTCGGCTCGCGTCACTGTGTGCGCGATGGCGGCGCGTCCCCGGAGCGTGGAACGGCAGCGGGTCAGGCCTGAAATCAATGCCTTCCTGGTGTGCCTGGCCGAGGGGTTCGAGAGACAGTTTGGCAATAAGCTGTATGGCACCCTGGCCCACATTATCAGCGCCGTGTTCGAGATCGAATTCAGCAAGGCGCAGGTTGTTGGTGTCCTTCGTCCCCGTTGCAATAACAGCAAAAATACCGGCGATAAGCCAACTTAGCAGCGCACACGCTTAAACGCATTATCTCCCCACAGCGCACGGCAAGGCGCTTGTTGCTTAAGGAGAGATCATGCAGAACACCACTACCACCCATCCAAACACGCTCGACGATTATGTCGATTTTCGTGAACTACTTCCCCAAGTAGCGCAAACCTTCCCCACTGAGCAATCGCTCAAATGGTTCATCCGGCAACACCGGAACGAACTGGTTAAAGCTGCCGCGCTGATCGTCCTGACCGGCCGCCTGCGTTTTCATCCGCAACGCTTCAAGGAGGCCGCTGTCGTAATCGGCAGCAATCTGGCGAGGAGGGAAACACTTGGTTGTCTCCGTGATTTGAGGTGTGAGGCATGAACACCGCCATGACACAGCAAGACCTCATCAAGCGGCGCAGTTTCCCGCCGCGCCCTGCCTTTTTAACTGATCTGGAATTCGTCGCTGATGTAAAAGTCGGCCCTGGCAAGAAAAAGGCGCGTTGCTTCTGGAACGTTCCGCCTACCGACAACTACGGCCACGCTAACCACGTGGGGCGGCAGTTTGCCGCCGACTACGCGCAATTTCTCAAGCAAAACCCGTTCTGGGTTGGCGCTGGAAACCTCGGCTTGATCGCCGCCGACATGTCCAAGCACCAAGACACGCCAGCCGATGGCTACGCCGTAGGTTTCTGGGCGTTCATCGAGCAACTGCTTTACCTCGCCATCGAACAGCACGATCACTACGCCATAGCCGAGCGAGACGCCCAGCGTTGTGCCGCCATTGAAAAACACCCCCCGAAAAAGGCTTGACCATGCCCAGAAAATCAAAGGTCAGGCTTTCTTGCGGCGCGTGCGGGGCAAACATCGCCGCCGGCTCTGTTGTCGCTGCGCGCGTTGCATTCACACTCACAACCGGCGGGCCCGGCGGCGCGGTGTTTTCAGTTGCAATCTGTGAGCGCTGCGCGTCGGCGGCCAGACAATCGCCGCATGCAGGTAGCGGCGTGCTGATCGCGGCATGCCGGCGCCTGGCAGATGAGCGGCATGACTGACCGCCGCCGTTTGCCGGCTTACGCCGCTGAACTGGCGAAGGCCCGGCGCCAGGGCATGGCGCCGCGCCGGCTGGGCTTCGGACATGTTGCCGTCGTTCTGGCTTGGGAAAATTCCGCGACCGCCGGCTTGCATCGAATCGTATTCCCGCCAGATACGCAGCTTGCTGAACTAGACCTGGCGTGCTTCGCCGGCCTGAATGTGTTCATGACACACCGCGAAGCCGAATCGGCGCGCGCCGCTGAAGCGGTTGCTCGCCTACTTGCAGCCGGCGCGGATTGGGTGGAGACGGTCAATCTCGACGCGCTCGATCGCGGCGTCGATTTGTTGCAAGCCTGGATTCGCTTTGAACAGGGAGCGTTGCGACATGGCGCTTGAGCTGGTCCCTGAAAACGCGGCACAAAAGGCCGCGCGGGAAAGTGTCAACCGGCCGGCGTCGCGTGTTCCTGGTGAAGTGCAGACGTCTGCACGCGACCCGGCGCCCCTGCCAGACTGGCCCGATCCGATGCTGCCGGGGTCCATCCGCGTGCCTGATCTGCCTGCCGCGCTGCTGCCCGGCTGGGTGGGCGACATGGCGCAAGCTGTTGCGGACAGCACGCAGACACCCGAAGCGATGGCGACGCTGTTGTCGCTGTCCGTCCTTGCCACCTGCGTGCAGCGTCAGTTCGAGGTTGCGCCCTATGGCGAGGGCGACGACTACACCGAACCGCTTGCGCTCTGGACCCTGGTCGCGATGCAGTCCGGCACGAGGAAGTCGGCGGTTATCAATGCACTGACCGGGCCGCTGCTGCGCTGGGAGAAGCAGGAACGCGACCGGCGCCGGCGAGATATTGCCGCCGTCAACGCCTCGCGCGCAGTCGCCAAGAAGCGGATTGAGAAGCTGACCAAGGATGCCGCGAACGCGGACAACGATGAGGCGCGCAATCGCCTGCGCGATGAAATCGCGCGCGAGGAACAGGACATGCCGGATGAGCTGTACCCGCCCAAGCTGTTCACCGGCGACACCACGGCGGAGACGTGCCAGTCCTTGCTGGTCAAGCAGGGCGAGCGGCTCTCCGTGCTTACCGATGAGTCCGGCATCTTCCTGGTTATGGCGGGCCTGTACTCGGGCGGCAATGCCTCGCTGGATGTGTTCTTGCAAGCCCATGCCGGCTCGCCTGTCCGGGTGGATCGTGCTGACCGCGAGGCGTATCTCGAACGCCCGGCGATGAGCTTCGGCCTGGCGCTGCAACCGGGCATCCTGGCCGATGTGGCGAGCGGCCGGCGCTTCCGGGATTCCGGCCTGCTGGCGCGGTTCCTGTATGCCATCCCGACCAGCAATGTTGGCAAGCGGGACGTGCGGCGCCGGGCCTCGATCCCCGAATCCGTGAGCCGCGCCTATGAGGACGGCATCTTCGCGCTGTTGGAAGGCCGTCAGCTTGTGCCAGGCAAGCCCAAGGTGTTGCCGTTCACCGACCCGGCGCGCGAGGTATGGCTCGACTTCGCGGAAGAGATCGAACGCGGCCAGGGCGAGGGCGGCAAGTTCGAGGCCATCCTCGATTGGACCAGCAAGCTGCCGGGCGCGGCCGCGCGCGTGGCGGGCCTGCTGGAACTGGCGGACATCGGCCTGAAGGCGGATAGCGTGAGCCAGGTATCTGTACAGCGTGCCAGCGATCTGTGCCTACTGCTGATCGTGCATGCGCATGAGGCATTCGGCCTGCTGGGTGCGGACAGCGTGGAAGGCGACGCGATGGCCATCTTGAAATGGGCGATAGCCAACCGGCACGCGTCGTTCAAAAGATCCACTTGCCAGAAGGCCATGGAAGGCCGCTTCCGTTCGGTGGACAAGCTGGAGAAGGCCGCCGAACGCCTGGTGCAGCGGGACATCATGCGCGAGCACAAGGAACCGAATCGCGGCGCGCCGCCTTCGACCTGGTATCGCATCAATCCCAAGTGTTTCGACAGAAGCGAGTGATTCGCCATGAAACCCACTGAGAACACTTTCTTCTTTCTATTCAAACGGGTACACGCTCAAGCCGCACACCCTAACGAAAAAGTCGAATCACTCGAATCACTTGAAAAGCCGGAGACACCGCAACGCGGGTTATTCGACTTATTCGACTTATTCGTTAGGGGGGGGAGCGTTGGAGAATCGCGCGGGTCCTTCCCGGCCCCGGCCAGTGCGGGTAGTTCGAACCCCGTTTATCCGCTAGTTATGAATCTTCCTAAGGGGGTTGTTCCGTGGACCTGACGAGTAGTTGTAAGCAATCTGAGTTCGGTTTGATGATTGGGGTCAGTCAGCAAGCAGTTTCGGACATGGTCGGACGCCGCGTGCTGACTCCAGATGGTTCGTGCGGTCAATGGCTGATCGAATACTGCGGGCACCTGCGTGAACAGGCGGCCGGCCGGCAGACTGACGGCGTAATGAACCTGGCCACCGAGCGCGCCAGACTGTCCCGCGCACAAGCTGAAATCGCCGAAATGACCTTGGCGGAAAAGCGCGGCTCGCTGGTTCCGATTGCGTTGATCGAGCCAAAGCTGAAAGCCGCCGCGATCGCCGCGCGCGTCTTCCTGGAACAGCAGCCGGCACCCCTGGCGTTACGCCTGGAAGGCCTGAATTGCCAGGCCCGCGAAACCCTCTTGGCCGAAACCTTCGATGCATTTCTTAAGCGCATTGCCGAATTGGCTGGCGGCGCAGATACGGACTTTGAAGACGAAGGCGAAGGCGAATAAATCACCTTGAAGGCCTCTCGCTGGCCACCATTCGAGCGCATCAATCCCGGCCGCTATCTCACCATTGAAAGGAACTACACCATGAACCTTGAACGTCTTGGCGTCACGCTCGCCTGTCCGCCCGATTTACCGATCATCCTGACCGCCGCGAGCTTGTCCGACCTGGTGCTGTTTTTGCACCTTCATTGCGCGAACCTGGCGAAGTCCAATGAGGTGCTACAGCAGGTAAACCCGGCCGGTACGAATGAACAGATCGCCGAAGTACAGGCCGCGCTTGCGGGTATGGAAAACGGTATCGGCACCACCCTGGCCGAGCTGCTGCGTGTCGGTCAAGCGCAGGGCTTGCGGCTTGCCGCTGTCGGCGCTGCGCCTCGCCACTGACCTAGAACATTTATTTCGCTTGCACCTTGACAATGCCGCCGCTGTCGCTTCAACATTCCAGCCAGTTTGATCTTTCGATGCCGATCGCCATTGCTTCGCGCTGGCGCCATCGTCCGAAAGAGGGGGTGACCGCCAGGCGGGCGCCGGACAGAACGGAAATCCGCTCCTCAGGGAGCTGGAATTTTTATTCATGGCCGGCGCCCGCTTTTTTTGTGGCCGGCCGCATTTGGAGGCAACCCCATGCCCGACTTGTACCGCCGTGCCATCGAGTTCCAACGTGCCGCCGCCGGCGATGGCGATTCGATCCCCTGCACCCTGTCCAGCGAGACGGCAATCAATCGCGGCGATTACCTGGAAGTGCTTTCGCATCGTGCAGGCGATGTTGATCTATCCCGCGCGCCCCTGCCTCTCCTGGTGCAACACGATCGAAGCCAACTGAATATCGGCCTGGTCGAAAATGTTCGCCTCGAAGGCAAGACGCTGAAAGGCACCGCCCGCTTCAGTTCTGGCGAGGTCGCGCAACAAATCCTGACCGACATCAAGGCCGGCATCGTTCGGAATCTGAGCGTCGGCTATCTACTGATCAAAACCCTCTCCGAGACCGGAAACACCCTGCGTTTTGCGTGGGCGCCTTATGAATGCTCAGTGGTCGGCGTGCCCGCCGATCCGAGCGCCGGTTTCTACCGTTCAAATATTTTCCCGGAAGGAAATGAAATGTCTGATATCACCGTCACTGAAAACGACACCCTTAACCCCTCGCGTAGCCAACGCCGTGCAGCCGCTCAAGATGTCCAATTGGAACGCGAGCGCGCCCGTGAAATCCGCGCCATTGGCCGCCAGTTCAACCTGGTCGAACAGGCCGATGCCGCCATCGACGCCGGCACCTCCCTGGATGTGTTCCGCACTCAGACCTTGGCGCGCATGAAAGACAGCGGCGCCTTGCGCCCGGCCGAATCGCCGGACATCGGCATGAGCCGCCGCGAAATCGAAAACTACAGCCTGGCGCGCGCGATCTTGTCGCTTGGCGATCCGGCCTACGCCATGCGTGAAGGCGGTTTCGAGCTGGAATGCAGTCGGGCGACCGCACAGCGTCTCGGCAAAAATCCGCAAGGCATTCTCGTGCCGGCGGAAGTGTTGAATGCAAGTCACCAGCGGGATATGACTGTCGGCACCGCCTCTGCCGGCGGCAACCTGGTCGGCACCGAGCACATGGGCGCCGCTTTCGTAAGCCTGTTGCGCGAACGTACCCTGGCGATGGACCTTGGCGCGACTGTACTGTCTGATCTGGTCGGCAATCTGGTTGTTCCGACCCAAACGGGCAGCGGTACCGGTTACTGGATTACCGAGGGTAGCGCACCCACCGAGAGCCAGGCCGCTTTCGGTCAAGTACCCCTGACGCCGAAGACTGTCGGCGCGTTTTCCGACTTCAGCCGCAAGCTGCTGTTGCAATCCAGCCCGGATATTGAAAGCCTGATTCGTGCCGATCTGGCCGCCGTTCTGGGTAGTGCGCTGGATGCGGCCGTGTTCAATGGCTCCGGCGTCGGCGCAGAACCGACCGGCCTGCTCAACACTTCCGGAATCGGTTCCGTCGCGATTGGTACCAATGGCGGGGCGCTGACCTGGGACCACCTCTTGAAGCTCGAAGAGGCGCTTCATTTGACCCTTGCCAACGGCGGGGCGGCTGGCCTGGCTTACATCACCACGCCGGCCGCGCGCCGTAAGGCCAAGGGCACGCTGAAGGTGTCGGCTGATGCCGGCGCCGGCTGGCTATGGGAAAACGGCGCGCAGGAGGGCTATGGCGCGATGAATGGCTATCGAGCGGCCGCCACCTCATTCTTGCCCAGCAACCTGGTCAAGGGCACCTCCGGCGCGGTTTGTTCGGCGATGATTTTGGGCTTGATGTCCGATGTTCTTATCGGCATGTGGGGCGGTCTGGACATCATGCTTGACCCCTACGTCCTGGCCACCAGTGGAGGAAAGCGCGTGGTTTCCTTGCTGGATGTCGATATTGCCGTCCGGCGTACCGCTTCATTCGCGGCGGTCAAGGACATCATCACCACCTAAAACCTTCAACCGCTGCCGGCGAGACAGCCGGGCCATAGCCGGCAGCGGGCTGGGTGATTGCTTCTCACCCATGATGGCTCGGCAGGGGATGAAAGGCGGAGCTCCAGCTACGGCTTTTGTCACGATGCATAACCCTCGCTCGCCGTACAAGGCACGCTGCAAGGTGCATCACTTTCAACCCGCCCGCATGGCGGGTTTTTTCATTGACGGGCACCAGACTGCCGGCCGCGACATTGGCTTTTTGGTTACGCTGTAACCGCATTTATGCGCTATCATATAGTTACACTGTAACCGATGAAGGGGCGAAACATGGCAATGAGCAACGCGGAAAAGCAAGCCAGTTACCGGCAACGCAAGATCAAGGAAGGCGAAGGCGAACGCCTGCAATCGGTTATCAGCCTGCACGCCAAGCGCGCACTTGAACGCCTGGCACGTCATGCCGGCATTCCCCAAGCCGCAATGCTGGAACGCCTAATCCTGGAAGAACAGCACCGCATAACCGCAGGCATGGATGGCGATGCACACCGGGATTACGTTGGAGAATCGGTTACGCTGTAACCGTCATGCTATAATCTCCTCATGCTTTCAATGATCCTGTTCGCCGCCATGCTCATATGCCTGCTCGCCATCGCCTTGGTGGTGCCGTGGGCTATATGGCGCATCGTCCTGATCTACCTGGGCGCCACCCGCCTACCCCGCCCGTAACCCAAACGCAGGCAGGCTGATTGGAGTCCGTCTCGCCGTTCTCAACTGCTTGAATTTTGATTAGCAGGGGCAGGTCCATGACACGCGATCCTTTCTCAGAAGCTGTGCAACACGCTATGTTTTCCGGTGTGTGCCTGTTTTCCGGCTTTTTGCTGGGGCCGTGGCTGTTCGCCATCGGCGCACTGTTCGCCGTGTTCGCGGCGAGTTACTTGGTTATCGGGATATTTCGCGGGTTGTAGGGTCTTGGCCTTACTGCTCTTACTGCCCTGGTTGCTATTGGCGCCTGGTTTATCGCCCTTCTCGCTGAATGCCGCTGATTTCATCCGTGCAGACGTGTGCACACCGTGAAAAATGCTATTGCTTGCGCGACTAAAAGAGTCAGAATGCGGGCTGTAGAGTCCGATTTTGGCCTGTTAATCCGTGTGTCCCTGGTTCGAGTCCAGGTCGGGGAGCCAGATACAAGCTTGATGCGCCGTTCCAGCGGAAAGCACCGATGCACAAAACCATCGGTTCCTTTTTAGGCGTTTCAAGGAGTTTCTTCATGGCTTCTGTGTCATTCAAACCCATGGCTTTGGCCGTGGTGGCCGCTTACTCCGGCCGCGATCTGAGCTTTTCCGCTCGCGTTCAATTCTGGATCGATCTGTGGGGCGACAAGGATGTCGCCAGCCTGACCACTGAAGATGTCGAGGACGGCATCGATCTGCTCGCCAAAAAACCCAAGACTGTCACGCGAACCACCTGCGACGGTATCAAGTTTGCAGCGTCCACCGACAAAACTATCAGCGCCGCCACCGTGAATCGGTATGTCGCCGCCATCGGCACCGTGTTCAAGGATGCCCGGCGCATGCGCCTGACGCCGCGCGGCTTCGTGTCACCTTCGCGCGGCGCTGCGCGCATGACCGAAGGCCCGGGCCGCGCGCTGACCGTCACGCTCGACGATGTGCAGCGTCTGCTGGCCGCTTGCCGTGTTTCGCGTAATCGCAATCTGGCCGCCCTGGTGGCGATGGCAGTGACAACTGGATGGCGCCGGGGTTCGCTGCAGGCGTTACGCTGGCAGGACGTCGATCTGAAGCAGGGCACCGCCGACACGCCGCGCACCAAGAACGGAACACCCCACCGCACACCGCTGTTGCCCTGGGTTGTCCAGGAATTGAAGCAGATTCGACCGGACAGTCCGCCACCGGGCGCGCTGGTGTTTGGCGCCAAAAGCCCGCACAAGGCATGGCAAACCGCACTGCAACGCGCAGACCTGCCGCCCTGGACGTTTCACCACTGCCGCCATATCGCCGCGTCGATCCTGGCGCAGTCTGGCGCCTCGACCGTCACCATCATGCAGGCGTTGAACCACAAGACGCCAATGATGGCGATGCGTTACTCGCACCTGAACACCGACGCTTTGCGCGAAAGCCTGGGCCGGGCCTGGGGCTGAGCATGGACCCCTTCACCTTCACGCCGGCGCAAATCGACGCGATCCGCGCGCCGCTGCTGAAGCACGGTTTCGCCCGTCTCGACATCGCCCATTTTATCGAGTGGGCGGGGTATTCCGTGGCCGCCTGGCAAGCGGCCTGGCCGCTGGTCGATGCCGCAAAAGGCAAGGCCGATCTGGCTCGCCTGAAGAAGATAAGCCGACTGGCCACCGATCTGCACTATGAGATGAACACGCTTGACAATGCCTGGCTGCAGCCGGTGGCCGCGCGGCTGAACTTGCCGGATGAACTGTCCGGCCGTTCTGGCGCACATCGGCTGTCGAATCTGATCAGCGACTTGCGCGGCGCACTGGATCGTGAGCTGCTCGACTATTCCGAGGAATACGGCCACAACGGCCGTGGCAATGCCCGGAAAGCTGATCTAGCCAGCCGCCTGGCCTGGGACTTCTCCAACGCTTTCGATTCCGCACCGACGACCACCTTATCCGGCCCGTTCATGGCTGCCATGGCCGCCATTGCCGACGCCGTGGGCGAGCCTATTGGCAAGGCGACGCTGGCCAGCGCCGTGCGTGGCTGGCGCAATCAACACAAGATTTTGTACAACCCACAAGACCTTTGATTGCCGATGCCCGCTCTGCCGGGCATTTTTTTTGACGCATAGGCAACACCACGCGCAACACATTCATTCCGGCTGAAACCGGCGAAATAGCCGCTCCTCGCGCGTTTTTGGTTCAAGCACATTCCGACATTCTGCAGGCGTTCCGCTGGAAACGGACGCTTTTACAGGAGAAGGACATGAGTACACCGGAAATCACCGACCTGCGCCGCAAGCCGGTTTTTTGGCAGTTTGACGGGCCACCCTGGACCCGCGAAATCTGGCCGCGCCTTGAATCGTTCAATTGGTTCATCAAAAGCCATCGTGACCAATTGATTCAAAACGGCGCCATCTGCCGTATCGGCCGCGAATACTTCATCGATCAACGTCGATTCCCGAACGAAGCCCAAGTCATTCTTGGATTGCGTAAGGCTGAATCGATTCAAACCGGCGAGGTGGCGGCATGACACCCGCAGACAAACTCGAACGCCTTGACCTGTTGAACAAGCGCTGTGCCCAAGGTGCGGCCGTGGCCGATCTAATCGGCAAGACGTCGACTGACGACACCCTGCGCGACAACACCCTTCCCAACGCTGCTTGGTTGCTTGCCGATCTGTTCGATGAAATCGGCCAGATTGCCGGGGATGTCGTGCGATGAGCGACAACAACAAAATCGACCACACCGAAGCGATCCAGCGGATATGCGTTCAGGGCGCTGCACTTGGCAATGTCATCGGCGCTGCAAAGATGGGGACGCTTGAAGACACCACCCTTTCCAATATCGGATGGCTGGTTTCCGACCTGTTCGAAGAAATTGGCCGGATTGCCGGGGAGGTCGCGCGATGAGCGACTACGACAAACCCTCGCGCCAGCGCCGGCAAAAAAAGACCTGGAAGTCACGGCCGCCCAAAAAGACGAAAGCCCGCAGGCTGGCAGGCGTGGCGGGCTTTCAGAACGGCGTTGAAGTGGGCACTTCAGGGGTGGATTCTTGCATGGGGTGGCGATCATGAGCAAGCCTAAAACCGCCGCCAGGCCAGCAAAACGGCGCTTGGCGATGATCTGCCCGACCTGTAACGGCGAAGTGAAACACCGTCGCTATTCGTTCCAAATTCTTCGGCCTGATCTGAAGCGGATGGTCTATTTCGTCTGCGACCAGTGCGAGGCCGATCTGTCTGGCGCTGATCCCGTTGCGCGTGTCCGCGTTGAACAGGCTTTCCTCGACTTTTTGGAGGCCAGCCATGCGCTTACCGCCTAACGGAAAAGCCTTGTTTGATCTGCGCCGCGCCGGCCGCATTCCGGTGGCCGGGCCGTTTGGTCATGTCGCTGTGCTGCCCGAGTGGGATATGGAAGTCACTGGCGCCTATGTCGTTGCACCTCCTGACATTGACCCGGCTGAACTCGACTTCTGTTTCGTTGCCGATCTGGATGTGGGGGTTTTTCAGCGTATGGGCAATGTGGGCAGTCCGCTCGACCTTGATCTGATTTCCGCTATTCGCGCTGGCGATCCTGCGCGCATTGCGTTATTCGATCTGAACTCGCTGGCAAAAGGTTTTAACGCCGCGCTTTGGAACGTCTGGAACTGCCGATGACCAAGAAACCAGACAGCACCATCGAAAGCCAGCCGGCCGACATGGCCGCCCAAAAAACCTTTGAAAAGGCCGCAAGACGCGCCCGCACCACGAAGCCGAAGCCATCGCCCACGTCCACGTCGAAAGCCGCTAAAACACCGCCAGAATCGCCGCCAAAGGCCGAACCAACGCAGTCCGGTTTCTTCATGGACCCGGATGGCCTGTTTCACATCGCCAAGAAAGGCGATGCCTTCTTGCCGCCTGCCTGGATTTGCGCACCGTTCGCCGTGCGCTACCGGGCGCGCGGCATCGATGGCCTGGGCTGGCGCACCATCCTGGAAATCCGGGACCGCGATGGCAATCAGCGTGAAGTGGTTCTGCTCGATGCCGACATCGGCAGTCAAGACGGCAACTGGCACAAGGCACTGTCCGACGCTGGTCTAAAAATCCATCCCCGCCGCCGTGGCGAATTGGGCCAGTATCTGCTGCTCGAAACCGATGGCGCACCGCGCGCCCGCATCGTTGAAAAAACCGGCTGGTATGCTGGCCGCTACGTCATGCCGCACCGGACCATCGGCGGCGGAGATGAGCCGATCTTGTACCAAGGCCAGGACCGTACCGCCGCGTTTTCCGAAGCGGGAACGCTTGATCAATGGCGTGAACACATCGGCCGCTATTGCGCCGGCAACTCGCGCTTGATTCTGGCGGTCTGCGCCGGCCTGGCTGCGCCGCTTCTGCCGTTTTCCGGCATCGCGGAAAGTGGCGGCTGGCACCTCTACGGCCGATCCAGTGCCGGCAAGACCACGGCGCTGCGTGTCGCCAGTTCGCTGCACGGCAAGCCAGCGGATTACATGGCGAGTTGGCGCAATACCGGCAACGCCATCGAAGGCACTGCCGCCCGTTCCAATCATGCCTTGCTGTGTCTCGATGAGATCAGCCAGGGCGGGCAGGATGCCGGCAACACCGCGATGATGCTGGCCAACGGCGTCGGCAAGGGGCGCATGCGAGATAACGCATCCATGCGAGAAAAGCTGACCTGGATGCTGCTGTGGCTGTCCACGGGTGAACATGCAATGGCGCACTACCTGGAAGCGGCCGGTCTGAAGCCTGATCCGGGTATGAGTGTGCGGCAACTGGACATCGAAGCCGATGCCGGGGCGGGCCTGGGCTTGTTTGAAACCCTGCACCTGTTCCCGGATGCGCGCGCCTTCGCTGAACATCTGCATCGCGCCAGCGCCAGCTATCACGGTGAGGCCGGTATCGCCTGGCTGGAACACCTCGCCAGCCATCTGGACGACATCACACGCGACCTGCCCGGCATGGTCGCCAGCATGGCCGCCGCAATGCCGACCGAAGGCGCAGAAAGCCAAGTATTGCGCGCCTTGCGCCGGTTTGGGCTACTTGCTGTAGCGGGTGAGATGGCCAGTCAAGTCGGCATTACTGGCTGGAAGCCGGGTGAGGCTACCGCCGGCATACGCACCTGCGCCTATGCTTGGTTATCCGGGCGCGGCGGGTCGAAGAATCTCGAAGACCGGCAGGTTCTCGAACGCTTCCGCGATTTCCTGGGGCGTGGTGGCCAGTCTCGATTCATTCAATGGGAACGTGCGACCGACGATAGAGCACCGAGCAAGCTGGATGCAGTCGGCTATCGGCGTGAAGCGGGCAGCGATCAGTCAGAGCACGCGGCCGGCGTGGAGATGGCTGAACGCCAGGAGTTCTACGTTACGGCCGAAGGATTCAACGAGATATTCCGAGGCATGGATCCAGTTCGCGCCGGCAAGGTCTTGCTGGCGCATGGCGTGTTGGTTCCTGGCGAGTGGAAACGCGGGCCAGGCAAACCGCCAGAGATTCGCCCGTATCGCCGCGAATACCTGCCCGGGATGGGTCGCCGCCAGTGTTATCGCACCATCCCGAACCCGTTCGCTTCCTTGGGCGATGCGCATGAATGGGGGGATCAGGATGCTTGACCTGACTGCTGTTCTCGCCGCTGCTGCCGCCATCGAACAGGAAACCATCAAGGCCGGGAAACCTGCCGGGGAAACGCCGTGTTTCCTGCCACAAACCCAGTATCCATGCGGGTTAGCGGGGAGTTTTTCCGAGGCTGGAAACAGGGAAACTATTTTTTATGAGAGGGTATGGATGGAACAGGGTGAAATGACCAATCTGCCTGGAACACAAACCCAATCCCCGCCACCCCTAAACCAAGAGTTAAACAGCGCGGCATCTCAGACACCATCTATAACTGTTTCCCTTGTTTCCTTCATGAGCGCCAACCCCAGCCAGCAAGGGTTGGCGCTCGATTTTCAAGGGAAACATGACTGTTTCCAAGTGTATCCCGTGTTGCCTGCAACACTGCCCGACGACTACGCGCAACAAGAGCGCGCGGCGATCCTGGAATACGACGGCGGCAGGACTCGCGAAGAAGCTGAAGCCGCTGCCGGCCTGGGCGAAAGGTACTTCTGCGCGTTTGTGCCTGGGGGTAATCCGAACCCCGATGTTTTTCTAGTGTGTAGCCATGGCGCATAGACAACAAACCGCCATGCAACACACGTTGCAGTGTTGCGCCGGGGTTCTGGCATGACTGAAGCCGACCAGACCTCCGACGCCGTTGTCCTGCCCGCCATCGGCACCGCCGCGCAGATGACGTTCGCCACGATCACCCGCGACGGCCAGCGCCAGCGCGCAACGCCGCGCCAGGATTTCCTCGACGCTGCCGGCCGGCTGCTGCCCTGGGCCGATTGGCTCGCCGCGATCCAGCCGCACTATCCAGCCGCCACCATCGGCCGGCCGCGCGTGCCGCTCGACAGCCTGCTGCGCCTGCATCTGGTGCGCTGCTGTTATCGCCTGGACGAACACGCCGCCGCCGCGCTGGCCTGGAACTGTCCGCTTGTCCGCGCCTTCGCCCACATCGACCTGATGCGCCGCGATCCGCCATCGCCGCGCAGCCTGCGCCGCTTCAACGATCTGCTGAAGCAGGCCGGCATCGATCTGCCGCAAGCCGCCGACAACCACCTGGCCGCTCTCGGGCTTCGCCTCACACCGGGCGAGATAAGCGAGCCGGCGATTTCAGCCGCGCGCGCCGCCCTACTCAAGCAGGGGGGCGGGGATGATGCGTAAACGTCATGTCGATCTGCCGCCTTTGCTGCGCAGCTACAGCGAAGAAGAACTACGCGAACTCGAACGGGAAATGGCCGCGCTCGATGCCTGGTTGAAGCCATTCATGGACGCGCTGATTGTAGAGATCGATGCCTACATGCAGCGGTATGCCGACCACCTGCGCGGGGATGGCCATTGATTTCTGCGCCGCTGCCCTTCACCGATGCCGACTTGATGCGAGCTTTTCGAGAATGGCTCGATTCGGACCTCGATGATCCACGCGCCATGCTCAACCGGCTGAGGCTGCCCGGCACGCGCCGGCGTGTTCTGAACACGTTGCGTGACCGTCATCTTATCGCCGTTGCTGTACTGATCGCGCCAGGCTGCAGCCATTACGGACGGGCCATTGCCTTGCAGGACGCCTGCCGTGAATTTGCCGGTCATCTGTGGCCGTTATGGCAACGCCTCTCCGCACCGCCAGACTACGGCACATCGGCCGCACAGGCTTTGTTCTGGGCATTCCGATTCGATTGCGGCGAGCGTGGCGGACGACCACATGGCCCGGCTGAATGGTCGCTGAGTCAGTTTCGCAAGCTGTTGCCACCGCTGCACGATTCAATCCAAAAGTGTGCATGAAGAATGCGATTCAATGGGCCTGTCACATTCAAAAGGACATGACCATGAAGGCCCCTAAATACCAAGTTGATCAAACAGAAATGCGCCTTGAAGCCCAGCGCCTGGCGCTGCGCGCTCTCGGTATCTCGACCCGCGAATCGCGTACATACAGCATCGCCCGTGCTATTGCCTCGATGGCCGAGCGCGGCACCACCACCGGCTATGAATCTGAAGTCGAAACCGAGATGCGCAAAAAGCATCGGTCGGCGTCCAATGGATCCATCCTTATCCCTACCGGCATTCCCTTGTCGCGGGATATGACCGTCGCGACCGCTTCGAATGGCGGTCATCTGGTCGGCACCACCTTGCAGGCTGGATCGTTCATCGACCTCCTTCGGGAAAGACTGGTATTTTCGAAGCTGGGCGCCACATTCCTGACCGGCCTGGTCGGAAACGTCGCCATCCCGAAGCAGACGAACAGCGCAACAGCCTACTGGCTGGCCAACGAAGCAACCGCCATCACCGAAAGCAATCAGGTCTTGGGTCAGCTTACGATGTCACCGAAAAACGTCGGCGCCTACACCGAGGTCTCCCGCCAACTGCTGATCCAGTCCACCCCCGGCGTTGATACGGTCATCGCGAACGACTTGGCCGCAGTCCTGGCCGATGCCATCGATACCGCCGTTATCAGCGGTACCGGCACCAATGGCCAGCCTTCGGGGTTGAAACTTGCCAGCGGCCTGGCGAGTTTTTCCGCTGCATCCTGCAACCTTGCAAAGCTGCTTGACGCAGCCGTCGATGTCGCAACCGCCAATGCACTTGGCCCTTCGTGCGCCTACTTCTTGAGGCCGAATAATGCAGCCGTGCTGATGCAGAGGTTCGCCAATGCTACCTACGGCTCTGATCCGCTCTGGCAAGGTAATCTGCTGGAAGGTCGCGTCAACAACTTCCGCGCAGTGGGGACGAATCGCGTCGATGCAGCCGAAATGCTGTTTGGCGCGGTCGATTCGATCGTCATCGGGGAATGGAACGTGCTTGAACTGGCGGTAAATCCGTTTGCAGGCTTCAGCGCCGGGATCGTCGGCATCCGTGCCATTCAGAGCGTTGACGTCGGCTTCCGGTATCCCGGCGCATTCACGCTGGCAACAGACTTCAGTTAACCGAATCTTGCGGTCGGCCGGCGGTCCATCCGGCCGATCTGTTCGATGGGGCCTTGGTGCAGGAGGCCAAAGAAAACTGCTCGCGGATAAGTTGGTAGTACCGCTCACAAAACACCAACAGCCAGGTAGACCGTTCCTCCAGTTTTTTCGGCGAGACCTGGCACTAAACCCGCCCTTGTGGCGGGTTTTTTTATGTCTTGCTTTCACTTTGTTCTTTTGAATCTATGAATACTCCAATAAACTCCTCTCAACGTTGAGAAACAGCAATCAAGCGAAAACGCTCTGTTAATCCGTGTGTCCCTGGTTCGAGTCCAGGTCGGGGAGCCAGATACAGCAAGGGCCCGCAGCGATGCGGGCCATTTGCATTTCAAGGCCGGGGTTACGCTTTGAGCAAATCCGGCTCAGATTTTCGAACTGACCTTGCATATGAATTCTGCGCTCCATTGACTGCCTGCTAAGCAGCGCTCTTCCCTTCCTTCAGGGCCGCGAACCAGCGTTGCTCGAATGCCACTCGGCTGACGAAACTGAGGCGGTGGCGGAATGGACATCTTGGAAGGCTTGAAAACCAAGGAATTGGCAGGCTGCCAGCCATGTGTCACAACGCTTATACTTGTGTCACATCAAAGCTGGAGCCGCCCATGAAAGAACTCACCATCCGAGAAGCGCGAGAAGGCTTGTCGCATCCTGAAATCATGTTTGCCGACGACGAGGAAATCCTTGTTGTGAGGCGCGGCGAGCCGGTGGCGCGCATTCTGCCGGTGACGCCGAAGCGCAAGGTGCGTTCGCTGGCAGCATTCCGTGCCACCATGCCATTCCAGGATGTACCCAGCGAAGTCACCATCCGGGAAGATCGCGATGCCCGCGGCTGAACAGGTGTACCTGGATACAAGCGCTTTGATCAAACGCTATGTCCCCGAGCAGAACAGCGACCGTTTCGAAGCCTATTTTGCTGAACAGGTTGACGTGACCGCGTTGGCCATCAGCCGACTTGCTTTCGTCGAGGTGCGCTCCACGCTGGCCAGAAAGCGCCGGGAGAACCGTCTCAATAGCATGCAGGAGAATGCCGCGCTGCAAGCATTGCGTAGCGACGTACAAGACGGAATACTTTTTGTCCGTCCCATGAGCGATGCGGATTTTATCGGCGCGTTTCACCTGTTGGATGATTTACCCACCCTGCCCTTGCGCACGCTGGATGCGCTTCACCTCTGCGTGGCACAAGCCATGGGTGCAACGGAAATTGCCACAGCGGATGGCTTCATGCGCCGCGTTGCCGAGTCACTCGGTCTCAAGGTTGCCTTCTTCGGCAACGCCAATTAATTCATTCACTTAGAAAACCGCGCTTTATGTCCGACTCAAGCCTCCTCACCCCCTCACCCGCCCACGACGAAAACCAGATCATCGCCGAGCGGCGCGAAAAACTTGCCGCAATCCGCGCGCAGGGCATTGCCTTCCCGAACGACTTCGAGCGCACCGACTACGCTGCCGACCTGCACGTAAAGCACAGCGAAACCAGCAAGGAAAGCCTGGAAGCCACGCCGGTCAACGTGCAACTGGCTGGCCGCATGATGTTGAAGCGGGTGATGGGCAAGGCCAGCTTCGCCACCTTGCAGGACATGAGCGGCCGCATGCAGATCTATGTTTCGAAGGAAGCGGTCGGAGAAGACGCCTACGCAGCTTTCAAGCATTGGGATCTGGGCGACATTCTCGGTGTAACCGGCTATCTGTTCCGCACCAAGACCGACGAACTGACCATCCATGCCACCTCGGTACGCCTGCTGACCAAGGCGCTGC
>SXGT01802088.1_pt1 | contig 19518 bp, 16 predicted proteins | sample 3176221 | NCBI WGS metagenome assembly SXGT01 (sample SAMN11356862, study PRJNA531348) | freshwater metagenome | isolation source: freshwater sample F1-120 | place: China: Fuxian Lake, Yuxi | collected 2017-12-25
CACTACTGCGAGAGGTCGCTCGCGACATTCACGCAGACCTCACCCCCCGACCCCCTCTCCCACGCAACCACTGTGGAAATCGTGGCGAGGGAGAGGGGGAGCGCAGGAGATAGCCGGAGTTGAAAGACTCCTTGTGAACCCCCCTCTCCAGCGCCACGAAGTTTACAAAGGCAGTACCCCTTCGGGTATCGCGAAGCGCGTCGCGGGAGAGGGGCACGCGAAGGGATGTGGAGCGCTGCGAGGGGGTGAGGTCTGGGCGCGACGCGGCGTGAACCTCTCGCAGTAGTGCTAGTCTTGAAGAATGGTGAAACACGAGTAAGAGGGTCGGACAATCAGCGAACCACCAACGCGGCACCCACATGCGGCCTGCCTGTCGCCCCTCGGCGAACGCCCATCAGGGCTCGCCGCCCCGCCCTGTCCGATGTTCACCGGCGCTCTCCGGGCTCTCGTGGCACAGGTACGAGGGAAGAAGCCCGTCATTCGCTTCTTGATGGCAGGGCCCGAGGATGCCAGAGCACCGGCGCCGCAGGAGTGATTTTGAGCTCGGTGGCAGGCCTGCAGGATCTCGCGGGAGGGATCTCGAGTTCGGCGGCAGGCCTGCAGGCTCCCGCAGGAGGGATCTCGAGCTCGGTGGCAGGCCTGCAGGGGCATGAGGGAGCGTTCCGGAGCTCGAAATCACTCGCGGGAGCCGTTACGGTGTCTCTATGACCCCGCGTCTCGAGCGAGACTTCCTTGCAGCCGACCTTGCTGCGGTGGAAGAACTCCTGGCCACTGCGCCACCCGAAGACATCCTCGGACGCATGGGCCTCGAAGCACGACGGGAGGAGATCCATGTCGAGCTCGCCGCGGAGCGGACCGAAGCCAGCCGCACCGAGGAGCAAGACGTACCGATTCCCGGCGAGTTTCTCGCGGTGCTTCCTGAGGGGCGACGCTTCGAGATCCGGCGCCCCGATGGGACAGTGCTTCGTGGGCGCGTAGCCGAGGACCTGTCGCTGGACGACCTGAGGGCCATGAATGCGCAGTGGGCGAACAAGCCGTGCACTGCGCACCTTCGTGTGGTCACCCTGACCCGTCGTGGACGACGGTACGAACGAGACGTGCTGCTCCGGCTCGAGCCAGCGGGAACATAGACCCATGGCGCAAGGCAAAGTCTGCGGGTGGATCCTGCTCTCGTCCGCGGCCCTCGCCTCGTGCACCCCGCCGAACCTGGCAGGTGAGCCGCTCAAGCCTGCGACGGCGGGCGAGGCCTTCGAAGGGGTGCAGTGCAGCGCGGTGCGCCCCCAGACCGAGCCGGACCTCATGGCCTGGGATCCGGGGTCTCGGTCCAACCTCGATCGGCTGCGCCGCAAGGGCGTGGTGGCCGTGAGGTACCAGGCGAGGGGCTGCAACGTCGAGCTCGAGCTCCTCTTGAATTGCATAGGGACGACTGGCAAATACGAGTTTTCACCCTACAGCGCCAACGAGCACAAGGTGGCCCACAACGCCAGCGAGCTCTTTGCCCAGCTGCCCCGTGGGGACCTTTCCGGGAGACCGTAGCCCCTTCGGGCTCCTGGACATGGCAGGCAATGTCCAGGAGTGGACCGCCAGCAGCCACTCGGGAGATTACAGCAAGAGCCCCGGCGTGGACCGGGTCTTCCGTGGAGGGGGCTGGACCTACGACAACCCCGCCCTGGTCCGTGGCCAGGATCGCCACAGGGGCGCCCCCACCGAGCGCAACATCGAGATCGGGTTTCGCTGTGCCCGGTGAACCGACCGCCCGCTCGTTCCGCCTTCGGAGGGTGCACCTGGCTCGACAAGGGTGTGGACCAGCCACGGAGCGATCACGGCACCCGGGCGCCCTCACCCCCACGCGGCACCTGCGTGTGACGCGAGGGGGTTGAGGGCGCGCGGGCTTCGAGCCGTCTCCGTCCGTGGTCCACACCCCTCGACAAGGCAGAGCCAGGGATTTACTGGCGATGATGGTGCCCTCCTCGCCCTCCTCCAGGGAGATTTTACCTCGCCCATCTTGCGAGCCGGTTGCCTCCTGGCAGACTCCCCGTGAATTACCGCCTTGCCCGTCTTGAGCGAGATGGCTGCCTGCTCGCCTGCTCCCTGTAAATCGAACCATGTCCCTCGTGGAGGAGACGACCGAAAATGGCCCGATGCGAGGCGGCGACGATCCTTGAAAGTCCCCGACGGGGGACGACCCTGGGCCAGGACCTGACGAGGGAGGCCATTCCCTCCTCGCCTCCTCACCCGAGGTGACGTCCGAACCACTCCAGGACCTTGGCGAGAGCGGCGGTGGCGTTGGCGGGATCGCCCAGGGCCGCGGTGCCCCCCTCCTCCAGGAGGAGATCGAGGGAGAGCGCCGAGCAGTCCACCGCGGCAAAGCGCCCGGCGATCTGGCGGATGCTCCTCAGAACATCGCCTCGATACCCAGGCTGGGGATGGCGATGGGGCCGATCTCGTCGGCCACGCAGCCGTAGCCCAGATCGATGTCCCCGGGGCCGGCCTTGGTCCCGCAGGTAACCCCCGTGGCCTCCTTGCGAAAGGTGATGTTGAGCCCCTCGAGCACGAGCGAGACATAGCGGTCCGGGCCAAAGGACCATTTCTTCTCGAGCCTGACGTCGAAGCGGTGAAAGAGGGGCAAGCGAAGGCTGTTGGGAAAGACCTGGAGCTTGCCGTCGGCCCCGAAGAGGAGCTTGTTCTCGGCGTCGACCGGGGTGAAGGGGCGGCCCGAGTACATGAGGAGCCTGAGGCCGGCGCGGAAGCCGCGGCCGATGTCCCACGCCAGCGCGGCGTTGAGCACGTGGGTCCTGTCGTAGTCGGACGCGATGGTCATGCGCCTCCCGGCGCGAGGGCTGACAGGGACGCTCTCGGCAGGGGTGCCAGGCGTGGGCGGAGGATCGAACACGGTCTGGGGGACCGTCCGGGTCGAGCGGGAGAGGGTGTACGAGAGGAAGCCGGACAGCCGCTCCGAGAAGGCCCGCCGGAGGTACACCTCCATCCCCACGGCGCTTCCGCCGGAGCGGGTCGTGCACGCGTTGCCGTCGGTGAATGCGTTGCGCGTGCCAGGGCAGGCCGCGAAGATGTCGGCGAGCCCTATCGATCGGGACGAGAAGAAGGTCGTCGTCAGGGAGAAGGCGAGGGGGAGAGCCCACTCCACCCCGTGGCTGGTCTGCACCGCGCGCTCGAGGCCCTCGCCCAGCCGTCCCACCGTGAGGCCCGGGAGCGGAAATACGAAGCGAGGTGGCTGTGACGAGAGGCCCGCGGTCGACACCAGCACCACCCTGGGGACGACCTTGACCCTGGAGGACACCCTGGGCTCCAGGGAGAACGCCTCCCCCTTGCTGCTGTCGCTCGTCGATTCGGGCAACCTGGCCCTGTGGGACGAGTACCTGTCGAACCGGAGGCCCGCGGTCATCTGGGCCCGGCTCCCGGGGGACCAGGTGACGTCGCCCCGGGCGCCGAACGTCAGCTCGTCGCGCGAAGGGAAGAGCGTGGTGAACTCCACGTCGGCCGGGATGTCCCCCTCACCGGAGACCTCGTAGTGCTGAAAGACGCCATCCATCCCTCCGGTCAGGATAAACTCCTTGGATATCCGTTCTTCCCACTCCACCCTCCCCCCGATGAGCCCGGCGGAGACCCTGTCCTTCAGGCCGATGGCGCTCTTGTCGTAGCCGATGGTGAAGGCCGTGCGTATCCTCCCGTCCCTGGTCTTCCTGTCGTGGCGGAGATCGACGCGGTGAAACTCGGTCTCGAAGATGGTCCGGGTCTCCAGCGACGGGTTGGGCTCCTCGCCCAGCCCGATGGGATCGTCGACCGTGGCCGTGGTGCTGCGGCTACGGCGGCCAAGGTAGTCGTAGCTGCCAAAGGCGAACACCGTGACCCTATCGCTCTTGCCGATATCGATGGCCAGCCTGGACTGGTAATCCCAGTAGCTTAGCCGGGTGTTGGGCGCGAAGAGGGGGAGCAGCAGGCCAGGGTAGCCGAAGCGTCCGGCCGCGAGCAGCGACCCCCGGCCTCCGGGGAGGGGGGCCTCGACCATCCCCCCCGCGTCGAGCAGCCTCAGGTTGGCCTCGCCGTGGAGCCTGGGCACCGGATCCTTGGTGATACCGGCGACGATCCCTCCCGTCACCCGGCCGAAGGCCGCGGGCGCGGCCCCCGGGTGAAAATCGATGCGATCGATCAGGGCGGGGTGGACCACGCTCGAGCCTGCGCCGATGTGGAAGAGGACGGGGAGCCTCACCCCGTCCAGGAAGTAGCCGGTGCTGCCCGGCGGCGCCCCTCGCACGAAGAAGAAGGGGAGGCCGCTGGCCATGGGGACGACGCCAGGCACGGTCTCGATGGCGCGGAACCCGTCGCCGAACGCTCCCGGGATGTCGCGGAGCTCGGTCCGCCCCAAACTCACCTTCCCGACGGCCCTCTTCTGGCCATAGACCTCGACGTTCTCGAAGGGGCGAGGCGGTGGATAAGGGTTCGGGGGGAGCGCCTCGAGGGGGATCTCGGGCCGGGGGGGGCCCCTGTCCTCGTAGGGGTTGAGTGGGAGCTCCGGGAGCTCCTCCGGGGTGGGCGTGAAATCGATCTTCATCCGGATCCGGGCGGCGATGGGCAGGTCGCCCCTCCTGGCCGGATCGAAGGACAGCGCCCTCACAGCCCGGAGCGCCGCCCCCGCGAAGGGCTCGTCGCCCTCCACGACGCGTGCATCTTGCACATTTCCTAGCCGGTCCACGACCAGCTCCACGATCACGTGCGCTTCCCCGACCCCGTCCCTTGGATAGCGGGCGACCAGGGGCTTGCTGGGCGTGGGCGGCGTGACGACGGGCGGCGCGGTGACGGGCGGCGGCCCGGGCTGGGCCGCCGCGCCCTCGGGCCGTTCGAGCGCCAGAACGAGCAGGAGGGCCCCCGCGATCCGGGCGAGCCTGTGCTTCGGGCGCCCTGCGCCGTCCCTCCGTGCTGCGATGCCAGGGCGCCCTCTCATGCGCCAGAGCACGGTACCTCGCTTCTGGGGGCCTGCTCGGACGAAGGTTCTCCGCACCTTCACCCGGGGCGGTTCTTCTCTCTCCACTCCGTCCAGTACGAGGTCGCCAGGGCGCGAAGATCCTCCAGGGAGTGCTCTCTCCCGGCCTCGTCGCGAACCGTGGCGGAGTCGACCTCGAGCTGTAGCTCGCCGCCGCAGTGGTCGCGGGTCGGCGAGGGTTGATTGAACAGGATCTCGATCACGGAGCCCCTGGCGCTGGCCTCCAGGACATCGAGCTCGGCCTCGAAGATCCGGGCGACGCCCGTGAGGAGCGCGGGCGGCGACAGGGGGTCTTTGGGCCAGGTCTTGAAGACCAGGCCCCGGGCGCCTGAGAGCTCGACCCGGAAGCCTGAAAATCCAGGCGCTACCCGCCGGGCCAGGTACGAGATGGCGACGTCCAGGGTGAGGGTGTCCCGGTCCTGGCCGCGGAGCGTCACCTCGCCGTCGTGGAAGATGCAGAAGAGGGTGGCGATGTCTTCGGCCCCGGTGATCATGGGCGCTCTGTACAGGATAGCTCGTTCGGGTGACACGCAGGCGACGCCGGTCCGGTGTAGTCAAGCCCGCATCTGTTCGCGTGATCGCCCGCAGGAGGTTCCATGTCCCGTTCGCCGCTCTTCTTTCTGTGCCTCTCGTTTATCGTAGGTTGCGCCGCGACGCCCTCGGAGGAACCCAAGGCCGCAGGGCCAGAGGCCGAGGACGAGCTCACCATGGAGCGCACGATCCTCGAGGATGGTACCGAGTACCGGGTGAACGAGAACCGACGGATCGTGTTCCAGAGCGATCGTCCGGGCGCCCCGGGATCCGAGGCCGTCGGCGCCGTCTCGTCGGCGCTCAATGCGAGCGGGACGATGAGCCCCTGGGATGGCCGCGCGAGCGTGCAGGTCGTCGAGTGCGCGTCGGCGTCCGGCGGCGGGAGGCTCTCTGCCGGTTGCTCGGTCGGGAGCGACTACGTGCTCGTCGGCGGCGGCGCGGAGGACACGTGGCCGTATACCGCAGGCTCCCCTGGCGGGCTGCTCGTCGAGACCCGCCCGCAGGACGTCGACGACTACGGCCAGGGCCGCACCTGGCTCGCGTCGTCGAAGGATCATTACTATCCGGCGGCGCGCTCGCTGCACGTGTGGGCCATCGGGCTTCGCGTGAAGAAGACCGACGGCACCTGGCTGCCGAGGAGCGAACTCAAGAGCCGTATCAGCTACAACGCCGCGACCGGATCCCCGTCGCTCTCGCCGTCCGTCACGTGCACGTCGCGGTACTCGAACCTGGGGGTGGACATCATCGGCGGCGGCGCGAAGGCGAACGGAGGCCATCAGCTCCTCACGAGCTCGCGCTTCAAGCAGGTCGCCACCTACATCGGCGGGTGGACCGCGGGCGCGAAGGCGCACATCTACCCGGAGTACGCGAGCGTCTCCGCCTACTGCATCAGCATCGATCGGTACATCCCCGGCGTCGGCGGCGTCACGGCGTTCCCCTTGATGACGAGCCACACGGCTTCGTTCGGATCGGACTACGTCGAGGCGTCGGTGCCCTTGTCGGACCTGCCTACCTGCTACGGCGGATCGGCGACGTACAACGGAGCGGGTCGCATGCTGTATCGGCTGTCGCCTGCCGACGGCACCATCACGAGGGGCGCCGCCGCCTCAAAGGATCATGGCTTTTACGACGGCGGCACGACGACCGTCGACCTGATGGTCTTCAGGGTCCGCTGAAATGCGAAGTTCCTGACTGGCTTCCGGGCAGGATCTCGGAGAGCAGGGCGAGCTCTCTCCCGCTCGCCCTCAGGCTGTCGACCAGCGCCCTCAGGCCCTTCGGGTCGCTTCCCCACCCGTAGGGAGCTCCCAGGTGAGCGAGGACGACCGTGGCGTCCAGCCCGGGGTGGGCCTCCACGAAGCGGAGGACCTGCCTCGTCTGTCGATCGGGGCCCGTGCACGAGGGGCTATGCGGCTCCGAGGCGCAGCTGGGGAGGCCGATGGCGTCGCGGACGTCGACGTTCCAGCCGAAGTGCACCGGGAAGCCGCTGTCGGCCGCCATGGAGAGCGAGCGCTCGTCGTACTCGCCGAAGGGCGCCCTCCAGTAGGGCTTCATCCTGGCGTTGGGCGGCGCGGAGGCGCCGTAGAGGCGATTCACGACGAGATCCCAGCCGCGGGCAAGATCCTTGACCTCCTGATCCCACGCCACCCGATCCCGGTTGTGAGGGTGGTTCCTGGTGTGGTTGCCCACCTCGTGGCCATCGTCGACGATGCGGCGGATCATCCGGAGAGAGGCCTCGTTGGGAGAGGTGCTCCCCGGAGCGAGCACGAAGGGCCCGGCGACGAAGAAGGTGGCCTTGACTCCGCGATCACGGAGGGCGTCGAGCACGGCGAGGCCCTTGTCCTCCGGGACCCACGCGCAGTCGAAGGTGAGGGCGACCGCGGGCTTTCCCCCCTTGCGAGAGAGCTGCCCTCGCTTGACCGCGTCGAGCCTGGGGGCGCGCCTCGCGTCGCCTGCGTGGACCGGCTCCTCGCCCGCGTCCCGGCTCTCGGAGGAGGGCGAGGCGAGCAAGGCCAGCGTGGCAGGATCGAGCCTGGGCCTCGGGCGCTCCGGCGGGCTCTCGTTGGCGCAGGCGACCAGGGCGACGGCGGATATACTGGTCCGGAGAGCCGCGCCCACGTAGAGGATATTGCCCATGGCTCTCACGGCGACCGTATACCACCTCCAGGTGACCCTGTCCGACGTCGACCGCGGGGTCTACGAGGCCCTCGATCTGCGCGTGGCGCGGCACCCGTCGGAGAGCATGCGCTACCTGCTCACCCGGCTGCTGGCTTATTGCCTGTCGTACGAGGAGGGCATCGCCTTCAGCAAGGGAGGCCTCTCGGAGGCCGACGAGCCTCCCCTCTCGATCCGGGACGCGACGGGCACCTCGCTCGCGTGGATAGACGTGGGCGCCCCCTCCGCCGAGCGCCTCCACAGGGCCTCCAAGGCCTCGCGCCGCGTCTCGCTCTTCACCCACGCGGATCTGGCGCTCCTCCGGCGAGAGGCGCAGAGTCGCCCGATCCACAAGGTGGAGGCGATCGAGGTCTGGAGGCTCGAGCCCTCGTTCCTGGACGCGCTGGAGGCCAGGGTCGGTCGCAACACCAAGCTGGAGATCGTTCGCACGGACGGGCAGCTCTACGTCACCGTGGGGGGCGCCACGATCGAGGGCACCCTCACCAGGGCCTCGCTCTCACCCTCTTCGTGACACGATCAGGAGAGGATGTCCGCGGCTGCTGGTCCACGCGAGCCTCGACGGCTCACGCCGCGCTTGACGCAGGTCTCACTCCTACCTGTTCCTCGCGCAGCCGAGCTCATCGACGGCGTCCTCGTGGACCTGGGGTGGCCCTGGCGTACTGAACGAGTGGATTCTACAGGGAGGGAGAGGGGAAGGGAGACCTCCCGCATCCCACGACCGTCCTGGATGTCGAGCTCGTCCTGCGTCACCGGGCGACAAGAACGCGGCCCTGAACCCGGTCCCTGCCCCTGCGGCTCGGGGAAAAAGTACAAGAAGTGGTGCAGGGTTGAGCGTTCGAGGTTCGGCATGGTCGTCGAGTGGAGCTGGCGAGCGTTCCGGGAGGCCAACAAGCGGGACGCGTCCATCCGCGTGCTCTCGCTGGGCGCGATGGAGCACCTCTTCGTGACCCGACGCGGGGAAAAACCGAAGGTGCTCCCTGAGCCCGAGCGCGTCCCCTGACATGTACGGGTGTCCCGTCTGAAACGGCTTGCTTGGTGCCCAGCCGACTCAGTCGAGGATGTCTTTGGCGGTCCTGGCGCCCAGGCGCGAGAGCGGGGTTCTCTCGGAACATCTCGATGAGGGCGTTGTGCTCCAGGGTCGGCATGGGGCCGCCTCCCCGATACACGGGACGTGCCCAGCTCCGAGAGAGGACAAAGAAGGGATTTTCTTGGAGTGCCGAGTGTCCAGGATAGCGGCGGGGTGTCCCGGGACACGGCGCGTCCTGGCCGCCAAACCCCGGAGCGGATCGCCCAGCGGACCGCAGTGTGAAGCCCAGGGGTCACGCTGCAGATCGCGCCAGGGTCACATGGGACAGGATCTGGAGAGGCTACGGAGGCTCTTGTCGGCGGGCTGCGCTCAGGGCGGGGTCCGCTTGCGGATCAGCCCCTCCTGGGCCGTGGAGGCGACCAGGCGCCCGTCCTGGGTGAAGACCCGGCCCCTCACAAGGCCCCTGGCGCCGTGGGCCGCCGGGCTGTCGATCGCGTGGAGGAGCCACTCGTCGACGCGGAAGGGCTGGTGGAACCACATCACGTGATCCAGGCTGGCGAGCTGCATCCCTGGCGTGAGCCAGGTGACCCCGTGGGCGAGGAGCGCCGTCGTGAGAAAGGAGTGATCCGAGGCGTAGGCCAGCAGGTAGCAGTGGAGCGCAGGATCGTCCCCGAGCCTGGCGGCCGTGCGTAGCCAGACCTTGCGGGAGGGCGGCCCCGGGGTGGGCAAGAAGGGGTCGTCCGGCGGATCGACAGGGCGGATCTCGAAGGGGCTCTCGGCGACCGCGCGCTCCCGGAGGAACCGGGGCAGCCTGGAGGCGTGGTGAGCGAGCAGCTCGTGCTCGGACTTGCAGGCCTCGGGCTCCGGAGCCTCGGGCATCGCGTCCTGGTGTTCGAAGCCTCGCTCGTGAACCTGGAACGAAGCGGCGAGGTTGAAGATCGCCTTGCCGCTTTGGATGGCGACGACCCGCCGGGTGGCGAAGGAGCCCCCGTCGCGTATACGGTCGACGTCGTAGACGATGGGCCTGGTCACGTCGCCCCGGCGCAGGAAGTAGGCGTGCAACGAGTGGACATGGCGGCCTTGCGGGACCGTCTGGGCCGCGGCCGAGAGGGCCTGGCCGAGCACCTGCCCTCCGAACACGCTCCCCCAGCCCAGATCCTGGCTCTGGCCCCGGAACAGATCCTCCTCGATGCGCTCCAGCGCGAGCAAGGTCACGAGCTCGTCCAGGACCTTCGACATTGGAACTCCCTCTCCCGCGCCCCGCGCGCCGCGGGCCATGCTACCCCGCCCGCCCGGCGCCTGCGCCCGGGATCGTCCGTTTGGGCGACAGCCCGGTGGAGCCTGACTGTGTATGCTGCCGGCCATGCGCTCCCGCCCTTCACGCCACTTCTTCGCCGTCGGTCTCACGCTCGCCCTGCTCGCCACCTTCGCCTGCGGAAAGAAGCCCAAGCCCGGCGCGGCCTGCGCGCAGAAGGGCGCCATCCAGTGTCTGGACAAGACCACAGGCGTGATCTGCGCCGGAGGAAAGTGGGAGACTTTGACGTGCGAGGGGCCGACCGGGTGCATGACCGTGGTCGGCACCGGGAGCTGCACCCACACCAGGTACGCGGTCGGGGAGCCCTGCATGGAGGAGGGGAAGCCCGAGTGCACAGGGGATCGCAAGGCCATGATCAAGTGTGAGAACAGCCACTGGAAGCTGCTCAACACCTGCGGAGGCAACCTGGGTTGCGTCTCGAACGCCAAGGGGGCCAAGTGCGATCTCGGGGCCGCGACCGAGGGCTCGGGGTGCACCAAGGAGAACGAGGGCAACGCCTCGTGCACGCCCGACAAGAAGTCCCTCCTCATCTGCAGGTCGGGCAAGATGACGCTCGGCGCCACCTGCAAGGGAATGCACGGCTGCCGCCAGACAGGCACCACCCTCGAGTGCGACGAGACCATCTCCGAGCTGGGCGACGTATGCGACTCCAGCGAGTACGAGGGCAAGTTCGCCTGCACACCGGACAAGAAGACGAGGCTCGTCTGCAAGAGCAACAAGATGGTCAAGGATCGCGCCTGCAGGTGCTCGGTCATGATCAAGGACGTCAGGTGCGACTGAGACCAGGCCCGGGTTGAGCGCGAAATGGCGTGGTTCTCGCGGCTCGAGTTGCGGGGAGGGCCCGCCCCGCGCGATACTGTCCCGGTGCGTTCGCTTCAACCCTCCACCGGGACCGTACTCGAGCCAGGCTCTCGCCTCGGCCAGTATGAAATCCTCTGCAAGATCGGTCAGGGGGGAATGGCCTGCGTGTGGCTCGCCCGCCCCCGGAGCGAGGACACCGATCTGCTCGTCGCCATAAAGACGATCTTGCCCGACTACGCGGCGAACGACGAGTTTCGCACGATGATGCTCGACGAGGCGAGGATCGTCTCCTCGATCGACCACCCCAACGTCGCGTGCATCCTCGAGGTCGCCCAGCTCTGGGACGTCCCGTACCTGGTGCTCGAGTACGTCGCTGGCGAGTCGCTCGACCAGCTGAGCGACGCGCTGGCCCACGCGCGCCGGACGGTGCCGCCCGCGATCGTCGCCAGGCTGATGGCCGACACCTGCGCGGGGCTCCACGCCGCGCACGAGCTCACTGCGGCGGACGGGAGCCCGCTCGGGATCGTGCACCGCGATCTCTCGCCGCAGAACATCCTCGTCGACGGGCTCGGCCACGTAAAGCTCATCGATTTCGGAGTCGCCAAGGCCGCCGAGCGCCTCACCACCGAGACGGCCTCGGGCGTCATGAAGGGCAAGGTCCCTTACATGGCGCCGGAGCACGCCCGAGGCGGCGCCGTCGATCGGCGGGCGGACATCTGGTCGCTGGGCGCGGTGGCCTATGTCCTGCTCTCGGGGATGTACCCCTTCGACGGCGCGAACGACAGCGCGCGCATCATCCGGAAGCTGGTCGGAGAGCCCCCCGCGCCCCTTCCGGACACAGTCCCGGAGGCGATGCGCGAGGTGGTCCTCCGCGCCCTCGCGCACGAGCCGGAGGGCCGTTACGCCACCGCGAAGGAGCTCGGCGCCGCCTTCGAGAGCTCGGTCAGCGCGGCGACCACCGAGGAGGTCGCCGCGTTCTTCGCCGAGAACCTCGCGTCGTGCGTCGAGTCGCGCGAGGCGACCGTGAGGCTCGCGCTGGCAGGCGCTGCGCTGCGCGCCCGCACCCGGGAGCTGCTCCAGAAGCGGTCGACCGCCCCGAGCCGGCCGATCATGACGACGATCCCACCCGGCGAGGAGGAGCCGAGCGGCTCCACGCTCGAATCGACGCCGCCGCCGCGCTCTCGGCTCCGGCTCGCGTACGTGGCGGCGGGGGTGGTGGCTGTGGTGTTCTTCATGTTCGGGGTGGGCTTTTTTTCGCGGAAGCCATCCGGTACGATCGCGTCCTCGGGCGCCGATAACAGGCACCCCGATCCTGTGACGAGCGTCGAGCCGAGCGCTAGCCCCGCCATGTCGATCTCGGCGCCCGCCTCTGCCCCCGTGAGCGTGGCCAGCCTGTCCCCCCAACCCTCGGGCCGACCGTCGACCCTGCTGTTCGTCAAGCCGGCGCCCAGCATCGCCCCCAGCAGCTCGGCAAAACCAATCCAACCAGAAGATACGATATTCTGAGGAGCCTATCCCTCTCGCCACCCTGTCATTCGAATCACGTTCCCCCTGACTCTCAGAACGAACCATGGACCCCGGCGCCACTCGGGAGCACGAAGAAGCTGGTGCTGGGGCGGGGAGGAACCGGGGGTGCAGAGGGGACTGCGTGCGCCGGCTGCTGCGATCTGAGCAGCAGGCCGGCGACGCCGAACACCACGCCCGCCGCGCCCACGGCGAAGGCGACGGTGGAGATCTTCCCGGTCGTCGCGCTGGAGTCGAGGTCCGACTCCGAGGATCGTGGGCACCGGCCGTCGGGCGAGCAGACCTGCTTGAGATCGCTGGCCTTGGAGAGCGTGAGGATCCCGGTCACCGTACCGACTCCCAGCCCGACGATCGCCGTGCCGAAGCCGCCGTAGATGAGCGCCTTGGGAGCGTTCGAGGCAGGCTCGTGAGGTACGGTGGGAGGGGCCAGGATCCGGGTGGTGGCAGGAGGCAGGGGGACGAAGGGGACCGTGGGAGCCTCGGGCACCACCAGATCGAGCTCCCGGACCTCGCCCTCGGAGAGGGAGACCGAGCTCTGCACGGTCCGGCCGTTCGCCTCCAGGACGACGAGGTGAAGGCCAGGGTTGACCAGCCGAGGAGCCGCGACCGCGTCCTGGGGGACCTTGCCGCCGTCGATGGTGATCTTGGGCAACGGGTCCGAGTAGCCCCGGACGCGCACCGTGAGGGAGGCCAGGCGAGGGCGCAGCCCCGCCGCGAGCGTCTCGGCGTCGATCCGGGCGCTGGAGGCCTTCGTGGATTCGTTCTTGCGGTAAGGGATCCTCGCCACCGAGAGCAGCACCTCCCGAGCCTCGATGAGCTTGCCCATGCTCATGTACGTCCGCCCGAGTTCGAGCGCCGTCAGAGGCGTCTCCACGAGGGCGAAGGCCGCGCGGAACCTCTCGAGGGCGAGGGCAACCTCGCCCCGCTCCCGGAGCTCCTTCCCGTTCTTGTAGAGTTGAAGGGCTGTCTCGATGTCGGCGGCGCTAGGTTCGTCGGCGCTCGCCCGGATCGGCGCGAGGCCCGACGAGACGAGGGCGAGGACAACGAGCGCCCGGGACCAGCGTGCCTTCCACATCGTGACCTCGCCGTGGCTAATCGCACTTCATCCAGAATCGGTACGAATACGAGAGGCAGTTGGAACGGATCTCGGAGGCTGTCAGCGCTCGATTGTAGGTGAGCACCACGGCCACGTCACCTTTGAAGCGCCCGGACGGAAGGCCGTTGGAGCGGTTCGCGCCCCCGATGACCAGCTGGGATTGGGCGCCGCTCGCCGGAGTCGCGCTGTTGGATGCCGAGGTGTCGGCAATACCGTTTATGTACAGCGTCCTGGTGAAATTGTCGAGGGTCATCCCGAGCATGTACCAGGTGTTGTCATCGAGTTCCCTGGAGCTGACCAGCGGGTTGTTCGAGCTCCCTGGCGTGGTCTCGAAATCGCTCGCCAGGCGGCCGGCGGGGGTGATGGACAGGTAGTAATTGATATCGAGGTTCTCGCTCTCCGCCTCCGGTGAGCCCTTGGCTACGATGGGAAAGGTGCTCGGGAGCCCTCCCGGGCCGCTGGAGGCCTCGGTGCCCGGCCCCGTCTTCCTCACCCAGGCGAGCACTGTGTACGAGGGTTGCAGCGAGTTGATGGCGCCGAACGCCACGTGGTCGGCATCTCCGTCGAAAGTGAGGTGGTAGGGATCCGGTGGGTCGTTGAGCCGGCCGGGGTGCCCGAGCTTTCCCGTGCCGTCCCAGCCCGAGGGTGAGCCGCACAGGCTGGCGAAGCCGGTGAGGGTCCCTTGCTTGAAATTGACCAGATCGATCCAGATCGGCAGGCCCGTGGAGGTGCAGGTCTTGTTGCCAGGGTTGCCGTTGTTGTCGGCGTTGTCGGCGTCGAGTTCGAATGTCAGCCCCTCTCCCGTGTTCACGCGGTTCACCACGCGCAGGGAGGGGGGAGGCGCCTTGAGCGGCGCGCCGTCGATGGTGGCATTGATCGTTATCCTGGAGCCTTCCGTCACTCCGGTGATGAGCGCCTCGTAGGTGCCGTCCCCCATGTCGGTGATTGCGCCGATGCTCACCACGCTGTACGGGGGCTGCGCGAGGGGGGTGGTCGTGAACCTGACCACGGCGCCCGTGCGGGCCACCTGATCGCCGATGTTGTTCCTGGCGATGAGCGTCGCGACGACGCTCCTCCCGACCGCCATGCCGGCGCTGGAGAGGATGATGTTGGAGAGCCCTGGGGAGAGCAGAGGGGGGGCGTCGGCCTCTGCCTCGAGGGGCGCATGAACGTCGGACGCGGAGGAGTCCGAGGCGTCGTGAGGGGGGATGACGACGTCCGGCTTTGCGCTCGTGTCCAGGGCCTCGCCGTCCGAGCAGCCCCCGAAGCAGTCGTCGACCTTGTAGTCCCCCACGCCGGCCACCGCGAGGCAGCCGGACGCGACGAGGGTCAGGGCAAGCAAGGTGAATCGAGCCGACACTCTTCCATGATCCCGCCAAAACCTCCCGTTCGCAAGGGCCAGCCGGTCCTGCGGCTCGTTCGAGACGCTCACTTGCCGTCCCACCACTTCGGGGAGCCCCACGTCGGCTTGGCGCGGCGGGTCGGCGTGGTGGGAGGTGTCGTTGTGGAGCATGAGCCTTGCCCTGCGCGGAGCCTGCAACTATATCACGTCGAGGCAGGCGGGCGACTGATCCAGCCGGTTTCGGTAGCCCCGGGCGTCGATGCCGGGCGGGCTCGAGCGCAGGAGCCGGTGGTGCCCTCGTGGGAGACGACCGCCACGGTCTGACTCGAGGTGGTCCGTGGTAGTGTGCGCGCCGTGTATGCCAAGACGCTCCTCCGGCTGCGCCGCCGCCTCCGAGCAGGGACCAGGAACGCGCTCGAGATCGTCCGTCTGGGGCGCCTGGGCGAGCCCTACGGCGCCCCCTACGAGATCGTGGATCGGGGCGAGAACCACCGCCTCCGGCGCTACGCGACGATCGACGCGGAGGAAGCGCCCGTCGCGCTCCTCGTGCCGCCGCTCATGCTGACCGCCGAGGTCTATGACGTGGCTCCCGACGTGTCGGTCGTGGTGGCGATGGGTGCGCTCGGGGTGAGACCGTTCGTGATCGACTTCGGAGCGCCCGAGCGAGAGGAGGGCGGCATGCGCCGCACCCTGGACGACCACGTCCGGGCGGTCGTCCGCGCCGTCCAGCGCATCCGCGATCTCACGGGGCGAGACGTGCATGTCTGCGGCTACTCACAGGGGGGGATGTTCGCCTATCAGGCGGCCTCTTACCTCAGGGGAGAGGGGGTCAAATCGCTCGTGACCTTCGGGAGTCCGGTCGACATCCACCGCAACCTCCCCGCCGTCCGGAACGACGTGGCAGGGGCGCTGCTCAGGGTGCTGTCGCCCGCCGTGAGCCGGATCCTCGACGGGGTCGAGGGCCTGCCCGGGATCCTCACGAGCACGGCCTTCAAGGCGCTGAGCCCGCGCAAGGAGATCCAGCAGCGTATCGAGTTTGTCCGGATGCTCCACGACCGCAGCGCCCTCCTCCGCCGCGAGGCCAGGCGTAGCTTCCTTGGAGGAGGGGGGTTCGTCGCCTGGCCCGGCCCGGCGTTCCGGGCCTTCGTCGAGGATTTCATCGTCCACAACCGGATGCTCTCGGGCGGCTTCGTGATCGACGGGCGTACCGTGTCCCTCGCGGATCTCGCCTGCCCCATCCTCGCCGTCTACGGCACGACCGACGAGATCGCTCGCCCGGCCACGGTGCGCGCGATCACCCTGGCGGCGCCCGAGGCCGAGGTCTCGTTCATGGCCGTGCCCTCGGGGCACTTCGGGATCGTCGTCGGAGCTCGGGCGATGCAGCACACCTGGCCCACCGTGGCCGCGTATATCCTGTGGCGGGAGGGGCGCAGAGCCGAGCCCGAGGCGCTGCGCAAGCCCGAGCCCTCGCCCCAGCTCGACGAGGACGATCTCGAGCAGGTCGATTTCGACGGGGACGTCGAGCTCTTCATCGACACCCTGTCGAACACCCTCGGATCCTCGTGGAAGCGGCTGGGCGACATGGCGGCCAGCGCGTCGGACGCGCTCGACGCGGTGCGCTGGCAGGAGCCTCGCCTGCGTCGCCTGGCCGAGCTCACGCCGGACTCGCGAGTGAGCCCGGCCCTCACCCTCGCGGAGAGGGCGAGGGTGAGTCCGGAGGCCACGTTCTTCCTGTGGCGGGATCGCGCCTTCCGGTATCGAGACGCCGACACGCGCATCTCTCACGTGGTGCGCGGCCTGTGGGCCTCGGGGGTACGGCCCCGGCAGAAGGTCGCCGTCGTGATGGGCTCCCGTCCGAGCTTCCTCACGATGGTCACCGCGCTGAACCGCCTGGGGGCGGTCGCCGTCATCGCCCCGCCCTCGGCCTCGGACGCGTCCCTGGCGAGGGCGCTCGAGAAGGAGGGGGTCGAGCACCTGGCCTCGGATCCGGAGTATGGAGGCAGGCTCCAGCGAGCGACCGGGCGAGAGGTGCTCGTCCTTGGCGGGGGTCGGGCCACTCGAAACCTGGGGCCTCGCCTGGTGGACATGGAGGCCATCGACCCCGAGGCCGTGGTGCTCCCCGCCGATCTCGAGGAGAACGCGGGCCGCGCTCGCGATCTGGCCATGGTGCTGCTCCGGGCGTCCGGGTCGGGCGAGCTACGGGCCGCGCCGGTCACCAACCATCGCTGGGCGCTCTCGGGGCTGGGCGCGGCGGCCGCCTGCACCCTGAAGCCTGGCGACACGGTGTACTGCTGCGTCCCGTTGCACCACCCCACGGGCGTGCTGGCCAGCGTGGGCGCGGCGCTCGTGAGCGGCACCCGGCTGGCGCTGGGGGAGCGCTTCGAGCCCGCTCGCTTCCTGGCCGACGTGCGTCGCTATGGCGTCACCGTCGCCTTCTACGCGGGCGAGATGCTCCGGCCTCTCCTCTTCGAGCGGCCCGGGCGCGGCGATCGCTCGCTCCCTCTGCGCCTCTTCGCGGGGAGCGGGATGCGCCGCGAGCTCGCCGCCCTGCTCCGCCAACGCTTCGGCGCGAGCACGATGGAGTTCTACGCCGGGACCACGCAGAAGATCATCCTGGCCAACGTCTCCGGCGAGAAGCCCGGGGCCCTGGGGCGCATGTTGCCGGGGAGCGCCCCCATCGCCGTTGTCCAGTGCGATCTCGCCGCGCGCCTCCCTGTCCGGGACGCCCAGGGGTTCCTGGTGCGCGCCGCCGTCGGACAACCGGGCCTGCTCGCCGCGCAGGTGGAGGACGACGAGGACTACCCTGGAAGGTCCCCTACGGGGGACGGCCCTGGATCCGGCGTCGTCTCGGGCGCCTTCATGCCAGGAGATCGCTGGTTCGTCTCGGGCGACGTGGTCCGGCGCGACGACGAGGGCGACACCTGGTTCGTCGACAGCCTCTCCGGCTTCGTCCCGACCGACCGAGGAGCAGTGTCCACGCGCAAGGTCGAGGACGCCCTCTACAACCTCGGAGAGGTGCGCCTCGCGGCGGCCTGGGGCGCCATGGGCGGCGTGCTGGCCGCGGTGGTGGCCGACGCGCCCATCGACGCCCAGCGCATCGAAATGGCGCTGGAAGCGCTCGAGCCCCACGAGCACCCCCTCGCCGTGTTGCGCCTGGCCGAGCTGCCCCTCACCGACGGCTTCCGCCCTCGCAAGCACGAGCTCCCTCGTGGCCTGGAGGGGCAGGCCGTCCTGTGGCCAGGCTCCTGAGCCCGCGACACGAGCGGGCCGCCGTCAGTACGGGGTCCGGGCGATCGTGAAAGGGTCCGGCGTGAGGGGCGTCACGGTCACCTGGATCGGCTGGGCGCGGCCGCCCTGCTCGACCTCGACGCGCAGGATGTTCTGCTCGGGCCAGGGCCGGTCCATCTTCCACGTGTGGCCGTCGCCCATGAGGTGCAGGACGGGCTTCCCCCACGCGCCGACGGCCGCGCGGTAGGGGACCATGAACGCGTTGTGGCTCGCCGTGGGGTCCGCGTGGGCGAAGAGCACCATGGCGTAGGCCGCGGCGCCGTGCAGCGCGAGCTGATCCGTGATCCACGTCACGTTCTGGGCGTGCCGTGTCGCCCACTCCGGGGCGCTATGCACCCGTCCTCCGACGAGGTTGATGCCGACGAGGAGCACACCGGAGTCCATCCACGCGAAGTTCTCGGTGCGAACCGCCTGCCGCGCCACGGCGGGCGCCGCCGGCCAGAACGACTCGAAGCGACCGAAGTGCCTCGTCCAGAACCCCCACGCCTCGTCGGGGTCCGCGCAGTCGTTCCACTCGTTGTCACCCGGGATGACGAAGGTCGGGACCGCGAGCGCGTGCAGGTAGCTCGCGACCGTTCGATACGTCGCCTCGACGCATGGGGTCGAGCCGGACTTGATGTCCCCGAGGTGCACCATGAACCTCGACGGGCTAAGGGCGTTATGCTGGACGATCTGCGCCTGGAGCGTGGGCCCGTCGGCTGCCGTGTAGGGGACGTCCCCCATCGCCGAGAACACGAGCGGCCGGAGAACCCCGGCGTCCGCGCCGCCGTCGGTCGTCGCGTCGGTCGTCGCGTCGGTCGTCGCGTCGGTCGTCGCGTCGGGGCCGGAGTCCGCTCGCGCGTCCGCCGGGGCGTCTTTCGTCGCGTCCGTCGCTCCGGTGTCGACGGCTGTCATGTCCGTCGCGGCGTCCGCGGGGGTCGGTCCGCCGTCCGGGGCGGTGGGACGCGAGGGCTCAGGAGGAACGTCGGCGACCTGCGTGCCGCACGCGAGGGCCACACCCAGCGCGAGCGCGGTAAAGAAAACGGAGGACACCTTCATGAACAGCCTCGTTGGAGCGTCGCGCTCCTCGCCCCAAGGATTCTAGAGGCGTGACGCCCTCCCCGCGCTCAGGTTACCGCTCACGCGTCCAGGCTGTCCACCGCGGCCTTGAGCGCGGAGATGGAGGCGGAGCGAAGGTACACGATCGGCGCCTCGTCGGGGACCAGGCTCTTTACCTGATCGCGCAGCGAGTGCGACACCATGCCCACCATGATGAACACCGCGGCGACCTTTCCCAGCATGCGCTGGGTGCCGTTGGGGACGCGATTCTCGAAGTGGCGAAGGGAGAGGCCCCGCTCCTTTGCGATGGCGCGGTAGCGGCCTGACAACCCTCCGCTGCCGCCGACGATGATGAGCGTCGCCTCGGCGCGCCCCTTCGCTCTGG
>SXGT01753157.1_pt1 | contig 19510 bp, 12 predicted proteins | sample 3176221 | NCBI WGS metagenome assembly SXGT01 (sample SAMN11356862, study PRJNA531348) | freshwater metagenome | isolation source: freshwater sample F1-120 | place: China: Fuxian Lake, Yuxi | collected 2017-12-25
ATTCCATTCCATTGATTCCATTGATTCCATTCCATTCCATAGATTCCATTGATTCCATTCCATTCCATAAATGAATAATACGATGCTTGTATTATTGTGTTTATTTTTACTTATTATCGGCGCCAGTCTGTTCTGTGGTTGTTGCCAGTATCCGATCTTTTTACCCATTACAAATTTTTTAAATTCTGTTGCGGGTGTAAAAGAAGGTATCGATGCAACTGCGTCAGTCGGTGCGCCTGGTTCTCAAGAGTCGGTGGATGCAGCAAACAGTGATATAATTAAAATCAAGAATAAAAAAGACATCATCCCTGATATTGTAACTTCAGCCGCTGCTAGTTCAACAACAGGAATGCCCGCAGCGCGCGAAGGTTTTATTTCTAATGGTGTATGCACGTTGGGCGCACCTTTAGACGAACAGAATAACGGTGATGTTGCTTCAAGCTGGGTTTCAAAGGCAAATACGTATGCGTCTGAATTTGGGTATGGCGACATCAACAATACCGGCACAGCATATACCGGGACGCCAGTACCTTTACCCGAAGGCGAGCTTGTTATTTTTGCACAGAATAAATTTAAGCCAGAATGCTGCCCGTCCCCGTATTCTAGCAGTACCGGTTGTGCGTGCATTACACCCGAGCAATACAATTATCTGAACACGCGCGGTGGAAACAGAACAAGCGACTCGGGTGTTTAATACGACGCGACTCGATGCGACCCGTCGCAGTATGTATGTATGTTGTCAATATCCAAGAATATGTATGATATCGATCATTTCAATTGAATCTAAAAAAAATTGAAATGATTATTTGTAAAACTATGAACTGACAGTGCTCCAGAACACACCCTTCAAGCAATACAATCAATGTCAATGTCAACAACCAACTTCCGCGCCACCGCTGCTTTTCCTAGCGCATTCGGTGCTTTTCCGAAGTTCCAAAATGCGTCGTCTCAAACTGTCATCCGACTGTGCGAGTCGCTTACACTGATTTCCTCGCGTTTGAACGCAGATTTTCAGATCGAACTCGAAAATACGGAGAATCACTTCAATCCAAAGCCCATTTGCCGCAATGGACCCAATGAAGAGCTCTCCAACCTCATCATCGAACATCAACGCTTTCGCACAACAATCAAAAAAAACCACGCAGAAAAATTCAATCAGCTGCAAGATGCGATTGCCCTTCTTGAAAAAACCCGAAAAGTTCTCGTCAACGCCAAGCGCGTGCGAAACACCCAAAACAATCAAATGCGTGCATTGCTGCGACACCTTCGAAATGATGCCACCACACGCGAAACAATCCGCCGCCTTCTCGGTGAAAATGCTTCCGACAACAAGTTCAAGCCGCGCGCGTCTCCGAAGCAAATCAGGGCGGTCGAGCAAATGATCGACCAAGTCAAACAAAATTACCGCAATGTCTCAAAACTTCTCACACAACAAATCAGGTGGAACTACGACGTCATCTGCAATCTTCTCACACAATTTCAGGCAAATGTTGAATCCGACGTGACAAAAATCAATGAAGACATTGCTGAATGCCTCAAACGCGAGCAGCAGTTGATTTCCTGTGCTCTTCACGAGTTCTCATTCGAACACGCGTGGAAGTCAATCGGCGACTACACGATGAAGGTTCAAGTGGTTCAATTCGGCGATCACAGTCACTGGCGTTCCATCGAGAATGCGGAGACTGGTGCATTGATTCACAACGGAGCGGTCGACGATTTCACACCAGAGACACACTGCAACCCTGAAATCATCGCCGCATTTATCGCGGCTCAAGCAAAAGCCGCTGCTTCCTTCGCAGAAATCCAGGCAAACAGCTGGGTCTCGTCGTCGTCTGAGTTCTTCGATGCCGCTGCCGCGCCCGCTGCCGACTCTGCGGAAGAAGTATGGGAAACCGACTTACTCTGCGAGGGCGAGGTCGATGATGATGCTGCCGCCGCCGCCAACGAAATTCTTGAGTCACTTTCTGAATTCAACGATGACGAATTTGCGAGTCTGTGTAACGTCTCCGAGGAAGCCGGAGATGATCAGACACCCAAAGCAACATCTTCTTCTCACAAGCGTCACGGCTGCAAAGTGTCGTTCTCGTCATCGGCCTCATCAGCTGCTGCCTTTGCGAGTCAAAAATCGAAAAAATCCAAGAAATCCACATTTGAGCCGCTGCGTCTTAACGAAAATACGAACCGCACCACAGGTACATTACGCGAGGAAGAATGCGTGAGCAAAAAGGTCTGCGACGCTCAACGCAAAAAGATCTGCGACGAATCAATCAAATCTGCTCGCAGCAGCGGCGGCGCACTTGGAGGACGTTGCACGAAGAACGATTTTGAGCGCTGGAACAAGAAGAAGGCCGCAGCGAAGATGATGTCGCGGATGATGTCAGCGTCTGAGTAAATCAACGGGGACGAGGACGAGGACGACCAGGTAAATAAGGTAAGTTTTTTTTATATGTATATACATATATACATACAATAACCGCCGTATGGTCCTTTTATTTCTATTAGACGCAATTGCAAGCACTGCTTTATATGTTACAATTAAGTGCGGAGTCTGGATCGTATATAATACTGCAAATGGGGTATATTATCTGTATAAAAAAATAAAACCATCCAGAACCGCCGGCGGTGATGATTGTGACACACATATAGAACTTATGGAAGTTAAATGCTCGTCAGAAGACGGCGACGGCATCGACAACGACAATGATGTCTGTATTATTTTATCACACGAAGAATACAAAAAGTTAAAAGGTGAATAAAAAAGTGTTTTTATTTTTATTCACACACACACATTTACTTACTTATAATCCAAATTTAACAAAATCTCATTCAACTCCCTCGTCATTTTCACATTCTTGAGAACCGTAAATTCTACCTTCGCTTTCGCAAATTCCTTCTCGTCATTGGAAAGGTCGGGTCATCTTCAAGTTTCTTTCATTTTTTCGGCTTCCACTCATCGAGCCACTCATTAAACAATTGACACGCTTCTTCCGTTGTGATTTTCCAATCTGCCAAAATCCAGGCAATTTCGTTGAAGCCCTTCTGCTGTTCTTCTTCTGTGTCCATTTCGTCGGCGATTTTTCCAGCATCGCGCAGGTCCTCAATCAAGGAACACGCTTGTTCCGTCGTGATTTCTTCCTCCGCCAACATCTCGGCAATTTCATTGAAGTGTTTTTGCTGTTCTTGTGTAGTAGTCATTTACTGAGTCGATGTATTCTATTAAATCATCGAAAAAAGCATTTCAATTTTATTTGAAAATAGAGAAAAAGTACAAAATAATAAAAAACACACACACACACGCTTCGCGACACACACACACACACACAAACACACTGGTTCACGCAATCACGTTCACAGATACAAACTCAGATTCGCGCGCTTACTTTCCGTCGATTGCTTGATCAGTTTATCGACCACTTCATTTGTCACTGCAAACGGAAACGACACCTTCAATGACAACTCCTTCTCGAACAATGCAGTGTCCGGCTTGATGAGACGATACAAGTTCAACTTGCGATGAACGACTTCGAGACAACGCTTGAGATTGCGAACACCCTCCTCCTTCTCCGTGTAGCTCTCCACAATATGCTCAATCACTGTGTCAGGAATGACGACATCACCTTCACGAAACCCAACTTGTGTGCAGATTTTAGGAATCAAGTATTTCTGCGCAATTTGTGTCTTGTCCTTCTTGTTGTAGCCGGTCGTGTTGATACGATACATTCTGTCAAGCAGAATCGGGTTCACCTTGCTTTCGTCATTGTAGCTGAAGATGAACAGACACTTGCTCAAGTCAAAGTCGATTTCCGCAAAGTAGCGGTCGTGGAATTGCGCATTTTGGCTGGTGTCCGTGAGATGTGTCAGGATGCCAACGATTTCCTCGCCCTTTGCAGTCTCGCTGATCTTGTCGAGTTCGTCGAAGTAGATGACGGGATTCATTGAACCGCACTGGATGATAATCTCGACAATCTTACCCCAAGTGCTGCCTTCATAGGTGTAGGAATGACCCTCGAGAAAGCTGCTGTCAGTTGCACCACCGAGCGCAATAAACGCGAAATCGCGGCCAAGAATCTTGCTGATTCCCTCCTTTACAAGCGAGGTCTTTCCAGTTCCCATCGGACCCTGAATTGCAATTGCACTCCCCATCGCGGTTGGGTTGGAAATCCATTGACCGAGCATTTGCATAACCTGGAGCTTCGCGTCATTGAGACCATACACCGCGTGGTCGAGCGTGGTTTTTGACGCCTCCATAAACTCGCTGCATTTCTGAATTCCATCCTCGATTGTCAGCGGCAAGTTCTTGCGCTTGTTGAACGGAATCTTCATAAACGTATCGACCCAATTTTTCACCTTGTAATACTCGCCGCAACCTGGCTCCATATGACGCAGCGAATTGATCTTGCGCATCGCAATCGCCTTGAATGCAATTGGAATGTCGGTTTCGAGCAGTGTCAAACGGTAAGGCTTTTGGATAATGCTCACTGCGTGGATTTCTTTCAAATCCCGAATCACCTTTTGCTGTTCCTCTGGATTCATATGACGGCGAAAGTAACGCAAATCATTCGTTGAATTCTTCTTTCGCAGAAGCGTTTTGAATTCGTTGACATTCATTTTGTCGCGCTTCTTTTCATCCAAATGAAGCTGCACTTCGAGATTTCGCTGCTTTTGCTTCATCTCCTCGATTTGCTTTTTCATAAACTTGTTCGACGTCATTGCATCGCTCGCGCTGAGTTCGGTCATTTTTTGGATCGCCGATTTGATGTCGGCGAGTTTTTGGCGGTTTTTAGCACATTGCTCTTCCATCGCGGCTTGTTTCTTTTTGTTCTTCTTTTGTGTACGTTCATCATCACCTTCACTACTGTCATCATCATCGAATTCACTGTCGTCATCGTCGTCGTCGTCATCGTAGTCGTCGTAATCACTGTCACTGTCATCGCTCTCGTCGTCGCTCTCGTCGTCGTCGTCGTCGTCGCTCTCGTCGTCGTGACTGTCTTCGGCAGCTTCGCTGTCTTCTTCGCTGCATTCTTCGTCTTCGTCTTCACTTTCAGAGAATTCTTCATCGTCTTCTTCCTCTTCACGACGTCTCTTTATTATGTCCGCCGATTTTTTCTTGTATTTTGATGCTGCTGCTGCTGCAATAATGTATGACGACAATGCCTCTGCAATCTTGCCAACCGCCATTTTTGCAGCAGAAGTAGCCACTAGACCACCACCACCACTCAGTCCTGATTTTTTGTGTTTTGACGACGACGCCGAACCACCACCCCAACAATTTGATTCATCCAATACAATCAGATTGTGTGTTTTCGACGATGATTTTCGACGTGAAACAGGGGATGCAATCGTAGACGACGCCGACGACGAGGACGACGACGCGCTCGCTTCGCTTGATTTTTCATCGCCGGAATCTTCGATTTCAGGATCAGGACGACGAGGGTCGTCGGAATGCTTTTTGTATTTTGGGGCAGATACCCTGAAAAGGGCACTCAACTGTGACGCTGTCATTTTAGGCGTCTTCTTCTTGTTCTTGATAATAAACGGGCTCATTGTTTGCTTCGAGTTGTCCAAATAAATCGACCATACATTTAGATTGTTTATTTGTATTCATTTCAATTTTTTTTGATGTCGCGTCGTCGTCGTCGTGGCGTCGTGTCGTCGTGTCGTCGTCGTCGTGTGCTCGCCATACGTCTTTTTATGATTTGAAAAACATTTTTAGTATAAAATTGAAAACAATCTAAATATTATAATAGGTATATAAGAAGAGGTTTATTTCGTTATTTTCAAATCCTTATAGTATCGAATTGAATTGAAATGGCCGAAATAACACAGAAAACCAATAGCCCGGCAAATGTATCAAAAATCATTGGAATTCAATTTAGTATAATGTCGCCGGAAGAAATCGTGAAGGGATCCGTTGCAGAAATTACAAACAGAGAAACGTATGTGAATAATAAGCCGGTCATTGGTGGGTTGTTTGACCCGCGAATGGGACCGCTCGATCCAGGAATGATCTGCCCGACCGATGGGTTGGATTATATGAAATGCCCCGGGTATTTTGGACACGTTAAACTCGCAAGACCGGTGTTTTATTATCAATATCTAGGAACAGTGATCAAAATTTTGCGATGCGTGTGCATCAAGTGCAGTTCGCTGCGAATCAGCAAAACAGCAAACAAACAATTGATGTCGCTTTCAGCTGATGAGCGTTGGACACAGGTGTTTCGTCTTGCGAGCAAAATCAAGCGTTGTGGTGAAGATACGGAAACAGGATGCGGTTGTCTTCAACCCAAGCGCATTACAATGAAAGCCGGTCTCGGTAAAATATATGCAGAGTGGGACAATGTCAAGGGTGTTTTGGAGGAGACGACAACTGCGACGATTGCCGGAAGTGCAGCTGAAACCGATAAAGATGGATCACTGTCGATGAAACTCACACCCGAGATCGTGATAAAAATCTTCCGTAGAATCAGCGATGAAGATGTCGAGTTTATGGGATTTAGTCCAGTATTTTCTCGCCCGGATTGGATGGTTTGTCAAGTGCTCGCGATTCCGCCGCCCGCGGTTCGTCCATCTGTGAAAATGGACGGGTCGCAGCGCAGTGAAGATGACATCACACATATCATTGTGAATATTATTAAGGCAAATACAACGCTTCAAGAGAAAATGAGCGAAGGTGCTCCTGCAAATGTGATTGACGGATGGCATATGATGTTGCAATATTATGTCGCGACCCAAGTCAATAATAATATTCCGGGTTGCGCACCCGTTGCACAGAGGTCCGGGCGACCCCTGAAATCGATCCAGGAACGCCTCAACGGGAAGCAGGGGCGCGTTCGTGGAAATCTGATGGGGAAGCGTGTGGATTTTTCGGCGCGTTCCGTCATTACTCCTGACCCCAATCTGTCTATTCGCGAATTGGGTATCCCCCTTAAGATCGCGAAGAATATTACAAAGCCGGTTGTTGTAAATGACCGAAACAAGAAATTCCTTCTTCGCCTGGTTCGGGCTGGGCCTGACGAGTATCCGGGCGCGAAGATTCTGGAGCGGAAGACTGGCGAATCGATTTCACTTCGTTATGCCGACCGTGCAAATATTATGCTGAACAACGGTGATGTCGTACATCGTCATATGATGGACGGTGATGCGATTCTATTCAACCGTCAGCCGACACTTCATCGTATGAGTATGATGTGTCACATTGCGCGCATTATGTATCAGGGCGATACCTTTCGTATGAATGTCGGCTGCACCAAGCCGTATAATGCAGACTTTGATGGAGATGAAATGAACCTTCATATGCCACAGGATGACGAATCCGAGATTGAGTTGCGTCACCTGGCGGCGGTTCCATACCAATTAATTAGTCCTGCAAACAACAGTTCCATCATCGGCGTCTTTCAGGATTCGCTGATCGGTTCTTATCTGTTTACACGCGAAAATATCAAATTTACGCCGAGGGAGGCGATGAATCTGCTTGCGGCGTTCCCTCGCGTCAATGAGACGCTATTCAAGAGCGGCGAAGACGTCAGCAATTTCGACGTCCTTTCACAAATCCTGCCGCCATTGACGCTGAAATATAAGAAGAAGGCCTTTGGCGAGAAGAACCCCAACGAAGACTATGCGACATCCAACAATGTCGTTGAAATCCGGAACGGGCGAATGATGCGCGGTCAAATCGATAAGAGCGTGCTTGGTGGCGGCGGCGTCGGCCTCATCCAACGTGTCTGCAATGATTTCGGAAATATTGCGGCCGCTGATTTCATCGATGGACTGCAGAATATTATTACGGAGTATATGAAGTCACACGCGTACAGTGTTGGCATCAGCGACTTGATCGCGAATAAGGCGACGAACACGCAAATCGTGGATGTAATTACAAAGAAGAAGACAGAAGTGAAGAATCTGATCGACCAGGTCCATCTGGGGATTTTCGAGAATAAGACGGGGAAGTCAAATGAGGCGGAATTCGAGGCGAGGGTGTCGAATATTCTGAATACTGCAACGAGTGAGGCGGGTGGTATCGGCACTAAAAGTTTAAATTCGGCGAACCGATTCATCGGTCTCGTGCTTTCGGGTTCTAAGGGCAGCGACTTGAACATCTCGCAGATGATTTCGTGCCTTGGACAACAGGCGATTGAAGGTAAGCGCATCTCATACGGATTTGACAGCCGCACACTGCCGCACTTCAACAAGTTCGATGACGGTCCTCTTGCACGCGGTTTCATTGAGAGTTCGTTTATTTCGGGATTGTCGCCGGAGGAACTCTTCTTCCACGCGATGGGTGGTCGTATTGGTCTGATTGATACGGCCGTGAAGTCTGTGACGTGGGAGACGCCAATTGTTGTTGTTGAAAATGAAGTCCCCAAATACGTCAAGATCGGTGAGTGGATTGATAGTCATTTGGACGGCGAGGATGCGCCGCGAATTCAGTATATGGAAGAACAGAATATGGAATATCTGGAATTGACGCATCCTGTGAAAATCGTAACGATGGATTATGACGGAAATGTATCGTGGGAATCAATAACTGCAGTCACTCGACACGACCCGGGCGAGAAGTTGTTTAAAATTAAAACCAAGGCGGGAAGATATGTTACTGTAACTGCAAATAAGTCGCTCCTTATTTGGAACGACGAACTCAAACAATTTCGCGAGAAATATACGGAAGAAGTCAAGGTTGGTGATTTCGTGCCGGTTGCGAAAAACGTGTGTGATTACGGCGACGAATCAAACGCAAAGGAGATACAGATGGAAAAATATCTGCCGAAAAATAAATATGTATATGGTTCAGAAGTCCATAAGGCAGTTCAAGCAATGAATGCAGCGATGGGTGATGATAGAATTCAAATACCAAGAAACTGGTGGAATGAAAATAACAACACTACATTTGTTCTGCCATATCCAAACAAAGCACGACTTCAAAGAGCAGTTGTTCGTTCAAATATTGAAAATATTGCATCTAATGGTGTTTATTCATATAATGGAACGCGGCAACACGCGTGTATTCCTGAACAGTTTGAAATGAATTTTGAAAATGGTGTATTTATCGGATTGTTTATTGCAGAAGGAAATATTCACAAATCGCACATCTATATAACAAATAATGATGAAACGATTCGTTCGTTTGTCAAAAATTGGTTTTCCAAGTTCAATATCAAATATACCGAAACCACCAGAGCCAACAAGATTAATGGTGTAACTACTTCAGTCATTGGTAATTCGTCTATTATGTCAGAGTTTATAACAAAATTGGTTGGACACGGAGCCGAAAACAAGCATATTCCAAATGAAGCATATATTTCAAACAAAGACTTTGTATGTGGGTTGCTGAGTGGTTATATATCAGGCGATGGACATATTTCACATAATTCAATTAATTCTTCGTCTTGCAGCAAACGGTTGACTGAGGATATTGCATTTCTATGTTCAAGACTGGGCGTTTATGCAAAAATATCAACATCTCAAATGACGAAAAATAATCTCGGAACAAAGAATATCAAGCCAGCATATCGACTGTCTATCCGCGCAACCAACGGGCAACAATTTACAGAGCAAGTTACACTCCTTCACCCGGAGAAAAATCGCAAAATGAAGGATATTGTATGGACCAACAAATCGGATAAAGTCGTTGTTGTAAATGACGTGATAATGGATGAAATCATTTCAATTGAAGCAGTCGATCCGGTTCTTCACCCCAAGATGTATGATTTGACAATCCCAAAGACACTCAATTTCGGTTTGGCAAATGGACTTCAAGTGCGAGACACATCCCAAACAGGATATATCCAGCGTCGTCTTATCAAGGGTATGGAAGATCTCAAGGTAGAGTATGATATGACCGTGCGTAACGGCAAGCAACGTATTATTCAATTCACGTATGGCGATGACGGAATCGACACGATTAAAGTCGAAAACCAGTCATTGCCGTTGGTCGCGATGAGTCTTGACGAGATCTACGCGCACTTCCATATTCCGCTCGACAATTCAAGCGATACAGAACACAGCTCGGTGACTGCATTTACGAAGACCGCGTATGCGAAGATGAAGAAGGAGAAGGCGTCGACGCAGCAGAAATTGCTGGATTTAATTGATTATATGATCGAGATGCGCGACCTAATCATCGACCGTGTATTTGGAAATCTAGACAATAAGAATGTGCAGATGCCGGTTTCATTTACGCATATTATTAATAATATTCAAGCACAGCAACAAATCAACCAGAATTCGATGGTGGATATTACGCCGATTGAGGCGATGAATATGGTGTCGGATGCATATCGTCAGCTGGAGAATATTCATTATGCGCCGCCAACCCTGTTATTCAAGGTGATGTATTATTATTACCTGTCGCCGAAGGAGCTGCTGCTGATTAAGCGATTCAATAGAAGCGCGCTTACAATACTGCTAAATGTGATTATACTTCAGTACAAGAGATCAATTGTCGCGCCGGGTGAAATGGTCGGAATGGTTAGCGCGCAAAGTATCGGCGAACCGACAACGCAGCTTACGCTGAACACGTTTCATTCGGCCGGTATTGCGTCCAAGTCGAATGCTACGCGTGGTGTGCCGCGTATTGAAGAAATCCTGTCTTTATCGGAGAATCCGAAGAATCCGTCGATTACGGTTTATTTCAAGGAAGATGATGAAAGCACGCCGGAGCGAGTGCAGGAGTTTATTCCGCTTATCGAGCATACGAAAATGTCGGAGGTTGTAGAGTCCGTCGAAGTGTGCTTTGACCCGGATGATATGAATACACTGATTGAGCAAGACCGCGCGGTGATGTCGCAGTATCAGGAATTTGAGAAGTTGATCGATGACTGTGTTCGTGATGCAGCGCTTGTATCTGCGGGCGGTGGTGGTGAAGAAGGGGCCGCGGCGGCGGGGGCGGCGGCGGAAGCAGCAGAAAGCGGCGGTGCACAGAACAGCAGTGGCAACAATAAGTCGAAGTGGGTGATTCGTATCAAGATGGATGCAGAGGCGATGCTTGATAAGAAGCTTACAATGGACGATATCCACTTTGCAATTAAGAATAGTTACGGGAATGAAGTATCGTGCGCGTTTTCGGATTACAATGATGATAATCTCGTGTTTCGGTTGAGGATGGAAAATATCACACAGGCCAAGAAGACGAACAAGCTGAATCCGCTTGACCAGTCGGATCACATCTATATGATCAAGTCGTTTCAAGACCAATTGATGAATAATATCGTTCTTCGCGGAATCAAAGGAATCCGCAAGGTGATGCTGCGCACGATCAAGAACACGCTGAAGAAAACGGAGGGAACATATGCGAAGAAGGAGAGTTGGGTGCTGGATACAATGGGAACAAATCTGCTACACGTTCTTGGACTGGATTATATTGATACGAAACGCACGGTGAGTAATGATATTCAGGAGGTGTATCGCGTATTTGGAATTGAAGCGGCGCGTCAAGCGATTTATAATGAATTGTCGGAAGTGTTTGATGATTCGCCGATTAACTATCACCACGTGTGTTTGTTGTGCGATAGGATGACTGTGTCGTCGTCGATGATCTCGATCTTTCGACACGGAATTAATAGCGATGATATTGGACCGATTGCCAAAGCATCTTTTGAGGAGACGCCGGAAATGTTCCTGAAAGCGGCAAGACACGCGGAGCTTGACCCGATGCGCGGCATCTCTGCAAATGTGATGTGTGGCCAGGAAGGATATTATGGTACAAGCGCATTCCAAGTGCTGATTAATATGGACGAAATGATGAAGCACGAGTCGGTGGAATATAAGCACACAGATGACAATGAGGAGATCGAAGAAGCGTTTAAAGCGAATGCGTCGGTTGGACTTGAGACGGATAAATGCGGCATTCCCAAGCTGGCGATCCAATCGTGTGTCGATAATGTGAAGAAGGTTCGACTTGGCAAAATGGACGAGGATTATGATATTGGGTTTTAAGAATGGCGGGCGGCGGGCGGCGGGCGCAAGCGTGTGAAATAAACATAATAAATACGAATATCTACTATAAATATAGAAATGGAGACAGAAATGCAGGTGATTCCATATACTGCGACGTCACTTGCAGTCGTAGGACGCTTTATTTTTATGTTTTTATTGTACAAAAATAAAAGCACAAATAGTTTATCGCTGCTGTTCTGTTTATTGAGTATATGTTCATCAGGAATGTGGCTGTATTATAGTAAAGTAAAAAATGAGTTGCCGATGCTTGTTAGAAGTGTAATCGAAATATTGTTACTGACAATGTCATCCGGATATATTATATATAATAAAATCGCAGAACGACGACGTCTAATGCGTATGATATTACCGTTATAAAACGCGACGTTTTGTCTTCCGGGTCCGGGTCCGGGTCCGGGTCCCGTGTGTCTTGTGTTGCGTTTTTTTGAATAGATTCATAAGTGATGCATAATTGCATCCGACCCCGACCCCGACCCCGGTCCCGACCCCGCCTTTTTTAATTGCACCTTTGGCTAAAGTTTCTATCAATCCTGCATCTGTTGGCTTGGGTAGTTCTTTAAATGTATGTGTGTATTTGACATAATCTCGACTACTCCAATTTCGCCCCTTCTCGGGTTTGATCCGCCAAAAATGATTATATTTTTTCTTTTCACCCATTTATATATTTGTATTGCATTATTATTATTCGTTGATAATAATTCGTTGATAATAATTCGTTGATAATAATTCGTTGATAATAATTCATTACTATAAGTAATTACAGTAATGAATTATCCAAGATTTGCATATCTACATCGGGAATATGTTTTGTCGTAATGAGTTTAAAACATACCGTCACAACAATATGCGAGGATAATAATATAAATAAAATAGATAACAGTCCCGCGCTTATTACACAATAGGCGCGGCTTGTCCTCAACCACCGTGCTGCATTACGCGCCCACTACGACGAGTACCGCGTTTAGAAGCATTTGATTTACCGCCCTTGTATGTATTCTTCCCGTATTTGCGGCTTTTCCTCGAGCCGGAGCCGGAGCCGGAGCTAGAACGTCTTGATTTTTGATTTCGCGCCATTGTGTTTCGTTTATAATATAAACGCAGAAAATAAGCATTTGAATTATAATCAATAAAAAAATTGCTCCTTACGGGGCTCGAACCCGTGACCTCGGGCTCATAAGACCCGCGCTCTAACCAACTGAGCTAAAAGAGCTTTGAAACCAGAATATGACTGCATATATGCGATCATACCCACTTAGTTATACGGACGAAGTTTTAAGTCCTTTTATGCACGTTTCGGTCGATTCTATTCATCCAGCAACATCAATGCCATCGCTGCATAATTATGTAAATCGATGAGTGTGTCTCGTATACCTTCATCATTTACTAAATTCACGCCATTCTTTGTAATCGACATCGACCGTTGGAGTTTATCTTCGATCCGCATAAGAACACCAATAACGCCATATTTTGCAAACGCATCACCGTAGTCTGCATTCTTACGCGTAAATAGTTCCAACGCTTCAGCTTGAATCGTCTTCAATTGTTCAACACGTGTTGGCGGCACCGGTCCAGATTCGTTCATTTTGTGTGTGTTAAATTATATAAACAACAACTGTTTATATGATTTTGGTAAATGATACCGGAGACTCGTCTCGATCGAGTGACCTCGGAGTTATGAGCCCCGCGCGCTACCCCTGCGCCACCCCGGTAAAGAGTTTTGTTGCTCTGGTTTTACGTCGCTTAGCATATGACGAATCGTTTCTATAAAACAACCAAATTATAGAATACCGCCTGTGGGTTTTGATCCGACGACCTCCAAGTTATGAGCCTGGCGCTCTGCCCCTGAGCTAAGGCGGTAAATATGTTACTGCGTTTTATGTCCAGCTTGACAAATACCGGTGACCCGTTTCGATCAGGTGTCCTCGGAGTTATGAGCCCCGCGCGCTTCCTCTGCGCCACACCGGTAAAACCAACAACGGATAAATTCATTCTAAATGATCGCTTTGATTTGCAAGTCGGGAATTTAATATAATCGATAATCGTCGTTTAGCGGACCATTCATTTCTTCCTTGAAAGAAACGATAGGTCATAAAACAAACAACGAAAAACTAGAAATCAAAGTATCATAGAAAACAAACAACGTTGTGAGAAATGTGAAAATCACTTTCTCATACTATACAAAGAAAATATTTTTAAGTTCTTTTCCGCGGTTTTATTGAATATCTTCAAGTACTTTCTTTTTCCTAAATATACAAAAAACGTTCATAAATCTGTGATACCATTTTTTTGAAACCAGCGGACAAACTTCGATTTTCACCAATTTAAAACTCGTATCTAACAAACTAATCGCCATTTTTTCTTCCTCACCATCCAATGTAAGGCAAAATACTGATTTCAATATAAAATGTAACAATAACATAACGTGCTCTTTTGTTACTGCAAATTTAAAAATCTCGCCGTCATTTATTTCATTAAACGCGTGGATAATAAAATATACAAGTTGAATGAACTGTGGTGCATCATTGATGTCGATTTTGCCATCGTCCATTATTTTCTTAAATGACACGTTTAAGATGTAATTCAGCTTATCGCGTATTCCTTCGACGCAAACGTATTTTTTAATGTTCTCTAGTTCTCTTTTATTCAGTTCATCCTTAAAATCGTCGAATTGTCTTTCGATTTCATTGATCGCTAAAGAAGGATTGTTTAAAATTGGTTTTAACTTTGATCGTAGAGACGGGATCGTGAATATTAAGTTAAACGCGACGTCCTTTACAAAATTAAATAGCGATGACTTTATTTTTTTGATGTCGTCGTCATCATCGTCATAATCAATCCGCGTATCTTTATTTTCATCTTCGTCGATTATTGTCGTCTTGTGTTTCTTTATTCTTCTGTGGTGTTGTTGGGTCCGAACATCAACAATCGACGAAGACGAAGATGACGGTCTGACGGGTGATGTAGGTCGCAGACCCGCAGCCACGCCCACGCCCGCACCCACGCCCACGCCCGCGCCCGCACCCACGCCCACGCCCGCGCCCGCACCCACGCCCGCACCCACGCCCGCACCCACGCCCACGCCCGCGCCCGCACCCACGCCCGCAGCCAATGCATTCGAGTTCGCCACCGCAGCTGCAGCTAAATTGTCACCACTTGCAATCGCATTTTGTAGTTTAAATGCATACGGTGCAAGCGGAGGCGCAGGCGTAGGCGTAGGTGACCGCGAAGGTGCTTTTTCTTGTTTGGGATGAGAAATATTCTGTACTGCTTGTTGTGTAGTAACAACAGGTAATTCAGAGAATACGATTTGAATATTGCTGCTACTACTGCTATTTCTACTAATATTGCTACTAATATTGCTACTACTCGCCATTAAATCGGGTTCGGGGATATCATATATTTCACTTAGATTACTATTAGAGAGTCCAGATGTAGATGTAGATGTAGAAATCGATGAAGCCCTATGCATCAAGCTGTTAGCATTATCGACAGGTTTTATCGCTCCATTTTCAGATATTACAACATCAGCAGTTACAACTTGAAATGATGACATAATGTATTATATTATCATTATATTTTGTTTTAGGTTGTCTGTATACGTATAACGCCGTGCATCTAAAGTTTCGCCGCCTCTTCGCCTGCTTCGCCTGCTTCGCCCTTTCCTTCACCCGCCGATGCAACAGATGAACCAGGTTCTGTGACTGTCGTAACAAATAACGGTTTGGGTTTATTCTTAATATTCGATATTTTAAATGTTGTTATAAAACGCTCAAGTGTCGATGGCTCATCTGCGTCAATCTCTCGAGCAATCGTTTCCCGTAAGTTCAAAGTTACAGCAGAAAGAGGAATTTTAAATACAGATGTATCTTCTGTAATCTTTAATCCAATCATTGAAAACCGAGAGATTGTATCTTGTGTAACTCCAAATGGGTGAATAAAGAAATATGTCTCGATCGACGCATTTCCGTAAAGAACCAAAATATTTTTACCATTTTCAATCAATAACGATTGAGATACAAATATAATCGGTAGTTTGAAATATCGCGCGAGGATCCAAATATCTACATTTGTTAAAAAGTAATTTGCACTTTGAATCACCGCTGCAAATGTCGCCTTTCCTTCAATGATGAGGTTCGCATATTTTTTCATTCCATACCCGTTTAATATGGTAGTCAGTTTCTTATCAAATGTCGGTATTTTTGATAATTTATCATATTCTTCTACCAATATTTCTTTGAGTTTTGTTATATTCATTTCACTCATACGATCCACGTGTTGGTATTGGCAATTCTCACATACAAAATAATTGCAATGAACACACGCGAATCCTGTATCTCCCGCACCAATAGATAAACGACACTTTCTACATTCTGCGCTCTCGTCTTCGACCCCTGCCGCTGCAGAGGCAGCAGAAGCCTCCAGTGACGCAGAGATTGTCTCTGCCGGTCGAATACCCTTTATCGGCCGCTTTAAACGATTGCACGTATGACCACTCGGGCATTTCGACGCGTTTTGCGCAACACTACGCAGAATTGTTAATATTACATCAAATGAGCATTCCTCACTTTCATTTGAAAATAATAACTCATAACAATTCTTCGGAAAAAACATACGTTGCATAGATGCGGTCACTTTCCGTTTTGACACTTGACTGCAAAAAGACAGAACGTGATCGATCTCGCTGCTATGAAAAAGTTCAATTCCACTTTTGACAAGACCAGCGGCACTGGCACTTGCACTTGCACCGGCACTGGCACTTGCACCGGCACCCGGAGGCAATTCTCTCCCCTTTTCAGTAGTGCGAACGTCATTTAACTCTTTATACCTATCAACGTATCCTTTACGATACATATTATCATATATTTGCACCATAGCGCTATCGTCTCGGTTCGGATTTATTGTGTAAAAATGCGTATTTATCGCAAATGGATTCGGATCAACCGGAACTAAATTTTCGAAATATTCCTGAGTTATAAGCGATTCTAGTAAAATGATTTCGGTATCCCACAAATCATATTTGGTTTCTTGAAATGTGAGATACTTTGTAGGCTCAAAGATGAACAATTTTACGCGCTCATAACGGATAATTTCGTCGGTTAATTTGCCATAATACGCGATTGAATTGTCGATGGACGGATACATTAAATTCCGTTCTGGAAGTAGCAGTTTACATAAACCGCCGTTTTCCTTCATACAGTATTTTTTTTTACTACATTCAGCGTCATCTTTATAAATGCAGCCAGAAATTTCACCGATGTTTTTAAGTACGTCATTGCTATATGCAATAAATCCAACGTGTTTTGTGATGAGACCTTTCAGTAGTTCAACAATCCGCGAAAGCTTATTTGAATACACCATAAATGGCGAGTTTATGATCCGCTCTATTTCGTCTTTTGTTGCCTTATTTTCCGGTTTATTTAATATGATCCGCGCAGTATTGCGAAACACATTGTAAAAATTAGTTTCAAGGCGGACATTTCTAACATATTTCTCTCGTGCTTTATCAACTGTCCCTGGTTTTACGGTAGAAATCTCCTTTTCGGCCATAAGTTGATTGCCCTCTGTCACTGTAGGGATTCCATCATCCTGATTTAATTGCGGGTCTACCTCGTCGATTCGCACTTGCACGAATTGATTTGTTTCTGTGATGATTCCGATAATAATCCCTTCTTCGACGACTTTCACTTTTGGCCTGCAATATATGGTTTGCTTGGTCATCTTCTTTACGTGGTCAGCAACCTGATTCAAAAACTCGACTTCATCTCGATACGTGTTTTCCCATATCTGGTCATCGTCCATCATTACGATAGGATATTCGTATGTTTCTTTGTCTTCCGCTGTCGTCGCCGCTGTCGCCGCTGCCGTCGCGTCCATTTTACTGCGAACAATCGGCGCAGATGCAGCCGTAGGTATTACACCGGAAAATACTTTGCTCATTGTACTTGCTTTTACTCGTTGATTTGTCTTGAATTTCGTAATCGTAATGGTTTGCCGTATACGAAGACCAATTATTTTGCCGTTATAGTTCATTACTTGCGACATAATCTGGAAACCGGAGTTTTTCACTAATTTTGCGATCTGCTTCGCGGGCATATTCATTACATATTTGTATTGGCGCGGTCGACTGGAATGCAATCTACAATAACTAAAATATAAATCGCGAATTGTCTCGATGATATGCTTAATCCTCGGCATAATCGTATTGCTTTTAATTGCAAAACGACCCAATGCCTCAAATTTACCATTCGATTTACTTTCAAATGAATATATCGGCTCATAATACTTATCACGCTTCATAATAATGATCGTCTTTTTATTTGGGTCAAATACTTCACCCGAATATGAGTTTGTCGGGCAAATCACTTGGACATTATTCGTAATATCGTCATCTGGTATATGAAGTAGTATAATATTGTTTCCCTTGTTAAATAATTTCGGGTTAGGCTGACTAACAATATCCCACAAGTAAGTATGATCAATGGTAATATCATCTCGGTCCAGATAACCTATAAAATTCTCAAATGCATTGCATATTTTATTGAACAACACATCTGTATCTTCGGCGGCGCCTGCTGATGCGCGCAGTTTTTTGTATATTTCTGACGTTCTATATTTCATCGTATCTCGTTCTTGGATTTCCTGTTTGCTATTATAAAAAACATCAACAAGAGTTCCATTTTGTAATGTAATAAAACTGTCAATGTCGAGAGATTCCTTGATTATATTTCGCATATCTCGAATGGTAGGTACAACATCGCTGAAAACATTGACTCGGCTGCTGCTAGCTGATGGCGTCGTCGCATTCATCGCTCTCGGCGTCATCGATATTGGCGTTTCATTCTTGGATTCGTAATTCGGGTTTTCTTCGCTTTCGGCCGCGGGCGCGGGCCCGGCTTCTTCTCGTGATACTGGCGACGCTGCGGCCACCCCCCCCGCCCCTCTTGATGCAGGCGGTTTCTTCGTAACCGTTTTCTCAAACATACTCATCAATTTGGATTTGTCTATTTTACCTGGTGTTGTATTTTCTTCAATGATATCTCTTATGTTATCCGCCATCACATTTTGTGGTCTCGATTGTGTTTCTCGACCTTTGTTTGCCTCTATGTCCGATCTACTATCCGTTCGAATAGATGTTTTTGTTTTACCATTTTGTTCCATATAATAATATGCAATTACAGACACAAACGATTGTTTATCGCACGCCTCCACACCACGCCGTAACAAGCAAGGTGTATCTTTTTTAATCGCAGTGTTCTTTAAACTAACCTGACAATTCCGGTTGTCTGTAAATAAAAACTTCTGTATTTGAACCGGTAAATACCCCCAACGGTTATTATCAAGCGGAAATTTATCCGAACTCAAAATACGGTCATCCTTCATTTCACGTATTTTTACCACTTCGGAATGATTCGGAATTGGCTGTACTTTTAATACCTCGGACGCGGGTTCGGGCGCGGGTTCGGACGCGGGTTCGGGCGCCGTCTCTTCAACACCTTCTGCTTGTACACCAGCCACAACGGGGGGTGATCCGGATGACGCCGCCGCCGCCACCGCCACC
>SXGT01490942.1_pt1 | contig 19508 bp, 21 predicted proteins | sample 3176221 | NCBI WGS metagenome assembly SXGT01 (sample SAMN11356862, study PRJNA531348) | freshwater metagenome | isolation source: freshwater sample F1-120 | place: China: Fuxian Lake, Yuxi | collected 2017-12-25
AGAGCTATGTGCACCGCATCGGCCGCACCGGCCGGGCGGGGGCCAGCGGGCGCGCCATCTCCTTCTGCGATCACGACGAGCGAGGGCTGCTCGCCGACATCGAGCGCTTCATCCGCAAGCGCCTCCCCGTGGTGGCCAGCAACCTGCCTCCTGGCCCGGTCTCCACGGGTCTGGTCCCCGCGGCGTCCGCGGCGTCCGCCGCGTCCCCCCATCCTCTCTCCCGGGGAGGCTCCCGGGGAGGCTCCAGGGGAGGCTCCAGGGGAGGCCCCGGGGGAGGTCAGAGCGGGCGCGGCGGGCACCGCTTTGGCGGTCCTGGCACCCGGGGCCGTTGACGGGGACGCGGGAGGCGAGCGGTTACGCAGATGGCGGCTGACGTGAAGATCCTCGCGGTGCCCGTCCTTGCCTTCTGCGTCGCCGCCTGCGGCTCGAAGCCCAAGGTCGCCCAGCCCGCTCCCCTGGCCGCCGCGTCCGTCGATATCCGCCCTCGGACCATGCGAGGCCAGGCCTGCGGTCGCGCCGCGAGAAGCCCTGTGGTCTTGCAGAAGTGGCCTCATGGCAGGAGCGATCTATGCGACGCCGCGGGGACGAACTGGTTCAACGTTCCCCACGAGGATCGCGCCTGCGCGGTGGACGCCGAGTGTGTCGTGGTCTCTGGCTCGTGCTTCGTCGACGCGCTCAACGTGGTCGCGAAGGCGAAGTTGAAATATGCTCAGCTCCCTTGCGCCAACCCGGCGCAGGGTGAGTGCCAGCCGTGGGTGTCCGAGGCGCGGTGTCGCTCGGGGTGCTGCGTGGCCGAGCGCCGCTAAACCCTCACCCCTCGCGGTGCACGCGTCGCAACGTTGGCTGTCGAACCGTCCCTGGAGGCTTCAACCCAACTCCGCGGGAGATCGCGCCAGGATGGACGCGATATGCCGGTGAGCCTGCCTGTCGCCGTCGATCTGGGCGAGGTGAAGGGGGTTCGTGGCGAGCTCCTTCGCGGCGACCGAAGCGTGGAGAGCCGCGCGAAGCTCAGGACGCACGATCTGGAGCGCGGCTGCGGCGAGAGCGCGCCGCCGGTCGTCCGCGCACGCGAGGAGGCACGTGAAGAGCAGCGCCCGGAGATCGTCCGCGCGCGCAGCCTCGAACGATATTCCGGTGTGCCTCTGCTCGAAATCGAAGAAGATCGCGCTCTCGCCGCGGAGATCCACGGCGACGTTGCTGGCGGTCGCGTCCCCGTGTGTCACGCCCGCCTCGTGGAGGAGCCCGAGCCCGAGGATCGCCAGGACGACTGCCCTCTCCCTCTCCCCTTCTCGCGGCAGGATCCGGGCGAGCACCTCTCCCTTCGCCCGGCGCATGGCGACCCACCCGCGCCCGTCCACGCATGTCGCGAGCGGACTGCCGGTGAGCGCCGCGACGGACACCTCGCGCCGATGCCACTCTCTCTCCCCGAGGAACCGGACGGGGACGCGGGCCAGCCTCAAGGTCGCGTTGGCGAGATGGACGACGGCGTCCGTCCCCGGATAACGCTTCTTGAGGACCTTGTCTTCGGCCATCACCACGCGCGAGAAGTGAATCCTCCGCGAGAGCCTGGCAAGGGCATCATGGAGGCCCATCGATCCCCGGTGTCCGGCTGGCCAGCACCAGGGCGATACCCACGGTGATGACGAGCATGCCGACGACGCGGAGCGCGGGCAGGTCCTCGCCCATGGTCCAAGAGGCCAGGAGAGGCACGACGACGTAGTTGGCGGCGCCCAGGCCGTAGGCATATCCGAGCTCGCTCCTGGACAGCACGAAGAGCCAGACGAGCGTGGAGAAGATCCAGGCCGAGAGCCCGGCGATCACCCGCATGTCCCCGAGCACGGCCAGCCACGCGGCGAGGCTGAAGGCGTCCCCGGCGAGCCTGGCCCCGCTCCCCCGCGCGCCCGCTCGGAGCAGGAGCTGACCGGCCCCGCCGGCCAGCGTGGAGAGGAGGATGAACAGCGTATTTTTCATGGAGGACCAGCGCGGGGCGCGGCGTCTTCTCGGAGGGTGTCGGGGTAGTCCATGCGGCCGCTCTCGTGGACGATCGCCCAGGCGTAGCGGAGCAGGACGCGGGCGTAGCCGAAGCGGCGGAGCTCCATGCGCCGGCTGGAGGTGAGCGCCATGACGTCGCGATCGTAGACGAGGGCGCCCTTCTCGCTACGGTAGAGGCCAGCCAGGATGGGCCACTCCTCGCCTATCTTGCAGCTCTCGTCGAAGGGCCCGTAGCCATCGAAGGCCTCTCTCGTCACGAACATGAACGCCGGCATCGCCTTGGCGCGGGGCACCGGGAGCCTGCGCACCTGGTTCCAGAAGGCGAAGAAGAGCCTGGCTCGGAGCCTGTCCTCCTGGGGCCCCAGAGCGAAGATCCCTGCCTTGTAGCCCCGCGCCATGTGAGCCTCGAGCGCCCTGAGCGCCTCGGCCGGGACATGCGTGTCCGCGTCCACGAAGACCAGCACCTCGCCGGTGGCCAGGCGCGCACCCTCGTTGCGGGCCGCAGGGGCGCTGCCGGCGCGAGAGACGGCGATCGACAGCCCGGGGTCGGCCCGACGCGCCAGGAGCGCGAGGGTCCCGTCGGTGCAGCCGTTGGCCACGACGATGACCTCGCTCGAGGACGGAGACGCTGTCCAGCGGGCCCTGGCGATGGCGTCCAGGGTCCCCGCGATCTGCGCGGCCTCGTTACGGCATGGGACGATGATGCTGAAGCGGGGGCGGTTCACAGCGCGGCCTCCAGCGCCAGCAGCTCCCGGCGCAAGGCGAGGGGCGAGCGCTCTCCCTCGTCCCTCCCGGTCACCCTGAGGCCGGCGCTGGCCACCAATGCGTCGAGCTCGAGGCGGCCGTAGAAGCGGCGAGGGAGCAGGGCGCGGGGCTCGCCGCCCGCGTAGCCAAGCGCTCTGGCCACGCCGTGAGGGAGCCGCCCCTGGAGCAGCTCCCGGAGGCGGAGCGCGCCGAGGGAGAGCCCTCCCTCGTGCGTGGATTGGAGGAGCAGCACGCTCCTGGCTACCCGGGCGACCTCGGCGAGGAGCGCCCTGGGCTCGTCGGCGTAGTGGACGACGAAGGCGAGGAGGGCCGCGTCGAAGGAGCCGCTCGGCAGAGGGAGGGCCTTTCCGTCGAACAGGAGCGGGGGCTCGCCCCGGGTTTTCATGTCGGTCACGTCGGCCTCGACGACGCGGAGCCCCGTCCTCCGCCGCAGCGCCTCGGCGTTGTGCCCCGTGCCGCACCCCACGTCGAGGAGGGCGCCACGGAGCGGCAGGTGAGGGACCAGGCGCTCGACCAGGCCCCTGGCTCGGCGCTCGAGCACCCGATCGGCGACGCAGGAAAGGAGCTCAGCCACGGGCTGCCAGCTCCCCTGGGCGCAGCGGCGAGAAGCCCCGCCGTAGCAGCGCGTCGATGTGGGCAAAGGCTCGGCCTTCCAGCCCGCGTTCCAGATCTCTGGGGTGGAGCACGACGCATGGAACGCGCGAGGAGAGCCTGCCAAGGAGCACCCCCGCGAGCTCGAGGCCCCAGGCGATCTCGGCGAAGCGGCCTGGATCCCAGGAGAGGGTCGCCAGCCCTACGGAAGAGCGAGCTCGACGAAGCCGCGTCAGCCCCAGGGCGTAGCCGTAGCCCTCCCCGGCCAGCAGATCCATGGTGGCTTCGCCATAGCGCCACGCGGGCGGAACGAAGCCCGCCACGTCCGTGTCCCACAGCTCCTCGAGCCTGCGCCTCGCCAGGGCCACGCGCCGCCGGGTCTCCTCGGCGCCCAGGCCCACCAGCTCGTCGGAGCGGAGGGTGGCCCAGGAGTAGAGGCTGGGGGCGGGCGCCCGGAGGTGGTGCAGGCCGTGGGCGAGCACCTCCGCCCTGCCGCACGCGGCCCGCAGCCTCGCCAGCGCCTGGCTGCCCGGGCCCTCGAGCCGGCCCGCGATCACGGCGACCCCGAAGCGATCTCCCAGCCGGCTCCGCACTCCGCTGGCCAGCCGCTCGATCGCGAGGGCGCTCTCGGGGCTCACGTCGTGGATGCACACTGTGAAGGCCCTCGGGGCCTCGCGTCGTGCCATAGGCCCCAGGGTACGGCACCCGGGGAGAGGCGGCAGCGCTTTCATGGGCCCCTGTCCCTCGCGTACCCTGAGGCGCCCGTCCGGGCGGAGGAGGTCGGGTATGACGGGTTGGAGAGCGCCGGCATGAACAACAAGACGGGTCGTCCTGCGAGCGAGCCGGGTCCTGTGGACGTGTTGATAGTCACCGCGGTGCAAGACGAGCTCGATGGGCTCCTCGCGATCAGCGGGCGTGAGGGCTGGATCGAGACTCGGGACCTGGGTGGCTTCCGCTATTACCTCCGCTCTCTCCCGAGCGAGCGCGGAGGACAGCTCGTCTTCGCCGCGGCGTGGCTGGGCCAGATGGGAGAGCGCACCGCCGCTTTACGAGGCCAGCAGCTCGTCACCGAGCTGGAGCCCGAGTGTCTGGCCATGTGCGGGATCTGCGCGGGTGATCCGAAGAAGGTCGCCCGAGGTGATGTGATCGTGGCCGATCAGCTCTACCCGTTCGATGAGGGAAAGCGGGTGGCCGAGCCCGGCAAGGAGGCCGTGTTCTACCACGCGATCCGCACCTTCGATCTCCAGGCCACATGGAAGACGGACGCGGCCTACATGGCTCGCGAGCTCGATCTGAAAGCGCTCGCTGAAGCCCGCCCTCCTTCCCTGCTCGCTCAGCGCCGCTGGCTTCTCCAGCAAGGACGACAGCTTCCGCGCCTTCGCCTGCCGGGCCTCCGCCGAGGTGCTCCTCTCGTTCTTGCGGAAGCACCTCGAGCCCAGACGCGAGCCCGAGCGGCGCGCTCTCCAAGACTCGCCTTCGCTCCTTGAGCGCGACGACGATCCCGCTCACCACGCTCTTCGGGATCAAGCCTTCCTCGCCCGCGTCGAGAGAGTGGTCTCGCCGCACGATCCTGACGCCCTGGTGGACCGCGTGGAGACGATCCCCAGCGGCACGGTCGTCCGCCTCGTCTACTACCCACTAGATCGAACTGCCGTGCACGACCAGTTTCTGATCGAAGTCATCGGCGTCGAACGGTCAGTAAACATTTTTCGTTTCAACTCGTTGACAGGCCCACCAGGCCCGCCGGACTCGATGCCCTTGGGGGACATCGAGAACGTGTGGGAGCAGGACGACAAGCCCTTCCTTCGAATCAGTGGGTACATGGACCACACCCCGCTTCAGCCATACCGCTACAAGTCGCGACCGGGCAGGGCTGCACTTCCTCCTCCAACGGCAGCTCGTGCAGCCCTTGCAATGAGCATGGAAGCGGCGAAAATTATGGCGCATTTGGCGGGCGAGTACGTCAAGGCAAACTCCCCCAACCGCAAGGTGTGGAACTTCAGTTTCCCGCCCGACAACGGCGTGGCGAATGAGTTACGGGCGCTCGGACTCATCGAGAACTTCGCGTCGCGAGGGCCCAATGGGATCCCTTGGAGGTTGACGGACGCCGGTCAGCGATGGGTCATGGCTCATCGGACTTAAGGAAGCAGCCGCTTATACGGGCGCGCTGCCATGGATGGGCGTCCGGGGACGGCGCGAAATCGTCCGGGACAGAGCCACGAGCGCGCAAGGTCGCGAAACGAAACGCGAGCCCGCTGGCCTCAAGCTTGCCAAGACCTGAGCATGCTCGCCCCGTCGCAACGGAAGGTCTCCTGTGGATCTGCTCTTTGATCTCTGGCATCTGGCGTTCGCCACCCTGCTGCAGCGCCGCGCTCCGCCCAACTTCGAGGTCAAGTCCGAGGTGAGGCTGACCATCGAGCCTCAGCGCGCCGACCTCCTGCTCCTGCGCCGGATCGGCGCCCCACAGCAAGACCACCGGGCCAAGGTCCTTCGCGCTCTGTGGGCGAGGCTGGGGCGGGTGGGCATCCTGGAATACAAGAGCCCGGTCGACGGGGCGTTCCGTCCTGGAGACCTGCTCCGCCTGGTGGCTTACGGAGTGCTCTACGAGACCGCCCACCTGAAGGACTTGCCGGGGCGTGAGGATCTGACACTGGTGCTGGTGGTCGCGTCCGTCACGTCGACCTTGCTCGAGGAGATGGCGAAGAAGGGCTGGACGCTGACGCAGCTCGGCGGGGGTTATGCTCGGATCGAGGGGGTGATGTACACTTGCTACCTGGTGGTCATCGACGAGGTGAGCAAGTCGGAACGAGACGAGTACCTGCGACTTTTCAGCCATCACCTAGCCTTGCCGGGCAAGGCCACACGATGGCTCCAGCAGTGGATGAGGGACACGAAAATGAAGCAGCCGGACGTCGAGAAGCTCCCGGAGTGGGATGACATGATGAAGAGATTCCTCGCCAAGCTGCCCGTCGAGGAGCGGATGGAGGGGCTCACCCCCGAGGAGGTGCTCGGCGCCTTCGCCCCCGAGCAGCGTCTCGCGGGGCTGGCCCCCGAGCAGCGAATGGAAGGGCTGGCTCCCGAGCAAGTGGTCCTGGCGCTGCCCCTGGAGGTGCTGCGGGGGTTCTCCGACGACTACCTCCGCTCGCTCCCCGCCGAAGTGGAGGAGCAGGTCCGAAGGCGCCTCCTGGGTACACCTCACTGAGGAGCACACAGCCAAGCGCGGGTAGCATCGCGCCATGCGCATCGCTCATTTCACTGATCGCCGTGGGTCCGTTCACGCTGGACTGACGGGCTCGCGCCCTCAGGTGGTGATCAGGCCGCCAGGGGGCGCGGCTTCCTGGCTCGAAAGGCCATGAAGAAGGCCGCGGCGGTCACCAGGAGCCAGGGGATGTCGCCCGTGATCTGGTAGAGGGTGGTCGCCCTCATCCAGTGGATCACCGCGTCGGCCGAGGCGGGCGCGAAGGTCTTGGTCGTGAGGAGGGTGCGGCCCACCGGATCGACGATGGCGCTCACCCCGCTGTTGGTCGAGCGGACCAGGTAGCGGCGGTGCTCGATGGCGCGAAACTTGGAGAGGGCCAGGTGCTGCCAGGGCTCCAGGGTGTCGCCGAACCAGGCGTCGTTGGTGATGTTGACGAGGAGCTCGGGATCGGAGGCGGCCACGGCCTCCCTGGTAAACCCTGGCAGGATATCCTCGTAGCAGATGAGAGTGCCTATCTTGTGGGTCTTGCCGTCCTTCTCGAAGAGGAGCGGAGCAAAGGTCGTGCCCTTGGAGAAGCGGCCGCTGTTGGGCGACCACCTGTGCAAGATGGGGAGCTCCTCACCGAAGGGCAGATACTCCCCGAAGGCCAGGAGGAAGTGCTTGTCGTAGCGGGCGGTGACCTCGCCCTGGCGGTTGGTCGAGAGCGCCGTGTTGTACCAGCGCTCCCGATCGGGATCGACCCGGAAGACCACGGCGCCGAAGATCAGCGGCACCCCCGCGCTCCCGGCCACGCGGTCCTTCATGAAGGGGTTGGTCATGGCCTCGGGCACCGCGAAGGTGACCGAGGACTCGCTCCAGACGACCAGCTCGGCGCCCTTCTGGCGGAGCTCCTGGGTGAGCCTCTTGTGGCGGCGAAGGCCCTCGCCAGGATCCTCGCGCTTCTGCATCAGGCCCATGTTCCCCTGGACGATGCCGACGTGCAGCGGCTCGGCCCTGGCCACCTGGGCGTCGACCATCGCGATGCGCACCAGACCGTAGAGGAGAGTGGCCACCAGGGCGCCTCCCCCGGTCGCGAGGACGCGGCGATCCCACGGGCGCTTCTCCAGGCGGGCAAGGAGCGGCTCGGCCAGCGCCATGTTGACGAGCAGGAGGACCACGCCCACCAGGATGGGACCGCCCAGATCGGCGACCTGGGTCAGCGCGGGCAGCTGGTGCACCGCGGCCGCGTAGTACCAGGGGAAGAGCACCGGGAAGAACAGCTCGCTCGCGATGAACGCGGCGACGAAGACCGGCCCCCTCGACCAGCCCCGGATCGCCCCTCGAGCGAAGAGCCAGCCCATGAGGGCCAGGCGACCGCCCTGGTAGGTCGCGACGAGGAGCACGAAGAGCAGGCACAGCGGGACGGGGAAGCCGCTGAAGACCCGGAGCATCTCGAGCAGCCAGTAGAAGCCGAAGGCGTTCATGGTGGCGCCGGCCGCCAGCCCGATGAAGAGCGCTCGCCTCGGCGTCTGCCCGAGGAGCGAGATGTAGAGCGGCACGAAGCAGACGAAGGCGAATGGCCAGATGTCCATCCCGGCGAAGGCCGTGAAATAGAGGGCGCCCGAGACGAAGCCGCCCAGCAGGGCCAGCTTGAAGGGCAGGGGACGGAGGGCTCCAGGCCCGGCCCCGGCCCCGCCATGAACGCGCTCGGCCATGGGCTACTCGGTCCTCAGGATGACGTGGAAGCCAAAGGGAGTCTCGACCAGGCCAGAGAGCTCTCCCACGTCGAGGGCAAAGACCGCCGCGTCGAAGGCAGGCACCATCCGACCCCTGCCGAACTTGCCGAGAGCGCCCCCTCGCCCCGCGGCGCCAGGCTCGTCCGAGTACTCCGTGACCAGGCGGATGAAGCTCTCGCCCCTCCTCGCCCGAGCCAGCACCTTGAGCGCCAGCGCCTCGGCCTGATTGCGGCTGCGCACCACGGCGGCCGGGGCCCGCTCCGCGCCCATGTACTGGACAAGGACATGGCGCGCCCCCACCTCCTTGGGCTCGGGCCTTGGGCGGGCCGCCTCTGGCTTCTCTCCAGGCTTGTCCCCGGGCATGGACGAGGGCTCGGTCTGGGTGACGTCGACCGTGGTCCCTCCGGCCTGCGCCACTTCGGTCGCGGGCTTCCGGGCCGCCGAGGGCGGGATGGTCACAGGGGTGGCCGACTCGACGGCCGGAGCGCCGCAGGCTACGAGCACGAGCGTGCCCAGGAGCGTACGGGTCGCGACGCGTGGGAGCCTGGTCATTTCTTCTTGATCTCTAGGAGCTCCACCTCGAAGAGGAGGGTCGCGTTGGGCGGGATGACCGGGGGGGCGCCCCGGTCCCCGTAGCCCTTGGACGGGGGGATGACGAGCTTGCGCTTGCCGCCGACCTTCATCCCCACCACGCCCTCGTCCCAGCCCTTGATGACATGACCCTGACCCAGAGGAAACTCGAAGGGTTTTCCATGCTTCTTGGAGGCGTCGAACTCCTTGCCGTCGACCAGGGTGCCCACGTAATGGACCGACACCGTGTCGCCGGTCTTGGCCTCGGCGCCCTTGCCCACGACCACGTCGACCTTCTTGAGGGGGGCGTCGGGCGCCGGTGTCGGCGCGGGCGCCGTCGGCTTGGCGGTGGGGAGCGCGGTCGCCATGGGCATGGACTCCTCGGGGCCGACGTTGGGCTTCGCGGCGGGATCCGCGGAGACCTGGACCGCCTCCTCGCGGGGGGGGGCGGTGAGCTTGGAGCAGCCCGTCAAGCAGCCGAGGGAGCACGCGAGGGATAGGGCCAGGGAGCACGCCCGGAGAACGCGAAGATTTTGCATGGGTCGGGGCCGCCAACCTAGTCCGGTTCGCCGCGAAGTAAAGGGGCTGGTAGGCTCCGGGCGCGCCCATGGCCCGAGTGCTGCACATCGAGGACGATCCGCGAAACCGCCTGCTCGTCCGCAAGCTGTTGCTCGCGGAGGGCCACGAGGTGGTCGACGCGGCCGACGGGATCGAGGGCGTGCGCCTGGCCATCGCCGAGCGCCCGGATCTGGTGCTCGTGGACATCAACATTCCCGGCCTCGACGGCTACGAGGTCACGCTGCGGCTTCGCACCGAGGCCTCGCTGTCGGCCGTCCCCATCATCGCCATCACCGCGGAAGGAGATCGGGAGACGAGCCTGGCGGTGGGCTGCGACGGCTTCCTCGAGAAGCCCATCGACGCCCGGCGCTTCGCGGAGGAGGTGGGCCGCTATCTCGAGGGCTTCCGTCCGTCCATGGTCTCGTTCTCGGACGCCACGGGCGAGCGCCTGCGGGCGCAGAGCGGCCGCATCGTTGCGCACCTCGAGCAGAAGGTGGCCGAGCTCGAGGCGGCCAACGAGCGCCTGCGCGATCTGGACAGGCTCCGCGTCGAGTTCTACCGCAACATCTCGCACGAGCTGGCCACGCCCCTGACGCCCATCGTGGGCTACCTCCGGATGATGATGGACGAAGATCTGGGCGAGGTGACCAAGGCGCAGGCCAAGGCCCTCCGCGCCATGGACGACTGCGTCCGGAGGCTCCGGGGCACACTCGACAACCTGATCGACGTGACGGCGCTCGAGGCAGGAAAGATGAGGTTTTTCCACAAGGACTACGATTTTGCCGACACGGTGCGGCGCGCCATCGCCCAGATTGCCGACAAGGTCGACGAGCGCAAGATCACACTGCTCGAGGAGCTCCCCCGGGGAGGGCTGCCGGGGTACGGCGATCCGGATCGCCTGGGTCGCGCCATCCTCCAGCTCCTGGACAACGCGGCGAAGTTCACCCCGGAGGGGGGCATCGTCGGGGTGCTGGTGAGGGCGCTGGACACGACCTTCGAGGTGATCGTCGCGGACACCGGTCCAGGGGTCCCGCCCGATCGGGAGGCCCGGATCTTCGACGCCTTCTACCAGGTCGACGGCTCTCCCACCCGGGCCTTCGGCGGCGTCGGGGTGGGGCTCGCCATCGCCCGCCGGGTGGCCAGGGGCCTGGGGGGCAACGTCCGGCTGATGCCCGAGGGGATCACGGTCGAGGGCATGTTCCTGGGAGGCGCCGTCTTCAGCCTGAGCGTCGCCAAGCGCGCCCCCGCCGTCCTCATCGACGGGCCGTGATGGGCGCCGAGGAGCGGGTGTACCTCGACTGGAACGCCACCGCGCCTCCTCTGCCCGAGGCGCTCGAGGCGGCCCTCCGCGCGGGGCGGGCGGCCTGGGCCAACCCCTCGAGCGTCCACGCCGACGGTCGCCTCGCCCGCCGCCACGTGGAGGACGCGCGCGCCAGGGTGGCCGAGCTCTGCGGCGCCGATCCCAGGGACGTCGTGCTCACCTCGGGGGGCACCGAGGCCAACAACCTGGCCCTGCGCTCGGCCTTCGCCGCCGGTCATGGGATCCTGCTCACCAGCCGCCTGGAGCACCCCTCGGTGCTGCGGGTCGCCGAGGCCCTTTCGCTCGAGGGGCGAGCCACGCTTCGCCTCCTGCGTGTCCTGCCCGAGGGCCGCGTCGATCTCGAGGATCTCGAGGCGGCGCTGTCCTCGCCGGGAGCGTCGCTTCTGGCGTTGCAGGCGGTCAACCACGAGACCGGGGTCATCCAGCCGGTGGCCGAGGCCATCGCTCTCTGCCACGTGCGAGGGGTGAAGGTCCACGTGGACGCCGTCCAGGCCTATGGGCGAGTGCCCACCGATTTCCTCTTTGGCGCCGACACCCAGGCCCTGGCCGCTCACAAGCTACGAGGACCCAAGGGGATAGGCGCGCTGATCGGCAAACCGGGGGTGGCGCTCTCCCCGGTGTTGCTGGGAGGGGCCCAGGAGCGAGGGCTACGCCCTGGCACCGTGGATCCGGCCGCCGCCGCGGGCTTCGCCGTCGCCGCCTCGCACGCCAGGACAGGCCCAGAGCGCTATGTCAGGCTCGCCTCTCTTCGAGACGGTCTGGAGCAGGCCATCCTGGGTCTGTATCCCTCCGTCCGGAGGGTGGGTTCTGCTCCGAGGGCGCCTCATGTCTCCAGCCTGGTCTTCCCTGGCTGGAACGGCCCCGAGCTGGTGGCGGCGCTGGATCTCGAGGGCATCTCGGTCTCCAGCGGGAGCGCCTGCAGCGCGGGCACCAGCGAGCCCTCGGCCGTGATCGAGGCGCTCCTGGGGCGAGACTCGGCCCGGGGCGCGATCCGCATCTCCATGGGAGAGCTCACGACCGGGGCCGAGATCACCCGGGCCGAGGAGGCCTTCCGCCGGGTCCTGGCCCGCAGCCCCGTAGCCTGAGCCCCACCACTCGCTCTCCCCCGTGACACATTTCGGGTACGATGGAGGTCTCGAGGAGCGAGAAAGGCAGACGGCTCAGAGCCTGAGCACGTCGGCGTTCATGCCAAGGACGCCGCGGGTCGCGCCGAGGTTCGAGGCGTTTGATAGCGGCGGGCGCTCTTTGTACCATTGCCACCATGGCGAGGTGGGCGTCACTCATACCCGTGCTGACAACTCTCGCAGGCTGTGCGGCCTCGACGGCCCCGCCGGATCTCGACGTCGAGCGGGGTGTGGTCATCCTGGAAGGCGAGACCGGCGAGGAACACGATCTCGGCCTGTGTCCGGTCGTCGGCGGAGATATCTGCGCGCAGCTTGGCAATGTTCCACTCTGCCCAAAGACGCTCCGGTCCCCGTGCTCCACCGATGTGCGAAAGCTCTGCGGCGAGGCGGCGATGGGAGCGCTCCTGTATTCGATCACTCGCGGTGACACCAGGCGCGTCAACGACTTCTACCCCAGCCAGAACGACATTCCCGTGTGCCTGGCGCCCGCTCTCTTGTAATTGTCGACGTGGAGGTGTGGGCGCGCAGCGGGCGCCGGGCAATACGCAGCGCTGCTCGCAACTCCCCGCGGGCTGCGTCACGCCAGGGTTCACCAACTAAAATGTCGTCGTGCCCGTGGTGGGCGTAGGACCCGCCAAGATCTCGAGCTTCTCGGCATAGTAAGGAGTGGGCGCATCGCCCGTCTTCGGGTCGACGAGGTAGCCTTTCCCCGCGTCGTACACCAGCGGCCCGTACGCCACACCGCCGTCCTTCCAACCGTCGACGATGTACAAATCCTTGCCGCAATGCACGACCAAAAAAGCGTGTCGTCCGATGATCGTCACCTTCACCTTGCTGAAGATCGAGATCTCCACGCCGCTGTATTTGGTGTAAAAATTCGAATACATGACGGAGGCGATACCAATGCAGTTGGCTGAATATTTGCCGCTGATTCGGTTGGACTTCACGATGATCGCGATACCCATGGCGAAGTCATGCCAATACTCAGTCTGCGCCTTCGTCGAAGGAAACCTTCCGCTCGCGTAGCGGTGCTTCGCCTTGAGCCTACCCTGGAGCTCCTCGATGGCGGCCTCATTTTGATGCCACAGGGTGGTCTGGCTGGCGTTCGCCTTGTGGGGGGAACTCGAGTCGACGTTGGTGGACACATGGGCATTGCGCGCGGCCACCGCCTCGGCGACCAGCTTGGCCAACATCGCGGCCGGAGGCGGGCACGCAGCTGCGGCATCCCCCGTCGTGGTCAGGTTGGTCAGAGCCAATGTGAGGATGGTCAGGGCAGTCCTCCTGGAGATTTGTACGCTGAGCATGATCCCGGATCGTCTCGCGAAAGCCGCGCCTCGTCAAGGCCGCGAACGGCGGTCGCCCGTCGAGGGTGGCTCGGGGAACCTCGCGGCTCGCCGAGCCCTTGGGCTCGGACAAGGTATCAGCGGGCGCCCTCGGACTCGCCGCCCGAGAGGGTGATGGGGAGCCAGAGGGCCCTGATACGGGAGAGCTGGCCCTCCCTCTTGTAGCCGGCCAGGCCGAAGAGCACGTTCCACCAGTAGCCCCCGGGCGTCTCGCCGTACGAGAAGGCGGGCAAGAAATGGAACTGCCAGTCCAGCCCCCCGCTCACCCGCTTCTGCAGGTAGACCGTGTTGCCCGCCACCTGGGTCACCTGCTCCGTGGCCGTGTCGGCGAACCGCCAGAACAGCGGGAAGGCCACCGTGGAGCGGCTCTTGGGGCTGGCAAAATCCCAGAAGATGGGGGCTATCACGGTGTGGGTCGAGCTCTCGCTCCGGCCCAGGTAGACGATGGGGTGAAGATCGGTCTCCCAGCCCTTCCAGCTCTTCTGCACGGTCAGGTTCGGAAATACCCAGTAGGTGCGCGAGACCCCGTAGCTCTCGAACCGGGCGAAGAGCGGGGTCCACAGGGACCGGCCCTCCGGGCCATGATCGCCATAGTAGAAGGGAAAGAAACCGCGCGCATGAAACCCCGTATCGCTCTCGTCGAAGCCATAATAGAGGGGCACGACGGGGCCCACCGTGGTGAGCACGCTGGCGCCCCTCCGCTTGGACGCCCTGACCACGAAGGGCGTCACCAGGGTGTCGACCGTCGGGGTGGTGCGGCGGAGATACCCAGGTACGGCGAAGAGGGTCTCCCCCGGAGAGGTCCCGTAGTGAAATAGTGGGAAGAGCGTGGTGTGCGACTCCTTCACTCCGCCCGTCTCCGGGCGACCCCGGATGCTGAAGAAGAGGGGAGCGACGTCCAGGATGGAGCGCTTGGGGTTGGTCTGGGCGATGACCGGCCCCACCACGGTGAGGCTGCTCTCGTCGATCTCGTGCTCCCGGTGGAAGAAGAGCGCGGGCGGGATGAGGGTGTAGGTCCTGCGTGCCCCGTCCAGGTCGCCGTTGTCCCCGTGGAAGAACAGGGGAGCGAGCCCCAGATCCACGTCACCCGCCGTGCGGTTGCGGAAATAGGGACCGATCAGCGTGAAGGCGCCGTCCTTGTTCCAGTGTGACGAGGTGAGGAGGAGCGGGAAATGGAAATATCCGCCGTCGGCGCGCTTGCCGGTGAAGGCGAGGGGCGCTATCCAGTTGTCGTGCTCGCCGGGCGCTTCGCGGTGGGCGAGGGGGCCGAGCACGTAGGTCACCGACGCGTCGTCCCTGACCCTCCAAGCGACAGGAAACAGGATGTCGGCCGAGTGGCGCACGGACCGGCGCTGGTAGTAAAGGAGGCCGTAGAGCGACTCGCGATCGACCGTGTCCTGGCCCCCCGGGGGGGTGAGCTTGAGCGGCCCCGCGGGGAGGCCCCGGGTGTGCTCCAGGTAGAGGGGAGGCAGGAAGCGAAAGCGGTAGTCGCCCCGCGACTCCTCGTAGACAGGGAAGAAGGAGCGACGGAGAGCGCCGACCGGAGAGGGAGGCGCCCCGTCGTCGTCCGAGCGGAGCTTCTCCCGGAGCTCCACGGGGATCTCCAGCGGGCTGGCCGGAGCCTGGGGGGTCGGCTCGGGGCGCAGCGCGCCCCTCGGCCCGTCGTCGTCGTCGTCGCCGGCGGTCGGTCCCTGGGTCCCCTTCTGGGGCCCCCTCGGGGAGGTCTTCTTGGCCGGCGGGGCGCCCCGGGGAGGATCGGGCGGTCCGCCCTGGGCCAGCGCTCCGGAGGTGTAGAGAACGAGGGTGGCGCAGAGACCGACCGCGCTGCGCTTCGTCGGTCGCGCGGTCACGCGGACCTCGCGCCCAGCACGCGATCCCCGACGACGCGGACCACGTCGGCGCGGGCGATCCGCTCCTGGGTGTGGCCCGCCAGGTCCTTCACCTGGACGACACCCTCCTCGAGCTCGCTCTCTCCCAGGATCATCGCGAAGCTCGCCCCCAGGCCGTTGGCCCGGCGGAGCATGCTCTTCAGCGAGCTCCCTCGGGTGTCGACCTCGCAGGGGACGCCCGACGCGCGGAGCTCTCGCGCCAGCTTCAGTGCCTCGCCCGTCGCCGCGGCGATCACGGGCGTGAGCAGCACGGAGACGTGGGGCGCGCCCTCCTCCCCGCCGGCCGCGATGAGGAGACGCTCGAGCCCTCCTGCGTAGCCGAACGCGGCGACCTTGGGGCCTCCCAGCTCCTCGACCATGCGATCGTAGCGCCCGCCGCCCACCAGCGTGTCGCCAGCGCCGAGCTTCTTCCTGGCGCCCTTGATCTCGAAGAGAGTGCGAGTGTAGTAGTCGAGCCCTCGCACCAGCTTGGGCTCCACCTCGTGGGGTACGCCCAGGGCGTCCAGGTGGGCGCAGAGCCCCGAGAAGTGAGCTCGATCCTCGGCGCTGAGGAGCTCGAGGATCGTCGGCGCCCCCTCGAGGGCCGCGAGATCCTCCGGCGCCTTGGAGTCCAGGATGCGGAGCGGGTTGGTCGCCAGCCTGCGTCTGGAGTCGGCGCCCAGGCGCTCCTTCCTCGGCTCGAGGAAGGAGACCAGCGCCCGGGTGTAGCTCGCCCTGGCCTCCGGCCCGCCGATCGAGTTCACGTACACGCGAGCGTCGGCCACGCCGCAGGCCGCGAGGAAGGCCATGAGCTCCGAGATCATCTCCGCGTCGCCGGCGGGTCCCGGGTCCCCGAAGAGCTCGGCCCCGTACTGATGGAACTGGCGATAGCGGCCGGCCTGGGGGGTCTCCGCGCGGAACATCGGCCCCATGTAGTACCAGCGCGTCACGGGCTCGGTGTTGTGGACCCTGTGTTCGATGTAGGCCCGGACGACGCCCGCCGTGCCCTCGGGGCGCAGCGTGAGCCTGTCCTCGTGGTGAGCGAAGGAGTACATCTCCTTCTCGACCACGTCGGTCACCTCGCCTATGGCCCGCTGGAAGAGCGCCGTCGACTCCACGTGAGGCGTGCGCACCTCGCGGAAGCCCGACAGCTCCATGCACCGCCTGAACGCGGCCTCGACGCGGTGCCAGCCCGCGATCTGGGCGGGGAGCACGTCGTTCATGCCTTTGACGGCGCGTAGGGAGGTCATGCGAAGGGGATCCGGCGAGGGCGGAAAGGTGCGCGGACTTTTGCCTGCTCGTCAGCGTGGGGTCAAGCAGAGACAGCGGCCGTCGCCACGTCGCGAGGCCTGGTGGCCCGCGACGCTTCCGAGCCCGCCGCGCCCGTGCTAGTGGGATCCAGTGGTCAAGCCAAGCTCCAGGCCGCGCACATGCGCCCTTGACCTGGGAGGGGCGCGCGTCGGGGTGGCCATCGAAGACGAGCTCGGCCTCTATGCACACCCTCGCGGCACCCTCGCAACAAGTCCTCGGCCCGCCTTCCTCGACGCGCTCCGGGCGTTCGTCGTCGAGGAGGGCGTCGAGCTCATCGTGTGCGGTCTGCCTCTCGACATGAAGGGGGGTGAGGGGGACTCGGCGCGCAAGGCCAGGGGCCTCGCCCAGGAGATCGCCGACAGGACGGGCCGGGAGGTGGCGCTCTGGGACGAGAGGCTCACCACGGTCGAGGCGAGGCGGGCCCTCGCGGCCAGCGAGGTTCACGGCAAGAAGGCCAGGAGCCGGATCGACGAGGCCTCCGCGGTCACCATCCTCCAGTCATGGCTCGATCGGCGAGGCGCGCGGTGAACGAGGCTCAGGATCAGGAGCCCGGCACCTCCGTCCGCGTGCGTCGTCGTCGCCGCAAGCAGCGGTCTTCCAGCGAGGAGGGCACGCTCCTCTCGCGGGGCGTCAAGGCGCTGATCTTCGCCTTGATGGGCGCGGTGGCGATCGCGCTGGTGAGCCTCCTGCTGGTCTACCCGTCGAGCAAGGGCCCGGGCTCTGGCAAGGACGTGGAGCTCTTCATCCCGGCCGGAGAGGGCATGAAGGCGGTGAGCGAGAGGCTGCTCCAGGCCGGGCTCATCGGGAGCCCCCGGCTCTTTGCCCTCTATGCGACGTTCAACGGGGGAGCGAGCAAGATCGCCTCGGGGGGCCACTACCTCGCCGACGATATCAGCCCGGCCGAGCTGCTCAAGCGCCTCCAGCGCTTCGGCCACGCCGAGCACGTCAAGGTCACCATCCCCGAGGGCTATAACCAGTTTCAAATTGCCCGCCGGCTCCAGGACCAACGCATCTGCGGTCAGGCCGCCTTCCTGGCTGCGACGCTCGATCCCGAGCTGCTCCGGGATCTCGGCCTGGTGGGCTCCGCGGAGGGCTTCCTCTTTCCCGCGACCTACGAGCTGGCCGCCGACAGCGATCCCAGGGAAGTCGTGAGGAGGCTCAAGTCGGCGTTCGATCAGCGCTACTCCCAGCTCGAGATCACGCATGGTCTGGGCCGGACGATGCTGGTGACGGAGCTGGGCTGGGGCACCCGCGAGATCGTGACCCTGGCCTCGATGGTCGAGAGGGAGGCTATGGCGGACGACGAGCGGCCCATCATCGCCAGCGTCTTTCTCAACCGGCTCCGGGACGCCAGCTTCAACAAGAAGAGGTTCCTCCAGTGCGATCCCACGGCCGGCTATGGCTGCCTGGTGCTCCAGGGCAAGATCCCGGCGTGCGCCGGCTATAGCGGCAAGATCACCCACGAGATCAACTCCGCCCCCGAGAACACCTACAGCACCTACACCCACCAGGGGCTACCTCCGGGGCCCATCTCCAACCCTGGTATCAAGTCGATCGTGGCGGTGCTGACTCCGGCCAACACCCGCTTCTTCTATTTCGTGGCCCGCGGGGGAGGCCGCCATGTCTTCTCCGAGACCTACGAGGCTCATCGGCGTGCGGTGGAGGAGTTGAAGAACCGCTGAGCGGCTTCCTGGGGGGAAACCGCAGGAGGCGGGGAGGGACCGTCCTTGCCGTTGTATTTGACTTGTTGATGTCGGCACGCACCGCGAAACAAGCCTCGTCCGCTCCAGGTTGAAGAGGCTTTCAAGAGCCCGAGGTGGCCGCGTCCCCTCGCCCCTCGTGTTCGATGTGCACGCGGTTTTCGCGACGTATCGCGTGGGGGTGAGGCTGTGCGCCGCGTCGCGTGGGTGGCCGTGCGCGAAGTTATGTGGGAGGCCAGGAGAGCGAGGAGGGCACCTCCTCGCAAATAAGAAATCTCCAGGGGGGAGGCGAGGGGGGAAAGCGCCGGGCGACCGGCAAGAGAAGGCAGGTGAGCAAGATGAGGAAACATCGACGAATCAAGCAAATCCTGCCCTGGGTCTCCACACCCAGGAAGCCCAATCCTTGCGCCGCGGGGGGTGATCCCCGGGGTGAAGCGTAGGAGGGCGCGTGAGCGGGCCGGGCGATCGAGCCCCGAAAACTCCCTCTGTGGGGAAGCGGACAGGGGCCCGAAAGGGCCGTCCCTACCGGGACGAACGCCCTCGCAGACGCGCACCGGGATGATTCTATGGAGGTCTCCACCGAGGTCGATGAGGCTCGGATGGGCTGTTCGAGTCTCGGAAGTACCAGCCTCTACGGGTCCTCGCGTTCCGAGCGGAGGCGCTCGGGGTAGCTCCTCAGGTACTCGTTGGACGAGGCCTCCGCCTCTGCCATGAGGTCGTCGAGCCGGGAGGAGCGCACGCGTCGGAGGACCCAGAGCGCGTTCATCCGGCTCCAGGGCATGGTGTCGGGCGCTCGCTCCCACTCGCGCAGCGCGGCCTCTTCGGCGCGAGGAGAGCCTATCCTGGCCAGGCTCTGGACGGCGCGGCGGCGGACGTACTCGTCCTCCTCCAACGACATCCTGAGGAGCACGGCCTCGCCCGCGGACACCTCGTTCATTCCCAGCGTGCTGGCGAGCTGCCACCTGGCGTCGGGCTCGCCCAGCTCGAGCGACCTCTCTGCCAGCGAGAGGAGCCCCTCTTCTCCATAGGTCGCGACGCTACGGGCGAGGCACTCGTCCTCGTTGTCGCGGGCGATCGCGAAGAGCGCCTCGTTCATGAGCCCCTCGCTCCACCGGGCGACGGGGTGGGCCGAGAGCAGCTTCTCCCAGGCCTCGTAGAGCTCCGACCAGCGCGGGTAATTGCACTCCCACTCGCCAAGGCGGCGCTCGGGAGGAACGCCCTCCACCCACGAGTGCAGGCGCCCCACGGCGGAGAGAAACTCGCAATCGGCCTCCATAGGCTCATGATAGCCCCTCGGACTCATGGCGAGGATCGCGCGACCCTCAGCGCCCTCGCGCCGCGTCGTGCTCGGCCTGGCCGGTGTATCATGGGGGCGTGGGTCCCCACGAGCACGCCAAGGAGAGGAGCCTTCGCCTTCACGCCGCTGTGGCCGAACGCCTCTTGACCACGCC
>SXGT01857568.1_pt1 | contig 19502 bp, 14 predicted proteins | sample 3176221 | NCBI WGS metagenome assembly SXGT01 (sample SAMN11356862, study PRJNA531348) | freshwater metagenome | isolation source: freshwater sample F1-120 | place: China: Fuxian Lake, Yuxi | collected 2017-12-25
CAGGGGCCGGTGCTGCTTGAACGGGGTCTCTCGCTCGGCGCGGTCGTTGGCACGGTTGGCGTCGAGCGCCATGCCATCACCTTCAAGGGACAGGCCGCGCACTCGGGCTCGACGCCAATGCACTCGCGACGCGATGCGTTCCTTGCCGCCGGACGGCTGGCCCAAGAGATCTACACCATCGCGCAGCGGTACGGCGGCGTGTGCACGATCGGTTCGTGCACCACGAAGCCCGGCATCGTCACGAGCGTCGTCGAGGAGTGTCGGATCACGCTCGACCAGCGGCATCTTGAAGCGCCCACCCTCGCCGCGATGCTCGCCGCCGCGCACGACGCCGCCGAGCGATTCGCACGCGAGGGTCATGTCAGCGTCACTTGGGATCGTCTCTGGCAGATCGAGCCCATCCACTTCGACTCGGATCTCATCCACCTCGCCGAAGAGGCGGTGGAGGACGCGACGGGCGTGCCATTCCGCATGCCATCGGGCCCGCTGCACGACGCCGCGAGCGTGGCGCGGCGGGGGATCCCAACCGTGATGCTCTTCGTGCAGAGTCTCAACGGCACCAGCCACAATCCCCTTGAAGACACCCGCGAAGAAGACCTCGAACTCTCCGTGAAGGCGCTCCACGCACTCGCGCTCAGGACGATCGCGAAGTTGACGGTTCGCGCCTGAACTCCGACCCCGGCCTGAAAACAAGAAAGGGGATAGTTCGTCGAGCTGCGTGGCCTGATCCGGCCTCGACCGCGGGCATCCTTCAATCGTCTCCGGGTGGTTCGATTGTTCATCGACTCTCACTCGCGAGCGCTGCCCGGCGATGGCGATGGTCCAATGCTCAAGACGCCGATTCGTCAGGCGCGTATCGCGCGTGCTCTCGCGACCCCAGCGATCGTGTGGCTCATGGTCTTTACACGACGGTGCGCGAGGTGTCTTCCACATCGTCGTGTGCCGCGCCGGGTGGATCGGGACCATCGAAAGTTCGGCGCTGCCCGTTGACCGATCGGGCGTCCATTCCTTATGCTCTGCCATGAGGTACACAATGCGAAAGAGTGATGCGCTAGGTATGGTGACACTTGTCGCGCTTCTTGGAGCGGGACTCTTCGGCTGCCACTCAATGAAGCGCAGTCAGACATTCACGGGGTATCCAGCCGGGTCGCTTCCTGGCCTCCCACTCACCCAGAACCCGGTGCCCGTGGAGCCATCGTTCCACCTTCACGGACCGACGAACACCATCGCGTTTGGCCAGCAGTACAGGCCAACGCTGGTCTTGGATCCGCGTTCGCGCACCGATCAGCGAGTCCTTCAAACGACCGTGACCACGACCGACACGAAGTACCCGCAGTTGAACCCCTGATGAAAGGCGACCCCATGATGATGACTTCCTCAGCTCTTCTGCGCAGTATCGGGATCGCCGTCTTGCTCGGAACGGCGGCATGTGTCCCGACGCGCAACTCACTCGTGACGGACGTCGGTTGCACTTCCCTGACGTGCTACGACGCTAACTACACCGAAACGGCGTACCGCGCGGTTGACTACATGCTGGCCAACGCCCGGGATCCGATCATCGGTGATGACGCGTTTGACTCGACACGCCCAGTCATCTGCGCCGTCTGCGTCAACCTGAACGACCTTCACGAGACCTCGAATTTCGGTCGGCTCATGGGGCAGTCGCTCAAGACCGCACTCCATGCGCACCGCGTCAACAAGGTGATTGAGGTCGACATGCGGCAGGCGTATGTGCCAATCATCCAGGGACCCAACGCAGGAGAGTTCCTCCTGTCGCGCAACATTCTCACGCTGGCATCGCAGTACAACGCTGGAGCCGCTCTCGTGAGCACCTACTCGGTGGCGCTGAACAAGGTCTATGTCATGGCTGAGCTCATCAATGTCGACCAGAACGCCGTTGTGGCGGCGCACCAGTTTGAGGTGCCGATCGGTCCGCGGACATGGGCGCTGCTTGAGAACAAGGAACTTCCGCCTGAGGCATCGCAGATTCTGGGCTATGTGCGCCCGAAGTCGAATTGCGCCCCCTGCGAGAAGCCGTGGCCATTCAGCGCTGGGTACTGATCGAGTCGGGGCGGTCACTCCGGTATAGTGGTGAGCCTATGAATTCGCCCGCCATCGTCGTGTCAGTTCTGCTCGCCGCCCTTGCGGTGGGTTGCCAAACTCCGAATCAACCCAATTCGGTTCCGCTTGAGAAGGTGCGGGCGTCGCTTCCACCTGACTGGGTGACGCTCAACAGCGAGGACGCGCGCGTCGCGTATCTCGACCAGGCGACGCGGCGCTCGCTCTTGGACTTCAGAAAGGCGTTGGCGGATGAGCGAGCGACCGTCGCGTACTCATTCAACAACGGCTACTCCAACGCCACCTACGCCAAGATGAAGGCGATCAACGACGCGTGCAACAAGAGCTACTGCGCCAACGCCGTCGTCATTGGCCGCGACCTCTCGCCGGAACTTGCCGGCGAGGGCCTCTCTGTGAACGAGGCGTACATGAACTCGACCGTTGTGGGCGATGTCAACCTGCGCGAAGCACAGGACGACTGGGCGCGCTTCTGGCTGATGAACAAGCCATCGTCGCTCTCGCCGTACCCGATTGTGAACACGGGCGGACGGCCCTGAGATTCGGCTCGACCGCACACAGCGTGCGCTAGCGTGACGCTTCGATCTTTTCGACACCGCCTAGGTGCGTACGAAGCGGCTCGGGCACGCTGACGCTGCCGTCTTCGTTCTGGTGAATCTCGAGCAAGGGAATCAGAATCCGCGGGCTTGCGATCACCGTGTTGTTGAGCGCGTACGCAAACTGCATCTTGCCGTGCTCGTCCTTGTAGCGGAGATTGAGCCGTCGGCACTGAAAATCCCCGAGTCGGCTGGCAGAGTGGGTCTCGCCGTACTCGCCGTTTTCCCCGCGCCCGGGCATCCAGCACTCCACATCGATCATGTCCTCGTTCTTCACGCCAAGATCACCAGTGCAGCACTGCAGCAGTCGATAGGGCAGTTCCAGCGACTGGAGCACCATCTCGACCGACTCGAGCATCGTGGCGTGCCAGCGGCGGCTCTCCGCATCGTCGGCTCGGCAGACGACGACCTGCTCGACCTTGTCGAACTGATGGATGCGATAAAGCCCTGCGGTGTCTTTGCCCGCGGCGCCTGCCTCTCGCCGGAAGCATGTTGAACTCGTCACATACTTCAGCGGGAGCGATTCGTGGGGGATGACTTCGTTGGCGTGGATTCCCATCAGTCCGACCTCGCCCGTGCCGGTAAGAAAGATGTCGTGACCGCCGCCGCGGCGCAACTCTTCGATGTGGTAGGCCTGCTCGCGCCCGGCAGGGAAGAACCCAGTGCCCACCATGCACTCCTCGCGCACGATGACGGGGACGCCCATCGGACGGAACCCGCGCCGGTCGGCCATGAAGTCGAGCGCGTAGCGGAGCACCGCCTGATGAAGCCGCATCCCCATGCCGCTGAGCACATAGTGGCGCGTCCCTGACATCTTGACGCCGCGCTCAAAGTCGACAAGGCCGAGCGCCTTCACGAGTTCCTGATGTGACTTGGGCGCGAATCCACGGTTGGTCTTGAAGGGTCTTGACGGATCGAATCCCGCTGGATTCCAGCGGCGAATCTCCACATTCTGCTCGGAGCCCGCGCCCTTAGGGACATCGTGAGCAGGAGGCTGCGGCACCGTCATCAGGAGCGCGTGCCACGCCGGCTCGACATTGGCCAACTCGGCTTCGAGCACGGTCACTTCCGCCTTGAGCTTCAGCGGCGCCGCCTCCAGTGCGGCAAGTTCAACCTCGATCGCGCCGCGCGCTTCAGCAGCCGCTGCCTTGAGTTGCCCCTTCAATCTTCCGATCCGAAGGCCCGTCTCCTTGCCCAGCTGATTCTGCGACGCGCGACGAGCCTCGAGTGCCGTGAGGATCGAGCGCCGCTCGTCGTCGAGGGCGCGAAGGCGCGCAAAGTCTATCGTTATGCCCTTGTCCGAGGCGCCGCGGATGAACCGCTCCGGATTCTCGCGGAAGGCCTTGATATCTATCATCCGAGAAATGTACTTCGGTTTGGAGAGGACGCGGCGGCGGCACTTCATGGGATGGCTGCTCGTCGCGATCCTCGCCCTCACGCTCATCTGGTCGCGCCTCAACGCCGTGGATCGTTTGACCTGGTGGCTCGAGTCGATGTGGGTCATCGCTGGGCTTCCGCTAGGCGTCGCTGTCGCACGCACGCGCGGGGTCACCACTCTGCTTCTCGTCCTCCTTTCGGTGCACGCGATCGTGCTGCTCGTCGGCGCGCGGTACACCTACGAATTTGTGCCGCTGGGCGAGTGGGTGCAAGCGTGGAGCGGATCGTCGCGCAACGACTTCGACCGCTTCGGCCACTTCCTTCAGGGATTCGTCCCCTCGCTGATCGCGCGAGAACTCCTCCGTCGCACGAGCGCTCTCGCGGATGGGCGTTGGCTTGCCGGACTCTGCGTGGCCTGCGCCCTCGCATTCAGCGCGATCTTCGAGATGATCGAGTGGGGGGCCTCCGTCGCGCTGGGAGCCTCGGCTGATGCGTACCTCGGATCGCAAGGCGATCCATGGGATGCCCAGTGGGACATGCTCTGCGCGCTCGCGGGAGCGCTCCTCTCGATCACGCTGCTCTCGCGATGGCATGAGTCGCAGGTGCGCGCACTGATGGCGAGACGGTGCTAGGTCCCGCGGTCGCGGTAGGTCGGCGCCGCAGCCCAGCGCATCTTTGACAGGAGTTGCTGCCAGTAGGTGATCTGGGGATTCCCCACAAGTCGCGCGACCGCCGGGTGCCGCCCAATGATCACGATGTCACCCACGGCCAGCCGAACATTCGTTTGACCATCGAGAACGAGCGAACTCCCAGGGTTCGCCCGCTCGACGCTGATGGTGACATCGGTGTGGCTTGGAATCACGATCGGCCGAAACGCCAAGCTGTGCGGACACACTGGCGTCACGATGAGCGCTTCGACATCCGGATGCACGATCGGGCCGCCCGCAGACACGCTGTACGCGGTCGAGCCAAGCGGGCTCGCGACAATGACGCCGTCGCCGGTGATATCAGGACCGGGCTGACCCGAGAACCCAAGTTGCAGTTCGATCATTCGGAACGGCATCCCGGCGGTCACCACCGCGTCATTGACGGCCACGCCTCGAAAGACCATTTCGCCATCACGGCGCCTCACTGTCGCTTCGATCACCATCCGCTGTCGAATCAGCGGCGAGGGTCCGAAGATTGACCGCGCCTCGCGCGCCAAGCTCTCTACATCAAACTCGGCGAGGAATCCCAGCCGTCCCGAATTGACACCGACCAAGGGAACGCCGCGTTCCAACACGCGGCGCACCTGCGCGATCAGCGTGCCGTCACCACCGACGGCGACAAGTCGGTCGAACTGCAGGTTGGACGAGAGCTCCGTCGCGTCGACATCGACCTCGGCCACGATCTCCGCGTGCGCACTCACGATGTCGCGCACTCGCGCCAGAATGCTCGCGGTCGATGGTCGGTCGGGACTTGCCGCCAGCAGGGCCTTCATGGGTGCCTACGAGACGAGGCCCTTCGTGAGGCGCATGAACGCCGTCTCAAGCGAGACCGGCTCCTGCGTGAATCGAGTGACGCGGAATCCCTGTGCGATCAAGCGACTGGGAATGTCACTCACCGGTAGCCCGCCCTTGGGGTCAATCGTGACTTCGATACGGATGATCTGGTCTTCTCGTTCCAATGCGACCTTGAGGATACCCCTCACCTGTTTGAGAAGCAGCGCGGCTTCCTTGGGGCGTTCTTCGACGACGATATGCACGACACCGCCGCCACCGGCGCGGGCGATCATTTCGTGCACGGATCCGGAGTAGACCAACTTGCCCTGCTCGATGACCCCGACAGCGGTGCACAACTCCGCCAACTCGAAAAGAATGTGCGAACTGATGAGGATGGTCTTGCCCATCCTCCTGAGTTCCTTCAAAAGTTCGCGCATTTCGATGCGCGCTCGCGGGTCAAGCCCGCTCGATGGTTCATCCATCAGCAGCACTTTGGGATCGTGCAGGAGCACCCGCGCCACCGAGAGCCGTTGCTGCATGCCGCGCGAGAGTCCATTCACATCGGCCGTGCGTTTGCCGCCGAGGTCGGTGAGGTCCAACACTTCCGCCACCACCTTTGCTCGCGCCGCCCCGTGGATGCCGTAGCACGCGGCGAAGAACTCGAGGTACTCGCTGACGAGCATGTCCTCGTAGGCGCCGAGAAAGTCCGGCACATACCCAATGATCGGTCGAATGAGATGGTTCTGGTAGCCGACCACATGGCCGTCGACACGGGCCTCTCCCCATGTGGGCTTCAAGAGCGTGGCGAGGATCTTGATCGTCGTCGTCTTGCCGGCACCGTTTGGACCGATGAATCCGTAGCAGGTGCCCTCGTCGATCGTGAGGTTCAGGTTGTCGAGCGCGACGAGGTCCGCGTACTTCCGAGTCAGGTTGACCGTCTCGATCATCGGCATGGCGTGACTCTATCGGGCGGTCGGCGCCGCGAACTCGGGCTCCGTGGGAAGGGGGAACACCGTGCGCACGACCACCATGCCCTGGCTAGGAACCTGTTCGCCGTTCACGCGGACATCGACCGGGCATTCGGCAGCGTCGAGAATCCCGCTGATGATGAGGCACGGTCGCGTGAACCACAGCGAGAGGTCGATCGAGCGCCCGAGCATGCGCACATGCCGAACCGCACCCGGACGGTTGATGTCCGGGACGACATAGAGCGGCGGATCGAGCATCCCGTAGAGCCCGAGCATCTCGAGCGCGCGATCCCGTTCCGCGGCCGTCACGAGCGTCGTCGCCAGCGTCGAGAGAACGCCGTGAAATGGATCGTTGAACCGTGCCGTGATCCCCGCCGCGAGGCTGCCGATGACCTCATCGCTCCCCATCGCGCCGGCGGGATTGAGAATGGTGGCCACCTCGATGGGCACTCCGGGTGCCCACTCGGCCATCGTGAAGTATCGGCCGTGATTGGGCAGCTGTGCCGACGGGTCATGGAGTGAGAACGGGCCCTTCCGTACTGGCGGTTCACTCCGGAGCGGCCACACATGCACGATCGAGACATTGCGAAGCGTGCTAGGAAGTTGGTGCTCAATCACACCAGAAATCTGGACTCGCGGCGGGTCGCCCGAGACCACGCGCTGCACGAGCGGCCGTGCGCTGTCGCTGGCATAGGGAAGGCGCCCCCATGCACGCGGCACGGATCCCACCCACGCACTCTCGAAGCTCGCGCTTGTCGCGCGCGACGCCACCGTGAGTTCCCACGGCGTCGCGACGGGGACCCGCGCGATGGCTGGGTTGGGAAACTGCGCATCACTGCCCGCCGGGGGCTGCGACCAACTCACGACGGTGTTTCGGTCTGCGTCTCCCGACCCGACGGCCACGGTCGCCGTGCCGTACCCGGGCAGGAACGCGCTGAACCAACATGTGGCCCGCTGCAGGATGCGCTCGCCCGGGCGTTCTTGATCGGCGCTGCGCCAGATCGAATCCAGAACCGTCAGGTGCTGCACCCTGACGGCGCTGGTGGAGATGGCGCCGCCAATGGCCCAGATCCCCGTGGCGAACACCAACGCGACAAGCGAGAACGAGAGCCAGGCGTGGTGCTGCATTCGTCGCCAGGCCAGGATTGCGTAGCCACCGGGTCCCGCGAGCGCCCAGTAGAGAAGAAACAGCACGAACGCACCGAGTATCCCGAGTGCCGCCTGCCCTCGCATGCCGATCAACTGCGCGACAAGTTCGCCGCGGCCCATGTCGTCAAGGTGGATCGAACGCGTGACCAGTTGCGGCGGGCTCGCATCGTTCATCGCTCGATACTGCGACATCGAGGGGGTGTCCGCCCGCCGGCCAAGCAGACGATTCCAGAAGATGTCGGCCTCGGGAAGTCCTTCCACGGTGAGGCTGCGCTTGGTGAGCCCGTCGATGTCGAGGCCCAAGAATGTGACATGGCCGTGGCCGTAGTCGCGACGGACGGCGACGATGGACCCCTCGAGCGAGTCCGCGCGAGGCGCAGGGAGTCCAGTTCGTGGGTCGCGTTTGGTCGGGAGCATGAGGAGCCCGTCGAAGGGATCGTTCGTGGCAGGTTCGGTGAAGACCGTGAGTGGCACGGTCGCGCGACGATTGCGCAGCGCAGTGTCGATGGTCACCAGCGGCAGGACCTCGGCCACCGGCACCGCGTCATGGCGCTGCGTCCTCCACCGAGGGACGAGGTCACTGAGCGGGTGTTGGGCCGGCGTGATGACTCCCCATGGCTCCGCCGCATCAGGGAGGACGACGATGAAATTGCCTCCCCGAAAAATCCAATCGCGAAGCGCTTTCGCTGCGTCGCCGGAGAGGGACTGCGGAGTCTCCTGCGTCCAGATGATGGCCGAGAAGGACGAGAGTCCTTGCCACGAGTCGGGCAGGTCGACGCAGCGGATGCCGCGGGCGATCTTCGTGAGTGAGTTCATCGACGGAATCGTCGATGTCCCGGGCCAAGGTGTCGCGAAGACATCGAGCCCCATCCGGCCATTCCCGACGACGCCGATGAGATCCTCCTCGCACTCCACCGCAACGGATGGCGACGCGCTCGTCGTGCCCGAGATGCGCGCCGATGTCAAAAGCCGGAGCCGCGCGCCATTTCGCTCTTCGAAGACGCGGATCACCGTGATGTCATCCAGAGTGGCGCTCGCGGGGGTGCGCGCCGGAAGTCGTGCGTAGAGCCAGATCGGCGCGAGCTCTCCCGGAGAGAGCACAATCCGCCGCGAGACCTGTGCGATGTCGCCGTTACCGTCGGGCAGTTCCCACACGACTTCCACAGGCGTGGGACGGTCCAGATTCGCCGCGACGGAGAGTTTGATGCCGATGGTGTCCCCGGGCCGCGCATGGTCGCCGACACCGAAGTGCTCGAGCGTGATTCCTGAGGACTGGCTGAACGCGGTGCTCGTCAGCACAAGCAGGAGGAGTGCCCCCGCGAACCTCACACGCGCATCCTGCCAAACTCGGCGAGCATCGCCGCGTGACTCCGCTGCGCGCCGAGGAAGCACGCCAGTTCGAACTTCTCGTTCGGCGAGTGCACGCAGTCGTCGTCAAGACCGAAACCGACAAGCAAGGCAGGGGCACCCAGGATGCGTGCGATCGCGCCGACGGCAGGAATGCTGCCCCCCGAACCGATGAGCATCGGCTTGCGCCCGTAGATCCGTTCGAGCGCACGCTCGGCGGCCGCGAGATACGGGGAATCGGAGCCAACCTGAAACGCAGGGTTGGCGCCGAAGGACTGGAATTCCGCGCGGCAGCCGGCCGGGAGTCGGTCCTTCACGAATGTCTGGAAGGCCGCAACGACTTTCGTCGGATCCTGCTTCGCGACGAGTCGAAACGACACTTTGGCCGTTGCGTGCGAGCCAATGACTGTCTTTGCGCCTTTGCCCGTGTAGCCGCCGAAGATGCCATTGGCATCGCATGTCGGTCGGCTCCATGTCCGTTCGAGGGACGACTGTCCCTTCTCGCCGAGTCCCGTCGTCATCCCGGCACCAGCGAGGAACTCCGCCTCGTCGAATCCCATCGTGCGCCATTGTTCGCGCACGCGAGGGGCCACCTCGACAACATCGTCATAGAAACCCGGGAGTGTCACACGGCGGTCCGCGTCGTGCAATTGCGCGATGATCGACGCGAGGACATTGACTGGGTTGGGGACGGCACCGCCATAGAGCCCAGAGTGCAGGTCCTTGTCGGGGCCGTGCACCGTGACCTCCTGATACACAAGGCCTCGCAGACTCGTTGTGATCGCTGGGGTCTCGACATCCCACATGCCCGTGTCGGACACCACACAGGCGTCGGCCTTCAAGAGGTCGGCGTGCTCGCGCAAGAAAGGTTCGAGGCTTTCGCTCCCGCACTCTTCCTCGCCTTCAAGGATGATGGTGACGGCGACTGGAAGGGTGCCGTGCACCTTGATCCACGCGCGCATCGCTTCGATGATTGCGATCACCTGGCCCTTGTCGTCGACGGCACCACGCCCGACGATCCGCTTGCCTCGCGGGCCATCCACGACAACGGGGTCGAACGGTCCACTCTTCCAGAGTTCGAGCGGGTCCGCGGGCTGCACATCGTAGTGGCCGTAGTAGAGGAATCGTGCCCCGTTGTCGCCGGGCGGTCCGTCATGCCGCGCCACAACCATGGGATGCCCATTCGTCGCCATCACGCTCGCGTTGAATCCGGCCTGTCGCAGTTGGTCGCAGACCCAGTTGGCCGCCCGGGCGACTTCACCCTTGTACGCGGGGTCAGCGCTGATACTGGGGATCCGCAAGAACTCGAAAAGGCGTGAGAGCGACTCACTCTCCTGCTCGTGCAGCCGCGCCAAGACGCCGTCGAGGTCACTCGTCATGCGCAGCAGAGCATACAAGTGGCTCGAGACTTCCTTTGCCTGCGACCGCACACGGTGGCGGCGAATATGGCATGATGCGCGCGTGACCGGCGAGCCATCTTCCTACGAACACGCCGCAAGCGATGCCGAGATGCCGCGTCGCACTGTGCGCGTTGATCGTGTTGACGCCAACGCAGTCTTCCCGTGGCTGGAACTCTTCCGCGCGATCCATCCGGCGCTTCGGCCAAGCCGACTCGCGGTCGCGTTCGGCACGCTGCTCCTGATTGCGGGTGTTGGGCGCGTATGGGACCTCTTCGCGTCGCCGCCGTCTTACGAACCGCTCTCGGTGGCCGTTCGCGCGGGGATCTACGCGTGCGCCAGAGGTGCCGCGATGGGCGACCCCGCGGCCGCGCTGCAGGGACTCCACGCCGCGTTCTGGGAAGCGCCAATCTCGTCGTGGAGGGCTGTTCCGTGGTTCACCGCGTGCTTCGTCATCGCGGCTTTGGCGATCTACGGTCTTGGCGCCGGGCTGCTCGCACGGCTCTTTGCTGGAGACATCGCCCATCGGGCGTGGCGGATCAAGGAGGCCCGCGAGTTCCTGCGACCACGGCGCCTCGCGCTCGCGTTGGCGCCGCTCACCGGCCTGCTCATCGGCGCCGCACTCTGGGGCATCCTCGCGGTCGCCGGCGTTCTCTTCCACATCCCGGTGTTCAATGTGATCGCTGGTGCCCTCGGGTTCCTTTGGCTGGCCTTGGCTGGAGTGGGGCTCGTGGCATGGGTCGCGGTCATGGTCGGGTTGCCGCTTCTCGCGCCCGCCACTGCGTGCGACGGATGCGATGCGATCGAGAGCGCACAGCGCGCGGGCGCGTACATCCTTGCACGACCGCTGTACGGACTCTGGCTCGCAGTGCTCAGCCTCGTCATCGTGGTGCTCAGTGCAATCGCGTTCGATGCCGTCGGCGCGGCGGTCTGGCACTTCGCGCTTTCGTCGCTCTCGGCCACCGGTGGACTCTCAGATGCGTCACGCGAGGCGTGCGGAAGTTTCGAGTTTCTCGTGCCCGCGACGCCCGCCTCGGCGCAATCGCTGGGGATGACAGACTGGGTTGCGGCTTCTTTGATGGATTTCTGGCGCACGGTGCTTCGACTCCTCGTCGGCGGCGCGATCCTCTCCACCGGCGTCTCCCTTGCCACGCGCAGCTACTTGCTCCTGCGTCGTCAGTGCGACGGGCAAGACCTCTCCGACATCTGGGAAGATGCGAGTCCCGCGCGCGCGAGGGCGTGACTCGCGGATCGGGTCAGCTCAGTCCGCCCTTGAGTCCGGGTCCGCCGCCAAATCGCGCGAGCAGTTTCCGCATGTCGGGGTCGGCTTCGCGCGCCTGGATCGGTTCGTCACGGTCGCCCCGACCTCGACCGCCGCGGCCACCGCGCTCGCCGCGCCCAGGTGCCGCTGGCCGAGGGGGCGCATCTTTCAACGCCTTGATCGAGAGGCTGATTTTTCGTCGGTCTGGATCCACGGCGAGGACTTTGACCTGCACGGCTTCGCCAATGCGCAGGGCCATCGACGGGCTCTGGACGCGGTCGTGCGAGATCTCGGAGACATGCACAAGCCCCTCAACGCCCGGCGCGATTTCGACGAACGCCCCGAACTCCGCGAGTCGGCGCACGACGCCCTGAATCTCCTTGCCCGGCTCGATCTCCTTGATGGCGGTCGTCACCGGATCGGCCATGATGCGTTTGCGGCTCAGCGTGATGCGGGGGGGCATTGCCTCTCGATCGACGCGGATGATCTTGACCTCGACCGTATCGCCAACCGCGATCACCTCTGAGGGGTGTTTGATCATCTGGTGGGCAAGTTCACTGATCGGGATGAGGCCATCGACTCCGCCGAGGTCAGCGAACGCCCCGAAAGTCTGCAGGCTCACGATGGTGACACTCTTCTGTTGTCCGAGTTCGAGTTCCTTCAGAATCGCGTCGCGCTTCTCGACACGCTCGCGCTCAAGGACCCGGCGGCGGCTCAAGAGCATCCGCTCGCGGTTGCGCCGGAGCTCGACGATCTCACAAGTCAGCTTTTGGCCGAGAAATTGAGAGATATCTTCGACATGGCGGATATCAACCTGCGCCGCGGGCATGAACGCATGGTGATGCGCGACCTCCATGTCGAGGCCGCCCGCATTCATGCCGACGCAGCGAGCCTCGACAATCTGTCCCACCTTGAGATCGCCCCACTGTGCCTTCGTCACCATCCCATCACGGGCGAGGATCAGCATGCTCTCAAAGGGGTCGAATCGCTCGACGACAAACTCGAGGTCGGTGCCCACTTCGGGTGCTGTTTCAAAGTGCGAGGTAGGGCAAAGCCCTTGGCTCTTGGGTCCCATCTCCACGAGGACATCCTTGCCTCGCACTTCCATGATTCGTCCCGTGCGAAGTTGGCGACCGCTCGCGGTTCGTTTGATCGAGTTTCCGAGGGGTGCGCGTTCGGAGGGGCGCGGCGTTCCTGTTGCGCCAAGGATGTCCTCCACCGAGAGCCCGCCGAGGGCAGACTCAATCTCGGCATTGAGCGCATCGCTGATCCCCATCCCCTTGCTCAGGGGTGGGCTTGGGGCGCCCTCGTGACGCATGTGTGACGGATCTTCAGACATCGCCGAGTAGGGTAACGCATCTGACAGCCCGTGACGGCGTATATTCACGGGCTCGCGCCAACGGGCGACCACCGCAACGACCACGCCGACCACCACCCGAGGAGCGCAGAGAACACCATGGCATCAACGAAAGCCGCGTGGGGAATCGAGGTGGGGCAATTCGCTGTGAAGGCGATGCGCGTCGTGAGCGACGGCGTCACGCTCACCGTCACCGACTTCGCAGTGGTTCCGCACCAACGCGTCCTCACCGACCCTGCGGTCGAGGATCAGGCCGGCATGGTGCGGGTCTCCTTGGCGACCTTCGTCCAGCAGCACGCTGAGCGACTCAACAGCGCTCCCATCGTGATGAGTCTTCCCGGAAGCGCCGGCTTCGCGCGCTTCACAACCCTCCCCGGCGTCGACCCGAAGTCCATCAAGAGCATGGTGGAATACGAGGCAAAGCAGCAGATTCCATTTCCCATGGAAGATGTTGAGTGGGACAGCCATGTGTTGCCGCCCGACGAAACGGGGCAGTGTGGGATCGGCATCTTCGCCGTGACGAAAGACCGACTTCGCGAACTGCTCGCGCTCTACTCCGAGTGTGGCATCGAGCCCGATGTCCTCACCCTGAGTCCGATCGCGGTCTACAACGCGCTTTTTCACGAACTCTCGCTCACGGCAGAATCTGAGGCCGTGACATGCATCGACATCGGGGCCGCGTCGTCGGACTTCATCGTGCTCGACCGCGGACGGTGTTGGATCCGGACATTCCCTGTCGGCGGCACCCACTTCACGCAGTCGATTGCCGACGCGTTCGAGAAGCAGGGCGTGAACTACGGGAAAGCCGAGCGCATCAAGTTGGACCGGGCGCCGCGCGAGGAAGTCCTGCGTGCTCGCACGACGGCGATGCGCGGCGTCACCGCACAGTTGGTCGACGAGATCGGCCGATCACGCGACTTTTATCAGGAGGGCACCGAGGGGGTCGCGATCAAGTCGGCTGTCGGCATCGGTTCCACCCTCAAGATTTCCGGCCTGCGCACGAAGATCGCTGGCGACCTCAAGCTCGAGGTCAAGCGAATGGAAGAGTTCAAGCGGATTGAGCTCGCGGGGCCAGACCCAGCCGCCTTTGCCGCGCACTCGATCAACCTCCTCAGTGCCTATGGGCTTGCCCTGCAAGGCCTTGGGATCGCGAGGGTGCAGGTCAATCTCGCGCCGATTTCCCGCATGCGCGAGAAGCTCTGGAAGTCGAAGACGCCATGGTTCGCGGCGACGGCGGCGCTCCTGTGCCTGTGCTCGGCGATGATGTTCCTCCGGTGGGGGCTTGATCGTGGCGCGCTCAGGGATCTCGAGGCGAATGCGGCTGAGGCGGATGATGTCATCGCTCAGGGGCGTGGCCTTGTGAAACAACTTTCGGAGGCGCAGCGCGTCGCCGACGACTCCGCCACGGCAAACTTCACGAGCCTCCTCGACGATCGGGATGTCTGGCCACACCTCGTGAATGACGCCTACTCGGCGCTCGCGGCCGCGAGGCCGAAGGCGGGCGAACTTAGTGGCGATCCGGCCGAAATCCGTCGGATCGCGCCGAAGGAACGCAATCTGGTTCAACTCCAAGCGCTCTCCGGAAAGCGCCGGTTCGATGCGGCCGCCAACAAGCACCAAATCGATATCTCCGTGCGCGTGCTCCTGTCCAATGGAGACCCCACTGGTCACCTCAACGCCGATGAGGGGGTGCTCGGATGGCTGCGCCAAAACAAGAATCGCGACGGCGTGCCCTACAGCATCGACGAAGACACCGTCAAGGTGCCCACTTGGACGAAGATTGTGGCGGGTCGTCGCGAGGACCCCGCGAAGTCGGACTTGCCGGGGTCGCCTGACACGAGCACTGGAGGCGGCGCGCCGTCCACGACGACACGAGGCACATCGGGTGGGCCCACCGGTGGCGGCGCCTTCAAGGGGCGCAACCAAATCAAGGGCACAGTCGATGGTCCCGGCAATGGTGGCTCGCTCAGCGGAGCCGGAGGCGAGACCGGCGACTCCGGACAAGGCGCTGGCGACCCTGGCGCGAACGATGGCAACTCGAGTGACGGAAACCGACGCCGCCAACGCACGCAGGTCGTCGGTGCCGACGAAAAGTTGCCTGAGTTGGAACTTGCCAAAGACGCGCCGCTGCCAAAGATGCCGGTGCTGATCGATGACAAGGATGCGCAGTACGAGGGTGTGCTGACTTTTACAGTGACCTTGCGAACACCGGCGGGACTTGTTCCTACCGACGCTTCGGGCGAACAGCCCCAGTAGGCGACTCACACATGAACCTGAAGATCGACCTGAAGTCTCTCGTCAAGCGCAAGCCGAAGGCCGAGGATGCGGAGAGCCAAGACGGCCAAAGCGCATCCAACGATTCACTCAAGAACGCCGCGATTTGGGTCAAGGCGCACTTCCTCATCGTTGGCATGGGAACAGGATCGTTGGTGGCCTTGGCAGCGGGCATTTACTTCAGCACGGAGTTGCTCGCCGGGCTCTCCGGCGACGCGGCTCAGTACGGCGGCAAGCTCTCGGAGTTGAACAACCTTGAGCGCACGCCGGTCACGATCACCGTGCCCGGGAGCGCGCCGATCTCTGCAAACACCGTTGTCAGCAAGAAACTTGTGGAGGCTGTCAAGTCCCGAATGGGATCTGGGGCGGTCGATCCAACCGCGGTTCGGGCGAAGGCTGTGGCGCACAATCGTGGAGTGCACACGCCTCTGGTCAACCTGAGGTTGGCGGCCAAGGATCCAAAGCGCGCGGACCTCCCTCGGGTGTTCGTGTCGAAGCTTGTCGAGGGTTACGAGCGACTGTTGACCACAGCCCTCGGAGCAGGACTCCCTCCAGCAGAGCAAGATGTGATGACGAGGTTGCAGCGGCACCAAGTCCGGTTTGTTCAATCGGACCTCAAGAAGGCACCCGACGCGGTGCTCACGGAGTCCGAGCGTGTGCAACTTGTTGCGGAGCTCACGGCCTACCGCATCGCTCTCTACGCCGAGGCGGCCGATGGACTGCGCGTGTATGCCGCCCCCCAAGACATCGGCGCGAGAACCGCTCAACTCAAGCCCGAGGATCGACAGCCCTCCATGGTGGAACTCTGGGACATGCAGTCTCAGTACTGGATCGTCGAAGATGTGCTGACGGCGTGCGCATCACTCAATGGCAATCCGAGTGTGCGCCACAACCCAATCAAGGCCATTCTCAAGCTGGACTGGCGCCGTCCGGTGACCGCTGCTGCTGAGGTCGCGGGCGACTCCCAAGGAGGATCCGATGCGGCCGGGTCCGGTGGTGAAGGTGGTGGAGGTGACGCTCCGCCGTCGGATCTCGCCGACGCTTCGCCATCGGGTGAGTCGGTAGATCCCTCGCAAGCCGTCGGCGCGTTGAACTACGCCGGCTCGCTCAAGGGGTGGGCGACAAACCAACTCTACGATGTCGCAACATGCAAGATCACCATGGTGGTGGAGACGAGCGAAATCCCAAGGGTGGCCGACGCGCTCGGACAGCAAAACTTCATCGCCATCACTGATGTTGAGGTCACGCCGACGGACGCGTTTGCGGGACTCGAGCAGGGCTACTTCTATGGCGAGGCGCCCGTCTCGAGGGTGACCTTCACGCTCGAGTCGGTATGGCTGCGCGAGTGGACCGGTCCGCTCATGCCCGATGAAGTCCGCGCGCTGCTGAAGACCACTGGCCAACTGGCTGGCGCGCCGAGTACCGACGCGGGCGCGACGAAGGAGAACTGAGAATGGCATCCAAGAAGATTTCTTTCCTCGAGCAGAACTGCGAGAAGTTTCTCACGGCCGCCGCGGGGCTTGCGCTCGCGGGTGTCGTGGTCTGGCAACTGGTGTTCGTGGAAGTCGCTGTTGAGTCGGGGGGTTCGCCGCAACCTCTTCAGCAAGTGGCCACCCAAATCGAGAAGCGCACGAAGGCACTACGGACCAAGCTCGAAGGCGAATCAACGATTGAATTGCCCGCGCAGGTCACGATGGTGGCGGTGGTCGACTCGTTCGCGACTGAAATGAGCGAACCGATTTCTCCTGCGCGGTCCCTTCCGGCGAACCAGCCGCCGCTGGCGAAGTCCATCGCGTTGCAGGGGATCCGTGCCGATGAGTGGTACTACGAGCCGAGCCTCGCCACTGTGACCGTGGAGGGCGTTGTGGTGACGACCGACGCGCTGACTCCTGACGCGCTGTCGGATGGCACGCTGAGTCCGGACACAGTGCAGAAGTGGCCGGACCTCGCGGCGAGGTATCCAGAGGGGGCACCTCGCGACATCACATGGACCACGCCGTGGGCTCGCATCGATCTTCAGGCGATGCGCGACGAACTGCGCCGGAAGGACTCCACGGTGAACCCAAGCCGCGCGCAGATTCCGGCGCCATGGTTCAACGACACGCTTTATGTCGTCGATGTGGTGTTCGAGCGACAACAGCGCGGTGCCGACGGCGCGTGGGGGCCCGCGACCGAGGTGGAGCCCGTACCGGGCGTGGAGTCGTGGCGCACAGACATCGCCCCTGGCAAGGCCAACGCCTCGACGCGTGAGACCGTGTTCAAAAATCTCAGCGATATCGAAGGCCAGATGGAGGTTCTTCAGCCACCATTTCTCAGTACGAAGAATGGGAAGTTCGTCGCGCCCGGAACCGAGTCCGACCCAGTTGGAGAGACGGCCCCCGCAGGCGAAAGCGAAGCGGATAAGGCAAAGAAGAAGGCGAAGACTCGTGTCGCCGACCGTCAACGCGTCGTCGATCGATTGCGGGTTCAGCTTGAGAAGATCGGCGGCCCACTCGCCCCGCCGACGCCAGGAAGTGGCGGTGCCCCAGGCCCCGGATTTGGTGGCACCGACGGCGGCTCTGGCGGCAAGAAGGGCGGCGAGGGTGGCGGCGGTGGTGGGCTCGGGGGCGGTGGTGGTTTCCAGGGGCGGAACAGCCAGAGTGGCGGCGACAAGGCAAACGAAGAGGCAGAGAAAGCCGCGCGAATCCGGCTGACGAAACAGCTCCGCAGCGCCGAGCGCGAGCTTGAAAAGGAAGCGGCCGACTTCGCGAAGAAGTACCCCGCACCCAGTGCGCCAGATGCAAAGAGTGCGAGCCAGCCCGCGCCCGAGAGCGTCACATTTGCCAGCATGGACTCTGTCGTCGCATGGACACACGACTGGAAGGTTGAAGCAGGATCGACCTACCGATATCGATGCGTCGCGGAGTGCTACAACCCATTCTTCGGTCGCAAGACGCTCTTGGTGCAGGGGCAGCAGGCACGCGCGGACCAGTTCACGATCTCGACCGCCGCATCGGAGTGGGGACCCGCCGTCACCGTGGCTGATCCAACAAGGTTTTTCGTACTGCGCGCGTCAGGGGCCGACTCATCGACCAGCGCGCGCCACGCGACCATCGAGCTCTATCGCTACATCGACGGCAAGGTCGATCGTCAGGTCGCCACCTGCGCGCCCGGTGACCATGTCGCGAAGATCGACGCCGACGCATCGACGCCAGACCTGTTCCAGACTTCGTGGTATGTCGTCGACATCTTCGACGATGTCACGAGGGATGCGGAGCGTGGCTCGCGAAAGAGCACGGTCGTCGTGCTCGAGCGAGCTGACGCAGCGGGGCAGGTCATCCGCGAACACCGCTTCGTCGAGCGCGACAGTTCATCCAGCGAACGAGCATCGCTCGAGGCGGAGTTCCTCGACCGTACGAAAAGCGGGGGGGCACCGGGGAAGGGCGACGCGAAGGACTCGGCTGGGGGCACGGCCGGCGGCGGGAAGCCGGGCGGTCCCAGTGGACCAGGCCTCGGTTCGTAGCACACGCCGGCGCTAGGGCGCGCGTGGGGTTTTCCACAAGGAATCGAGGCGCACATCGACGGTCTTGACAGCCATTCGGGTTTCGGTATGCTTGCCCTTCTGCGCCAGTCTTTGACTGGTCAGCGGGCTTCGGCCCGTTCTTTGACAAGTGAGGATCAGATGTCGCGTGTCAGAATCACTGTTTTTGTAGTGGTTTTGACAGCAAGTGTAAACGAGTCAAGAATTCATCTCGAGTATTGAGAATCAAGTTTGTACCGATTGAATGAGCAGCCTGAAGGCTGGTCTCGTCTTCCCGCTTCGGCGAAAGCCGGAGTCCGGTAGGCGTGGCCAAGCTAGAAAGGGCACACGGTGGATGCCTTGGCGTCGAGAGGCGATGAAGGACGCAGGAACCTGCGATATGCCTAGGGGAGCTGGTAACCAAGCACCGATCCTAGGATCTCCGAATGGGGCAACCCATCCCGCAAGGGATACCCGCACCTGAATGTATAGGGTGTGTGGAGCGAACGCAGCGAACTGAAACATCTCAGTAGCTGTAGGAAAGGAAAGCAATTGCGACTCCGCAAGTAGCGCCGAGCGAACGCGGATCTAAACAGAAGTGGTGTGAAATGCCTGGAAAGGCATACCTCAGAAGGTGAAAGTCCTGTAGGACCATGACTGTGAATGGCCTTGAGTAAGGTGGGGCTCGTGAAACCCTGCCTGAACATGGGGGGACCACCC
>SXGT01480367.1_pt1 | contig 19499 bp, 21 predicted proteins | sample 3176221 | NCBI WGS metagenome assembly SXGT01 (sample SAMN11356862, study PRJNA531348) | freshwater metagenome | isolation source: freshwater sample F1-120 | place: China: Fuxian Lake, Yuxi | collected 2017-12-25
CGTCGGCGTCGGCGTCGGCGGCGGCGTCGGCGTCGGGACGGGGGCCGGGGCCGGTGCCGGGGCGGGAGCCGGCGCCGGCGTGGGGGTCACCGTCGTCGGGGCCGGCTTCGGCACGCGCGTGGTCGTGCCGGGCTTGGGCGCTGTCGTCGTCTTCGCGGTGCTGGTGCTCTTGGCGGAGCTCACCACGTAGGTCCCGGCCGATTCGGTGAAGTCCGACGAGAACGCGGACCACTCGACGGGGTCCTTGGGCAGCGGCCAGTCGGGGTCACCGTCCTTCGCGGTGACGGTGCGCATGAAGTCGCCCCAGATCTGCGCCGGGAAAGAGCCGCCGGCCACCGTGATGCCGTGCACGCCGGTCATGGCACGCCGCACGCCATCGTCATTCGGGTAGCCCACCCAGACGGCGCAGACGTAGTGGGGCGTGTATCCGACGAACCAGGCGTCGGTGTAGTCGTCGGTGGTGCCGGTCTTCCCGGCGATGGGCGGCCCGATGTTCGCCGCCGTGCCGGTGCCGCCGGTGACGTTGTCGCGCAGGATCCGGGTGACCTCGTAGGCAACGCCATCGGGGAACACGCGGGTGCGCTTGGGGGTGGCGAGATCACCCTTGGGAATCCCCTGCCCGAGGTCGGTCATGGCGATGGGCTTCACCCGGAACCCGCCATTGGCCAGCGGCGCGTAGGCCGCGGCCATCTCGAGCGGGCTCACCTCTCCCGAGCCCAGCCCGATGGACGGCACCACCGGCAGCCTGCTCTCCACGCCCATGCGGTTCGCCATGTCCACGACCCGGTCGGGCCCGACGTCCAGCGTCAACTGGATGTACACGGTGTTGTCCGAGGCGAGCGTCGCCTGTGCGACGGCCGTGGCGCCCTTGTAGGAATTGGAGTACGTCGACACCTCGACGGGCCCCCAGGTGGGGTCATCGATGTCAATGGGCCTGCTGTCGTAGATCGTCGAGTACGGGTTGATGCCGTCAGCGATCGCCCGGGTGAGCACGAACGTCTTGAACGTGGATCCCGGCTGCCGCTTGGCCTGGGCCGCGTAGTTGAACTGGCTGTCCTCGCCGTAGGCCTGGCTGGTGGCCATGGCACGGATGTACCCGGTCCGGGCATCAATGAGCACGACGGCCGCGGCGGGATCGTCCGCCCATCCGAGATTGCGTGCGATCGCCTGCTCCGCCGCGCGCTGCAGGGTGGGGTCGATGGTGGTGCGCACCGCCATCCCGCCCTTCTGCACGCGCTGCTCGCCGTAGCGGTTGATGAGCTCCTGGCGCACGTAGTCGAAGAAGTAGCCCTCCTTCTTGCGCTCGTATGTGCGTCCGCGCTTCAACTGCAGGTCCGACGCCCGGGCCTCGTCGGCCTCCGCCGGGGTGATGTACCCCTGGTTGGCCATCTCCTGCAGAACGATGTTGCGCCGGGTGGTGGCCTCCACGGGGTTGATGAAGGGGTTGTAGGCGGTCGGGGCCTGGGGCAGGCCGGCCAGCAGGGCCGCCTGCGCGAGGTTGATGGCCCACACCGGCTTGTCGAAGTACGTGAGCGCGGCGGCCTGTACCCCCACGGCGTTCTGCCCGTAGAAGACCCCGTTGAGGTACTTGGCCAGGATCTCATCCTTGGAGTACTGCCGCTCCACCTCCTGCGCCAGATGGGCCTCCTTGATCTTCTGCGTGAAGTCGCGCGGCGCGTCGGGGTCGTAGAGGTTCTTGACCAACTGCATCGTGATCGTGCTTCCGCCCTGCCGGAGGCCACCGCTGCTCATCGCATTGCGGACCGCCGCGCCGACGATGCGCAGCCAGTCCACGCCGTCGTGCTCGTAGAAGCGCTTGTCCTCGATTGCCACCGTGGCCTCGCGCAGCGGGACGGGGATGCGCGCGAGCGGCAGCTCGGTGCGGTTGGTGACGCCCGGGATGTACCCGAGCAGCTTGCCATTGCGGTCGTAGATGCGGGTGTTCTGGCCCAGACCGACCGGCTTGAGGTCCTCAAGCCCCGGCAGGTCGCTGGTCACCGACTGATAGGTGGTCGCGAATCCCACCCCCAGCACCGTGCCCATCACCACGATGGCAAGGACGATGACCCGGCCGAGTCCGATACGGCCATGGTGCGCACGCTCCTCGCGGCGCCGGCGCAGGCGGCGGATCCTCACCGGCGGGCTCCCGCGAGCGGCCGGATGTCCCACTCAACCCGACCCGAGCGGTAGTCGAGCAGCCCGATGATCTGGTCGGGGCCAGTCCCCACGCGGCCGGTGACCACCCAGTTGAGATCGGCCTCGGGCGTCGCTTCACGGCGGGTGGGTATCGGCCGGGCGCCGCCCGCGGGCACGGGCACCGCCCAGCCGACGGGAATCATCTTGAGTGACACCCCGCCGGCGACCGCCGGCGGCCCGGCCCAGACCTGGGATGCCTGCTGCATCGCCGCATCCGATGTGCCCAGCCGCGGATTACGCGATGCCGTCACGGCCTCCCACAGGAAGGCCCACCCCTCGGCGGGGTTGGCCAGATACGTGGAGGCGGGCTCCTCCGCGTATGCGGTGGCGACGAGCGACGGGGTCCAGATCAGCACGACGGCACCCCCGGCGATCAACGCGGCGGCGACGGCGCCGGGACGGCGGCGTGGTGCGCGGGCATCGTCGGTGGGCATGGCGACGGGCACGGTGGCCGAGTATAGGACCGCGCTCCAGCGCCCCCCCTCGCCCCGGTCACCGCATACCCTGCCGTGAGATGAGCACCCGGCCCCCCGACATCGTCCTGTTCGACGCCTTCGGAACGCTGCTCCGGATGGAGCCGCCCGGGCCGATCCTGCGTAGTCACCTCGCGGCGGCGGGCTACCCGTACGATGAGGACGTGGTCGAGGCCGCCCTCCGGGAAGAGATCGCGCACTACCGGGCGCGCATGCACATCGGGAGTGACACCAGCGGCCTCGCGGCGCTGCGGGCCGAGTGCGGTGCGGTGCTCGCGCGGGCCCTCGGCCCCGGCGCACCGGCCCCGGCGATGGCCACCGGGATGCTGGTCCGGTCACTCAGGTTCCGGCTTCACGAGGACGCGCCGGATGCGATGGACGCCGTGGAGGACCTGGGATTGCGCATGGGGGTCGTGAGCAACTGGGACTGCGCGTTGCCGGATCACCTCGCCGACCTGGGTGTGGCGCAGCGGTTCACGGTGATCGCCGTGAGCGCCGTGGTCGGGGCGGCGAAACCCGATCCCGCGATCTTCCTGCACGCCACGCGCGCCGCCGGGGTGCCCCCCACCCGGGCGCTGCATGTGGGCGATCATCCGCGGGAGGACTCTGGGGGCGCCCGTGCGGCCGGCCTGCAGGCCCTGCTGCTGGACCGCTCGGGGGAGGCACCCGGCCCGGACGCCATCACCACGCTGCGCGACCTGGCCGGGAGGATCCACGCGTGAGGCCGACCGTCTGGACGTACGGGCTGGTCACGCTGGTCCTCGCATCGCTCGCGGCGGTGTACGCGATGGCGGTCGTGGTGGGCACGGCGCCGCTGACCCTCGTTGCGGTGGCCCTCGTGGGCGCTCTCGCCGTGGTCGGCGCGGTCGTCTCCGTGCGCGCCTCGACCCGCGTGCCGCGTCCGCGCGTGGGTGATATTGCGGCCGGGGCCGCCACCGCGGCGCTCGCGCTGCTCCTCGTCCGCGAGATGCACATCCCGGCGCTGGTGGCGATGTCGATCGTGGTGGTCCTCGTCGGGATGCTGGTGGCCCCGTGGGGCCCCCTTGACGTGAGGTCGGAGTGCGCGGGGTACGCCGGGGCGTTCGTGGGGCTGGTCCCCCCCGGCATCGTGGTGCCATCCGTCTGGGTTGCCGGGGCCGGGGCCATGGCGGGCCTCCTGGCCTCGGTCATCGGTCCATCGGTCCTCCCCGGGGTCGGCGGACGCCTGGGCCTGGTTGCCTTCATGGCGTCATCGTCGGTGTACTGGTTCGGCACCGCGCTCGGCGGCGTGCACGACGTCGTTCTCCTTCCGGAGTTCCATGGGCTCGCCCAGGGGGCGGTGGTCCCGATCGGGGCCGTGGCCGCCACGGTCACCTGGGTGCTCATCCAACGGCGCGGGTGGGACTTCGCCCTGGCATCGGGGCTCACCTCGCTCCTCGTGTGCGGTGGTGTCTACCTCTCGTCCATGGGCGATCTGGCCCCCGTGTTCGCCGCCGCGTGGTTCGGGGGCACGATGGTGGGCATCTCGGCACCGGCCCAACTGCCCGGCGCGGTATGGATCGGGTTCGCGGGGATGCTCTACGGGGCCCACCTGCTCCCGTTCCCGGATCCGATCGCGGGCCACGTGGGCGTGCTCGGGGTGCTCGCCGTGATCGCGGTGCTCGTGGTGATGGGGGTCCTGCGCGTCGCCGGCGGGATCGCCACCCGAGGTGCCCGTCGGCCACGCGCGGTGCCGGGGCACCCCCCGGTATGAAACCCACTCCCGCAACCTATGTGCTCGGGGCGGTCGTGCTCGTGGCGCTGGCGGGGATGTACGTGCAGTCATTCGTCCTGGGTGCGGACCCCGTGCCGACGATTCTGGTGGTGATCATCGGGATCCCCACAGTCATCGGCGCCGGGTACGCCGTCCGCACGTCGCTGCCCCTCCTGCGCCCGCGGCCCGTCGAGGTCATCACCGCCCTTGCGGGCACGATGGCGTCGCTGCTCATGGCCCGGGAGATGGGGATCCCGCCGCTGGTGGCCGCCGCGCTGGTGGCCGTGGCGTGCGGCGTCGGCGCCCTCCCGGGCGGGCCGCTGGACGCCATTTCGGCGGGCGCGGGCTACACAGGCTCATTCGTGGGCCTCCTCACCCCCAACATCACCCTGGGCTGGTACTGGGTCGCCGTCGCCGGCGTGCTGGCCGGCCTCCTGTGGACGTTCGTGGGCCGGTCGGTGATTCAGGGTGTGGGCGGGCGGATGGGTCTGGTGGGCTTCATGGCATCGGCGGCGGTCTACTGGATCGCCGATCTCACGGGGCACGACCAGAACGCCGTGCTGCTCCCCGGGACGGACGGCATGGCGCACTGGGCGGTGGTGCCCATCGGGGCAGCGGGTGCGCTCATCACCTGGGTCCTCATGAACCGCCTCGGCTGGGGCTTCAACCTCGCATCCGGCCTGCCGTCGCTGGCGGTCTGCGGGGTCATCGTGGCGAGCGGCCTCGGCGGAACGGGAGTCGTGCTGGCCACCGCGTTCTTCGGCGGCACCTTCGTCGGCGGCACCACGACCGCCCGGCTCCCGAACGCCGCGTGGCTCGGCGCTGCGGGCCTGCTCTACGGCGCGTTCATGCTCCACTTCGAGGGCCCGCTGGCGGGCCACGTCGGCGTGATCGGCACCACGGGCACGATCTCCGTGCTGGCCATCATCGGTATCGAACTGGGGTGGCGGTGGTCACGTGGCCGCACGCCGGCACCGGGGTCCACCGGGGCGGCCCGCCGGTACTAGCGGGACAGGCGGGTGTGGCGCAGGAGGGTCGCGACCCCCTGCTCGAGCTCGGTGGCGCACATGGTGCCGTCGGCCTGCTGGCACTGGCGCAGGCGCTCGCCGATGAGGTGCAGACCCACCTGGTCGAGCGCGGCGGTCACGGCGGCGAGTTGCACCAGCACCTCGTCACAGGGAGCGCCTTCGTCGAGCATGCGTTGCACCCCCCGCAACTGCCCCTCGGCACGACGCAGGCGCACCATGATCTGCTCACGCGTGGGCGGGGTGGATGCGGCGGTGGCCACGGCGCCTAGTGCCCCCCGCAGCCGCAGCCGCCGGTGTGGCGGTGGCCGGCCGCGACCGCCGAGGCCGCTGCCCCCGAGGCGACCTGGCTGCTCGACCGGCCCGCCACGAAGCCGGTGATCACCTGCTTGGCGGCACCCCCGCACGCCGGGCACATGCGGTCCTCGTCGCGCAGGAAGCCCTGGCGGAAGACCTCGAACCCGTCGGCGCACGCAGCGCAGCGCATGTCGTAGGTCGGCACGGCGTCAGGACAGGCCCAAGGCCTGTTCGATGCCCGCGCGCGGCATCGCGCCCACGGCGTTCCCCACGAGCTGGCCGTCCCGGAACAGGCCGATGAACGGGATGCCCTGGATGCCGTACTGCTGGGCGATGGACGGGGAGTCGTCCACGTTGACCTTGCCCACCACCAGGTCCTCGCGGTCGCGGGCGATCTCGTCGATGATCGGGGCGCGCATGCGGCACGGACCGCACCACGGCGCCCCGACGTCGACGATCACGGGCTTCTCGCTTTCGAGCACGAGCCCCTGGAAGGTGTCGCTGGTGATCTCGATGACGTCCGCCATCAGGCCTCCTCGTCAGTCGGCGGGCGCGCCCGCGCCCACATGGTCAGGGGCTCCGGCCCCACGGGCCTCGAGCCATCGTTCGGCGTCAATCGCCGCCATGCAGCCGGTGCCGGCAGCGGTGACGGCCTGGCGATAGACGGTGTCCTGTACGTCCCCGCACGCGAAGACACCCGCGACATTCGTGCGGGTGGTGCCCGAGCGGGTGCTCAGATAGCCCTCGGCGTCCATGTCGAGCACCCCCTCGAACAGTGCGGTGTTGGGCTGGTGGCCGATGGCCACGAACATCGCGGCGGCGGGGATCACGCTCTCCGCGCCGGTGTCCACGTCGCGCACCTTGACGCCCGTGACGACCTGATCGCCCTCGACATCCTCCACCACGGCGTTCCAGCGCACGGTGATCTTCGGGTTCGCGAGCACCCGCTGGGCCATGATGGACGATGCCCGGAACCCATCCCGGCGGTGCACGACGGTGACGCTCTCGCACATGCGGGTGAGGAACAGGGCTTCCTCCATCGCGGTATCCCCGCCGCCCACCACCACCACCGGCTTGTCCTTGAAGAAGAACCCATCGCAGGTGGCGCAGGCGCTGACGCCACGGCCCATCATGCGCTGCTCGCCCGGCAGGCCGAGCCACTTCGCCGACGCGCCCGTGGACACGATGACGGCGTCGCCGGCGTGCTCGTCGTCGCCCACCCACACACGGAACGGGTGCTCTGCGAAGTCGATGCGGGTCACATCCGCGGTGATGAACCGCGTGCCGAACCGCTCCGCCTGGCGCCGGAACAGCTGCATCATCTCGGGCCCCTCGACCCCGTCGGGGAACCCGGGGTAGGTCGCGACGTCGGTGGTGATCATCAACTGCCCGCCGGCGCCGTAGCCCTCGATCACCAGTGGGTCGAGCCCTGCACGCGCGGCGTAGATGGCCGCCGTCAGGCCCGCCGGGCCGCTGCCGATGATGAGCACCTCGTTCACGTCACCCACCTATACCCCCCTCCGGTATATGCGGTAACCGTATCACGCCGTCGCGGTCCCGTGAGGGATGGAACCCGGGCGGTCCGGCGTCAGCCCCGCGTGACGGTGAAGACCAGCCGGTTCCCGGCCCCCCACGGACGGCGTGCCGCAACCCAGTACGCGCGCCTCTCATCGGCCTGTGTGTGCTGGATCCGCCGGCCATCCTCGAGGGTCACGAGCCCCCACGCCAGCATCACCCCGATGACCACCCCCTCGGCGATGCCCCCGCGACCGAGTACCGCCACGAGGAAGAGCAGGGTGGCGCCGGCGGCGAGGAAGAGCAGGACGCCACTGAGCGCCGTGAACCGGCGCCAGTCGGATGGCGCGGCGGCGAGCATGCGCACGCCCTCGGCGGGGTGGGCGTCAGGCAGGCGCAGGGAGGGCAGCCCGCCCCGGCGGAGCCACACGCGCAGCAGCGGGAAGAAGACGAGCCCGGTGATGCCGGTGATCGCCGTGAGTGCACCTAGCCAGGTCCACGACCAGCCATCCTCGGAGGTGGCCTCGAGCACGATGGACACGGCGACCAGAGCCACCGCCACCGCGATGATCTCGATGGCGTACATGCGGGCCAGCCGCGCGTAGTCCCACAGCAGGTCGCGCGCGCCGATGCGGATGGCCGTCGTCGTCTTGCGCGTCTTCCTCGCCACGGCGCGGAAGGCTAGCCCGCGCGCCCCCCCGGGGGGCGTATACGGTGCAGCGCGTGCAGGACTCGATGCTCCCGGCGCGCCTGCGTGCCGTCCGTGCCCGCCTGAGGGCGAGCCCGCGGTGGCGATGGATGGCGATGACCGTGGTCGCCGGGGGGATGATGCTGTCGGTGTTGAACGTCAGCATCGTCAACATCGCCCTGCCCGACATCTCGAGCGACTTCGGCGCGGGTGTGTCGGGGGCCAGTTGGGTGGTGACCGGTTTCCTGGTGACCCAGGCCGTGCTCCTGCCCATCGCGGGGAGGGCGGGCGACCTGTACGGACGCCGGCGCATCTTCGTGCTGGGCGTGCTCGTGATGGTGGTGGCGTCGGCGCTCTGCGCGGTGGCCTGGGATGAGCCCTCCCTGGTGGTGTTCCGCATCCTCCAGGGCGTGGGCGCGTCGGCCATGGCGCCGACGGCCTATGCCTACGCGGCAATCCTGTTCCCGCCCCACCAGCGGGGCCTGGCGATCGGCATCCTCACCGCCATCATCACGGTGGCGCCGGTGGTATCGCTCAACATCGCGGGGGTGCTGGTGGGCATGTGGGGCTGGCGCAGCGTCTTCTGGTTCACGCCGATCGTCGGTGCGCTGGTGCTCATCGGTGCGGCGCTCGTGATGCACCAGCGGCCACCGGGCGCGAAACGCCCATTCGATCTGCTGGGCGCCGTGCTCGCCGCCCTCGCGCTGTTCCCCATCCTCACCGCGCTGTCGGGCGCGGCGGGGTGGGGGTGGGGTTCGCCCCGCGTGACGGTGCTGCTGGTGCTCGGCGGGGTGGGGCTCACGCTGTTCATCTGGCGTGAGTCGCGGGCGGGCGACCCGATGCTCGACCTCGGCCTCTTCCGGCTGCGGACGGTGCGCAACCCGAACCTCGCGGGCTTCTGCGCGGGTGCGGCGATGTTCGGAACGTTGCTCCTCCTGCCGTTCTACTTCACGGCGGTGCTGGGCTACCGCGACGTGTGGCTGTCCCTGGCCATCACGCCGATCGCGCTGTGCTTCATGGTCGCGTCCCCGATGTCGGGCCGACTGCTCACCCGGGCCGGCAGCGACCGGATGATGCGCGTGGCGCTGTGCACGGCGACGGCGGGTGCGCTGATCCTGGCCGCGGGCTTCGGCTTCGAGACGTACCCGCTGGTGCTGCCGGGCATGGTGGTCCTGGCGCTGGGGCTGGCCGCCAGCACCGCGCCGGTCACGGCGACGGTGATCCACGAGGTGCCCGAGGACCGTCTGGGGGTGGCATCGTCGCTGCCGAATGTGTCGCGCTATTCGGGGGGTGCGGTGGGTGGGGCCCTGCTGAGCACCGTACTCGCCATGGCGATCCCGGCCACGGTCACGGCGGAGGACGGCCTGGTGTCGGCTCCCCTGCGCGCCATGGTCGCGGACGGCATGCGCAACGCCCTGCTGGTTGCCGCGGGGGTGCTGGTGCTCGGCGCCGTCGCGGCATTCCGGGCCCCCCGCGTGCTGGGTCCGGGAGCCACGATCGTCGCCCGCGTCCCCGGCACCGGCCCGGGACCACCGCGACGATGACCCGGGGCGGGTATCTGGCCCTCATCGCCCTGCTCGTCTTCACGATGGGCACGAGCATCATCACCCCGCTGCTGCCGCTGTATCAGGGCACCTACGGGCTCTCGAACGGCATGCTGATGCTGCTGTTCGCCACGTACACCGCCACGGTGGTGCCGACCATGCTGCTTGCCGGCAATGCCTCCGACCGGCTCGGCCGCAAACGGCTCGCGATCCCCGCGATGCTGGTGATGATCACGGCGTCACTGGTGTTCTCGCTCACCGACTCGGTCCCACTGCTCTTCGCCGGGCGCGTGCTGCAGGGGCTGGCCATCGGGATGTACCTGGGCGTGGGCACGGCCTTCGTCATTGACCACGCGCGGCCCGGGGCCAAGGCGCTGGCGGCGATGACCGCGGGGGCGGCCTTCCGCATCGGGTTCGGTCTCGGCCCCCTGTTCGGGGGGCTGGTGGCCCAGTACTGGGGCAACCCGCTGCACCGGCCGTTCGAGGTGCATGTGGTGCTGATGGTGGTCGGCCTCGCATGCGTGCTGATCGCCCGCGAGACGGTGCCGCGGCGCCCCTACCGGTTCGAGATGCGCGTGGGGGTGCCCGCGGGGCAGGGGCCGGGGTTCGCGGGGTTCATCGGCCCGGCGGCGTTCACCATGTCGTTCATGGAGGGCACCGTGCTGTCGCTGGTGCCGCTGTTCCTCTTCACCACGCTCGGCGCCACCAACGTGGCGATCGCGGGGCTCTGCGGCTTCCTGGTGCTGGGGCTCGGGGGAATGACCCCGATCGTCACGCGCAACCTCGATCCCCGGAGGGCCGTGATGATCGGGGTGTCGGTGTCCGCGGTGGTCACATGGCTCATCGCCGGGGCCGCCCTGGCGGGCAGTGCCGTGCTGGTGGTGGTGGCCGCCGGCCTCCTGGGCTTCGTCAACGGCATGATCCTGCAGGGTGGCACGGTCATCTGCGGCACCATCGTGCCGCTGGCGGAGCGCGGCAAACTGATGTCGGCGCTCTACATGTGCGCCTACGCGGGCACGATCCCAACGGTCGGCCTGGGGTACCTCTCCCAGGCCATCGGCCTGACCAGTGCGCTCATCGTCTTCAGTTGCATCGCCTGCGGCCTGGCCGCATGGATCGTGCTGGTCGGGCGCCGCCTGTTCCCGAAGGTCATTCCGTGCGCCGAGCCGATCACGATAGGTTCCCCGGTCTGATGAGTGACCAGGTCGCATCCGTGCTCAAGTCGTGGGGTGAGCCCGCGTACCGCCTGAAGCAGGTGGACGACGCGCGCCGGTCGGGTGCGCGCGAGTGGGACGAGGTCACCACCCTGCCCAAGGCCCTGCGCACACGCCTCGCCGAGGTGGTGCCGCTATGGACCGTGGCTCCCGACGCCATGGCCGAGAGCCGCGACGGCACGATCAAGTGGCGGTTGCGCACCGCCGACGGCCTCGCCATCGAGAGCGTGCTGATCAAGCACGCCCGCGGCCGGCGCACGCTGTGCGTATCGAGTCAGGCCGGGTGCGCGCTGGGGTGCCGGTTCTGCGCCACCGGTACGATGGGCCCCGGGCGCGATCTGACCGCCCGCGAGATCGCGGACCAGGCGTACCTCGCCGCCGACTCAGCCCGCGGGGCCGAGGCCCGCCTCAGCAACATCGTGTTCATGGGCATGGGCGAGCCGCTGCAGAACACCTCCGCCGTCTTCGACGCGATCCGCGAGATCCACGCACCCGACGGCCTCGGCATCTCCGCCCGCTCCATCGCGGTGTCCACCGCGGGCTGGGTGCCGGGCATCGAGGAGCTGGTGGCGTTCGAGGTGCCCGTGCGCCTCGCGCTGTCGCTGCACGCAGCCGACGACGACACCCGCTCGGCGCTGATGCCCATCAACAACCGCTGGCCCATCGCGAACGTGCTGGCCGCCTGCCGGCGCTACGCCGACCGCACCGGCCGGCGGGTCTTCATCGAGTACCTGCTGCTGGACGGCGTGAACGACAACGTGTCCGACGCCCGCCGCCTGGCCTCCCAGTTGCGCGACGGCCGCTTCCACGTGAACCTCATCGAATACAACGCCACGGGGGGCGACTACCGGGGCTCCCCCCCCGACCGCGCCCGTCGCTTCGCCGAGGAGTTGCAGGAGGCAGGCCTGCACCCCTCCTTCCGCCGCTCCCGCGGAGCCGACATCGCCGCCGCCTGCGGACAACTGGCAGCCAAGGCCCGCTGACCCCCGACCGGGATCGGCGCGTACTGGTCCCCGGCCCTCCCCCCGGTGCCAGACACCTCACGAGCCCGGCTGCGGGCAAGCCGGCCCGCGCCCGGATCACTGCGGTGAGCCGGCGCCGCCACGGGGACGGGCGGCGGGGGGCCAGCGGCGTGCTCCATCGGGGACGCCGCCGGCTCACACCCGCTCGCGGGTGTGAGCCGGCGAACATCTGGCACCCGGCACGCGGATCGGGTCGCGTCGGCCCCGCGCGGGCCGGCACCATCGCAGCGGCCGGGGCCGCTCAGCGCCCCGGCTACTTCACGCGGACGGCCTTCACCGTCTGTGCCACCACGACCCCGCTCGCGGTGTGCGCCTTGGTGGTGAGTGTCCACTTGCCCTTTGCGAGCCGGATGGTGCAGGTGTACGTGCGCTTCGCCTTCTTGCCCTTGCCCGTGGTCCGGATGGTGCACTTGCCCTTGGCGGTCTTGGGCTTGGGGCCCGCGAGCAGATGGGAGAGGGAGGTCGCCACCGGGCCGGTGGTGGCCGACTGGGTGACGCGCGTCACCCCGGTGGGAACGACCCCGGCGGTGGTGCACGCCCCACGGCTGCACTTGGTGGGTGCCGCGAGCACGCCTGCCGGCGTCACGGCCGCCGATGGGGATGACTCACCGGAGGTGCCGGCGGCGTTCGTGGCCGTCGCCGTGAAGCGGTAGGCGGTGCCATTCGTCAGGCCGGTCACCGTGCAGCTGGTGGCGGGCACGGTGACCGTGCAGGTGCGTCCACCGGGCGCTGAGGTGACCGTGTAGGAGGCAGCGATGCCCCCGGGTCCATCTCCGGTGCCCACGGTGACCGTCGCCTGGGCATTCCCGACGATCGCGGTCGGCGGCGCAGGCACCGCCGGGATCATCTCCCCGCTCGTCATCACCCGGTTGCCAGTCCCACTGTTGGACACGGCGACAAAGACGCCACCCCCGTAGGTGACCGCGCGCCATCCGCTCCCCGCCGCAGCGGTGCGGCTGGTCCAGGTGATGCCGTCGGGGCTGGTCATCACCCGGTCGCCGCTGGGAGCGGGGGCCACGGCAACGAATAGGCCACCTCCGTAGGTGACCGCGTACCAATTGGTATTTGCCGCAGCGGTGCGGCTGGTCCAGGTGATGCCGTCGGGGCTGGTCATCACCCGGTTTCCACCGTCGACGGACACGGCGACAAAGAGGCCACCTCCGTAGGTGACCGAGACCCAGGAGTTATTCTCCGGAGAGTTCTGGCTGGCCCAGGTGATGCCATCGGGGCTGGTCATCACCCGGTTTCCGTTGCCGCTGTATCCCACGGCGACGAACTGGCCATTCCCGTAGACGACCGAGGACCAGTCGTTACCCGGGGACGTGCGGCCGGTCCAGGTGACGCCGTCGGGGCTGGTCATCACACGGTCGGCCTCGCCGTGGCCCACGGCGACAAACCGGCCATTCCCATAGGCGACCCAAGACCAGTCGTTACCCGGGGAGGTCTGGTTGGTCCAGGTGACGCCGTCGGGGCTGGTCATCACCGCGTTTCCAGCGCCGCTGTAGCCCACGGCGACGAACCGACCACCTCCGTAGGCGACCGAGCGCCAGACGCTTTCCGCTGCGGAGGTACGGATGGTCCAGGTGACGCCGTCGGGGCTGGTCATCACCCGGTCGCCGGTGCCGGTTGAGGCCACGGCGACGAACTGGCCACCTCCGTAGGTGACCGCCTGCCACGCGTTATCCGCGGCCGACGTGCGGCTGGTCCAATCAATGCCCGGGGCGCCGAGCGAGGTTGCAGGGGCGACGAGCACCAGCGCGGCCAGACCGAGGAGCGCGGCGAGCACGATGCGCGTGATGCGGGCCGGCTGGTTGCGCCACCGCACGTCCGCACTGCCGGACGAGCGCGGGTGTAGACGGAAGCGTGCACGCATCGGGTACGTCCTCTCAGGCGGCTGCCCATAGGCCCGATGGCCCGGGGGAAGGGTTGAGGCGCAGGAGGCAGGCGCACGGGTGCGACCCTACTACGACCCATCTCCGTACGCGGATCGTGCGGGCACCTGACCGGTTGTGCCGGATGCGCGCAACCGGCTGCGGGGCGTGCCCCGCCCGGCGATCCCGGTCAGGCCTTCAGGGCTTCGGCTCCCGGGGCGGCCAGGACCATGTCGTACTCGCGCACGTCGTATTCCGCCACGCCCTCTGTGATGTAGGGGTCGGCCGCGATCATGCGGTCCACCTCATCACGGGTCACGCCCACGGCGATCAGGAGGCCGCCCCGGAGGGGCACCTCCCGACCGGCCGCGATGACGTGCCCGGCCTCCGCGTGCGTGCGTACCCACGCGCGATGGCCCTCGAGGTGCACCTCGATCTCGTCCACGGGCTTCAGGTACCGGCCGAGCAGGAGGAACACGGGGTGGCTAGCGCCTGCAGCCGGCGAGCGCCGCGATGAGGCGGTCGGCATCCGGCGTTTCGAGCGGGGCGACCTGATCCACGTCCACGATGACGCCATCCGCATCGATCACATACGTGCAGCGCCCGGCGATTCCCGCCTGGTCGAGGTAGACGTCGTACATCGTCGCGACCGCGCCCTTGGGGTGGAAGTCGGCGAGGAAGTGCACGTCGTTCGCCTTCATCTGCTCCTTGAACGCGCCGAGCGTCCACTTGCTGTCCACGCTCACCCCGATGACCACGGCGCCCTCGAAGGGGGACCCATCCGCCGCGATCGCGGTGAACCACTGCGAGCACACCGGCGAGAACGCGACGGGGTAGAAGTTGAGGTACACCGGCGTGCCCCGGAACTGCGACAGGGTCACCTGATCCCCGTTGCTGTCCACGAGGGTGAAGTCCGGTGCTTCGGTGCCGATTTCGAGAGCCATGTGATCTCCTGCGGATTCGCGGGCCGATGGGGAACGGACGCCGGACAGTACCGCGCGGGGGAGTGGTGGGCGCAGGGGAAGCGTGACCGCGCCGAGGACGGTCGGGGTGCGGCGCCGGACGAAACTGCTCCCGGGCCCCGGGGATGTCGAACATGGCGACCCGCGGCGGCCGGCCCGGCCGGAGCGCGGTCGGGGCCCCCGGCCCCGCGCGGCCTACGTGGGGATCGCCGCCAGGATCACGTCGCTGAGGTCGTTCGCCAGCACCACGATGAGCGCCTCGCGGGCGACATCGGGGACCTCGATCAGGTCTCCCTCGTTTCCGGCGGGGATGACGACCGCCTGGATGCCGGCACGCAGCGCGGCCAGCACCTTGTCGCGCACCCCGCCGACGGGCAGCACCTGCCCGGTCAGGGTGATCTCGCCGGTCATCGCGACATCGGGGAACACGTGGCGACCCGAGAGCGCCGAGACCAGCGCAGTGGCGATGGTGATGCCCGCCGATGGTCCGTCCTTCGGAATCGCCCCGGCGGGCACGTGGACATGGATGTCGTGTGCTGAGAAGTAGTCATCGGCGAGGTCGAGCCCCAGTTCGGCGGCCCGGGTCCGCACGCATGTGAGTGCTGCCTGAACCGACTCCCGCATGACATCGCCCAACTGCCCCGTGACCACCAGGGCGCCCTTCCCGGGCATGACGCTGGCCTCCACGAACAGGATGTCGCCGCCGGCCCCCGTGACCGCGAGGCCGGTGGCCACCCCGGGTTCGGACGTGCGCCGCTTCACTTCGGGGTGCACCCGCTCGGGGCCCAGCATCTCGCGCGTCTCCTCGGGCCCGATGCGCTCAACGCCCGCCCGGCCCTCGGCGATGTCCAGAGCCGCCCGCCGGAGCAGCGCGCCGATGCGGCGCTCCAGCCCGCGCACCCCCGCCTCGCGCGTGTACTCGGAGATCACCGTCGCGAGTGCGGCGTCGGTGATCTCCACGCGCTCCGGGGGCACGCCCGTGGCCTCGAACTGCCGGGGGATCAGGTACTGGCGCGCGATGTGCACCTTGTCGTCGTCGGTGTAGCCCGGAAGGCTGATCACCTCCATACGGTCCAGCAGCGGGCGCGGGATGGTGTCGAGCACGTTGGCCGTGCAGATGAACAGGATCTTCGAGAGGTCGAGCGGCAGGTCGAGGTAGTGGTCGCGGAACCCGGAGTTCTGCGCCGGGTCGAGCACCTCGAGCATGGCGGAGGACGGGTCGCCGTGGACGTCGTGGCCCATCTTGTCGACCTCGTCAATCATGATCACCGGGTTCATGGACCCGGCGTCGCGGATCGCGCGCACCAGGGTTCCGGGCATGGCCCCCACATAGGTGCGCCGGTGCCCGCGGATCTCCGCCTCGTCACGCACCCCGCCGACGCTCATGCGTGCGAACTCGCGGCCCAGAGTGCGGGCGATGCTGCGCCCGAGCGAGGGCTTGCCCACGCCGGGCGGCCCGGAGAAGAGGATCACCGTGCCGGCGGCGTCGCCCTTCAGCCGGGCCACGGCCAGCTCCTCGAGTATCCGCTTCTTCACGCGCTCGATGCCGTAGTGGTCCTCGTCGAGCACCCGGCGCGCCCGGTCGAGGTCGAGGTCGTCCTCGGTGTACGTGCCCCACGGGATGTCGAGGATCCAGTCGAGGTAGGTGCGGATCACCTGATGCTCGGCCGACTGGTCGGGGATGCGCCCCAGGCGGGTCACTTCGCGCTCGGCGGCCTCGCGCACGGCATCCGGCAGCGGGGCCTCGTCAATCCGCCGCCGCAACTCATTGATCTCGGCCTCGTCGCCCTCGCCCAGCTCGTCCTGGATGGCCTTCAACTGCTGGCGGAGCACGAACTCGCGCTGCCCCTTCCCGATGTCCTCCTCCACCTCGGCCTGGATGCGCGCGCCGATCTCCAGGACCTGCATCTCGCGGGCAAGGATCACGCTGAGGGCGCGGAGCCGGGCGGCCACCTGTACCTCTTCGAGCAGCCCCTGCTTTTCCGGGACCGGCAGCCGGAGGGACGAGATGACCAGGTACGAGAGTGTGCTCGGGTCCCCCATGTGCGCGGCGGCCATCTGAAGCTCATCCGGCAGGTAGGGCACCAGGTCAACGATCCTCGCGAACGCGGTCTGCACGTTGCTGACGAGTGCCTTGACCTCGTCCGACTCCTCGACCACGTCGGGCATCGGCTCGGCGGTCGCCACGAGGAACGGGTCGGTCGCCGGGAACGCTGTGAGCCGCACGCGCTCGCCACCGTGCACCAGCACGCGCATCGAGCCGTCTGGCACCCGCAGCATCTTCTCGACGGTGGCCACCACGCCCACGTCGTAGACCTCGCCGGGCCCGGGTTCCTTCGTGTCGGCGTCGCGGGCGGTCACAAGCACGAGCCGCCGCACCTCCCGGTCCATGACGTCGTCCACCAGCCGGATGCTGCGCTGCTCACCGATCGCCAGGGGGGCGACGGCGTCGGGGAACACCACGGTGCCCTTCAGCGGCATCACCGGCAGGTCGGCCGGCCAGGTGATGCCGGGCGGGGCCTCCTCGATGTCGGCAGGGGTGACCATGACGTCCTCGGCGATCGTGTTGTCCCCGATCGCCACCGCCGGACCCGGTGCGGCCTCCGGGGCGTCACTCACAGGTCGCCCCGCACGTTCACCGGGACCGTCTCAGGCCCCCGTCGGCGCGCCAGCGGCAGTGTGATCGTGAGCATGCCGTTGTCGTAGTCGGCGGTCGCCGCGCCCACCTCCACCGGTACGCCCACACGCAGCCGCCGCTCGAACCGGCCCCACTCAATCTCGGCGTGCTGGTACACCCGGCGCTCTCCGGTGGGCCGGCGGCGCTCCCCCCGCACCACCAGCAGGTCCTCCTCCAGCTCCACGCTGATCGCCGCGGGGTCAACCCCCGCCACATCGAGCTGCACCACCACGCGCGCGGGGTCGTCGGCCAGCCATACGTCGGCCATCGGACGCATGCCCGCGGTCCGCGCCGGCCGGCCGCCGCCTGCGAGCTCGGTGAACATCCGGTCCAGCTCATGCTCCAACTGGCGGTACTGCACCAGCAGGTCATCCTCGGCACGACCCATGGCGCGAACAGTACCCCCGCGTCCGAGGGCGGCGGAACCCGCGGGTAGGGTAAGCCCCGTGAGTGATCCCCAGCCCAGCCGCCGCCTCCGATCGGGCCCGCCCGTCGGCGGGTGGGGATTCGGCGCCTCCGGAATCCCCCCCGGATTCTGGATCGGCCTGTCGGCTCTCCTGCTGGTGGTCGCCATCGTCCTCCTCGCCACTGACTACACCGGCTACGGGGCCCTGCTCGCGGTGCTCGCGCTTGCGGCGGCGGTCAACCTGATCCCGTGACGCCCGACCCGGCGGTGCTGGCCGAGGCACTCCGCGCCGCCCGCCCGGACGCCGAGCCCGCCGATCTCGACCCGGATGAGCTCGACGCGCTGGTGCGCGCGGCCGGGGCGGACCCTGACGACGCCGGCCTCATCGGGCGGGCGCTGGTGGAGTGGGAGCGCATGCTTCCCTAGGACCCGGAGGACCCGGGAACGGCTGCCCCCCGGCAGGTGAGAGGCCCAGCCGCATCCCGAGCGCCGCGGCCAGCGCCCGCTCCACACACACCCGTGCGCCATCGCCGCCCTCCGCAGCGATGGACGTGGCCGGCACGTCGGGCGCCCCGCATGCGCTCATCCGGGTGAACCACGAGAGGTCGGGATCGCCGTTGAGCGCGATCCCGTGCAATGACACTCCCCCGACGACGCGTATCCCCACGCTCCCTATCTTCCGGCCATGCACGTAGGTACCCATGCGCTCATGGTCGCTCGCGGCCTGCGGTACTCCGCATGCCCGGCAGGCCTCGGTCATGGCATCCACCAGCGCCGCGACGAAGCGCCGCACGCCGGGCCCGCGGCGGAGGTCCATGATCACGTAGCCCGTCACCTGGCCCGGTCCATGCCACGTCATCTGGCCCCCGCGGTCGGTGGCGAGGCACGTGGCGCCGAGGGCGGCAAGTGCATTGTCGTCCACCCACAGGTCGGCCCGTGTGCCGTGGCGGCCGTACGTGTAGACCGGGTCGTGCTCGAGCAGCCAGATGACCGGAGGACTCTCCCCGGTGCGTATCAGGTCGGCGAGCCGCCGCTGCTCGTCCCAGGCCTCGATGTACCCGATCCGCTCCGTGTGCGCGAGCAGCGCGGGGCGCATCACACCAGCAGGGCGGCCGGGTGCTCCAGCAGCTCGGCCACGCGCCCCAGGAAGGTGGCGGCCTCGGCGCCGTAGGCGATGCGGTGGTCCACGGACAACGAGAGCGTCATCACGTCGCGCACCACCACGTGTCCGTCCACGACCACCGGCTTCGGGACGGCCCGCCCGACGGCGACGATCGCTGCCTCGCCCGGGTTGATCACGGCGTGGAAGCGATCCACGCCGAACATCCCGAGGTTGCTGACCGAGATGATCGAGCCCTCGAGCTCGTCCGCGCGCAGGATACCCGCGCGGCCCCGCGTGGCGAGGTCGCGCACCTCGGCGGCGATGTCGGGCACGGCCTTGGTGTCGGCCCCCCGGATGACCGGGACGATCAGGCCACCCGGGACCGCCACCGCCACCCCGACGTCCACCGAGGCCGGCACCACCAGCTCGTCACCGTCGAGGCGCGACACCATGTCGGGCCGCTCCCGCGCGGCCATCGCCACGGCGCGGATGACGAAGTCGTTGACGCCCGGCCGCTTCGCCTCGGGCAGCGCCACGCGCAGGTCGGCCCGGGCGGCGGCCAGGGCCGTGGTGTCCACGTCGCGCTCGATGGTGAAGTCGGGGATGGCGAGCGCCTCGCCCATGCGATGGCGGATGGTGCGCTGGAGCCGGGTGAGCGGCGTGCGCCGGCCCGCGGGCCAGGCGGCCGTCTCCGCCGGAGGCGGGGCGGGGGGTGGTGCGGGCACGGACCGGGGCGGCGGCCCGGATGAACCCCGAACTGCTGATGGTGGAAAGC
>SXGT01756903.1_pt1 | contig 19499 bp, 18 predicted proteins | sample 3176221 | NCBI WGS metagenome assembly SXGT01 (sample SAMN11356862, study PRJNA531348) | freshwater metagenome | isolation source: freshwater sample F1-120 | place: China: Fuxian Lake, Yuxi | collected 2017-12-25
AGTCGAAGTAGTTGATCAGTTCCTCGACACGCACGGCATCCGGCGGCGGAAGTTGTCCCTGATCAAGGTAGCGCCGCATGTTCGAGTACGACGCCGTGTCGACGTCAATCGAGAAAGTCGACAGCGGCTGCTCCCCGACGCGGATGAAGGGGCTCTCTGCAATCGGTGCATAAGCTTCCGTGCCGGCAGGTTCGCCCGGCTGGCGGTATCTCCAGCCAGTTCGGTCGTCGATGGCCGCGGTCTGGAACCTGGAAGCAATAGTGGCCGAGTCACTCTGGACAGAGGATGCATTTGCATAGCCGAGCGAACGTAACTGCTCCTGTTCTTGCAATCCAAAATTGGCGCGGTTGACGATGTTCCCGCTAATCCCGCCGCTAACGGTTGCGCCACGATTCCATGCGTGATTCGAGCTATTGGATTGCGCACCGACTTGCGGTGCGGGACTGAAAAGCGGGTCCGAAGCAATTTCCGGCAATGAGACGGGTGGGGCCGCCGGCGCCGCGACTGCCGCTCCCGCGGTATCAGGGGACAGGACGACGTCTTGTTTAGCTTCTCTCGCGAACCTCCGGTTCGAACGCTCATCCTTTTCCGCCGTTGCCGGATCCGGACGCGGTCTGCGTTTCCATACGGGCGTGTTGGACTGCTCAGCTTCCTTTTTTGGCTCGGGAGCTGAGGTAAGACCACTATCCGGCAGCACCACACGTTCGACAGCAGTTGCTTCGTTGGGATTTTCCACCGGCTGCGTGTTTACGGTTTCGGGCGTCCCGGTCTGCGACGTCTGTGCGCTATCCGCGAGCGGTGTACCCCCGGTGTTTTTGTCCGGCACGCTTTCGTAACGAAGCGGATCGACACTAGGCTCTTTGGCCCGGCCGGACCCGATCGCGTTCGATTGCTCCTGGACTTCTTGAGGAACCGCAGCAGGCGTCTGCGACGGCGCATTGCGACTGTTCTTATCCAGAAAGAACGGAACATGTTCAATCTCATTTGGTTGCGCCACGCCAGGAGTTGCCACGGGCGTGTCATTCGAAGTGACGTTGAATTTGTCCTTTGCGTCCATCAAATCGGGCACAATCCGCGAAGGAATCATCGCAATAATCGTGAAAACCGCCGCGGTTGCGAGGACGCTAATCACGTATTTGCGTTTCAGCGTGAAGCGGTGCGGAGTTGCAGCGGTGGTTTCCAACACGGTGCGTTGTTCGGCCGTCAGCGCGACATCCGGCGCGGATCCGGCGAATGCCGCCTCGGCCGCTTCGATCGCTCCGCGAATTTCTTCGAGTGCTATGCGCGGCGCGTCATTGCCAGCACGCGCGGCGTCGGCCAGCTGTTTTTCGACCGCCTTCGTTTCCGCGGCGTCGAGTTCGCCGAGCGCATACGCGGTCAGTGTTTCGTCGTTCAGTTCAATCTTCATGGCGTCAGGCCCTTTCATTCACGCGCGGCACTTCGATCGTGCCGTGCAAGCGTGTGCGCACGGCCGTCAAGGCCTGCGCGATGGTGTAGTTCACGGTGGATAGCGGCATGTTCATCACGCGGCTGATGTCGCGATAGGTCAGTCCGTGCTCAAACTTGAGTCGGAAAGCTTCTTGTTGGTTTGCAGGCAGCGCGGCGACGGCCTCGAGCACGAGCGCGTGCTCTTCGCGTGCTATCGCGCGGCGACCCGGCCCGGGCGCTATGTCCGGCTGCGCTTCGGCTTGGTGTTGCTGTAACGCTTGCATTCGGCCCTCCATCTTCCGCACGTCGAGCGCGCGGTTCCGGCATACGGTGTACAACCAGGGGGCCAGCCGGCCGTTCAGTTTCGCCGGGTCTTCCCGGCAGAGCTTGACGAAAGCGTCCTGCACGACGTCTCGCGCGAGGTCGAGGTCACCCGTAAAACGCGCGGCGTACCGCAGCAAGGGTCGCTCGTACGTATCGAGGGCCTGCCGCACCCACGCCGCTTGTGCCGGGTTTCCGTCTGTCATCGTCTCGTCCGTCACCGGCCCCTTGTCCTCTACTACGATTTGGACACCGTTTTGTCCAAGCAGTGCGCAGAATTGCGGCGGCTCCTCTATTTACGGCGCGATTCGATAGCGTTTACCGCCGCCGTAGCCACAATCAACGCAAATAGGGCCTAAGCGCGGGGGTGAGGAGGTCGGCGAACAAACGGTTGCCATCCGGCGTGAAATGGCCGTCGAACTCGTAGAAGCATCGAATTTCGGCGGATTCTTTACGATACGCGGCGGTGACATGCACCAAGGGGACGTTAGCGCGTTTGCAGGCGAGTTCGTGGGCCTCATCGGGCACAGTCGTGACAAAGTTCGCGTCGCGCGCTTTCCGTACTTCGTCGGACAGGCGCCGTTCGAACAAGAGATGCCAGCCCGATAGCCCGACATAAGATGATTCCGGTATGGACAAGACCACGACACGCGCGCCGTTTTGCTCTGCTGCGTATCGGATGCGTTCCAACTGCTCCGCGCAACGATCGATTCGGCGGCGCATCAGTTCCGAATTGAGATCGGAGTTCGGCGCGGGGGTATTGGATGCCTGGGCCGGCGCTTTTTTTGCCGCGGTGTTCTTGGGTGCTTTGTCAGTGGCAGGAAACAGCCACGTAAGCGCTGCAGGATTCAGCCGCCCTTCCATGAATCCAAGACGCAGGAAATCCGACATGGTGTAAAAATTATGCCGATCGGCCTCGCTCATGGTGTCTACGTATTCGAGGGTTTGCTTCTTCCATTGATCGGCGATTGACGTTGGCTTTCCGGAGAGCCCGATTCCGAAACGAGCAGAAATTCGAGAGAGATTTGGTACAAGCCGGTGTGTGATGGACTTGATGGCAGGACTCGGTTCTGTCTCGGCAGAAAGCGGCGTCGCAGCATCGTCTACGGGTTTTTTAGGCTTCCATTTCTCGATCTGTTCGAGGTCGTTCCCTTGCAGAAGTCCCACCAGGACAATGTCGGGCTTTAGGATCGGAACGACCCTCTCCGCGGTGTCTGCGTATTCGCCGGGCCCGTGTCCCGGCACCCCCAGGTTCAAAATTTCGACGTCGTTTCCTTCCGCGCGAAGAGCCGATTCGACCTGTTTGACCCAGGTGTCGGTCAGTTCCACCCCCCAACCGTAGGTGAAGGAATCACCCAGCGCGACAATGCGAGTTCTTCGAGATTTCTCGATCGTGGTGTCATCGCCGCGGAACCCTAGGTTGTTCATGCGCACGGTGCACTTGAATTCGAGGGTGTCGTAGTGGGCGGCGGAATAAGGGGCGAATAACAGGCCACGGTCGAATGGGGTCGCGGGGCTTAACCAGCCCGCGGCACGATCAATCGCGATTATGGCGATGCAGGTGATCGCGACGGAAGCGATCGCGAGCAATACGTTGCCGGCCAATTTTTTTGGTTGAAACTTCATCGCGTTCCTAGCCGCGTACGCCGACACGTGCGAAGCGTATTTGTATGGATGATAGGCACGCTCGAGGGTGTGGTCAAGAACCCGCCTGTGCCCGTTGCAGCTTGCAATCCGTCCATGTGGACGCGACAATACCCAGTCTTTTTGTGGAGTACCCTTGCGCTCATGAGTTCCGATTCGGTTTCCTTCAAGTGCCACCATTGCAACCATTGCTGTACCGATGTGATCTGCCTTCCAAGCCCCTGGGACGTGCGGCGGATCATGCGAATGACCGGCCAAGACCCTTTCGATTTCCTCGAGTTCCTCACGCCGGAAGAGATCGAAGACGTCGATGACGACGATCCTTCCTGGCTCGTGCTGAACGGCCAGAAATACATGATGGCCCTCAAGCGTGACGAGACAACGGGATGCTATTTCCTGAACCAGCAGACCAGGCTGTGCTCGATCTACGAAGCGCGCCCGCTGCTCTGCCGCTTATATCCCTTCAAGGTGGAAGAAGATGCAGACGGGAAGTATCTGGGCTTCACGTTGCATGAGGATGTAGGCTGCCCGAAGCACGCCGACGGTGTCGTGCCCACAAAGCCGCTGCACGATTTGTATGTGCAGGACAGCATCAACGGCGAGGACTACGTCGAACTGGTCGATTTCTTCAACGCGCAGGAATACCCCGGCAAGGAAGTCGAGGATTTCGTCGTGATGTTCACCGGCGGATTTCAGAAGCTGCGCGAGAACCTCGAAGAGCAGGCAAAAGAAAAAGCAGCCGAAGCGCGAAATGCGGAACAGAAAGCAGGAATCGCCGAGCCCGCCTAATCCTTGGCGAGATCGCGCGCTCTCTTTTCGAAATCCTTCCGCGCAGGCTTGAGTCCCGGCTGCGCAAGATCCATGGGCCACGGATGAATCGTGCGCGGGATTTTGTATCCCGGTAATGCCGTGCGGAGCGATGTTTCGAACGCAGCCGAATTCAAAACGTGTCCTTCGGACATACGCACATATGCCACAGGCCGTCGGCCCCATTCGCGATCCTCAACGCCGATGACGATCGCGTCTTCAACGCCGTCAAGATTCCGCAGCGCGGTTTCGATTTCTTCCGGATGAATATTCTCGCCGCCGCTGATAAACATGCAGTCGCGGCGCCCTATGATGTGCAGGTAGCCGTGTTTGTCGAATCGGCCAAGGTCGCCCGTGCGAAACCAGCCGTCTTCCGTGAGCGAGCGTTGCAGCGACCCGTCCGTTTGCAGATAGCCAAGAAAAAGCCGATCGCCGCGCACGAGAATCTCTTCGTCACGCGCGATAGATACAGTTCCATCGGCTAGCGGTTTTCCGGATGACAACAGGTAGTCGACATCGTCGTTCGGCCGTGTGCTGCAGATCATGGCCGCTGTCTCCGTCAGGCCGTAACTCGTCGCGAGGCTGATTCCGCGAGCGCGCGCTTCGCGGATGAGTGACGTCGGCGTCGGGCCTCCTCCCATGACAACTGCTTTGCATCCGGCAAGCGCTGCCACGGCCTTCTCGTCTTCCATGAAGCGATAGAGCTGCGTCGCCACTAGCGACACATGCGTCGGGGCATGGTTGCGGATCGCGTCGAGTAGACTCTCGTTCTCGTCCGGAAGAATCATCGCCGCGCCGCGCACCATGCATCGATACAGAATCGACAGCCCACCCACGTGGTAGAGCGGGAGTGACAACAACCACTTGTCGCCTCTGTCGAAACGGAGGCATTGGCTGCTCAGCGTCGCACCGGAAATCATGCTCTGCGCGGACAGCACCGCCGCCTTCGGTACACCGCTACTGCCGGATGTGTGCACGACGGCCACGGGCTGCTGCGCGGAGAACACGATCTCGTTGCCGTTCTGGCGAGCGGCTGAGGCATATGCGCAATCATGGTCGCGATTGGCGGCCGCCAGACGGAGCTTCGCGGCTTCGATCTGCAGCGCACTCCAACGGCTGCTGAGCGGACACGGTACGGCGCCGGATAGCAGTGGACCCAGAAGAAACCAGAAGTCGGAAAGACTGTTTGAGGCTACGAATGCGTCGTATTGCCCGGGTGAGAGCGAACCGTGTTTGATGCGGGTTTCCGCGATGCTCGAAGCGTGGTCCCAGAGTTCCCGGTGTGTGAGCGTCCGGTTCCGCGAAACTATTGCGGTGGCGGCACCGTCGATTTGTAGCTGCAGTTGCTCGTCGGGCAATCGGACCATTGCTATACCTTAGTCGATCAGTGCAGCACCGGTCGGCCTACGCCTGTATCGCCCCCGACACCGGCGCATCCCACGTGAGCGCGCGGTGTTCCGCAAGGCGCGCATCCATCGTCGCACCCATCGCGTCGGGGAAGGGCGCGGTCCGGCGGGCCTTGAGGTCAGCACAAGTGACAAGGACTTCGGAGGTCGCGGCGACATTTCCGCGAGTTTCGTTCGCCATCCAGTATTTGTTGTGCAGGCGCTTGGGCGTGCGGCCCACGATGCGGCCGTAGACCGCGACGGAATCGCCTTCGCGCACTTCGGCGAGGTAGTCCACGACCTGGCGCAGGACCCAGTTTCCGCGATTCTGTTCGAGCATGGTGTGCACATCCGCGCCGAGGTATTGCATGAAACCGTGCGCGGCTTTTTCCCACAGCGCGAAGTAGAAGCGCACGTTCATATGGCCATAGGCGTCAATGTAGTCGTAGGGAATCGTCTCGCGGTGGCACAGCGGAAGTTGACGCAGTTGATCGAGCGTGGGGACGATGGGTGCGCCGGACGATGCCATTACTTCGCGGCGACCTTCGCGCGGCGGCGCGGAGCGACGGCCTTGCCTTCGGTATTGCCACAGCTCTTGCAGCCGCCGCAGGATTTGATCTTCTCGGTGAGGATGTCGACGGATATCCGGCCATTGATGAGGGTCTCATCCTCGCCGTACTCGACGCCCGCGATGGCAAAGGCGCTCTGCTTCGTGCCGGACTCGATGCCGGCGTAGACCTCGAGGGCGCCCTGGATCGCGAAGAGGTGTTTCAGGCTGAGAAATTCCTCGACGGGATCGGGAATGGGAAATTCGGCGAGGAAGTCCTGCGCGGTTTTGTCGAGCAGCTCCTTCATCGAACGGCCTCTCAACTGCTCGATGATTAAGTCCGCCATGCCGACACCCTGTCCGCATGTGCGCTTCGAAAAGCGGTAGTCCTTCAGCGAGTCATCCGCGTTGAGAACGACTTCGAGCAATTCAGTCACGTCTTTACAGGGCATTTACGGCATCTTTCTGAAGGCTTCTTCCACCTTCGCGGCAAAATAGAAATCGCTATGGGTGAGCCCATCAATTTTGTGGGTCCAGATACTGACCTTTACTTTGCCCCACACGAGCAGGATATCGGGATGATGGTTCTGTTGCTCCGCGATCGTCGCGACGGCGTTCGTGAAAGCAACCGCGGGAGTATATCCCTTGAACTTGTATTCTTTTTCGAGGTGATGATCTTTTACGAGTTGCCAGTCCGCGCCGAGTTCGCGGTGCAGCGCGTGCAGGTGTTCCCCCGCGAGCGGCGGCACGCCGCCTTTGCAGGGCACGCAGGGATTCTGGGCGAGGGTCGCGGTGCTCATACGTCAAAGGTCGGCGGCGGCGGTTCGTGCCACACATTCAGGTTCGATTCGTCGTCCAGCGTCACGGCACCCATCATCACGGTGTAGGGTTCAGCGTTTGCGCACTGATACGTCGCGCGGACAGACTCGATGTCCCACGGCGTGCCACCGGCAGAAGGGCCGACTAGCGCGAGCGCATGCGGAAAGCTGAAGACGCTGCCGCTCGCCTTGAGCGTATCGCCCGGCGCGGTCGAGCCGTCAAGCGCCTCAAACTCAAGAGGAAAGCCATTGATATTGAAGATGGGTTTTTCCGGACCGCGCTGTGCGCCGGTCTTGATTTCGAGGCTGAAAGTGTCGAGCTTCGGCATGTTTTAGCCCATCATACCCGCAGGGAGTTCCTTGAAGTATGGATTCGATCCGGACTTGTGATCAGTCTCGTCGTAAATCGCACCGACCTCGGGCACGGCGCGGCGGAAAGCGGTGTGGATGCCCTGGCGCAGCGTAATGCTGCTGGCCGCGCAGCCCTGGCAACCGCCGCCCATCGTAAGGTACACGCTGTTGCCCTCGACGCGCTCCAGCGTTACCACGCCGGAGTGCGACGCGATGCCGGGATTGATCTCAAGGTCGAGCACGGTCTGGATGCGCCGGCGGACCTCGGCCTCGGGTGGGATACCTGCGCGAAACGCGTCGGTCACTGCGGACTCGCCGGACTTGAGGTGCGCGCGGATCAGGGCACCGGTTTCAGTGGCGATATCTTTCCAACCGCGATTGTTCCCTTCGGCGCGCGTGATTGTAATGGTCGTATCGTGCAGGAGGACCGCGGCGACGCCGGCGACACCAAAAAGTTTCTCGGCGAGGGGAGAGGCATTCTTCGTCCAGTGCTTGTCCGGAAACCACGCGGAGAGTCCCTCGAAAACCGGGCGGTCCAGCATGAAGCGGCAGGTGCGGCCGTCTTTATCGACTTGGGCTTTGATTCGAATGTCAGCGCTGTAGCTTGAACGTTCTTCCTCCCCGACGATGATCGGCGCGTTGATCACCTTGCGGATTTTCGGGCGGCCATCGCCAAAGTCGAAGGCTTTCGGTTGGGTGGGCTTTGGCGCAGGGCGCGGGGCCGCCGGTGCAGGTGCAGCGGTCACGACCGGCGCAGGGGCCGGTTCGGGCGCGCGACCTTCGCCGGTGCTGAATACTTTTTTGAACCACGAGGGCATTGCTCGACACATCCTCCCAGACGAGTCCACCGCCGCGGAGGAGATCCCTCTATATCCTTGGCGGAGTTGTTGCCATCCCCATTACTATGGAAACGCGCGGTCGCCCGCAACATTCCCCGGTGCGAAACAAGGGGGTCAAGGCCGGCGCGCGAATGAGGGCCGAGCGCTGGCCTTTCGTAACATATTGAAATATAATGGGTTATGGATTGTCAAGTGGCCGCCTCTAAGTTGGAATATTGAGTCTTGGGCAAACGCATCAAAGCCATCGTGCGCTACGACGGAACGGACTTCGCCGGGTGGCAGGTCCAGCCGGAGCTGCGGACCGTTCAGGGCGTGATTGAGGAAAAGCTGGGGCTGATCGCCGGTACGCCGGTTCGCATCATGAGTGCCGGGCGGACGGACTCCGGAGTGCATGCGCTGGGGCAGGCGTTCTGCTGCGACTGGCCGGTGGAGGTGCCGCTGGAAGACTTGCGCCGGCGGCTCTCGCAGATGCTGGTGCCGGAGATTCGGATCGAGTCGATCGAGCCCGTGGCCGACGACTTCCACGCGCAATGGCACGCGAAGGGCAAACGCTACGCCTACTCCATTTGCCAGGGCCGCGAGCCGGATCCATTTACGATGCGGTACACGTGGCGTATTTTGCCAGACGTCGATCGCAAGCGCGTGCGTGAAGTTGCGCAGCGCGTGGTCGGCACGCACGACTTCGGCGGCTTCTGCTCCAAGGGGGTCGAGATCGAAGACACCGTGCGCACAATTCATTCCGTGGAAGTATTGGACGGCCCTGTCGTGGGTCCACTTGATGTGCGCGATCACTGGCGCATCGAATTCGAAGGCGACGGATTCCTCTACAAAATGGTCCGCAACCTCGTCGGCACCTTTGTCGAGACTGTGCGCGGCAAAGTCCCGGAATCGACGATCGAGGACATCCTGAAAACACCCACGCCGTACATGGGCTTCACCGCGCCCGCGTGCGGGCTGTTCTTAGTCGAAGTGCATTATTGAGCGGCAGATTAGCCGTGCCACCCGCGGGTCGCCAACGAAATTCCACTGTTCATGGTGAATCGCGATAGGACCAAGAAAAACTTCGAGTCGCCGGCGGGAAATAGATACACGGTGAGCAAATTGTCGTGCGGTTTAAACGAAACGTCGCTTCGCGCGTAGAACAAGGCATCGCCGGCGGCTGGCTCGGTTTCGGCGAGGTCGGTGGGCAGTTGGAACTGAATGAACTCATCCAGACGCGGGGGAGTGCGCCCCGGAGTTTTCGCTTCGGCGGCTTCATAAGCGGCCAGGATCCCTCGCGGCCGGGGATCGGCCGGCTGGGTGTGGTCAGGCATCTGGACGCCGAGGAGATGTTTCTTTTTCGCCTCGATCTCGTCTGTAAATGGCACTTTGTAGCCTGTGGGCGACAGCACATTTGGTTCAGTTGTCCAGAATGAATTACCGACTGAGCCTACGGGGGACGCCCAGACGAGTTTCGCAGCGGCAATATTCTTGAAATAAAACCGTTGCGGCTGGCTTTCCATCTTGTCCAGGTTCCAGAAGCCATACGGATTTTGCGGCCAGAAGATGATCGGCGAGCCGTCACGGTGTTCGAGCGCATCCGGGACATCGAGTGCGTTGATGGCTTCCCAATCGGGAGTGCCCTCGACGAGCATTGCCTTCATGTCGACGTTATACGGCCTTGAAAATAGGGCCGTATCCGTTTGTTCTTGCGGTATCAAGGTGAAGGTCGACACGGCCAACAGGAACTCGTCGTCCTTGATCGGCATCATGAAAGCGGTCGTGGCCCCGTCTTTGACTTCGTAGTCGCACACAAACTGTCCGCGGATGAGCCCATCGCCCCACTTCCACGAGCCGCGGGACCGCACCATCTTTTTCTTGTGAACAAGAAGGCCTTGGTCCAGACGGTACACCCCGGGCTGTTCCGTGGAGCGGGCTTCGACCGTCATTAGGAGGCCGTCGCCTTGATCGAGCGAAGGAATGATGAGTTCGCCGTTCTTGTCGAACCTCATGTCCGACATGGCGATTAGGGCCTTCGACGCGAGATTTTCCCATACCGTTTCGATCGGACGCTCGGACAGCGAGTTATAGAGCGCTTCGAGATGATCAATAACAGACACAAACCTTCCGCCCGGCACGCTCTGATCTGGCGAGGATGGCGCCCAAAGGAGTTTGAACAAGGTTCCGCCCGAAGTTCCGTTCTGGGTACGCTCACGATGATCCAGCACCCAGTTCACGCGGGGCGAGGAGATGATGGTGGGGTCGTTCACGGGAACGCCGGGGAATCCAATGCGCGCGAAATCGATGTCCTTCCAGAAGCCGGTCGCATCAATGGGTCCGAAGACGCGCCCGGCGCCCTCCTTGTAGTCGAACGCACCGGAAAAAGGTTGCGTCCACCAGGTCCAATCCGGCTTTCCCTGAATCTGGACGAATTTAGTTTCGACATTGAACTCCGCCGGCCGGGGATGATGCTCGTCACGCACGCGGAGCAGAATCAACATTACGTGACCGGGATCCTCCGTCCAAGGCACAGCGAAGGCACTCAAGTCGTCGACGCCTGCGGTGACATTCGCCGTGTGTTCGCTGGTTTCAAAAACCGGGACTGGCTCCGGTTCGCGGAGGTTGCGGATCGTGACACTGAGATCATAGGTCACGGTGCCATTGGTATGTTCGAGAAGCTTCGCGTCAATGCGACTACCGAAGTCGATAGCGGCGGTGTGACTTGTGGTCAGTATCGTCGACGGCATTGACAGAAGCTGCACTCGCGCCGGCGGTGAGGTCGTAACACGGCTCCCGGGCAACGGTGTTGTTCTCTGGCCCGCGCTGCTTTCTGGGAACAACAACCAGCCGGGGTCGGTGATGTCCTGTGTTTTTCCAAGCGTGATCAGCGTTTCGCCCACGCGCAGTACGCCGCTCGTCTGAACGTACAGCTGTCCCGGCGCGTTGTTCAATGGAAGCGGTTTCTCTTCGCCGTCCGTGGCGATTGTCGCGATGGCGGAGGAATCGACGGAGTAAATCTCGAAGTACGCAAGAAATCGTTCAGCTTGCGCGGCAGCCGGGAAGGTGGTGCCCAGGATCACCAACGCCAACACGTGCTTGAAGCGATGCATGTGCTTACTCCTTCGCCAGGCTGAAGTCGGTCAGGACGATCCAGTATTCGTCGTCCGCAATGGGGAGCAGGAAGGCGAACATGTCGTTTCCGTCGGACTCGCAACTGAATTCGAGGGTGCGACGAAGCCGCGGCTCTTTGGTCTCAATGCGGGGATGATTTAACAAGACGGTTTGGTCGATGCGGTAAAGGCCGGGGGTGTTAGTGGGGAAGGCTTCACCGTAGGTGAAGAAATCGCAGCGCGTTTCAGGTTTTCCGTCCTGGCCAAGCACTGCCGACACCGAGAGCGTCTGCAATTTTCCCTGAATATCTTCCGGTTTCAACGGTGGACGTTCAGGCGCGACTTGTCGATAAGCCTCGAACACTGGATGCGACGGATCGATTGGGGCGCGAGGTGCAGGCATGTCATTCGTGCGAAACGCGTGATACGTCTTCTCCGAACCCATGCTGACGCTGAACTGGGAATCCACGACGTGGACTATCCCTCCGGGATCTTTATTCGGCGGATTCGATAGCTCCACCCGGCTGAATCCCAACCGCTTCCAGTCGAAAGACTTTGGCCGCTTGTCTACACGCGGCACGACGACCGGCCCGAGGATACGGCCGGCGCCTTCGTAAATCCTGGACGCCCGCGCGTAGGGTTGCATCCACCATTGCCAGTCCGGCTCCCCGCGGACCTGGATGATTTTGGTTCCGACCGAGTATTGGGGAAGTTGCGCAGTTGTCTTTATACCTACGCCCCGGTCGATGCGGAGGACGGCGAGCAATACATCACCGTTGTCGGCGCCGAGACTTGTAAGCAGCGCGACGGGCTGGCCCGGCGTGACAACCAATTCCGCAGAACCCGAAGCCGTATCAAACACCGGTTCGCCGACGTTGAGTGTGGTGCCGGAGACTGAATGGCGCTCGCGCACGCTATCGACGGTCAAGGTAACCGTGCAGTTCACCCGATCGTTCGACGCTTCTTTAATGAGCAGACCGACTTTGGTGCCTTCGGGCGAGGCGGAGTGCTGCAGCCGGAAATCGCCGTCAACCCCGGGGATTGGCTTGAGCCATTGGACGACAGACGTCATCTCCAGTTGGGCCTGATGATTCGGAGTAACAATGATATTCGGCGCGGCGAGTCGCGTGACATGGTCGTTGTCCCGGATATGTCCGTCACTTTCAGGCGACAGTCTTAGAATTGACCCGCCGATGCGAATCGCGCCAGTGGTTGCGACTGTAACTCTCACTGATGGCCGGTACCACTGAATGTCTCGGGGCATTTTGGAAAAAGGCGACGGATTTTTTACGACGCGAACTACCGATCCGTCGATCCAATAATTAAGTTGAAGCGGGATCAAAATGGCATCCAGCGCTTCCCGCAAGGCCACTCCCTTTAGATTGAGGTATTGAATGACGCATTTGGACGCGGAATCGCCGGGAAAGTCGGCTGGATCCATCTCGAATTGGAGATCGTAGATCTCACGGATGAACTTGAACACCTCTGTAACCGCGACATCCTCGAAGCTGACCGTGATAGGGGAATCCAGAATTTTCTCAACGGCTGGATTGAGACGCTCATCCAGTTCCTGCGGTGTCAGGATTTCGATCGCGGCGTTATGGACTTTATATATGGCGAAATTGGCGGTGTAAGCCGGGTCATCGGCCATCGCCGGAGTGACAGACAGACTCCCCAGAATCAAGGTGAAACACCAGCCGGCGAATTTACGCATGGTTAAACGGTGTCCTTCCGCACAATAGTGACAGCCATCGATCCGGACCGTTCGCTCGGAGAGAAGACAGACGCGCGCGCGGTGGCGGGATCTGGCTCGCTGAAGAAGCCTGTGGTCTCGCTGGTCATGGGAATTATGTAGGTGACGGGAGCCGCCGGCATCGCGTTAGCGCCGAGGTGATATCCGGCCGCGAGGCCGATCGCGAGCATGATCGCCATTGTGCCAAAGGACATCGCTGCGCGGCGCACGCGAGCCTTTCGATCGGCGCGGTCGAACAGGCGCGCCATTGTTTGGTCTAGACTGCCGGACGCGTGGGCGGGCGCGAGATCACTCAGTAGTTTTTCGATCGGGTCCATGGGGGACTTCCTCCATCAGTTCACGCAAGCGTTCAAGGCCGCGGCGGTACCAGGATGCGGCCGTATTGATAGAAACCTCGCGGGCCTCGGCGATTTCGCGCAGCGTAAGGCCCGCGTAGGTCTTCATCACGATCGTCTCGCGCTGGTCAGGGTGGAGTTGCGCGAGCAGATCGTCCATCAACGCGGGCAGCGCAGGGTCCGGCGCGGCCTCGCGGTCGAACAGAGGGGCTACTTCGGCGTCACGAGTCTCGCGCGCTTGTGCATCCAGCGCCGCATTGCGCACGCAGCGGAATACATAGGGCCGCAATTCGAGGGGTGGGCGTTTGGTGCGCAGCATGGCACAGAAGGCGGTCTGGACAGCGTCTTCGGCGCGTTGCGGGTGGCGCGTGATGGACAGAGCGTACATATATAGCTCCGCACGGCTCGATTCATAGAGATGGCGCAGGTGTTCGACGAAGGGGTCGCGCATCGCGTCCTCGACTATACCACCGGCGAAACGGGTGAATTTGTGCAACGCGATCGCGCGTCAGGGATCCGCCGCTTTCGCGACTAGCTTTTGAGAGGATCGTTGGTTACTTCGACCAGCAATACGAAGACACCGCCGTGGGGTTCAGGCAAGGGTGTCAAGATTGCGGCCTGTTTACCGATAGGAATGTGAGTTATCCCCGGGATTTTTCCGATGATAGTGGGCTTGCCTGCGGACAATGACGACTTGAAAAGCGGCTCGCGGTGGCTCAGGTAATGCGCCGTTATATCGAGCGCGACGCGTGTGATGCCGTGGGCGTCGTCTTCCAGCTTCGCCACGACCGTCATTCCGGTGGTGTTGTCCGATCGACGGATCGTATACGTGGACAGCTGTTCCGATATGGGTTCGAGATATTCGAGAGGCTTGGGATTGACAAGGTCGATCCGGGTCGTTTGGTTTTCATCATTGCGATTCAACGGAACCGCGTATTTGGCCAGCAACCTGCAATATCCATTCGGTTGCGGTTCCGATTCCGCGCGCACGCCCAGTCTTGCGAAAAACGCGCCCACGCGGAGGGCGCCATGTTCAACGGTCTCGAACTTTCCGGAGGATACGAACACTCGCCCTCGAACCGGTGGGCGGCTGGCATCGAGGCTGGCTATCCGAATCGTGTCCTTGGTTAGTTCATAGTTAAGTCCGAGCGGATTCAGCAGACCGCCGAGAGCATTTCGGAACGTCGTCGCAAAGACTTCCACATGCGCAATCTTTTTGGCCGATAGGAGAGCGTTTCGCGATGCTGAATCCAAATCCAGTTCGATGGGTACGGCATAGACATCTTCGACGAACCGAAGAATTTCTTCCAAGGGCGAGTCCTCAAAGGCCATTCTCGAAATGGGATAGTCCAGAATGCCTTCGATGGGCGAATACGCGGGATCGGAAACATCCTCGTCGGAGAGCAGAGTGATTGGCATTCCAGCAACGTGGTACAAGGAAAAATTCGCAGTGTATGGGGTGTCTTGCGCAGCGATCGGCGGCGACCCTGCGAAGGCAGCGCATGCGATCAGAATCAATACCTGACGAGTCATTGTCTCAACCCCTCATATGAGTGCCGACCCGCGATCAGATCCCATTCCTTTACTGCGATTGGATGAGGGTGGTAAGGCATGCTCGAATATATCACGGTCATAACAAGGCGAATTTGCGTGGGGTTTGATAGTCTCGTGGGACTTTCTGGTCACCGGCAAAGGACAAGACTTCATGATTAAGCGGCTATTCCTTCTTGTGTTGGCAATCGTAATCGTTGTTGCAGGCGTGGTGGTGTTCCGCGCGGCGACGCTAAAGTCCAAACAGGTGGATGTGGCGGCTGCGCCGAAGATAGAGATCGATCTGGATGCGGCAGTGCAGCGGTTGTCGAAATCGGTTACCTTCAAAACGGTGTCGTATCAGAATCCGGCACAGTTCGACGCCTCGCAATTCGAGGGGATGCATGCGTTCATGGCGGAGGCGTATCCAAAAGCGCATGCCGCGCTGAAGCTGGAGAAGGTCGGCGCACAGAGCTTGCTGTACACGTGGGCAGGTTCAGACACATCGCTAGCGCCGATTTTGCTGATGGGGCACCAGGATGTCGTGCCCGTTGTCCCAGGAACTGAGGCAAATTGGGAACAGGACGCATTTTCCGGCGCGGTGACGGGCGGCTTCGTCTGGGGCCGCGGCACACTGGATGACAAGGTGGCCGTGTTTGGAATTCTCGAAGCGGTGGAAAAGCTGCTCGCGGAGGGCAAGCAGCCCAAGCGGACCGTGCTGCTGTTCTTCGGACACGACGAAGAAGTGGGCGGCGTGCACGGGGCGGCAGAGGCGGCCAAGCTGCTGGCATCGCGCGGAGTGCAGGCGGAGTTCGTGCTGGACGAGGGCGGCGCGATCGTGTCGAAGGCGATGCCGGGGGTGGACGCTCCGGTGGCGACAATTGGCGTGGCGGAGAAGGGATACATGACGGTGAAACTCACCGCCAAGGTGGACGGCGGGCACTCTTCGCAGCCACCGCGCGATTCGGCGATCAGCCTGCTCGCACAATCCATCGTGCGGTTGAACGAAAACCAGATGCCGGGCGGCATCGAGGGCCTCTCGGCCGACATGCTGGATTACATCGGGCCGGAAATGAGCTTCGGTATGAAGGCGGTAGTCGGAAACCGCTGGCTGTTCTCGCCATTACTCGAATCGCAGTTTGCGGGTTCGCCGGTGATGAACGCCTTCCTGCGAACGACAACGGCGCCGACGATCATTTCCGGCGGTACGAAAGACAACGTGTTGCCGCCGGAGGCAAGCGTCAGCGTCAACTTCCGCATCCTGCCGGGAGACACGATTCAGGGGGTGCTCGACCATATCAAACAGGTAGTCGCGGACGATCGCGTGACGATCGAGCCGAACCTGGAGACGGCGGTCGAGGCCTCGAAGGTGTCGCCGTCGAGCGGGACAAACTTCGACCTGATTGCAAAGAGCGTGCGCGAAGTAGCGCCGGAGGTGGTGACAACGCCCTACCTCGTGCTCGGCGGGACGGACAGCCGGCATTTCGAACCGATTAGTGACAACATATACCGGTTTCTGCCCATCAGCATCGAGTCAGACGATCTGAAACGGATGCACGGGACGAACGAGCGCCTGAGTGTCGAGTCCTACGGCACCGTCATTCGCTTTTATCACCGGCTGATTGAAAACGCGGCGATGTGAGGCCGCTATAGCCGATCGCGGCCCAGATCGAGGTCGCGGAACGCGCGTCCCGTCAGAAATATAGCCCCGGCGGCGCAGGGCCAGAGGAAGCCCGACGCGGCGAGCTGCGCAATTATCATGCTTCCGCTCATCATCCGGGCCAGGTAGTAGATTCCTGCGGCACACCCCCCTACGAGCGCCAGCGTGACGGCGACGCCCAGGGACGCGAAGAGTTGCTGGCCCATCGCGTTTGGGTTGGATTGCAGCCCGCGTTGCATCGGCGTCGGCGCGCGCAAGTAGAACGCATTGTCGAGCGCAAACCACATCACGTTGCACGGCACAAGAAACACCAGCCAGGTCAGCGAGATCAGCCAAACGCCACTGGCCAGTGCGAACACGACCGGCGGCAAAATCTGGATGGACAGCGCAAACAGGCTGGGTATCGCAATGGTACCTGCGGCGAGCGCGAAAGGATTTACGGGGAGTACTTTAAGATAATCCAGCATGGTGTAATCGGCGCGAAAGTCGAAACGCACAATACTCGTCACAAAAAACGCCATATAAATCGTGAGCCATACGGCCATTCGCCGAAGTTCAATGACGCCTTCACTGCCCGTAATCCGAAAATAAATTCCGACCGCTAACGGCGCTGCGACAATCACGACGACGAGCCACAACATGGACCGATCGCGCAGCGCGCTCAGCGCATGGCGGCGGAATGTCGGCCCCGCGCCGCCGAGCCGCGGCAGCATCGGCATGCGCAGGCGCCGCGCCCCGCTCCAGGCGCCGCCGCTGACCCGGCCGCGCCGCATGCGCTCAAGCCGTTCTTCGCGGCGGGCCGTAGCACGAAGGCTGGTCTCGTAAAAGTTCACATCCAAACGAAGCACGGCGGCAAACATGGCAACGGTCAGCGCGACAATAAACCCGAAATTTACGAGCCACTGCGTATCGAAGCCGTTTACGATCACGCGCCCGAAAGGCAGGCCGGCCGCAACGAGCAGCCGGGCGGTATAGGTCGCGCGGAGCGTTTCGATGGTGCCTTTGAAGTCGGTAACACTCACACCCGCCCGGACGAGAGGCAGCAGTTCCGCGACCGCAGCGATAGTGGCTACCGCCATCGCACCCAACACGACGAATTTTATGCGTGGCAATCGCGCGAGCATACCCAGCGCCACCATGCTGAGCAGGACGAAGGTGACGTAGACCAGCACGCCAGGCACGGCGAGAAACCATTGTCGCGTGCCGCCTTCCACGAGTGTCGCGCCGATCAGCCCGACCAGGGCCAGCGCGGGTATATAGGACTCGAGCTTGTACAGCGTGAGCGAAGTACGGCTGATGGGGCTTGGATAGAGCAGCTGAATTTCCGCGGAATTGAATGCGAGCGGGAATTCGGCGAGCGGACCTGTCATCGCGAGCGCAAACAGCAGCGAAAGCGCGACAGCAACGGTTTCATCCGTGATAAACGCGTAGAAAGAGGCCACATCTTCTTCGCCGTAGGACAAGAGTCTGCCAAGTGTAAACATAGTGAGGACAAAGACAATATTGCCGTATACGAGAATGAGCGGGACGGCGGTGCGCGGCTTGCGAAGTGCGCGCCATGTCTTGCGCATGAATCCGCGCGCGCGAAGGCGAAGCAGCAGCCGCAGGCCTGATGGCAACACCTCAGTCCACCCCCGTTACGTCAAAGAACATGGCTTCGAGCCGGCCAGGCGTGCCGTCGGCGGTGGCGGCCCGCGCGCGCGCTTCGTCGAGCGTGCCCCAGAAGACAGCGCGTCCCCGGTGCATCACGAGCAGGCGCGTGCACACGTCCTCAACCAGCGAGAGCATGTGCGAACTGAGGATAATCGCCGCCCCTGCCGCGGCCTGCTCGGTGATCGCCTCCTTGAGCGATCGAATCCCGTAAGGATCGAGTCCGACCATGGGCTCATCGAAGAGAATCACCTTCGGATTGTGGAGATACGCACACGCGATCGCTGTGCGTTGCCGCAGTCCGCGGGATAATTCCTCGGTCAGCTTGTCGCGATGTTCGGTCAGTTGAAACCGTTCGAGCAGCGCTTTCGCCTTCGGCTCGAAGGTCTTCACCTGGTAAATGGAGGCGGTGAATTGAAAATGTTCCCATACCGTGAGCGAGTCGAAGAGCTTGGGTTCGTCCGGCAGATAGGCGAGTTGCTGTTTCGCCGGGATCGGTTCGCGGACAATGTCATGTCCTCCGATGGAAAGCGTACCGGCAGTGGGCGGGAGAATGCCGCAGAGCGCACGCAGGGTGGTGGTTTTTCCCGCGCCGTTCGGCCCGACCATGCCGACGATTTCACCGGGGCTGACGCGAAAACTGAGATTGTCGACAGCGAGGAAACGTTCGTAGGATTTGGAGAAGCCGCTGATGTCGATCATGACGCCCTCCCGCGCGAGAATACCACGGCAGCCGCGTCCGCATTCGATGAATCATTGCGCCGGAGACCGCGGGAGAGTACCCTATCCGTTGAACGCGCAGGACCGACGCGGGCGGGAAGTATTCGACGGAGAGCCTCATGACGCCGCAGGACAGCAAGGACGAGATTTGGGACGACATCCGCGCGCGGGCGGAGAAGGACGCGAAGAAAGAGCCGATGCTGGCGAGCTTTCTCTACGCGACCGTGATTAACCACAAGAATTTCGAGTCGTCGCTGAGTTTCCTGCTGGCGCACAAGCTCGAAAGCCCGACGCTGACGGCGGCGACGTTGCGCGACCTGATTGACGAGGCCTACGCGAAGGACCCGAAAATCGCGCGCGCGATCCGCGAGGACATCGCGGCGGTGTGCGACCGCGACCCGGCGTGCGACGGATTTGCGAACATCCTGCTTTTTTACAAGGGCTACCACGCGCTACAAGCGTATCGCGCAGCGCATTATTACTGGGCGCAGGGCCGGCGTTCGCTCGCGAAATATCTGCAAAGCCGCATCTCGGAGGTCTTCGCCGTGGACATTCATCCGGCGGCAAAAATCGGACACGGAATTCTGATTGACCACGCGACCGGCGTCGTCATCGGCGAGAC
>SXGT01702806.1_pt1 | contig 19497 bp, 16 predicted proteins | sample 3176221 | NCBI WGS metagenome assembly SXGT01 (sample SAMN11356862, study PRJNA531348) | freshwater metagenome | isolation source: freshwater sample F1-120 | place: China: Fuxian Lake, Yuxi | collected 2017-12-25
TCCTCTGCCCTCGAGAGGACGGCTCGGATCTGGTAAAAATCCTCGACTTCGGTATCGCCAAGTCCCGCCACGACAGCCGCCTCACCGGGCAAGGGGAGCTCTTCGGTACGCCGCAGTACATGGCGCCCGAGCGCATAAAGAGCGCCGACGCAGGGCCGTCGGCGGATCTCTACGCGCTGGGGGTCGTCTTCTACGAGCTGCTCACCGGCGAGCTCCCCCTCGACGCGCCGGACATCGCCACCTTCTTCGTGAAGCACCTGCGGGACGTCCCCCCTCCTCCGAGCAGCCGTAACCGGCAGGTGCCCCCTGCCCTCGACGCGCTGGTGGCCGGCATGCTCGCCAAGGAGCCAGGCGATCGCCCGGTGGACGGGCACCGGGTCCAGGCCGTGCTCCTCGAGATCATCGAGTCCCTCTCCCTGCCTGCCCCGCCCTCCGCCGAGTCCGACGCGGAGAGCTCGAGCGCCGTCCGGCTCTCGCTCCAGCCGGCGGGGGTCGACCAGTGGGGTCGGCGGGGCGAGCTCTTCGAGCAGATGCTCCGACGCGCCTATGGCAGCAAGGACCACGCCCCCGCTCCCCTGGGCGAGCTCCTCTCGGACGTCCATGACCTGGTGCGGCGCCTCAAGCAGGCCCGCGTGGAGCTCCTCGACGAGCAGCGATGCATCGAGGACATCGACCAGCGCAGCCGAGACCGGAAGCTCCAGCTTGGCTTTGCGGTGGATCAGCTCGGCCAGGACTCCTCTCGCGTCAAGGAGGAGATCCGCGCCGCGGCCCCAGGCCTCCTGCTGGCCAAGGAGAAGGTGGTGGCCTGCATCTCCCGGATGAAGACGCTCCACCGCGAGCTCATCTTCTGGGAGGGGCGCTCCGCCTTCACCGAGCCCTCCGAGGATCTCGCCCTCTCGTACAAAAGGCTGGGCGAGGCCACCTACGAGTGGCTCGCCAGGAGCCGGGAGCTCTCCGCCGAGAAGGCGGCCCAGGAGGTCCGGGAGCGTAACGTCTCCGACGTCGATTTCCAGCTGCGCGAGCTCCGGGCCGCGCTGGCGCTCCAGGAGCACTCGCTCGAGGTGGAGAAGGAGAAGCACGAGGCCAGGGCGAGGGAGCTGGAGCGGACCGCCGAGGGGCTGGAGGCGGAGCTCCTGGAGCAGACGACCAAGTTCTGCATGCCGCTCCGCAAGAGGCAGGAGCTGGGCGGTCTATTCAAGGAGCTCGAGGCGGAGGAAGCGGCGCCGTGAGGAGGCTGCCCCCCGAGCGGATCATGGAGCTCCTTGGCCGCCTGCGCGCCCCCTCGCCCTCCGTCGGACCCTCGGTCTCACCGCCCGGTCGCCGCCCGGTCTCGGTCCTCTACGGGGGAGCGCACCTGTTCCACGCCGGCTCGGCCCAGAAGCTCGGGAGGATCGCGAGAGGCCTCTTCGAGCGGGAGATCCTCGGCACTTCGGACGTCGTGGCCCTCGTCGGCGAGGAGGCGAGGCCCCACGCCGAGGCCGTGATCGCCAAGGTCTCGGCCAAGCTGGCCAGGGAGCCCGTCGAGGATCTGCGCGCAGATTTCGAGGACGGCTACGGGGTCCGCACCGACGCCGAGGAGGACGCGGACGCCGAGCGCGTGGGCCAGGAGCTGGCTCGAGGCCTGCGCGAGGGGACGCTCCCGCCCTTCGTGGGCATCCGTGTCCGGGCGCTCGACGGCCTGACCGGAGGGAGGGCCGCCCGCACCCTGGAGCGGGTGCTCTCCTCCCTCCTCGAGGGGAGCGGAGCCCAGCTCCCTCCCGGCTTCGTCGTGACGCTCCCCAAGGTCACCGGGCCCGAGCAGGTGGCCGCCTTCGCGGAGCTCCTCGATATCGCCGAGGAGACCTTCGGGCTCGCGCCAGGCTCGCTGAGGCTCGAGCTCATGATCGAGGCCTCGAGCACCCTGATCACGGCCGACGGACGCGTCGGGCTCATGGATCTCGTGGCCGCCGCGAGAGGCCGCTGCACGTCCCTCCACCTGGGCGCCTACGATCTCACCGCCGACGTGGGCGTCGTGGCCCGCGCCCAGTCCCTGGGGCACCCCATCTGCAGGGCCGCCAGGGAGATCATGCTCCTCGCCACCGCGGGGAGCGGCGTCGCCGTGGTGGACGGGGCGACCACCCTCCTGCCCATCGCGGCCCGATCAGGAGCGGGGGCGCCCCCGGGGGGGAGCGAGGGCGACAGGGCCCGTATCAGGGGGGCCATGGCGCTCCACGTGGCCGACGTGCGCCGCGCCCTCGACCTGGGGATCTTCCAGGGTTGGGACCTTCACCCGGGGCAGCTGGTCACCCGGTACATCGCACTCTATACGTTCTTCGCCGAGGCGCTGGACGACGCCTCTCGCCGCCTCTCGGCCTTCGTCGCCAGCGCCGCCAGGGCTACGGCCACGGGCACCGCCTTCGACGACGCGGCGACCGCGAGGAGCCTCGCAGGGTTCTTTCTACGAGGCCTCGCGGCGGGCGCGCTGGACCCGGAGGATCTGGCGAGCGCGGGGCTCTCGGCGGAGGAGCTCTCCCGGCTGAGGGGCTGAGGCGTGCCGGACGTCCGCCGAGCCCTTCGCCACGCCCGGAGCGCCCTGGTGCGCCGGCTGGCCGCGCCCACCAGGGCGCTCCCGCTCGATGCCTTCCGCGCCCTCGTGGGTCTCCTGGCGCTTGGCTACTGCGTCCGGCAGCTCGTCGACGTCCCGCTGTACTGGGCGCCCGACGGGGTGATGGCGCACTCGACGTCCAGGGAGCTCTACGGGTTTACGTGGCAGCCGCTCTTCCATCCGACGATGAGCGCTCCGGGGTTCTTCGCCATCTTCGGCCTGGGATGCGCCCTCTCGGTCGCGATCGTGATCGGGCTCATGCCCCGGGCGAGCGCCCTCCTGCTCTACCTGATCGTGGTATGCGGATACCGCTTCAATTTCTTGCTGCTGTTCATCGACGACGTGGTCGTGCACCTCCTGCTCTTCTGGGTGGCGCTCTTGCCCGTGGGCACGACGCTGACCCTCGCGTCGCTCTGCCGAGATGGGCCAGGGATCTGGGCGCGGTGGAGGGAGCGGCAGGTCCCTGGGGCGACCCTCCGCCTGTTCCTTGGAAACCTCGTCTTGCTCTATGCGGTCGCGGGCACGACCAAGTGGGGGAGCCCGCTATGGCTCTCCGGGGACGCCCTCTACGCGACGCTCAAGCTCCCCTGCAGCTGGTTCGCCGACGAGGTGGGCCCCGGTCACCTGCCCCTGCTCCGGATCCTCGACTACGCGGCCCTCGTCCTGGAGCCTCTCTTCGCCCTGGGGCTCTGCCTGCCGGCGAGGGGCGCCCTCCGCTGGGCGCTGGCCGCGGGCCTCCTGGCCTTCCACCTGGGCATCACGGTCACGCTGGACGTGCCCTTCGCCAACCTGGGCTGCCTGACCGCGCTCCCGCTGATCTTCCGCGGAGGATCCTCCCGGGAGAAACCGGAGCGTACCCTGGACTCCCCAGGACGCTTCGAGCTCCGGGCCTCGGAGCGCTTTGCCCTGTTCGTATTTACCTTGCTGGTGGGCGCCATGATCTGCTCGGCCCTCCAGGGACAGTGGCGTCAGCCACGCCTGGCCGGGAGCGCTGGCGCGGTATCCGAGGTTCCGGGGAGCACCAGGGAGACCGGAGGGCCGGTGCAGACCGCGCTCTACGCCGCGCTCTGGACCCTTGGGCTCGCCCAGCAATACCGGCTACTCGACTGGATCGACGAGCGTAACTTTCATGTTAAAACCACGTTTCACGTCTGGCCTCTGGACGGCACCCCGAGGCGCGCCACCCCCGTGGACTCCATCCTCCCCCGGGGGATGCGCTCGGGGCTCCTGCTCTCTTACCTGGGCGGGGTCACCTGGATGCCTGTCCCTCCCGGTGGCCAGGCTCCTCTACGCAAGGCCCTGGGCGCCAGGATCGGCCAGCGTTTCTGCCGCGCCGCCATGGCCGACGAGGACGTTCTTCTGGAAGCGGACTACGAGCGCGTCGACCCTCGACGCCCGACGCCCAGGGAGCATATCCCCCTCGCCGCCTTCCGCTGCACCCGCGCCGGAGAGGCCCTCCCCCTCTCGCCCGGCATGATCCCCTCTTCCCACGCTGTCCCATGATCTCCCCAGGAGCGTCTTGCCATGTGCGGTCTGGTCGCCATTCGGTCCCACCGACGCTCCGTCGATCAGGAGCGCCTTCGCTCGGCGCTCTCCCGGATCGAGCACCGGGGGCCTGACGGGAGGGGCTCGTGGTCCTCCCCGGACGGGACCGTGGCGCTGGGCCACGTGCGGCTGGCGATCATCGACGTCGAGGCCGGCGCCCAGCCCATCGCCAGCGAGGACTTCGATCTCCAGATCGTCGTCACCGGAGAGCTCTATGACTCGGATCGCCTCCTCGAGGCCCTGGCGGCCCGGGGCCACCGCCTCCGCACCCGCTCGGACAGCGAGGTCCTGCTGCACCTCTACCAGGAGCTCGGCGAGGACTGCCTCCGCCTGCTCCGGGGGGAGTTTGCCTTCGTCCTCTGGGACGAGCGGAGGAAGAAGCTCTTCGCGGCCAGGGACCGCTTTGGAATAAAGCCTCTCTTCTACGCTCACCGCGACGGCGAGCTGGTGGTGGCGTCCGAGATCAAGGCGCTCCTCGCTGCCGGGCTGCCCCCGGCGTGGGACGAGGAGGGCATGTTCCAGGCGCTCCACATGTGCACGGCCGAGGGCTCCACGCTCTACCGGGGGGTGAGGCAGCTGCCGCCTGGCCACGCGATGACCTTCGAGGCGGGCGAGCTACGCCTCCGCTCCTACTGGGATATCGACTACCCCTCTCGCCGGAGCCGCCCCCCACCCCCCAGCGAGCCCGAGGCGGTCCACGCCGTGGGGAGGCTCCTGGAGGACGCGGTCCGCGTCCGCCTCCGGGCCGACGTGCCCATCGCCTGCTACCTGAGCGGGGGGGTGGACTCCTCGTCGGTGCTGGGGCTCGCCCAGCGCCTTCACGGGGGGCGGATAGGCGCCTTCACGGTGGCCTTCGATCACGAGGACTACGACGAGAGCGGGGTGGCCGAGGAGATGGCCCTCCGCGCCGGCGCCGAATTTCACGCCGTCCGGGTCACCCAGCAGCAGTTTGCCGACGTCTTCGTGGAGGGCGTCGGCCTGGCGGAGATCCCGCCCTACAACGGGCACGGACCGGCGCGTTACCTCCTCAGCCGCGCGGTCCATCAGGCCGGTTACAAGGTCGCGCTCGGGGGCGAGGGCGCCGACGAGCTCTTCGCGGGATACGAGTTCGTGCAGTCCGCGCTGCGCAGGTCCGGAGGAAGCGGGGCCAGCCCCCTTTCGCTCCTGGCCAGGCTGCTCCGCCCGAGGAGCCGGTCCTCCATGGAAATCGCCAGTATATCGCCCTTGCTCGCCCGTCTGGTGGGCATACTCGGCTTTCCTGACAATCTATCCGGGTACCTGGCCAGGACGGCCACCACGCTCCGGGGAATCCTGGCGCCCGACTTCGTGGCCCGCCACCGTGGCCGGGACCCTTACCGAGAATTTCTCGGTCGCTTTCCCTGGCGAAGGCTGGCCCTCGTCGAGCCCTTCCAGGTCCTCCTTCATCTCTGGATGAAATCGCACTTCGCCAGCTACATCCTGGCGGCCGAGCGGCTGGACATGGCCCACGCCGTGGAGCTCAGGTTACCCTTCCTGGATCATCTCCTCTTCGAATACACGCGTACCCTGCCCGCGTCGCTGCTCCACGCGGGGCAGCAGAACAAGCACCTCCTCCGCCTCACCGTCGCTCCCGTGGTCACCGAGGCGGTGCGCCGCGGGCCCAAGAGGCCCTTCTTCGCTCCCCCCACCTCCTCGTCCAGAGAGAGCCCCCTCTACACGCTGGCCCAGGATCTTGTGCGCAGCTCGGACTTCGGCAAGATCCCATTTTTCCATCAGCCCTCGGTCATCCGCCTCCTCGAGACCCTGGACCGAGCCCCCGACGCCGAGCGCTCTCGCCTCGACCCGCTCTATTTCTACCTCGCCGGACTGGCCGTCCTGAACCGCAGGTACTCGCTCGGCTAGGAGCGCTACAATCTTGCGCCATGTACAATGAGAGCGTGGGCAACCGACGTGGAGAGTGGGGCTTCAACTACAAGGGAAAGGATCTCCTCCCCTTCGCCCGCAGGAAGCTGGCTCAGCACCAGGCCGAGGAGACGCAGCTGCGCCGGCGGATGGCCGTGATGATCCAGGATCCGGCCACCTTCCACGACGACGGCAACCTCCAGCAGGTCAAGCGCGACATCGACCGGCACGGCGGCCTGCGCGAGCAGTTCCAGGTCTACTGCCACGAGTTCGAGCGTACCCCCAACATCGAGTTCAGGCTGGGCCTGGCCGACGTGGTCTTCTTTGGGCTGCTCGAGGGCCTGCCCGAGCCCGAGAAGGAAGCCAGGGGCGAGCGCTGATCGCCGCTGCCCTCTTCGCCGCGTGGCTGGCGCTCTCCCTGGTGGCCCAGCTCCGCTCCCTGGGCCTGTTCCGCTGGCTCCGGGCGCGCGATCCTCTGGCCCTCGTCCCCTCCTGGTGGTTCTTCGGGGATAACCCTGGCTCGTCCGAGTTAAACCTCGAGATCGCAAGGCAAGGCCCCGGAGGTGGGTGGTCCCCCTGGACGCCCCTCGAGATCCCTCCCCGAGGCCTCCTCGGGGGCCTCTGGAACCCCGGGCGCCGCGCCAGACAGGCCCTCTCGGACGCGGCCGCCGAGCTCGCTGGAGCGGTATCCGAACAAGGGGTCTCCATCGAGCACACTCCGGCCTTTCGGGCCCTCTCGGCCCTGACGCTCACCTGCAATCCAGGGGGGACAGCCTCACGGTTCCGGCTGGTGCTCGTGGGCGCTGGCGAGAGCCGTGTGCTCTTTGTTTCCCACCCCCTCTCCCTCGAGGAGAGCTGGAGATGACTCCCCTCGATCCAACCCCCTTCCTGGACGCGACGCTCCGTATCGCGGCGGTGGCCACCGGCCTGGGCGCCCTGGAGGCCCTGGCCTTTCCCTCCAAGCTACGCTCTCTTCGTCCGAGGCACCGGCTCTCCTCGCCGCTCCTTGTCGTCCAGGCCGGGCTCTGCCTCGCCCTGGCCGCAGGTGTCTCTCCTTGTTTCCTACCCCTTCCCGTTCTTGCCATTCGCCTCTTGCGAAACCGTGGAGAGCGATGGGGGCTGGACGGCTCCGATCAGATGCAGACTCTCCTCTGGATCGCTCTCACGGTGGCCATGACCACCACGGATACAGGGATCCGCGGAGTGGCCCTGGCCTTCGTGGGCCTCCAGGCTCTTCTTGCGTATACCACGGCGGGTCTGATCAAGCTGCGCTCCGAAGCGTGGCGTGAGGGCCTGGCCCTGCCAAGGATCCTCGGGACCCGCGCATACGGGAATCCAACCCTCGCAGCCTGGCTCGCTCCGAGGCCCAGGCTGAGCGCCCTGGTTGGCTGGGCCGTGGTGGCGCTGGAGTGCCTGTTACCTATAGGCGTCTTCCTTGGCCATCGAGGAAGGATCGCCAGCCTCGCCAGCGCGGCTCTCTTTCACCTGGTGACAGGCCACGTGATGGGGCTGAGCGGCTTCCTTCTCACCTTCCTTGCAGCCTGGCCGGGTATCCTCTACCTGGCCTGCTGCACCTGGGGAGCTTGACGGGGAGCCGCGCTGGCGAGGCCCAGGGCTCACGCACCGCCCAGCCTGCGCCCTCCTTGCCCGGAGCGGCGGTCGCCCGAGAACGCCAGGTGGAGCGCGCCGGCCAGCTCGTCGCTCACCCCCCGGCGCTCCAGGGGGACTCGGCGCTCACCCAGGAGCGCCCTCAGCTCCTCCACCGTCGCCGCAGGGGCGTCTGCGCGCAGGTGCGCCAGCTCGTGAGAGCCGCACACCGTGACCACGGCGCCCCCGGAGAGCCGGGTCGCCGTGAGCAGGCGCGCGTCCACCGCCCCGCACACCACACAGGTCTTACCGTCCGTCTTGCTCATGGCGACAGGATCGACAAGAAGAGCCGGAGGGCCAAGTTCGCGGCGCGCCACGGGCGGGGGAGCCCGCCCGGCTCACCCTCCGACCCGGATCCGCGCGCTCCGCTCGGAGCGAGGGATCTCGTAGTCGAAGTGGTCCGACGGGCTGCCGCTCTTGCCGTCCATGGCCGCTCGGGCCACGTTGAACATCTCCCTCGCCGAGACGTAGTGGAGCCTCCAACGACCGCCGTCGTTGAAGCGGTGGAGCAGCTCTCCGTGGAACCGGGAGGCGAGCTCGCCCAAGAGGACGCGCGCGTTGCGCTCGGGCGCGCCGTGGGTGTGCACCTTGACGAAGACCCATTCGGGCCGCCCCTCCACGTGAATATCCTGGGCGACCCAGGTCGACAGCCGAGCCCCCGTGGGCGGATCGGACCAGTCGATCGCCGAGCTCTCGATACGCATCTTGGGCGATCCCGGGCGCCGGGAGAGGGCCAGGGGGCCCTCGATGAGCATCACCTTGTCCTGACGCCTGGAGCCGACCCTGACCCGGTCCGCCTGCTCGTAGGCGCGCTTGCGACCAGGATCGCCGGCAGGATAATAGATCGAGTTGACGACGTGGGGCTGGGCCTCGTCCGGGGCCGCCGGGAAGGTGAGATCCGCGTAGCAGCCCAGCTCGTACAGGAGCGTCAGCTCGTCGTCCACGCCGCACATCGTCCCGTCGCGGCGAGCGTTGGCCAGGCACCAGTTGCCATGGATGAAGGCCCAGGCGAAGCGGGCGTCCTTCTTCGCGATCGTGCCGTGCTGGTCCAGATCGCGGAGAGTGGCTGTGAGCTTGTCGGCCAGCGAGGCCCTGGTGTCCGCGTCGTGGTGCAGGTGCACCTCCATTTCGCCCAGCCCCAGACCGCATAGCTCGGCGATCGGCTCCACCAGATCGGGGTGGTACTGGTCGCCCGGGTAAAAGTAGCTGTGCACGGGGTTTCGCCCGTTCGTGTCCCGGAAGGACCTCATCAGCTCGGGGTAGCCCTCGCGCCAGACCCGGACCCGCTCCTTGCCTCGCTCCAACGGCGCGTCGCCATGAAGGGGCTCGTAGTGGTCGCAGAGCGCGAAGAGCAGGTGCCTCGTACCCTCGAAGCGCGATTTCCCCAGCCTGGCTGCGCGGTCGGCCAGCCAGCCACCCAGCCAGACATGAAGCTCCTTCTGACCCGCCTTTCCCAGAGGCCCGGGCAGCTTCCCCAGATCGAGCTTCCAGAGCGGCAGCATCAGTGCCGCTTCTTCGGAGGGGGAGCGTCTGGGTTCTCGTAGTCCCAGATGACCGCGCCCACCGTCTTTCGCTCGCCGATCTGCTTCACCGCGTCGCGCAGCTCGCCGGCGCGCGACTGGTTGCTGCGGAGCACCACGATGATACCGTCGACGGCGTTCTCGATGACGTTCATGTCCCCGGAGCCGAGGATGCTGGGCGAGTCCACCACCAGGAAATCGTAGCCGCGCGCCAGGAAGTTGAGGGCGTTCTGGAAGTGGGTGGAGTGCAGGGTCTCCGGGAAGCTCTTCTCGCCAGGGGCCTCGGCCAGGACGTGGAGCGCGGGGCCCAGCGCAGTGACGCACCAGGGCTCCATGCTTCCCCTCATCTTGCGGACGATCTGCGCCGAGAAGCCGTACCCCTGGGGCACCCGGAAACCAAGGATGGTCGCAAGGGTGGGCTTGTAGAAGCTCGCCTCGACCAGGAGCACCCTCGCCCTCTGGGACTCCGAGAGCACCAGCGCCAGCTGGGTCGCGAAGGTGCTCTTGCCCTCCCGATCGCGGGGGCTCGTGATCGCGAAGGTCCACATCCCCTCGGCGCGCTTCTGCTCGAGTTTGTGGCGCAGGACGCGGAGCGAGGTGGTCGCCTCGTTGGCCGAGTCGCCCAGCATGACGAGGAGCTTGGTGTCCGGAGGAGCAGCCCAGGCCGGCACGACCCGGACCGGCGAATCGGGAGCTGCCACAGGGCCTCCGCCCCCGACGAGCACCATGCCCGCCCCACCCCCTCCGCCCCCCGAGGGAACGACGGCCCCCCTTTGAACGACGAGCGTCTTGGAAGGCGACTCATACGACACTGCGGCCCCCTTGCATCTTCGGTTGGACAGGACCCGCCCCGCCGGGGGGCACGGGACCGGCGGGGCCAGGTCCGGAGTTCCCTCCAGAGCCAGGACCGGGCGGAGCCGGAGCTCCGTCGACGGACTGAGAGGGCCTGGAAGCCCCTGCGCCGACGATCTTCGGTAGGACCCCGAGGACGGGGATGAGCTGGAGCGCCTGGACATCGCCGGAGTCGATGATGCGATCGCTGAAGACCACCCGACCCAGCGCGTAGAGCAGCGAGATGATCAAGGTGAGCACGCCTCCCGTGATGGCGACCTTGGTCTTTCCACCCTTGGCCGGTGTGGTCGGGAGGTAGGCGGGCTCGGCGATGTCCACGGTGTCCGAGGACTTGGCCTGCTCGCTGGCCAGCTCGAGCCGGGCCTTGTTGACCTGCTCTCTGAACTCGTTCAGCGAGGTGCGTGTCTCCTGCGTCTTGCGAAAGAGCCTCTGGAAGGTCGTCTCCAGGGCAACCACCCCGACAGGCTCTGCGGTCCCTCCGCTCGCCAGGGGGGCGGTGCTTCCCTTGCTCAGCTTGGCGATCTGAGCGTCCACCATCGCGAGCTCGGCCTTGAGCTTGTCGATGTTCTCCTTGGTCGCGGGGACGTTGGACTGCTGCTGGGCCAGCCGGATCTCCTGTTCAATCTCCCTGACCTTGGCTTCCTTGGGGTCGAGCTGGTTCTTGGCCGCCGTGACCCTGGCCTCGGCAGCCCTGTAGTCGGGGTTGGCGGGGGTGGCGCCCGCGGCCTTGACGCGTCCCAGCTCGGAGTTGGCCTCGTTGAATGCGTTCTGGGCCGCGTCGCGCTCCGCGATCGCCCGGGTCCGGCGAGCCTCGAGCTCCGGCGGGATGGGGCCCGGGCCGTTGCCTCCGCTCTGCATCGACTGGAGCTGCTGGTTGATACGGGCCTTCTGCCGGAGGAGCGCGTTGATCTGGGGATCGGAGGTCACCCCCGCCCCTGGGAACGGAATCCCGGGCGTGGCCCCTCCGGGGACGGCCATCCCTGGGCCAGGCGCCACCCCTCCGCTCTTCTTCAGCTCCGCAGCGAACTCGGGGTGCGCGGCCAGGAAGGTGGTGAGCTCCCGGTTGGCGGTCTCCAGCTCGGTGGAGAGCTTGGTCTCCTGCTCGGTGAGGAAGGCGACCTGCTGCTTGATCTGGCTCAGGTTCTCCTTGCCAAACTCCTCGACCAGGGTCTCGGCCAGACGCTGGCTGATCTTCTGCGCGGTCTCGGGGACCTGGTGCTCGAAGGAGATCACGTAGCGCTCGCTGTCCTTGCCGCGAAAGCCCACGTATTTGTCGCGCATCTCGTCGACGGTGAACACCATGCCCCGACTCTTGATGTTCTCGGGGTAAAGGCTGTTCTCCTTGATGATCTTCTCCAGCCTGGCCCTGCTCTTGAGCTGGTCGTCCAGCTTGGGTTTTAGCCTGGCGGCGCGCTCCGCGGGCCCCTCGTCCTGCTTGCCCACCTTGAAGCCCGCCCTGAAGGAGATCACCGTCTCGGAGCGGTAGGTGTTCTTGGTGTACATCGCGACGATGATCGAGATCACCCCGCCGATGAGGAGCAGGAGCGTGGAGACCGCCCAGTGGCGGGCAGCCCGGCGCGCGATGGTCTTGGCGCGATCGATGCGGTCCCGCGTCGTGGGCTCGGGGGCACTTGGCCCTTGACCGGGGGCGCCTGGGACACCTGACATACCGGGCATGCTGGGCATGCCGGGCATGCCGGGCATGCTTGACATGCCGGGCATGCCCCCCTGGGAGGGACCCATGTGGAACGCGATCGGAGTGGTCATAGCTGGGCGCAGTGGTTCTGAGTCGGTGGGGAGGTAGCATACAGCTCGCTACGCGACGCCACAATCGGCCTTTCACTTGGGCTGGCGAGCGGAGGGAGAAGCGGGTTCCCGGCCATCGCGGCCTTCTGTTCGTGTATGTAGAGAGCAGCAAGGCAAGGAAGTGATGGCAACGTATCTCGTAACAGGCGGCGGCGGCTTCATCGGCTCGTCGATCACCGAGGCCCTCCTCTCGGCCGGGGACCGCGTCCGGGTGCTCGACAATTTCTCCACCGGGCGCAAGCAGAACCTCGAGGGGCTCAAGGGCGAGCTCGAGATCGTGGAGGGTAGCATCGTGGACCCCGAGCTGGTCGCCCGCGCCATGAAGGGCGTCGACGTCGTGTTCCACCAGGCCGCGATCCCCTCGGTGGCGCGCTCGGTCGAGAACCCTCAGGCCACCGTGCTCGTCGGCGTCCAGGGGACCACCGTGATCTGCGACGTCGCCCGCCACGAGAAGGTGCGCCGCATCGTCTTCGCCGGCAGCTCCTCGGTCTACGGGGACACCCCGATCTTGCCCAAGATCGAGACCATGGCGCCCTCGCCCAGGTCGCCTTACGCGGTCTCCAAGCTCACCTGCGAGCACCTGCTCCGCGTCACCGCCGCGCTCTACGGCGTGGAGACCCTCACGCTGCGCTACTTCAACGTCTTCGGGCCAAAGCAGGATCCGACGAGCCACTACGCAGCCGTCATCCCCAACTTCATCACCGCCGCCATCCGGCGCTCTCGCCCGATCGTTCACGGGGACGGAGAGCAGACCCGAGATTTTTGCTACATCGAGAACACCGTGAGCGCCAACCTGCTCGCGGCGACCACACCCAACAAGCTGGAGGGGCAGGTCGTCAATATCGCCGTCGGCGAGCGCATCTCGCTAAACCAGCTCCTCGGCTACATCGGCGAGGAGGCAGGCCACGCCATCCTGCCGGACTACCAGCCCACCCGCCCGGGCGACGTTCGGGACTCGCTGGCCGACATCTCGGCGGCCCGCGCGCTCATCGGCTACGAGCCCAGAGTCCGTGTCCGGGAGGGCCTGGCGCGCACCTTCGCCGCCTTCAAGACCTTCACCACGTAGGCCCCCGCCCAGCATGGCTCCCGAGCGCCTCGTCGTCCCCGCCAACGGCCTGTCTCACACCGTCCTCTTGTGGCACCCCCCCCAGCCCCTCGAGACGCCAGCAGCGACGAGGCGCCTGGCGCTGCTCCTTCACGGCTTCATGGACGCGGCGGGGACCTGGGAGCAGGTGGTTCCGGCGCTGACCGGCGCTGGCTTCACGGTCGCCGCTCCTCATCTCCGGGGCTTTGGCGACGGTCCGAGAGTAGGTCTTGGAGGCTACTACCACTTCGTCGACTACATCTTCGACGTGGCCGACCTGGTCGACGCGCTCTCCGGGGACGCGAAGGTCCACGTGGTCGGGCACTCCATGGGAGGAACGATCGCCTCCCTGTACGCCGGAAGCTTCCCCGAACGTGTGGCCGGACTGGCGCTTCTGGAGGGCACAGGACCGCTCGACAGCTGCTTCGAGCTGGCTCCTGTCCGGATGCGACGCTGGATCGACGACGTCCGCGAGCAGCGGGGAAAGCCCGGCAAGGCCCTGGGCTCCAGGGAGGACGCGCTAAGGAGGCTGATCCAGAACCACCGGGGGGTGGACAGGGCGGTGCTGGAGCGGATGCTGGAGCACCTGGTGACGGAGGACGAGGCCGGCGCTCTCTCCTGGAAGGCCGATCCCCTTCACCGCACGCTCTCTCCTGTCCCCTTCTATGCAGGCGCCTACCGGGAGTTTGCCAGGCTCGTCACCTGCCCGGTGCTCTCCGTCGACGGCGGCCCTCAGGGCTACCAGCCGCCCGACGAGCCCGAGCGCCTGGCGGCCTTCGCCAGGCTGACGAAGAAAAGCCTCCCCGGGGCCGGCCACATGATGCACTGGACCCAGCCCGAGGCGGTCGCCAAGCTCCTGGTCGATTTCTTCTCGACCTAGAACAACCATCCCGCAAGACGGACGAGGTGGGAACTCACCGGGAGCGGGCGAGGGGCAACGATCTCGCGAGAGCAAGGACGGGGTCGAAGATCAGGCCCCCCCCTTGTAACCCTTGACGATCTCGCCGAGCCGCTTGCCCTGGTCGCCCGCGAGGAGCCCGACGGCCAGCACGTTGAGCCTCTCCGGGCGGGCCACCTCCCGGACCAGATCGCGGATCTGGTCCGAGGTGACCGCGGCGTTCTTGGCCAGGCGCTCTTCGGGCGTCTCGAAGCGATCGAACAGGTAGCCGCCGGCGTAGAAGCTCGCCAGCTCGTCGGGAGAGTCGAGCATCGCCTCCACGTCCCACTGGTTTCGCCTGCGGGCCTTGACGAGCTCGGCTTCGCTGGGGCCGCGCTCGGCCAGCTCTCCCATCAGCGCCAGGATCTCGCGGGTGACCTGGATCGCTCTCGAGTGCTGGGTCCCCGCCGCGAAATCGATGATTCCATCGTCCTCGTAGCCGTCGAAGGAGGCCCCCACGTCGTAGCAGAGCCCCTGGCTGTCGCAGATGCGGTGGTAGAGCCTGGTGGACATCCCGTCGTCGAGGACGCGCATCAGCATGTCCGTGCCTGGCCTCCAGGGGCTCGCCTCCGAGAACGCCCGGAAGCACACCCTCAGCTCGGTCTGGCTGGACATGTTCTCGACGATCTTGAGGCGAGGCTTCTTCTGGGTGTGAGCCGGCGAGAGGGGGACCACACGAGGCCCGGCCGCCATGGCCGAGAAATGCCTCTCGGCCAGGCGGAGCGCGCGATCGGGCGAAACGGCGCCCGAAAAGGCGAGGACCGAGTTGCCCGCCGTGTAGTGCGCGGCGTGGTGGGCGCGGAGGGTCGCCACGTCGAAGGAGCGAACGCGTGCCTCGTCGCCGGTGATGGCGAAGCCCAGCGGGTGCCTCGGATAGATGAGCGCGCGAGAGAGGTTGTCGGCGTCGATCTGGCGACCCTCGTCATCCAGATCTTCCAGGATCTCCTCGCAGACGATGTCCTTCTCGAGCTCGATGTCGTAGAAGGCCGGATCCGTCAGCACCTCGGAGAAGAGGGCGCACGCCTCGTCCAGGCTCTCGGGCGGCAAGGTCATCGAGAACACGCCGAAGTCGCTGTGGGTGGCGGCGTAGAGGTAGCCACCCAACCGCTCGAAGGCCAGGTTGACCTCGTGTGCGCTCTTGAGGCGAGCGGTGCCCCGGTAGAGCATATGCTCGAGGAAGTGCGACAGGCCGTTGGTGGCCTCGGTCTCGAAGCGAGAGCCTATCCGCACGTAGAGGGCAACGTGCGCTCTGTGCAAGGGAGGGCGAGGGAGGACGACGGTCCTGAGGCCATTGGGTAGGAGCGAGGTTACGTAGGGGATGTTTGGCATTCAGGCTGCTCACATGCCTTCGTCGTCGTCGATGGGGGCCGCACCGCCGTCCCCCTTCTTCTTCTGGCCGATCATCAGCTCGGAGTTGGTCTTGATCGTGTCCTTGGCCGCCTCGCGGAGCCGCTTCACGTAGAGCCCGAGCGCCTCGGCCTGCTTGGCGGCGAGGAGCATGCCCGAGTACGATTCGCGCTCCTTGTCGAAATCTGCCCGGGTCACGGCCTTCTGCTCCCTGAGGAGCACGATGTAGAAGCCGTCGTCGGCGCGGATGGGCTCCTGGAGGACGCCGCCCGGCTTGGCTTCGAATGCGAAGGCCTTCACCTTGTCCTGGGCCTCGCCAGTGAGGCCCGGGATAGGATCGCCTCCCCGGTTGAAGGCGCCGCCCGTCAGCGGCTGGGGCCTGTCCTGGTCAGTGTCCGCGGTGACCGGCTTGGGCACGGGGGCCCCTCCGTCGCCGCTCGCCGCGTCGGCCCCGGCGTCCGCCTTCGCGTCCTTCGGGGCCGCGGGGGCGGGCGCAGGAGCGCTGGCGACGATGGGCGCCAACGCGGCCTTCACGGCCTCCTCGGGGGCCTTGCCAGCCTTGATGTCCGCCAGGATCTTGTTGGCCAGATCGCGCGATGCCTCGAGCGCCTTGGCCTTGACGTAGGCCTTCCTCCGCTTCTCCTTGCGGTCGTCGTCCTTCTTGATGACGTGGTAGCCGAACTGCGTCTCGACCAGCTCGCTGGTCTCGCCGGGCTTCAGCGCGTCGGCGGCCTTCTTGAAGGGTTCGACGAAGCCCTCGGTCTTGGTGCCCAGCTCGCCGCCCTTCACCGCGCTGCCAGGATCCTGGGAGACCTCGCGGGCCACGTCGGCGAAGGCCTCGCCCTTCTTCACACGGTCCATGGCCTTCTGGAGCTTGTCCCTGGCGGCCTGCTTCTCCTCGGGCTTGGCCGTGGGCGGCACCCGGACCAGGATGTGGCGGAGGGTCGCTCCCTCGATGGTCGCGGCGTTGGTCGCGTCCTTGGACCACTCCTCGATCTGGGCGTCCTTGGCCGTGATCGCGTACTTTTCCATGTAAGAGGCACGCACGGGGATGTAGTTCAGCGCCGAGGTGGACTTCTCCTCGACGTAGCGGTCCCAGGCCTCCTGCTCGGAGACGCGCACCGGCGCGCGGACGATGTCCCGCATGTGCGCGGCGAGCAGCTCGCGCAGCTGCCACTCCCTGAACTCGGCGGGCGAGCGGCCGGTCATCCCCCGGACCGTGCGCTCGTAGATCTTCATATCGAAGTGCTTTGTCTTGGGATCGCGGAAGGCGCCGTAGTAGGCCGGGTTGACCCGACCGTCGCGGACGCCGAGGGAGAAGGCGAGCTGCGGGTTGTCGGAGGGCACGCTCACCAGGATGAAGCCGTTGTAGATCGAGTCGGTGACCTCCTCCTCGCTCACGGAGAGCCCGAGCCGCTGCGCCTCGGCCACCAGGAGCTCCCGCTCGATGAGCCCGTCCAGCGTGATGCGCCCCAGGCCCATGCCCTCGGCCCGGGCCGTCAGCAGCTCCCCCGAGCTGCCCCGGGGGATGAGCAGGCGATAGGCCCCGCGGTGCATCTTCGGATCCACGCAGAAGCCCCGGACGTCGGCGACGCACTCCTCCTTGATGGAGCCCAGCTTCTGGTTGGCGTTCGGCCGAAACCCGATCACGAAGACGAGGATCGTCGCGATGATGATGGCGCCGTAGACGATCGAGGTGAGGCCGCGCTGGCGGAAGAGTTGCAGCATGGGAGCGGGGCCGCCATTACCACGGCCCGAGCCCAGGTGAAATCAGCGCGCCCCTGACGCGCTCTTCTCGAGGGCCAGAATGAACCTGATGAGCTCGCACGCCTCTTCGAGCGTCTCCACCTCGCGCGTGAAGATGACCTCGTAGAAGGTGTCGAGGACGTGAGCCTGATCCGCCGGATCCCTCATGGGGGTGGCCTGGGTCCCCAGCTCGGAGAAGCCCCTCTCGACGGCGACCCTGGCGAGCTCGCGAGCTCGAGCGAAGAGGGCCTCCGGCGCCTCGTTCGGGAAGAGCACCTGCTCGGCGCGCACGATGAGGCGCAGGCGAAAGGTACCGTTGAGCGGCGTCCGGATCCGCACCCCCGAGTCGAGAATGAGGTTCTCTCGCGGTCGGTCGGCGAGCACGATCTCGTCGCCCAGAGTCCTGTAGACCTCGAGGCCTGCCGCGATGAGGGCCTTCTTCAGCTGTTGGGGGGTCAACTCGATGTTTCTGGTGGGGTGAGGTCGTCCACGTCCGCCCTCTCCCAAGTAGCAAGGCCGCGTGATCGATAAGGCAGGTGCCGGCGCCGGCTCCGGGCACCTGGCCGCTATCAAAGGCCCCGGCGGGGGCCCCCGTCAAGTTCCATTCGTCCGTACCGGGCATGCCGCGACGCCTGGCCGAGATTCTTCTCCCCGGTGTGCGAGGCCTGCTAGGATTTTCAGCCCGTGGTGAAGCGCACACACCTCACTCCACCGACCGGACTGCCCGCGACCAACCAGCACGCCATGCGGCGTGGCGGGGCGCGGCGGGAGCTGTCGGATCGCGTCGTGCTCGAGACCGCGGGTCACGTCGAGCGCCGCACCCTGATCGGCTGGGCACTCAACGTGAGCCGCGGCGGCGTCAGGATCGTCCTCGAGGACACGGTCACGCTAGGCGAGGCCTTCGCGGTCGCGGTCGGAGACGATCCGACCGTGCGCTCGGGCCGGATCGTCTGGCTGCAAGAGGAGCCCGACGGCTTCGTCTGCGGGATCGAGTACCTGCTCGCGCCGGGCGAGGAGCCCAAGACGGTGCCGCCGCCGCCCTTGGGCAGCCTCAAGCTCTGAGCCAGAAATCACTGCACGGGCCCGGCGCAGACGAGCGCGACGGTCGAGGTCTTCCCGTTGCCGGTCACCATCCCCACGTCGGTCCCGTCGAAGGTGATCTCGAGCGAGATGGCTCCGTGGACGTCCTTGACGCGGATGCGACCCCCTGGCTCGGGGCAGGCCCCTCGGCACCGCTTGAGATCTTCGTACTCCACCTCCACCTCGACGCCCGCGACCTGCCCCGTGGACTTGCCGCCCCCCCAAACGCAGCTCTGGCCCGTGGCAAACGAGAGGTTCTTGGTGATGCTGCGCTCTATCGCTCGCGCTCGCGCCGACTGGCCAGACAGGCGAGCGCTCCATTGGACCTTGCGGTCGGCGCCACTCGCGACGATCGTGGCGTCCGCCTCGATGGTGAGGGTGGCCCTTCCCAGGCGCATCTCGCTGGCGCTCACGTGCAGGACCAGCTTCTGGGCCTCCGACGCGTAGCGCGCCTTCACAGTGCCCTTGAGCTTGCGGAGCCCGTAGGGGCCACTGCACTGGTCGAAGACATAGGTCACCTGGCGGAGCACCTCGTCGCTGGAGGTCGTGAGGCACCCCCTCGGGAAGAAGAAGGCCGGAGCTCCATCGCCGATGCCAGCGAGGCCGACGGAGCCCGAGCGGCTGCGGCCGTCGAGGGGCTCGTTCGCCAGCCCTATGCCGGAGCCCACGGTGCCCACCAGGGCGAAGGTGAGCACCTCGACGTCACCCTCCTGGGAGATCAGGTCGCTCCCGTCCTGGGCCAGGGCGATCGCCGGCTCGACGGAGGACGGTCCGCACGCGAGCGCCGCGGCGACGAACGCTCCAGCGCCTATCGATCGCGCTCCCCTGCTCCGCCTCAAGCTCCTGACCTCCACGCTCCCTACAAGCATGACACGGGCCATGAAGATTGACCGGAAAAGCAGGAGGAGCCGCCGCCTTTTCTCTTTCCTGTCCGGACCTCCGAGGGTCCACCCCGGAACCGCGTTTCGGCCCTAGGATGCGATGCGAGGGAATGTGAACATGAGCGACCTTGAAACGCGGACCCGGATGCTCAACTGGTTCGTGCGGGGTGGGGTGCTGATCACGCCTGACGGGAGCCGCACCCCGATCGACGTGGAGCCCGTCGTGCTCGGGCGCGCCGAGGGCGCGCAGCTCGTGCTGGCCGACCCCGAGGTGAGCGCCCTGCACTGCGAGGTCAGGGCCTTGCCCGAGGGCATCCTCCTGCGAGATCTCGGGAGCACCAACGGCACCTTCGTCGGCGCGATGAGGATACGCGAGGCCGTGCTCGGCCAGAAGACCGAGATCACCCTCGGTCAGTCCAGGATCGTCGTCGAGCCAAGCACCAAGCGCCGCGTCGATCTCGGCTTCACCGCCAGCTTCGGCGGCCTCGTGGGATCGTCGCCGCGCATGCGGAGGCTCTACGGGATCCTCGAGAAGGTCGCGCCCACCTCGCTGAGCATCCTCATCCTGGGCGAGACCGGCACCGGCA
>SXGT01660869.1_pt1 | contig 19494 bp, 20 predicted proteins | sample 3176221 | NCBI WGS metagenome assembly SXGT01 (sample SAMN11356862, study PRJNA531348) | freshwater metagenome | isolation source: freshwater sample F1-120 | place: China: Fuxian Lake, Yuxi | collected 2017-12-25
ATCGACGGCATCTGCGCGGGCGCCGGCGCGATCCTCGCCATGGCCTCCGACCTGCGCTACGGCACGGCGGCGAGCAAGGTGGCGTTCCTCTTCGTGCGCGTCGGCCTGGCCGGCGCGGACATGGGCGCCTGCAACATGCTGCCGCGCATCATCGGCGCCGGGCGCGCCGCGGAATTGCTCTACACCGGACGCGCGATGGACGGCACCGAGGCCGAGCGCTGGGGCTTCTACAACAAGGTGTGCGCGCCCGATGCCGTTCTCGCCGAGGCGCAGAAGCTCGCCCGCTCGCTGGCCGACGGGCCGACCTTCGCCCATGGCATGACCAAGCGCTGCATCCACCAGGAGTGGAGCATGGGCATCGACGACTCGATCGAGGCGGAAGCGCAGGCGCAGGCGATCTGCATGCAGACGCGCGACTACGGCCGCGCCTACCGCGCCTTCGTGAAGAAGGAAAAGCCGCAGTTCGAGGGCAACTGAGGCGCGCCGGGCGATGGCCGACACGAGCTACCTGGGCTGGCCCTTCTTCGAGGAGCACCATCGCCGGCTGGCGCAGGACCTCGAGCGCTTCGCCGCGAACGGGCTTGCCGGCTTCGGCCACGGGGCGGGCGACGATGACGCCATCGATGCCGCCTGCCGCACGATCGTGCGCCGCCTGGGCGATGCCGGGCTGCTGAAGCACTGCTGCGTGCCCGAAGCGGGCGGGCGCTTCGACGTGCGCGGCCTCGCGCTCAGCCGCGACGTGCTCGCGCGGCACGAGGCGCTCGCCGATTTCGCCGTCGCCATGCAGGGCCTGGGCACCGGGCCGATTTCGCTTTCGGGCGACGAGCGCCAGCGCGCGGCATACCTTCCGGCGGTGATGCGCGGCGAACGCATCGCCGCGTTCGCACTGTCGGAGCCGCAGGCGGGCAGCGACGTGGGCGCGATGAGCACGCGCGCGACGCGCGACGGCGGCGGCTACGTCCTCGACGGCGTCAAGACGTGGATCTCCCACGGCGGCATCGCCGATCACTACGTCGTCTTCGCGCGCAGCGGCGAGGAAAAGGGAACGCGGGGGATTTCCGCCTTCATCGTCGACGCCGGCACGCCCGGCCTGCGCATCGCGGCGCGCATCCGCACCATGGCGCCGCATCCGCTGGCCACGCTGGAATTCGACGGCTGCCGCGTACCGGATTCGGCGCTGCTCGGCGCGCCCGGCGAGGGCTTCAGGATCGCGATGGGCACGCTCGACGTGTTCCGCACCACGGTCGGCGCGGCGGCGCTGGGGCTGGCGCGCCGCGCGCTCGACGAGGCGCTGCAGCGCGGCCGCGAGCGCACGGTGTTCGGCAAGCCGCTGGCCGAATTCCAGCTCACGCAGGCGAAGATCGCCGACATGGCGCTGGGCGTGGACGCCGCGGCCCTGCTGGTCTACCGCGCCGCCTGGACGCGCGACACACTGCAACGTCGCGTGACGCGGGAGGCGGCGATGGCGAAGCTGCACGCGACCGAGACGGCGCAGCAGGTGATCGACATGGCGGTCCAGCTCTTCGGCGGCAGCGGCGTGGTCTCGGGGGCTACGGTGGAAACCCATTACCGCGACATCCGCGCCCTGCGCATCTACGAGGGCACCAGCGAGGTCCAGAAGCTGGTGATCGCCGGTGCCGTGCTGGCCGGGGACGGCGGCAAGTGAGCCCGCCGGGCGGTGCCGACAGAGCGGTCGCCGACCCGCGGCTGGTCGAAGGGCGCCGCGAGCAGATCGTCAAGGCGGCGACCAGGCTGTTTTCCGAGCAGGGCTACTACGTCACCACCATCCAGGACATCGCGCGCGAGGCGGGCATCAGCGTCGGGCTGATCTACCAGTATTTCAAGGACAAGGACGAGGTCCTGTTCGTCACCCTGCGACTGGTGCTCGAGAGCTACGAAAAGGTGATTCCCGCGGCGATCGAAGGCGCCGAGCATCCGCTGCAGCGCCTGTGCCTCGCGCTCGACGCGTATTGCCGCGTGGTCGACCGGCTGCGCGATGCGACGGTGCTGACCTACCGCTCGACCAAGTCGCTGCGCGCCGACCGCAGGAGCTTCATCAAGGAAGGCGAGACCCGCACCAACCGCCTGCTCGAAGCCTGCCTGCGCGCCTGCATCGGCGGCGGCTACGTGCGCCCGCTCAACGACTCGCTGCTGGTCTACCAGTACGTGCTGTTCGCCCATGCCTGGGCGCTCAAGCAATGGGCGCACCGCGGCCGTTACTCGCTGGACGACTACGTCGAGGAAGGCATCAGGCTGCTGGTCGAGCCGTTCCTCACCGACAAGGGCCGCGCGGCGATGGCGAGGCTCAGGCGCAAGCGCCGCGCCGCCTGAACACCGGCCCGGCGGACCTCAATTCACGCCACGCTCGCGCAGGAAGGCGGCCAACGGCCGGTCGGTGGACTCGATGTGGCGCAGCAGCCAGTCGCGCAGGAATACCGAGCACGGCCCCGCGCTGCCGGCATCGAGCCGGTCGGTAAAGCCGCGCAGGCTCCCGAGCAGCTCGCGGTGCTCGGCGCGATGCCGATCGGCATTCGCATCGTGCTCGGCCATGCGCGTCTCCTCGGCGTAGAAATGATGCTCGGTCAGGCGCAAGAGGTCGCGCAGCGCCTCGACCGGTTCGCCCAGGCCGGCGCCACGCTCGACGCCGTCGAGGACGCGATTGACCAGGTCGAGCATCTGGCGGTGCTGGCCGTCCATGAAACGGATGCCGACTTCGAACTGCGGGCTCCACTCGAGGCGCGTTAGTGGAACGGACTTGTGCGTTAGCGACATGGCCCAGTTTACAACTCCGCGGGAATCGCCCCTCTCATCTAGAATGCTGCGCGAAAGCCGTGCTCGCGCCGACCATGTCCCCCAGGTTCTTCCACAGGTACCTGCCCACCGCAGAGGCGATCCGGGCGAACCGCTGGCTCGGCCGGCTGGGAACGCTGCTCGACCACCCGGCGCTGTGGCGCCTCAACCGGCGCTCGGTCGCGGGCGCGGTGGCGATCGGCATGTTCTCGGGGCTGGTGCCCGGCCCGCTGCAGATGCTCACGGCGGTGCTGCTCGCCGTGCCGCTGAGGAAGAACCTGCCGGTCGCGCTCGCCGTCACGCTCTACACCAACCCGTTCACCATCGTGCCGCTCTACCTGCTCGCCTACGGCTACGGCCGCCTGCTGGTCGGCGGCGAAGAAGGCGCGCTGCCGGAACCCTTCGTCATGGACTGGACGCGAATCCACGACTCGCTCGCCGGCCTGGCGGGGTGGATGCTGGCGCTGGGCAAGCCGCTCGCCGTCGGCCTGGTCGCGCTCGCGCTCACGCTTGCCGCCGTGGGCTACGTCGTCGTGCAGGTCGGCTGGCGAGTCCACGTCACGCTGGCGTGGCGTGCGCGCTGCACGCGCAGGGCGAGGAGCGCATGATCGCCAGGGACCAGGATTCGCTGCTCGCCCGTGGATGGGAGGCGTTTCGCCTGCCCCTCTTTACCCTGCTGCTGGTCGAGGTGGTCGGCATGGTCGGCTACCGGGTCCTGTCCGAGGGCAACGCCAGCTGGCTCGACTGCCTGTACATGACCTGGATCACCGTCGCCACCATCGGTTTCGGCGAGATCATCGACCTCGCCCACAATCCCGCGGGCCGCGTCTTCACCATCGTCATCGGCACCGCCGGCATCGCCAACATGACGTACTTCATGTCGAAGCTCACCGTGTTCATCGTCGAGGGCCGCTTCGACGAGGTATTGAGGAGGCGCAAAATGCAGGATCGCATCGACCACCTGAAGGACCACTACGTGCTGTGCGGCACCGGCCGCGTCGGCACCAACGTGGCGCACGAACTGCACGTCACCGAGCGCCAGATGGTGGCGATCGACGAATCAGCGGAGGCGGTGGCGCACTTCCGCGAGCGCTTCCCGAACATGATGGTGGTGCACGGCGACGCCTCGGACGACGACGTACTGGAGAAAGCGGGCATCGCCCGCGCCGCGGGCGTCTTCGCGGTCACCGGCGACGACGGCAAGAACCTGCTGATCACGCTCTCGGCCAAGCAGATCAACCCGAAGGCCCGCCTGGTCGCACGCTGCCACGAGGTGCGCAACATCGACAAGCTGAAGCGCATCGGCGCCGATGCCATCGTCTCGCCGGACTTCACCGGCGGCAGGCGCATCGCCTCCAGCATGCTGCGCCCCGCGGTGGTCAGCTTCCTCGACGAGATGCTGCGCACCGACGAGAAGCTGCGGGTGGAGGAGGTGCACGTGCCGGACTTGTTCGCCCCCCGCTGTCTCGCCGACGCGGTGCCGGGATCGCGCGAGTACGTGATCCTGGCGGTGCGCATGGCGAAGAGCTGGCAGTTCAACCCGCCCGCGGACTTCACGCTGCAGCCTGGCAACACGCTGGTAGTGATGACCTCGCCCGACGGGCGGCGTATGCTTGAGGCGGCGCTGGCCGGCTAGCTAGCTCGGTATGGGGGTAGACTCTTCTTGCGGGGGTGCACGAGGGGCGTAGCGCCCCTCGTTCCTGGCTCGGCGCAAATCGAAACCTGGGAGGGGACATGACGAATCGACGCGCATTTCTGGGTGCGGGACTGGCAGTGATGGCCGCCGGCTGCGCCGGCACGGCCGACGGCGGCTGGGTCGAGCTGTTCGACGGCAAGACGACCAACGGCTGGAAACCCATCGGCGGCGGAAAATGGAACATCGCCGACGGCGTCCTCAGCGGCACCGAGGGCGGCGGCGGGCCCAAGGCCGGCTACCTCGTGTCCGCCGGATCCTACGCAGACTACGAGCTGCGCGTCGAATTCTGGGCCGACGCCGACGCCAACAGCGGCGTCGTCACCCGCGGCCAGGAGCCGACCAAGATCGCGGCGGCGACCTCCTACGAGGTCACCGTCTGGGACAAGCGCCCCGACCCGCGCTACGGCACCGGCGCGATCGTCAACTTCGCCCAGGTCGCGCCGCCGATGCCGCTGGCGGCGAACCGCTGGAACACCTTCGAGGTCACCGCGCGCGGCGAGCGCGTCACCGTGGTGCTGAACGGCCGCCAGACCGCGGACCTCCTCGGCGCCAAGTTCCTCGACGGCCCGATCGCGCTGCAGAACGCCGGCGGCGTGATCCGCTTCCGCAAGGTGCAGATCCGCCCGATGTAACCATAGGGGCTAGAGCCGGCTTTCCTCGTAGTCCAGCTCTTCCTCCAGGTGGTGCAGCACCTCGTCGCTGACCAGGCTCTCGCGCCAGACGCGGATCAGCTCCTGGCGCTCGGCGCGGATGGCGGCCAGGCGCATGGCCTTGGCCAGCGCCCCCTCCGAACCCGGCGGGTGCCCCTGCTCGACCGAAGTCATGCGCTCGGTGAACTCGATGCGCAGCCGCTCGACGAGCGCTGGCGGCGCGTTCTCCGTCGCGGCCAGCCGCTCGATGATCGCCAGCGCGGCGCTGCCCATGGCCTCGCGCGCTCGCCGGTGTTCCTCGCCGGTACCGACGTCCTGCGCCATCCGCAGGCGGCGGATCACCAGCGGCATGCTGAGGCCCTGCACCACCAGCGTCACCGCGATGACGACGAAGGTGAGAAACACGATCAGGTCGCGGAAGGGGAACGCCGCCCCGCTGTCCACGTTCGCCGGCAGCGCCAGCGCGGCTGCCAGCGAGACGATGCCGCGCATGCCGCACCAGCTCTCCAGGAACAGCTCGCCCGCGGGCAGCGCCGGCGCCGCGCGCCGCGGCCCGATCCAGCGCGGCACGTGCTCGACCGCGTAGACCCAGGCGAAGCGCACGGCGACGGCGATGAAGGTCACCGTCAGCGACACCGCCGCAAGCTGCGTTATGCCGTAGCCCTGCAGCCGCTCGAGCACGTGGGAGAGCTCGATGCCGATCAGCATGAAGATCAGGCTGTTGAGCAGGAAGACGAGGATGTTCCAGACCGAGCGCGCGAGGATGCGCATCTCGGCCGAGACGATTTCCGGCGTGTAGCGGCCGCGCATGACGCCCGCGGCGACCACCGCGAGCACGCCCGAGGCATGGATCGATTCGGCCAGGATGTACGCCGTGTAGGGGATGGAAAGCGAGAGCAGCACCTCGATGAAGGCGTCGCCCAGGTAGCGGTGCACGCTGACGAACACCCAGCCGATCGCCAGGCCGACGGCGATGCCTCCCGCGGACACCAGCACGAACTGCACGCTCGCGTCCGTCAGCGAGAACACCCCGGTGAGCACCGCTGCGACGGCGAACTTGTAGAGCACCAGGCCGGAGGCGTCGTTGACGAGGCTCTCGCCCTCGAGCACCGTGACGATGCGGCGCGGGATGTTGAGGCGCGAGAGGATCGCGGTGGCGGCCACCGCGTCGGGCGGGGAGACGATGGCGCCGAAGACGAAGGCCGCGGCCCAGGGGATGTCCGGAACCATGAGCTTGAGCGCGGCGCCGACCGCCAGCGTGGTGGCGATCACCAGGCCGATGGCGAGGTAGCCGATGCGCGCGATGTTGGCCTTGAAATCGCGCCACGAGGTCAGCAGCGCGGCCTGGTAGAGGATCGGCGGCAGCACCAGCACCAGCAGGAACTGCGGATCGATCGCCAGCTCGGGCAGGCCGGGCACGAAGCCCATCGCGCCGCCGCCGATCACCAGCGCGATCGGGTACGGCACGTTCGCGCGCCGCGCCAGCCAGCCCAGCGCGACCGAGCAAAGCACGAAGAACAGCACCACCTGCAGGACCGCCATGCGTTCCTATGACGGCGAAAGAACGCCGTCGCGCAGCTCGAACACCCGCTCGGCGCGCGCCGCGAGCGACGCGTCGTGGGTGACGATGATGAATGCGGTGCCGCGCGACGCGGACAGGGCGACCATCGCCTCGAACACCTCGTCGGCGGTGTGCGTGTCGAGGTTGCCGGTGGGCTCGTCGGCCAGCACGCAGGCGGGCTCGGTGACCAGCGCGCGCGCGAAGGCGCAGCGCTGGCGCTCGCCCCCCGATAGCTCGCCCGGCAGGTGCCCGGAGCGGTGCGCGAGGCCGACGTCGCCCAGCACGCGCCGCGCCTGCGCCAGCGCCTCGCCGCGCGCGACGCGGCGGATCCACAGCGGCATGGCGACGTTCTCAGCGGCGGTGAATTCGGGCAGCAGGTGGTGGAACTGGTAGACGAAGCCGAGGGTCGCATTGCGCACGCGACCGCGCTCGGCATCTCCCATCGCGCTGAACAGGCGGCCCTGCACCTTCACCTCACCCGCCGTCGGCTCGTCCAGCCCGCCCAGCAGGTGCAGGAGCGTGCTCTTGCCCGAGCCCGACTTGCCCATGATGGCCACGCGCTCGCGCTCGCGCACCTCGAAATCGACGCCCTGCAGCACGCTCACCGGCACCGGCCCCTGATACACCTTGCGCAAGCCCGCGCATTGAATGACAGGGTCACTCATAGCGCAGGGCCTCGGCGGGGTTGACCCGCGCCGCGCGCCAGCTCGGCAGGATCGCGGCCACCAGCGACAGCACGAGGGCGATCACCGCCGTCGCCACCACGTCGGCCGCATGCACGTCCGAGGGCAGGTCGGGGATCAGGTAGACGTCCTTGGCAAGGAATTTGATGCTGAACAGGTTCTCGATCGCCGGCACGATGGTGCCGACGTTGAACGCCGTGACGACGCCGAAGCCCAGGCCGATCAGCGTGCCGACGAAGCCGATCACGGCGCCCTGCACGATGAAGATCTGCATCACCGACGCTGGCGAAGCCCCGAGGGTGCGCAGGATGGCGATGTCGGCGCGCTTCTCGGTCACCGCCCTGACCAGCGTGGAGATGATGTTGAACGCCGCGACGGCGACGATCAGCGCGAGGATGATGAACATGACGCGCTTCTCGATCTCCACGGCACGGACGAAGTTGGCGTGGCTGCGCGTCCAGTCCCAGGCGAAGGTGCCGGGATCGAGTTTCGCCGCCAGCTCGCGCCCCACCGCGCGCGCGGCGAACAGGTCGTCCAGCTTCAGGCGCAGGCCGGAGACCGCGTCGCCCAGCTGGTAGACCTTCTGCGCGTCCGCCATGTGCACCAGCGCCAGCCCGGCGTCGGCCTCGTTGAAGCCGACCTCGAAGGTGCCGACCACGGTGAACTGCTTGAGCCGCGGTATGACGCCGGCCGGGGTCACCTGTCCCTGCGGGGCGATGAGCGCGATCTTGTCGCCCGGCAGCGCGCCGAGCGCGCGCGCGAGGTCGCCGCCGAGCACCACGCCGAACTCGCCGGGCTTGAGCGCGCCGAGGCTGCCCGCGCGCATGTGGCGGCCGATGTCGGCGACCTTGTCCTCGGCCTCGGGCAGGATGCCGCGCACGATGGCGCCGCGCACCGCCTGGCCGTGGGCGAGCATCGCCTGCGCGTTGACGTACGGCGCGCTCGCCACCACTTTCGGATGCGCGACCACCGCCTGCGCGGTCGATTTCCAGTCCGCGAGCCGGTTGTTCGGGCCGGAGAGCTGCAGGTGCGAGGCGACGCCGAGGATGCGCGTGCGCAGTTCCTTCTGGAAACCGTTCATCACCGACAGCACGACGATCAGCGCCCAGACGCCGAGCGCGATGCCGGCCATCGAGATGAGGGAGCTGATGCTGATGAAGTAATTTCGGCGCTTGGCGCGCGTGTAGCGCAGGCCGACCAGGAGCTCGTATCGCACGGTGCGGCGAGGATACTACAATGATCCACATGGACGAGGAAACGCGCGCGCTGCTCGCCGCGCTGATCGAAGGCGAGCGCGTCGCCTCGCTCGGCACGCTGCGCCAGGGCGCGCCGCTGGTGTCGATGGTGGCCTTCCTCGCCGAGCATGAGCGCTCCGGGTTCGTCGTTCGCGTCAGCCGCCTCGCCTGGCACACGCAGGACATGCTGAAGGACCCGCGCACCTCGCTGTGCATCGCGCAGCGCGACGATGGCCGCGAGGATCCGCAGACGCTCGCGCGCCTGTCGATCCGCGCCGAGGCGACGCAGCTCGACGATGCCGGCGAAGACCACGAGCGGCTGAAGGCGGCCTGGCTCGCGCGCCACCCGGCGTCGGCGATCAGCTTCGAGCTGGCGGACTTCCGGTTCTGGCGCCTCGCGCCGCGCGATGCGCGCCTGGTCGCCGGCTTCGGCCGGACCTACAACCTCTCGGCGGCGGACCTGCGTGCTTGAGCTTCTGCTCGCGGCGGCCGTTGGCGTGCATCCGGCGCCCGAATGCCCGGTGCGCCTCGAAGTGCGCGTCGAGGGCGGGCGGCGCCACTTCCGCCCGCGGCCCGCCTGCCCGATCGGCTTCGACTCGACGCGCGACGCACTGCGCACCCTGCTCGCGCACGCCGGAACGGACACCGAAGCGCGCCTGCACATGGGACGGATCGTCGAGTACCCGTGGCTCTCCGCCCTGCTGGAGCACGCGGGCGGTCGCACCGACAACCGGTCGGTGGCGCAGACGCTGCGCGGCATCGCCGAACTCGGCCACCTGTTCCCCGGCTGGACCGTCACCGCGATCTCGGTGGAAAAGGTGCTGGTGCGCCGCGGCCGGCCGTACGACGCCATTCTCTGGCTCACACTCAAGCGTACCGGCGCGGCATAATCGCCCCATGCTGACCGCCTACGGCATGTCGAGTTCGGGCAACTGCTACAAGGTGAAGCTCACGCTGGAGCAGCTCGCGCTGCCGTACCGCTGGGCCGAGGTGGACACCACCAGGGGCGAGACGCGCACCGCTGAATACCTCGCGAGGAACGCCAACGGGCAGGTGCCGGTGCTGCAGATGGAGGACGGCTCGTTCCTGCCAGAGTCGAATGCCATCCTCTGGTACCTCGCCGAGGACACGCCGCTCGCGCCTGCCGACCGCATCGGCCGCGCGCGCGCGCTGCAGTGGATGTTCTTCGAGCAGTACAGCCACGAGCCGTGCATCGCCGTGGCGCGCTTCATCCTCTATTACCTGCCTGCCGACACGCCGCGCCGCGCCGAACTGCCGAAGCTGCAGGAACGCGGCCGCAAGGCGCTCGGGGTCATGGAGCAGCACCTGGCACGCGAACCGTTCTTCGCCGGCGGCCGCTACTCGGTCGCCGACATCGCCCTCTATGCCTACACGCACTGCGCCGGCGACGGTGGCTTCGACCTCGGCGCGTACCCGTCGGTGCGCGCGTGGCTGGAGCGCGTGCGCGGACAGCCGCGGCACGTGAAGCTGGGGTGAAGGTCCTGTTCGTCAAACAACGCCGATGACGGCGTTGTTCCTCAAGGGCCTCGCCTTCGGCTTCATCCTCGCCGCCACGGTCGGGCCGATGTGGGTGCTGTGTTTTCGCCGCACCGTCGCCTACGGCCCGCTTGCCGGGCTCGCCTCCGGCATGGGCATCGCGGTCGCCGACGGCATCTACGGTGCGGTCGCCGCCTTCGGCCTCACGGCGGTCTCCGCGTTCCTCCTCGAGCACGAACTCTGGCTCGGGCTGGGCGGTGCCGCGTTCCTGCTCTGGCTGGGCGCGAAAACCCTGCTCGCTGCGCCGCAGGCGACCGACGCGGCGAACCTCGAACGGCTTTCGCCGGGCGCGGCGTTCGCGTCCACGCTCGGCCTCACGCTCACCAACCCGCCGACCATCCTCGCCTTCGTCGCCATCTTCGCCGGCCTCGGCCTGGCTTCGAGCGACGACTACGCCGCGGCCGGGCTGATCGTGCTGGGCGTGTTCCTCGGTTCGGCGGCGTGGTGGATCTTCCTCGCCGCAGCGGCGGGCCGACTGCGCGGCCGCATCGGGCCGCGGCTGTTGCGCGGCATCAACGCCGCCTCCGGCCTCGCCATCCTCGGCTTCGCCGCGTGGCAGCTCGCGAGGCTGCTCCGGTAAACTGTACGCATATCCATATGCGCGCGCTCCTCGCCCTGCTGCTTGCCGTGCCCCTGCTCGCGTTCGCGCAGTATCCGAACCGAGCGGTGAAGCTCGTGGTGCCCTTCCCGCCCGCCGGCGCCACCGACATCGTCGGGCGCATCGTCGCGCAGAAGCTCAGCGAGCGGTTCGGCCAGCCGGTGATCGTCGAGAACAGGCCCGGCGCCGGCGGCAGCATCGGCTCGGACCTGGTGGCGAAGAGCGCGCCCGACGGCTACACATTGCTGATGGCGACCTCGAGCACCCATTCCATCGGCCCCTCGCTGCAGAAGCTGCCCTACGACCCGCTGAAGGACTTCGCGCCGGTGCTGCACGTCGCCAACGTGCCCAACGTGCTGGTGGTGAGCCCCGGCCTCGGCGTGGCCAGCGTGAAGGACCTGGTGGCCCTGGCGAAGGCGAAGCCCGGCCAGCTCAACTACGCCTCCAGCGGCGTCGGCACCATCGTCCACCTGAACGCCGAGTTCTTCAGGATGATCGCCGGCGTCGACCTCGTGCACGTGCCGTACAAGGGCACCGCGCTGTCGATACCCGACCTCGCCAACGGCAACGTCGCCATGCTGTTCGACAGCCTCGCGAGCGTGATGCCGCACATCCGCTCGGGCAAGGTGAAGCCGCTGGCGCTCAATGCCGGCGAGCGCTCGCCCCTGATGCCGGAAGTGCCGACGCTGGCCGAGGCGGGCATGCCGCAGTTCGACCGCTACACCTGGTTCGGCATGTTCGCGCCGGCCGGCACGCCACGCGACATCGTCGGTCGCGTCCAGGCCGAGACGGTTGCCGCGCTCAAGTCGCCGGACCTGCTCAAGCGTCTTGCGGAGGTCGGCGCCGAGCCCGTCGGCAGCACGCCAGAACAGTTCGTCGAGCGCATCCGTTCGGACACCGCCCGGTGGGCCGAGGTGATCAGGGCCGCCAACGTCAAGGTGCAGTAGCGAGATGCTGGACGCGCCGCTCGCGATCGTCGACCTCGAGACCACCGGCGCGCACCCCGCGTACGACCGCGTCACCGAGATCGCGGTGATCGAGGTGAACGGCGGCGAGGTCGCCGAGTCCTGGTCCACGCTGGTGGACCCGCAGGAGCCGATCCCGGCGGCCATCCAGGCGCTCACCGGCATCACCAACGCGATGGTCGCCGGCGCGCCGACTTTCCGCGCGCTGGCCGCGGACCTCTTCGAGCGCCTGGCGGGCCGTGTGTTGGTCGCGCACAACGCGCGCTTCGACTACGGCTTCCTGCGCCACGAATTCGAGCGCGCCGGGCTGAAGTTCCAGGCGAAGACGCTGTGCACCGTGCGCCTCTCGCGCAAGCTCTACCCGGAGCACGCCCGCCACAACCTCGACAGCCTGATCGCCCGCCACAGGCTCGCCTGCAGCGCGCGGCACCGCGCGCTGGGCGATGCCGAAGCGGTGTGGCAGTTCCTGCGCATCGCGGCGGATGAACGCGGCGGCGAAGCGCTGGCCGACGCCGCGCGGCGCATCGCCAGGCAGCCCTCGCTGCCGCCGCAGATCGCGCGCGCCGTGATCGACGCCATTCCCGACACGCCCGGCGTGTACCTGATGTTCGGCGAAGGCGGCGCGCCGCTCTACGTCGGCAAGAGCGTCAACATGCGCACGCGGGTGATGTCGCACTTTGCGGACGACGTGCGCTCGGCGAAGGAAATGCAGCTCGCCCGCGAAGTGCGCAGCATCGACTGGGAGCGCACCGCCGGCGAGCTTGGCGCGCTGCTGCGCGAAGCCGAACTGGTGAAGACGCTGCTGCCCCCGTTCAACCGGCAACTGCGTCGCGAAGGCGGCCTGTGCTCCTTCCTCTTCGAGCCGCACCGCGGCCCGGGACACGCGCTGCACCTCGCCGAGAGCGCGCAGATCGAGGCCTCGGCGCTGCCGTGGATGCATGGCCTGTTCCGCTCGCGCCGCTCGGCGCTCGCCGCCCTGCGCGGCCTGGCCGACGCGCACGGCCTGTGCCTGCAGTCCCTGGGCTTCGACCGCACGCGCGCCGGCAGGGGCGCGTGCTTCCGCCACCAGTTGCGCCGCTGCGCCGGCTTGTGCGCCGGTGCCGAATCGCCCGCGGCGCACCACCTGCGCCTGGCCGCTGCGCTGGCGGGCCTGAAGACGCGCGAATGGCCCTGGCGCGGGCCGATCGGCATCGTCGAGAAGGACGCGGCACGCGAGCTCACCGAAGTCCACGTCGTCGACCAGTGGTGCTGGCTGGGAACGGCGCGCACCGACGACGCCCTCGCCGAGCTGCTCGAAAGCGCGGTGCCGCGCTTCGATCCGGATCACTACAAGCTCCTCACGCGCCACCTGCTCGGCGCCAGCGCGCCGCGCGTGCGTGAGCTGGAACGCCACGCGGCATTGGCCTGAGCCGCATGCACATCGAGCTGCTGGTTCCCTCGCTGCTGCTGGGCCGTGCGCCACCCGGGCGGCTGCCTGCGCTCGAAATGCTGCTCGCGCGGGCGCGCCAGCGCAGCGAAGCGGCGACGACCATGGAACGCTGGCTGCTGGACGCGTTTGGCGCGCCCGAGGGCCTGCCGGCGGGCGCGCTGACGATGCTCGGCGAAGGCGGCGAGCCCGGCGACGGATGGTGGCTGCGCGCCGACCCGGTGCACCTCGCGCAGCAGCGCGAGATGCTCACGGTGATGCCGCCGCCCGCGATCCGCGTTTCGCGCGAGGAGGCGCGCGCGTTCGCGGATACGCTCAACGCGCATTTCGGCGCCGCGTTCGAACTGCACCCGGCGCATCCGGAGCGCTGGTGCGCGCGCGCCGCGGTGGAAGGAAAACTCGAGGCCGTGCCGCCGCTCGAAGCCGCGGGCCGCAACGCCAATGCCGTGCTTCCGGGCGGCGACGCCAGGCGCTGGCATGCGCTGCTGAACGAAGCGCAGATGCTGCTGCACGGCCATCCGGCGAACGCGGCGCGCGAAGCGCGTGGCGAGCGCGCCGTGAACAGCCTGTGGCTGTGGGGCGCCGGCAGCTTGCCAAAGGGGCTGCGCGGCCCCTGGCAATCGCTGTCCGCCGGGCAGTCGCTCGCCCGCGGGCTGGCGCGCGCCGGCGGCGCCGGCCTGGACGATCTCCCGCGCGACGCGGACGCCTGGCTCGCCCGCCTGCCGCCCGAGGGCCGCCACCTGGCGGTGCTGGATGCGATGCGCATTGCACACGCCTTCGACGACGCCGAAGGCTGGACACAGGCCGTGGCCGCGCTGGAAGCGCAATGGATCGCGCCCCTGCTCGCCGCGCTGCACACCGACCGCATCCACATGCTCACGCTGCACGTGCCGGATGCCACGGAGGCGCGTAGCTACGAGTTCGCGCGCGGCGACCTGCGCCGCTTCTGGCGCCGCCCCCGGCCGCTGGACGCGGCATGAAGCAACGCATCGTGGAAAGGCCGTGGTCGCGCGAGGCGCACCGCGCGCTGCTGGATTCGGGCATGCATCCGGTGCTCGCGCGCGTCTACGCGGCACGCAACATCCGCGCGCGCGACGAGCTTGCGCAGGACACCTCGCACCTGCTGGCGCCGGCGCTGCTGGCGCGCTGCGAGGACGCCGCGGCGTTCCTTGCCGACGCCATCGCCGCGGGCAAGAAGCTGCTGATCGTCGCCGACTACGACGCCGACGGCGCCACCGCCTGCGCGGTCGGCGTTCTCGCGCTGCGCATGATGGGCGCGAAGGTCGATTACCTGGTACCCGACCGCTTCAAGCTCGGCTACGGCCTGACGCCGGAGCTGGTGGATATCGCCGCGAGGCTCGGCCCGGACATCATCGTCACGGTGGACAACGGCATCGCCAGCGTCGAAGGCGTGGAGCGCGCGCGCGCGGCGGGCATCGCCACGCTGATCACCGACCACCACCTCGCGGGCGAGCAGTTGCCGCGCGCGGACGTCATCGTCAACCCCAACCAGCCCGGTTGCGGATTCCCGTCGAAGAGCCTCGCCGGCGTCGGCGTCGTGTTCTACGTCATGCTCGCGCTTCGCGCCGAGTTGCGCCGGCGCGGCGCCTGGGCGAAGACGCCCGAGCCCAACCTCGCCTCGCTCACCGACCTGGTCGCGCTGGGCACGGTGGCCGACGTGGAGCCGCTGGACGCGAACAACCGCATCCTCGTCGCGCAGGGACTGCGCCGCCTGCAGGCCGGGCACGGCAGGCCGGGGCTGCAGGCCCTGCTGCGCGTCGCGGGCCGCGCGCCCGCGGAGACCGGCTGCTTCGACCTCGGCTTCGTCCTCGGCCCGCGCCTGAACGCCGCCGGGCGCCTCGCCGACATGAGCCTGGGCGTGGAGTGCCTGGTGACCGACGACGAGGCGCGCGCGGCGAACTGCGCGCAGGAACTGGACCGCCTGAACCGCGAGCGCCGGCGCATCGAGGGCGACATGCTGGCGGAGGCGACGGCCGTGATCGACCGGCTGCAGGAAACCGCCGACGCGACAGTGACGCTGTTCGAACCCGGCTTCCACCAGGGCGTGGTTGGCATCCTCGCCTCGCGCGTGCGCGAGAAGCTGCACCGTCCGGCGATCTGCTTTGCGCCGGCGGCGAACGCGGAGCTTCGCGGCTCGGGCCGCTCGGTGCCGGGGTTTCACCTGCGCGATTGCCTCGACCGCGTCTCCAAACTCGCGCCGGACCTGATCCTGCGCTTCGGCGGGCACGCCCAGGCCGCGGGCCTCAGCATCCGGGAGGGCGACCATGCGCGCTTCCGGGAGGCTTTCGAGGCGGCGGCGACCGCGATGATGCCGCCCGAGGCGCGCGAGCGCATCGTCGAGACCGACGGCGCGCTGGAGCCGGCGTACCTCACGCTGGAGACCGCGGCGCTGCTCGGCGCGCAGATCTGGGGCCAAGGCTTTCCCGAGCCGCGCTTCTGCGATACATTCGCCGTCGACAGCCAGCGCGTGGTCGGCGAGCGCCACCTCAAGCTCAAGCTGTCGAAGGACGGCCGGCGCTACGAGGCGATGCGCTTCGGCTCGCTGGAACCCCTGCCGCCGAGGGTGCGCGCCGCGTACCGGCTGGCAGTGAACGAATACAACGGGCTGAAGAGCGTTCAGCTGACTCTGGAGCACACCGAACCATGAAACCGACGCAACTCCTCCTGGCGGCCCTGCTCTTCGCCACTTCCGCCGTGGCGCAGGACAAGGAACCGGTCAACGCCGGCCCTTACGTGCCCTCGCCCGACAGCGTGGTCGCCGACATGCTGAAGATCGCCGACGTCGGGCCGAAGGACTTCGTCATCGACCTCGGCTCGGGCAACGGCAAGATCGTGCTCACCGCCGCCAAGGTGTTCGGCGCCTCGGGCTTCGGCGTCGAGATCCAGGACAAGCTGGTGAAGGAATCGAACGAATCGGCGAAGCGCGAGGGCGTCGCCGACCGCGTCAAGTTCGTCAAGCAGGACCTGTTCAAGACCGACATCTCGCAGGCCAGCGTGCTCACCATGTACCTGCTGCCGAACACCGTGAACATGCTGAAGGACAAGCTGCTCGCCGAGCTCAAGCCGGGAACGCGCATCATCTCGCACGACTATCCGCTTGCGGGCTGGATCCCGGAGAAGTACGTGCAGATGGACCTGGAGGAGAAGGTCAGCATCAGCGGCGTGACCACCACGCTGATCTACCTCTACCTGGTGCCGGCGAAGGTGGCGGGCAGCTGGAGCGCGAAAGTGCCGGCGAACGTCTCGAAGGAGCCGATGCGCCTGCAGTTGCAGCAGCAGCTCACCAAGCTGAGCGGGGTCGCCTTCGTCGGCGGCAAGGAACTCGCGCTGGAGGATCCGAAGCTGCGCGGCACGCAGATCAGCTTCCGCCTCCCCGGGCGCAAGACCGAGTTCAGCGGCCAGGTGAAGGGCGGCACGATCGAGGGCCTGGTAGACGTCGGCGGGGTGAAGTCGCCGTGGAGTGCCGCGCTGGGGGCGAAGTAGCGGTGGAACGCAAGCGCGTCAATTCCTCCAAGCTGCGCGCCGTCGGCTACGACGAGAAGCAGCAATTGCTGGAGATCGAGTTCGCCAACGGCCAGGTCTGGCAATACACCAGGGTGTCGCCCGAGGTCCACCGGCGCTTCATGGCGGCGCCCAACCCCGGCGTATTCTACGAGGACCGCATCGCGGAGGAATACTCCGGAAAGCGGCAGTAATCGGAGCCTGTTCCGCCCGCCGCCTTGCGCCGCGAACGGGGTAAGCTCGGGCAGGGAGGGACTGTGCCGGACCCGACGCAGGAGCGCGTTCCAGCGGACGACCACTGGCAACGGAGCGCAGGCGAAGCGAGCTTCCGCGCCGTCTTCGAGCAGGCGGCCGTCGGCATCGGCGTGCGCGCGCTCGACGGGCGCTGGCTGCAGGTCAACCAGAAGCTGTGCGACATCTTCGGCCGCACGCGCGAGGAGTTGCTGGCCACCACCTCGATCGCGCTCACGCCAGCCGAGGATCGCGAGACCTCGATCGCGTTCAACGAGCGCATGGCGCGCGGCGAACTCGACACCTACACGCGCGAGAAGCGCTACCTGCGCAAGGACGGCTCGGACCTGTGGGTAAGCCTGTCGATGAGCGTGGTGCGCGACGAGGCCGGGCAGCCCTCCTACGTCATCGCGATACTGTTCGACATCACGAGCACCAAGACCGCCGACCAGCGCCTGCAGGCCGCGATCGAGAACCTCAACGAGTCGGTGATCCTTTGCGACGCGCAGGATCGCATCGTCTTCGCCAACCGCCGCGCACGCGAGGCGAACCGCGAGACCGTGCAGTCCCTGGAGTCCGGCCGCAGCTTCGAGGCGCACCTGCGCGCACGCCTTGCCGCCGGGCATTTCGCCGACGCCGACGGCCGCGAGGAACAATGGCTCGCGCAGCGCCTCGCCGAGCACCGCAGTCCCACCGGCCCCGTCGAGCGCCGGCGGCGCAGCGGGCAGTGGATGCTGACCGCCGACCAACGCATGCCCGACGGCGGCACGCTGACGATCGCCCTCGACATCACCGCGCGCAAGCTTGGCGAAGACCGGTTGCGCACGGCGCTCGAGCACCTGGGCGAGATGATCGTGCTCACCGACGGCGAGGACCGCATCGTCGTCGCCAACCAGCGCTTTCTCGAATTCAACGCGCAGGTGGCCGAGTACGCCGCACTCGGCCGGCGCTACGAGGAGCACCTGCGCGCCGGGCTCGCCCTCGGGCTGTTCCCGGGCGCCGTGGGCCGCGAGGAGGCCTGGCTGGCGGAACGCATGGCCGCGCGTCACAACCCCGCGGGACCGGTGGAACGCGAGCAGCAGGACGGCCGCTGGCTGCTGGTCGACGACCAGCGCCTGCCCGACGGCAGCACCATCAGCTTCGGCCTCGAGATCACGGAGCGCAAGCGCGCCGAGCGCGCGCTGCGCGACATCAACGCCGAACTCGAGCGGCGCGTCGACGAACGCACCGCGCTGCTGAAGAAGACCAACCGCGAACTCGAGGCGTTCTCCTACTCGGTGTCGCACGACCTGCGCGCGCCGCTGCGCGCGATCTCCGGGTTCGCCGGCATCCTGCTCGAGGAGGAAGCCGCCCACCTCTCGGCCGAGGGCCGCCGCTATCTCGCCACCATCGACGCCAATGCCCAGCGCATGGGCAAGCTGATCGATGGCCTGTTGTCCCTCGGCAGGCTGTCGCGGCACGAGCTCGCCCGCGAGCGCATGGACATGGCGGCGATCGCCCGCGAGACCTGCGACGAGCTCGCGCATTACCACCCCCGCGCGCGTGTCGAGATCGGGACCCTGCCCGGCGCGCAGGGGGACACCACGCTGGTGCGCCAGGTGTTCCGGAACCTGATCGGCAACGCGCTCAAGTACTCGTCGCGCAGCGCAATGCCGCGCGTCGAGATCGGCGCCGAGCAGGCCGATGGCCTGCTCGCGTTCTACGTGCGCGACAACGGCGCCGGCTTCGACATGGCGTACGCGTCCAAGCTGTTCAAGCCCTTCGAGCGCCTGCACGCGGACCACGACTTCGAGGGCACCGGCATCGGCCTCGCCGTGACGCACATGATCGTGCAGCGCCACGGCGGCCGCATCTGGGCCGAGGGCGAGCCCGGCCGCGGCGCGACTTTTCATTTCACCCTGGAATGATGCACCGCAGCTATAATTGCGCCCTTTTCGCGGTGCCCCATGGAACCAGAACGCGTAAACCAGATCGCCTCCTCGCTCGCTGCGCTCGATGCGCGCCTCGGCGAGTTGCGGAGGTATCTTTGACTTCGACGCCAGGCAGAAGCGCCTCGCGGCGCTGAATCTCGAGCTGGAAGACCCGAAGCTGTGGGACAGCCCGCAGCGCGCGCAGGAGCTCGGCAAGGAAAAGAAGTCCCTCGAATCCATCGTCGACACGATCTCGCGCACCGCGGGCGGCATCGGCGACGCGCGGGAGCTGTTCGAACTGGCGCGCGCCGAGAACGACGAGGCGACGCTCGAAGCGGTGGGCAGGGACGCGGCCGGCCTGGAGCGCGAAGTCGCGGGGCTGGAGTTCCGCCGCATGTTCAACAACCCGCTCGACCCGAACCCCTGCTTCGTCGACATCCAGGCCGGCTCGGGCGGCACCGAAGCGCAGGACTGGGCCGCCATGCTCGAGCGCATGTACCTGAAGTACTGCGACAAGAAGGGCTTCAAGTCGGAGGTGCTCGAGCGCTCCGAGGGCGAGGTGGCGGGCATCAAGAGTGCGACGCTGAAGGTGAGCGGCGACTACGCCTACGGCCACTTGCGCACCGAGGTCGGCGTGCACCGGCTGGTGCGCAAGTCACCGTTCGATTCC
>SXGT01468256.1_pt1 | contig 19488 bp, 18 predicted proteins | sample 3176221 | NCBI WGS metagenome assembly SXGT01 (sample SAMN11356862, study PRJNA531348) | freshwater metagenome | isolation source: freshwater sample F1-120 | place: China: Fuxian Lake, Yuxi | collected 2017-12-25
GCGAGGTCGTCGAGGTCGGCGAAGGCCATACGAAGTTCAGGGTCGGCGATCGCGTGGTCGTCCCGTTCAACATGGCCTGCGGCGAATGCTACTTCTGCCAGAAGCAACTGTTCTCGCTCTGCGACAGGTCCAACCGCAACGCGGAAAAGGCCATCGAGGCCATGGGCCACTCGCCCTCGGGCTTGTTCGGCTATTCCCACATGCTAGGTGGCTATGCCGGCGGGCAGGCTGAGTTCCTGCGCGTGCCCTTCGCCGATTTCGGTCCGATCAAGGTGCCCGACGGCATGGACGACGACCAGGTACTCTTCCTGTCGGACATCTTTCCGACGGGATGGATGGCCGCCGAAAATGCGGAGATCGAGGAGGGTGACACCGTCGCCATCTGGGGCTGCGGGCCGGTGGGCCAGTTCGCCATCCAGAGCGCGTGGATGATGGGCGCCGGACGCGTCATCGCGATCGACAAGGTGCCGGAGCGGCTGGAGATGGCACGCACCTATGGCCGGGCCGAGACGCTCGATTTCAGCGAGGTCAAGATTTACGATGCGCTGATGGAGATGACCGGCGGCCGAGGCCCCGACCGCTGCATCGATTGCGTCGGAACGGAATCCGACGCGGGCGCGAGCGCCGACGCCTTCCTCGACAAGGCCAAGGCGGCTCTGCACCTCGGCACCGACCGGCCGCACGTGCTGCGCGAGGCGATCTTCTCCTGCCGCAAGGGCGGCACTATATCGGTGCCGGGCGTCTATATCGGGATGGTCGACCATATCCCGTTCGGCGCGGCGATGAACAAGGGCCTGTCGTTCCGGATGGGGCAGACCCACACCCACCGTTACTTGGAGCCGCTGCTTCAGAAGGTCGTCGATGGCGACATCGACCCCTCCTTTGTCATCACCCACAGGGCCACGCTCGAGGACGGGCCGGACCTCTACAAATCGTTCCGCGACAAGGAGGACGGCTGCATCAAGGTGGTGATGAGACCATGAAACGTAAGGGCGAAGACGTCCGCAAGGATGCGAAGCCCCAGTACATCCGAACGAGGAAAGGCGCCAGCAACTCTGGCGTCTCCAGCGCCATGCCGCAGGTCATCACCGGGCGAGAGGATGCGACGTTCGATACCGATCCTGAGGGCGGTGGCGAGAATTAGGACTGCCTCTGATTATATCGAAAGTTGCCGTCTCTTTAGAATGCGGGTGCCTGAACGAATGGCCTCGTCGCGAAAGCTGCCCGCTGACGCTGCCACGGGTGGAAAATGCGGTTCACGCAGCTGGATCGGCCAGAATTCTGTAGACTTGCATCCTCGAGCATCCGAGCCGACTGGCAATCTTGGCTACTGAGAGGCCTTGCTCCTTGAGCGCCTTGATATGACTTGGGTCGAAGCGCCGGACACCGCCTTTGTAGGCGCCAGCGGCCTTCGCGCGCTCTATCCCTTCCCGCTGGCGCTCCTTGATGAACCGCCGCTCCATCTGGGCGACCATACCGAGGACGGTAATTACGATCTGTCCGAGGTCGCCGCGGGTCGAAACATGCGGGTCAAGGATCGTGACGAATGCGCCGCGCTGTTCGCACTCGTGCACGATGTTGAGGACGTCTCGCGTGTCGCGGCCAAGCCGATCGAGGCGCGTCACAACTAGTTCGTCGCCCGGCCGCAGGAACTCGATGATGGTCGCAAGCTCGTGCCGGTTATCGCGCTTCGCGCCCGACACCTTTTCCGACCGGATGAGTTGGCACCCCTCAGCCTTCAGGCGGTCGACTTGCCCATCAAGGTCCTGGTCGAGCGTACTGACTCGTGCGTAACCAATGCGGGCCATGTGTCACCTCAAAGTTTAGGCTTGAGGCTACGCTGTCACAAATAGGCCGGGTCAACCCTGATGGGACGGCTCCGGGATGCACGGCGAGGTGTCGCAGCAGGGTATACCCCAATGTGACATCGGCTTGCCCTGAGGAGCAGCGCTGCCAAGCTAACCGCCGCCTGCGTCACCGATCATTGGCTAGCGCAATTCAACGCGCCGTCGCCTCGTAGTCGATTGCGGCAGACCGAACTCGTGGCCGGACGACGTTGATAAAAGTGTTCACCCTTTCCGCTAGCCAGACGAATGCTTGCATCTTGCCTTGAGGGCTTGTGAGATCGGCAAAGGTTCTGCTGTCGGCTACAGTTTTCCGCCCGTCCCGCTCGACTAGCCGTGTTGTGCCACCGAGATCGCTATGCACTTCCTCCCAAGCATCCGTGAGTGCTTGCATCGCAAACTCGCCCGCACTGTTGCGGCTTGCCGACAGGAAAACGCCAACCGTGTTCTTGGCCTTTTCACGATAGACCGTCAGCCATGAGCTTCCGTTTGGAGCAGGTAGCATCACAGAGATGTACCCCTGCCGACTTGGCTTGGGCGGCGCTTGCTCGGGATCGTCGATCCGAAGATACTGCACGAACTCTGACCAAAATTGCAGGCGTTCAGCTCCTATAGCCTCGCGATCAGGATCGAGGGCGTCGACATTTTCCAAGGTTGCGTGGTCTCCATCTACAACACGGAGCCCCTCGGGAACCGCGATGACGGTCCGCTCTATTGAAGTGGTTCTAGCTAGCACGCGTGGCGTCACGAGCAAGCTACCGTCCGGCATTGCGAAGATAGGCATTTCAACGAGGCCCATGGAAAAATGCAGTCCTGCGTGGCGCTGCAGATACTCGGCAATGGTCTCGACGCCCTCGCGAATACCGTCGCCCACGATCAACAACAGGAAGCGGCCCCGTCGGAGATTAAGGCTCAGTGCGTCATTGAAAGCGATCTCATCCACTGTTGGATCGACCGCCCGCACCAGGTCGAGCATGGCATTGCCCTTAACACCGAGACGGCGGCTGACCTCGCGCTGCAGATCCGACGATGTCCATCGGCTGAGTTCCTTCGCATAGTCGATTATCTGGCCGACGACTTCTCGGCGGCCTTCAGGGTTGCGCCACAGCTTGCATTCTACGAGCACGGGGAAACCAGAGGGCGTCACCAAGAAATTGTCGATGGGGCCAGCGGGCGTCATCAGTTCCCGGCAAACTGCGATCGCACCTCTAAATGATGGATCAATCTCATCGACTGGAAGTGATTGCGGGTGCTTGTGAACAAGCTCCTGAATCTGGGCTTCACTGACACTACCCTGGGTCGCGCTTAGGCTAAGTTGGGATAGAGTTATCGAAGAGCCCTGTTGCAGGATGATGGGCGCGGCATGTTGTCTAGACAATGGCTTTCTCCGAGGTCACCCGTACAGTCGTGCTTGAATCGCTAACGGCCGGTGCACGGCAAGCAATTGTTCGATCAACGCGAGCAGGCTGGGGAACATACTAACGCAGACGTCAGCTTAGGGGCCGTCTGCTGACCGTCCGATATTGAGCGGGCGCGTAACAAAAGCGGCCATAGCTTTTGTAGGGAAAACTCTTTCGTCGCGCAAACGAGCGGGTTCGCGAATTGCCCAAATTCGCCCCCCCAAGAGGTTGTAGATCATTGATAAAGCCGTCTCCAAATCTCTGTCGCTTAAGTCGGCAGCCTGCTAAGTTTCGCTACATGCTACTCGGATACGCACGGGCTTCGACTGACGACCAGACAACCCGGCTTCAGCTGGAAGCGCTGACAGCCGCCGGCTGCGAGCGCATTTTCTCAGAAAAGGCATCCGTGGCCGATCGGCCGCAGCTCGCAGAACTGCTGAGTCATGTACGACGCGGTGATACCGTGATCATCTGGCGTGTCGATCGGCTCGGACGCTCCCTACGACATCTTGTCGAGATTGTTCAATCCTTTGAGGCGGCTGGAGTGGCCTTCCGCAGTCTGTCGAAAGGCATAGACACGACCAAACCGGACGGGCGGCATTTCTTCCGCATTATCGGTGCACTGGGCGAATTCGAGCGGGAGCTCATTCGCGAAAGGACGCAGGCCGGATTGACCGCAGCTCGTGCGCGTGGCCGCAAAGGTGGGAGACCACGCAAGCTCAGCGCGGACCGCGCCCGCATGGCGCGCAGGCTCTTGTCGCATCCGGAGACTACAGCTTCGGACGTCGCAAAGACTTTTGGCGTGCACCGATCAACGCTGCACAAGGCACTACGGGCTGGCCACCCTGTCGCTGTAGAATTCAAGGGGACCTACCGCGCTGCGTCGGAGTTCGGCTCTTGACCCGCGTTCGAATGACTCGGTCTCAAATGATGTCGAAGGTAAGGTCGAAGGATACAAAGCCCGAGATGGCTGTAAGGCGCGCTTGTCACGCGCTTGGCTATCGCTTTCGCTTGCACAGGAGGGATTTACCTGGGTCGCCCGATCTCGTCTTTCCTCGCCTGCGGCTGGCGATGTTCGTACACGGGTGCTTCTGGCATCGCCACGCGAATTGCTCGCGTGCGTCAATGCCTGCGACCAACGTCGAGTTTTGGAACAACAAGTTTCGCCGCAACGAGCGGCGAGATCAGACAGCCTCGCAATCCCTGAAGCAGCTTGGATGGCAAGTGCACGTCGTGTGGGAATGTCAAACATCTAGGCTGGATACTCTCAAAGAACAGCTCAGCAAGGCGATCGCGATGGCCGGCAAGCCGTCAGGCGGTATCGCCGCGTGTTCTTCGGCGGCGCTTAGCAAGGCCCTCGACAGGTGCCTCCCGCGCGATATAGAAGAAAAAGAGCTGACAAGGGGGACAGCTTGTGCTGAGCAAAAGTTGCGGAGCGTCCAGGCTCGGTCAGCATCCAGCGAGAAGACATTGAACTGCGTCGATTTGTTCGCTGGCGCGGGAGGGTTTTCGCTCGCGGCGCGGCAAGCAGGCCTAACGATAAAGCTTGCGGTTGAGCACAACAAGAACGCTGCTGCGACGTATCGCCGAAATCTATGCATCAGCAAAAATCCAACTCGCCTGATAGAAGACGACATAAGGACGCTGTCGGCGGAAAAACTTAGACGAGAGACTTTCGTCGAAGGTGAAACTTGCAACATCCTATTAGGCGGGCCGCCTTGTCAGGGATTCTCCACGCACCGCCTCAATGACGCTGGCGTTTCTGACGACCGCAACGACCTTATTCATATTTACTTCGACTTCGTACGGGCGTTTGCGCCGAAGGTGTTCTTGATGGAGAACGTCCCCGGTATGTTGTGGGCCCGTCATGAAGAGGCACTCAGCCGCTTTTACGCTGAGGGGAAAGAAGCAGGATACACATTGTCGGATCCTATTATGATTGATGCGCGGGATTACGGCCTTCCACAAAGACGCAAGCGAGTGTTCATCCTCGGATTCAGCCAGTCTGTAAGCGGGAAAGGCCTGCAGTGGCCTCCTCCGCCTACGCACGGTAGCGAGGTCGCTCGCCGCACCGATCAGCGTCTCCATCCGTGGGTATCTTGTTCCTCGGTTTTCGACGCGACAGACAAAGATGACGTAAACGACGTGCATATGAATCATAGTCAGACGTTGATCGATGCCTTTGCAAAGACGCCGCATAATGGAGGAAGCAGACACGCCTCGGGGCGGATGCTTGCCTGTCACAAAGATCATGATGGGCACAATGACGTATATGGGCGGATCGACCCGGCAAAACCTGCTCCAACGATGACGACTGCTTGCATCAATCCGTCGAAAGGTCGGTTCGTTCATCCAACGCTCAATCACGGCATCACCGTGCGACAGGCGGCCCGGATTCAAACTTTCCCAGATTGGTTCGTTTTCGAGGGTGGTCTCATGGCAGCTGGAGAGCAGGTCGGTAACGCTGTCCCGGTCGCGTTGGGCAAGCACCTGATACAGCACCTGCTGCCACTGCTCGCCGAGCAGGTGCCGGAGGCTGGGACCTCTGATCGACCTCCGGTTTTCGCGTGATCCGGAGCGTCGCATTCCAGACTAAGGCACGAACGGTCGATCATCTCGGCCGAGAGCAGATCGCGGACACGCCAACAGCGATCTCCGAGCTCTGGAAGAACGCGTTCGACGCATATGCTCGTAATGTGTCCCTGGACATCTTCGCTGGCGAAGAACCAGTCGCGGTCATTTCGGACAACGGGCACGGGATGAATCGCGAAGAGTTCGAGGGTCGCTGGCTCGTTGTCGGAACCGAGTCGAAAGCGACGACAGACCGCACGCCGGTTGCCGACCGAAATGGCCTAGCTCCCAGGCCGCGACAGGGGCAAAAGGGCATTGGCCGACTCTCCTGTGCCAACCTTGGGCCCGTACTTCTTCTAGTCTCCAAGCGAAAAGCAGATCCTTTCGTCGCTGCCCTTCTCGACTGGCGGCTTTTCGAGAACCCTTTTATCAACCTCGGAGATATTCGTATCCCGGTCACGGAGTTTGACGAAAGGGAGCAGCTCTTCGCCTTATTGCCTGAGCTGACAGCCGGCCTTGCCGAGAACCTAACTGGGGGCGAAGAAGAGGGACAGGCTGCGCGCCTAAGGGCCGCTTGGGAAGCTTATGACCGCTTGGTCGCCGAAGAGCAGGCGAATGGCGTCTCGAACAGGCTCCTGGCACCGTCAAAAGCAATCGCGGGGACCATCGAGCGGATCCAATTCGAGCCGCGGCACCTCGCGCAATGGCCGGTTTGGACGAATGAGAACGCGCATGGCACCGCCCTGATGGTGTCCGAACTGAATTACGACCTTCGGGTCGAGTTGGACGAGGACGCTGGTGACTCATCGGCGCGCGCAGCGCGCGACCGCTTTTTCGAAACCCTTACCAGCTTTGTCGACCCATTTTTCGACCCGGCCGAAGTGGGCAGTGCCGCGAGCAGGATAGGCTTCTCGTATGCAGTCCGCGCCTGGAAAGGCGAGACGCCTCGCTTGATCGTGGGAGATGAGCGGCAGTTCGATCGCCGTCTGCTGGACGGTATGGAGCACCAGCTCGTGGGTTCCGTCGACGTGGATGGCGTTTTTCGCGGGCGGGTTAAGGCCTTCGGTCAATGGGTCCACGAACCCTGCACGTTCGAGCCTCCAAAGGATCTGGTCATTCCACGGCGCGCGGACACAGGGGTGGGCCCATTCGACCTCTACATCGCTTCGATGGAATTTCAGCAGGCGAACACGACATTGCCGCAGCTGGAGTTTCAGCGGTTCCGAGATCTAGCCGAGCGATACTCCGGCTTCATGATCTTTCGCGATGGACTCCGTGTTCTACCCTATGGCCGTACCGACAACGATTTCTTCGAGATCGAGTCCCGGCGGAGCATGAATGCCGGACGCGAGTTCTGGAACCACCGACAGATGTTCGGTCGCCTTGCAATAAGTCGTGACCGGAACCCTAATTTGAAAGACAAGGCCGGACGAGAGGGTCTTCTCGACAATCGAGCGGCTAAAACGCTCAAGATGATTGTCTCCAACATCCTGCGTCAGTCGGCCCGCCGCTATTTCGGCTCAGACTCAAGTATCAGAGGTGAAGTACTTCCGCAGGTAAAAGCCACAAACAAGGCGAAAAAAGCCAGTGAAGCTCGTAACAAGCTGCGGCAGCGGCAGCGGAAAGAGTTCCGAACGAAACTGCAGACCTTCAACAAGGAGCTTCCGAAACTCAATTCCGAGCTAGAGACGTTTGCACAGCAGCTCGCGATCCAGGACGAGAGCGATATCGCGGACGCTCAGCAAAAGGTGGAAGTGTTTCGGGAGCGGGTATCAGATTACCGCCTCTCTGGTGCGCCCAAAACGCTAGGGCCACTTGAAGACGCGTACGCTAATTATCGTGATCAGATGCGTACCGCGAGCGTCTTGGTAACCACCATCGCGTCCGAGCTGGACCAGCAAATTGAGCGGATAAACCCAGCGAAACCGCGAGAGCTACTGGAGCGGCAGATCTCCCGAAATGCAGCACAAATCCATCGACGGATTCAGCAATGGAAGCGGACGATAGATGGACTTCAGAAGAGTGAGTTCGAGCGGATCAGGTCGCTCGTTGCGGATCGCAACAAGATCTTCCATGCCGAAGCGACGCCTGTGCTGGCGCGGCTGGATCGCGGCGAAATATCCTACGCGGAGGCTTCCAAGCTCCTCGACCGGATGAAGGAGGATTTAGACTCGGAGAACTCCGAAATGTTCGTCCCATACATCGGCGCACTGGAAGCGTTGCGGGACAGCATTGACCTGGAGAACCTGGCCTCGTTCGGCATGGAGGAGCTGAGCGACCTCCGGGGGGAGCTTGAGCGCTTGAACAGCCTTGCTCAACTCGGGATCGCGGTCGAGATCGTCGGTCACGAGCTTCAATCTTACGATGAGATTATTGGGGCCGGTCTACGCCGACTGCCCGATGACGTGAGACAGAGCAAGGCGGCCAAAGACATCGAGTTTGGTTATGACGGGTTAACGGATCAGCTCCGCTTTCTATCGCCATTAAGGTTGGCAGGTCAGCGGGTTCAGCGATGGATTACCGGCGCGGAGATTGCGCAGTACGTTCGCGAATTTTTCAAAATCAATTTAGGACGCTCGAAGATCGAATTGACAGCCACGCCGGCATTCGAGGCGGTGCGAGTTTACGATCAACAATCACGCCTGTATCCAGTGTTTCTCAACCTAATCAACAACAGCATTTACTGGTTGGGGGTAACCGAGAAGAAGGATCGCCGTATTCTACTCGACCGCCAAGGCGATGAAATCGTGGTCTCGGATAATGGTCCGGGCATTGAGGCTGAGGACCTGGAGAACCTATTTAGCCTGTTCTTCACGAAAAAAGCACGGGGTGGTCGTGGGGTGGGGCTCTATCTGTCGCGAGCTAACCTCGCTGCTGGCGGACATAAAATCCGATACGAGGCGGACTCGTCAAAGACGCCGCTTGAGGGAGCGAATTTCTACATCGCGTTCAGGGGGATAGAATAGATGGCCGGCCCACATTACTCGGGCTTCGTAGAGGAAGCATTCATAAAGCCGATCCGGTCAGTTCTGATCGTGGACGACGACTATCCGACCTTCGACGAAATGCTGGATGCGCAGATTGAGAGAGATAATGGCTCTGAGCCCGATCGCCGAAAGGAGTGGTACAACGATCCCGCACGAATCAAGAAGGTGATGGGCCGCTTCCGAGCGCCCCAGCAGCCTCTGCTCGTTGACGTTCACGACGGGACCAACGTCCCGGTGGGTGCAGAGGTGAAGATTGCATCTCACCTTCACCAGTCGGACCTTCTTGTACTCGACTATCAGCTGGATCGAACGCGGCCTGGCGACGGCTCTACTGCGATCTCGATCGTGCGCAGCTTAATGAGCAATGATCACTTCAACTTAGTCGTAGTTCACACGAGCGAAAACCTTGAGGGGGTCTTTCGTGAAACGTTGCTCGCTCTGATGTCGGCGACGTTGCCGCTACTGACACAGGAAGAGAGCGAGAAAGTCGAAGGCCTGCTGTTCGACGCGGAGAGCGACAAGGAGGGCGTCACCGAACGTCTGTACATCAGCGTGGGCACTGATCAGTATCTCCACGCGCGATGCCATCCTTCAACTTACCTTCGAACTATGGGAAAGTCGCAGCAGCCTTATGCTACATTCCGCGATGAGAGCGACGAGTTTGGCTGGGAGCCAGACGATCGTAAACTTGTCCTAAGATATCTTTTGCTTAGAGCCGAGACGGCGCTACAAGCTAAGTTCAACCCCCGAGGTAATTTCTCGCTGGCTTGGGACGATGGGCCAGTCAAATACATCGCCGCGGATTCAGTTTTTGTCGCTTTCTCCTCCAAGACAGATGACGACGATCTGCTTGGTGAACTGCTGGAGGCATTGAATGCATGGGCTCCGGAGCCGTCCCGTCTGTTTCTAGCGAAACTGCGGGCGGAAATGGACGAGTTCGGCGTGATGGCGCAACGAGACATCCTGCAAAGTCGCCACGCACTTGCACACTGGTATAGCCGCCTTCTCGAATCGAACGGAGCGGCTCGTAGATGGTTGGTGGCTGAGAGCGTCAATCGACATTCGGAGCAGCTAATGAGCGCTCTCCTTCCCCGGGTGGAGAGTTTCGCATCTCGTTTGGTTGAAGCTGAGACGGCAGCGGGAGCGGCGCTCGACATCAGCAAGGAACATTTCAAAGTCGATCTCGCAAATCCACAGGAGAAGCTCAGATCGGCTCGGGAACACAACGCCTACGTGAGCAGCAAGGCCCCAGAAGGCTGGCATTTGACGACCGGTCATATTTTCAAGCTGGGCAACGATCACTGGGTTTGTGTATCCCCAGCCTGTGACACGGTTCCTGCCCAGCTCTCTGCAGCTCGTGTGGCAGCCTTTGGTGAGAGATTGCCGTTCATGGCGGTGAAGTTGTTTGAGGTCGCCGACACCAAGCCAATTAACGACGTGCAGACAAACAGGTACGTCTTCGTGATGCTCAATAGTCTAGTGAAAGCGTTCTGTTTTAACGATCCGGCAAGTGATCTGTCAGCACCAGCGTGGCACACCGTGTTCGCGGACAACCGTGGTCAGTTCGGCAAGGATTTCACGTTCCACGTTTTCGTCGCCGAGAAAGGGAGCCGGCGCATGGTTCAAAAGCGACACTCGGCTCGGGTAGTGGCACAACTCCGATACGAATATGCCCTCAACCTCGTCCAGCGGCTCGGAGGCACCTTCACGCGCATCGGTCTCGACTACGTATGAACGGGTAGTCCTAGCTACTCGATGAACACGTTCTCGCGATGGTGATTAAGGTAGGATTGGCTGGCTTCACTAAGTGGGCGAGAGGGTGGACGCTGCACGATGTACAGCCCTAGCTTATTGGCGTCGGCGTCAGTCAGCTGAGAGGAGAACAGCGGTCGCCCGTTGCTCTCGAAGCCCAACAGGCCTCTATCGAACAGGAAGTCCGCGTGTGGTGCCATCATCAGGCCGTTGGCGCCATCGAGGCGTTCAGCAGCGGTCCGGCAGGCGCGCCACGGCTTGATATGGCTGGCGATAAGAAGGTTGGGGGTGCCGATCCCTGTGATCCTGCAGACCGGCTCCATTTCGAGCACTCTGTTACGGAACAGCCCCTGTCCACGCCGGGCACGGACGAGTTGCTCGCGGATCGTATCGTCGAGCGACACATCGTGTTGGATGTTGCGCTCGACGAGATCGTCGAGGGTCGTTGCAAAATCAGCCGCGGTTCGTGTGGGGGCTACGAGCTGGTCGACTGCCGGAAGCCGCGCGCTGGCTAGGATGAGCTCAACCACTGCCCGACCGACCTCAGCGAGGTACGCCTTTTGATTGCCGTTTCCAGTGGCCGGCTGGATGGGTGAATGCGTGCCCGGTAGTAGAGGAGCGAGCCGGCCCAACAAGTCCTTGGGCCGCACGGCGATATGCGCGTCGAGCCATTGGACAGGAACCAGCCACCCCGTAGCGCTCCAGTATGCACCGGTGCTGCCGAACTCCTCCGGTTTCGGCGCACTGATAGCGAAATCTGCCACGATGCCGACCCGGCCTACGCGACCATTAGCATAAGAAAGGACGACGTCGCCTGGCGCCGCTCGACGCATGTTGTCGTAGAAGCGGCTTCGCGCGCCATTGGCCTCGGCGACAGGTGACCAGAGGTACCCGCCATCCACTTCCTGGCGCATCGTCTGCGCGTGATTGACCCACCAGTAACGCACGGGTCATTATGCACGCTCGCTTTAGCGATCCAAGCACCACATATCAGGACAGCCTACCCCGCGCGGCGCCCGTTCCTGAGGATTTAATGCGATCGGTATATGCGCGCCATATCGCTGCCTGTTCGTTCAAGCCGCTTTCCGGCCGTTCGCCGAGACTGGCACGAACATCCGCTTCTGGCCAAAAACGGATTCTGCCTGAATGACCGGGATGGGGGCGCAAAGCTGACCCCAATCCCGTCCGAGTGCTACGCCCGTTTCCAAGCGCAGGCACAGTCTGCCAAACTGACCGGAATGGAGGCGCAAAGCGGACGTTGCAAAGTCCGAGACAAGTTGCTGAACTGAGCCGGGAGAAAGGCAGTGCAACAGGCGATATCGCGACTGCGCGAGTGGCTGTCCTGTCAGCCGGAGGGCACAGGTCGTTGACCAAATCACACTCGTTGCGCTCCTAAGCGCCGCGTGGTCACATCTATTCGGTGGCGACGAAACTCGGATGACGAGCGCCAAGCTTGACCGGCTGGAGAATCCAGCTGGTCGCCTCCGATGCTTACGTTCGTCGTAGAGCGTCACGGAGCAGCACAGTTCGGATCGTCTCGGGCCGAACAACAGGGATGGAGAATCGACGCCGATGCCGGCAGCGCTTCGAGCTTCAGGAAGTCGACCCGTCAACATCGACCTCGCAGCGCGCCCTACGACGCAAAGCGCGTGGCAGCAGAATTGGCCGTGGCGATCCGGGAGGGTAGACCGCATTCTCACGTCGAACTCAGCGAGGACGGGTTCAAGATTCGGATTGCGGCGATCCTTCCAAGCGGCGGACCAAAAGAAACGCTACAGACGCGGCGCAAGCGCTTGCGGACAGCGCTGATCGAGCAGCTCGGTAGGATGGGCTACACCGAGAAGAGCAACTGGCGCTTCGTTCGTCGCTCGTAGAGACTTGTCTGCGGTCACCGCTCGGCATCTACCGACCTCTCCTCGGCGAGCAGGTTCTCGATCGCCGCGATGTTGAGCTCCAACTGCGCGACGCGTTCAAGTGTGCTGCCGCTCGGCATTCCAGGGTTTGAGGCGGCGCTGAGGAGAAGTCGCTTCTGCTCTACCTTGAGCCGGTCGGATAGCGATGCAAGGTCTTCGTACATGGGTCGAGGTGCGCGTCCTAATAGTGTGACGCCCGTAATCCGTTTCGACCCCGGCTGCAACGAGCGAGGATGCTGCCCCTAAATCCTCGATCGACGCCAGCCGGCCCGGCGCGCTTCTTCCTCGGAACAGAACCAACGCTCGCCATACTGCGGCGCAATCCGCGTCTCGACGTAATAGCGCTGCCCCGGGACGTGATAGATGCGCTCGCCCGTGTTGATACTGATGTTGCCCTTGATGGTGCAGCCGGAGAGAGGAAGAACTGCCGGGTAACTCGCCGCCGACCAATCCTGCGCGAAGTAGCCCGTGCCAGCGGCTCCGGTCAGCAATAGGGCTACGGGAATGGACAGCGGCGACATCCGAAACCCCCGGCCGACTTGCGCTGCCGATCGATGGTCCGGACGTTTGTGGCGACTCCAGGTCATCCTCAGACCATCGCGCCCAACCATTGATGCCGGCTCAATGAGTACGGCCGAACTTTAGCGACCCGATGGCCGCCGACCCCCGCAGGCCGGCCGGTCATCACTGACTGCCTCGACCTTTGACCCGGGCCGGCGGTCGACCCCGACCCGCTTGAAGGCCTCGCCCGGCCACAGGCGAGCCCGCTAGCGGCCGTTTCGGGTTTTCGGTTACCCCACCTAGCGCCCGACCCGGTCGCGGCCCGCCGCAGCGGTCGAAACGGCGGGGGGTCGGCCGTCGCTTCGCGGTCGTCGCCCCCGATGGGCCGGGCTGTGACCCGGGCGCGCAGCTCGACCACGGTGCGTTGCCGCGACGATCGCCTTCACGCGCATCCTTTCGTCGGCGCGGCTCATGCAGCACCTTGTCGGTCCGTCGGTCGCGACCCAAACCCCGGACTAGTTCCGAAGGTCCCAGTCTCGCTCGGCATCGACGGCGTACTTTGCGAGATGCAGATCGATCCGAAAGCGGGCACCCCCCACCGACCGCACCGAACGGATTCTGACGACCCTGCCCTTGCGCCTCACCCGAATGTCGCGTTCCAGCCCGGCGTGCTTCAACAGCATGCGAAAGACGTGGGTGACCGGCACATCCCTTTGGTCCAGCATTAGAGGCGCCGCGATATCGAGCATGCAGTTCGCGGTGAGCTGGTTGGCATATGTCGTCGACACCCTGTCTCGTTCTCGGGACGCGTCAAGCAAACCACCCATGAGGTCGACCGTCGTTCCTGGGTCGACAATGTTCAGCGCTTCTCCCATGCCAGCCCATTCAACGACGGTCTGCAAGGTTTTGACCAGATCTCTCGACACTAGGGCTCTGTCGCCCGAGTTGATGAACATGGCGAAGAGCCACTGACAGAAGGCAATCGCTTCCTCGTTTCCTTTAATCATAGTGAGGTCCTATCTTCTCGTGGTGATGCTGCCCCGCGACCCTTTACGGAGCCGGGTCCGATGCGTCCGGTTGGCGAGTGCAGGCGGTGCCACCTGCGATGAGTTGATACCTTCGACGCCTTAGTGGGCGTATCGAGGTCGCGCAGGCTCTAACTCTCGACCCACACGGCTCCAACGGGGTTCGCGGTCGTGTCTAGTCTGGGTCTTTGGCGGGCAACTCACTCAAGAGCCGCGGTAGGATGAAGACCCCGTCGGTGCCGACGCGAGAGCTCTTGGCTCCCTTCAGTGCATAGTCCGCAACGAACTCGATCCGGCTCCTGATCTGCACGGCATGCAGCCGCGACAGCCTTCGGTTCGACCCGGAGTAGTGAACCTGATTGTCGTCGATGTGATCAACGAGGCTGCACCCGAGCCGAGTCCCGGGCGGGGTCATGGCGACCACATGGATGTGGCGTCCGTCGTTGCGGATCATGTCTTCGAGGCGGCCGCCTTCGCGTTTCAGGATGGGGTAGTCGGGGCAGCCGACCCATAGGGGCAGGTCGTCCAGTGCCACCCGTTTTGGATGGCGGAACATCCGGTTTACGAGCGTTGCGTACGTTACCTCGACCGTGTCGCCCATCTCCTGCGCGACAGCAGCTCTCGGCCCATAAAGGTGCTCGAACATGAACGTGAGCAAGGCAGGCTCCCAGCCCGAGTACACGAGCTGCTGGAACCAAAGTCCGTAAGCTTGGGCGATCATCGCCCAGTCCCGGCGGTTAATCCGATCCATGGGATCTCCTTTGGAGCTGTTCCGGTTGGGTCACTGGTGGTGAGGAGGGTGAAGGTGTTGATCGAGTTCTCGGTATGAGGTGTTGGGTGCGAGGTGGTCTTCAGGGTTGACGGGTTACCTTTGGTGGGGCCCCTCCTCCTCAACCGGTTCCTCGATCGGGCACACGTGGTCATATGCAGGTCCCATCCGGGGCGTGCATGGCGATCGATCTTTAGAAGCCGTCGGATGACACTTGGCGTATCCAGTCGTGGCCGTTCGGGTTCATTGTCACCTCGCAATTGGCTTTCGCCGATGCATGGCGTGACCCTTTACGGGACTTCTGGATTCCTAATGGAGCATCGCTCCGGGGGCGCTGGCGGCTGGTAAGGCCGCCAGCATGGTATGGCCTCCTAGGCCAGCCCGCAGGTCTCTACACGCAGGATCGGGTTCTTACCCATGTGAATCACGGTGAACGTCATTTTGCCCATCTGACCGTCTTGAAAAGTAAAAATGCGATTTAGCTCAGGGTCGAGACGGAGTGTCACAACAAGCTCCGTTTGATTGGGATTGAGCTTGGTCTTGGTCGGGGGCGGCGTCTTCGTGCTTAAAGGCTCGGACGTCGCGTCGGAAGCCGAGGCAGACAAAGCCTTGGCTGCCCTAGCCTTCTTCTTTCGTAGGGAGTCTACGTGGCTTTCGTCATGTAAGACGCGAGCACACTCGATGGCTTCGTAATAGCCCCCCTCTTTCTTCAACCACTCGGCGATCCCGTCGTCAGGTACGAAAGTTTCAAGGAACTTCAATGCGCGGCGACGTAGACTAGCCAGTTTAGAGGCTTCCTCCCCGGGGCCCTTGAACAGGCGGATCGCAAAGTCGACGGCCTTCCCACGATCACTATCTTTCGGCCGCTTCTTTTTGAAAACATTCCAATAGGGGCGCGAGATGAACTCGGTCCATGCGAGCTCGGACTTGGCCAGTTCACGTCCGACACGAACAACCTCTTGAAACGCTTCGTACTCAGCATGCCTTCCTGCGCGTTCATGGTTACTGATGCTTTTGCGGTAAGCGACAATCTGCCGGGCCGCTTGCTTACCGAAGCCGTCATTCTTCGTGCCAAGCGAATTTTGGCCGGCGCGAACCTTGCGGATTTTGACGTCGCCCTTGGCATTTTTCGTGCTGACTCCTTTCTTGGTGGTTGCGCTCTTCGCCTTTGCCTGCTTGCGAGCAGGCGCTTTGGTGACGCGTACGAGCTTCTTCGGCATCACGCGCCCTCCTCGTTGCGAGCCGCAAGCTGCATGCGGTCCCACGTCTCGAGTTCTGTGATCGCGAAAAAGCGGCGGCCATTGATCCGGATCGGCGCCGGAAAGGTCTTGCGCTGGGTCCAACGCGAAAGCGTCCTCGGCGAAATCATATAGCGGTCGCACACGGCGCTCGCGGGAATAATAGTCTGCTTAATCAGGTCAGCCATTGTCCTTCGTCCTCATGTTGGCGAGGACGGACAAGACCGGCCCCGCGGTGAGGCCGATCAAATTTCACATCGAACACCGTCCGGAATAGTGGAGCGGCTACTGAGTATTTTCCGGATTTTCGGACTCATGGCGGCAACATTAAGCCTGTAGCGTCGGCTCAGAATCAGCCTGGTTGCTCTGCCCCGAGATTTTCAGTGTTTCCTTGACGCGCTTCGCTTCGTCATCGAGCCACGTTTTCCCCGGCATGGGCAACCTCGCCAACTCGATCCGGTGCACGATCAGCCGTCTGATTTCCGACCATTTACAAGAAGTCAGTTCGGAACGCGCAGACGATATTAGCTCATCAACGATAGTACGTTGTTTGTCATACCCCGGTCTTCCAGGTGAACGTCTGGCCGGACGAGCGACCCGTTTGATCAGCTGCGCAAGCTGTGACCGCAGAATCATGACGCCGCGATAAATCCGGTATTGCTTGCGGGCCGCATGAATTGGTCCGCGTCTTGGCTCTATTTTTGTCAGCGGATCGAACCCTGGCGCTACGACCGAACCGTCTTCAAAGTCTAAAATGGCTCCAGTCCAGTGATGGACTGATAATTCGATGTCGATATTCTTTTCACTGATTGGATCCGGACTATAGAAAATGCCAACATGCCTTTGGGAGAAAGAGATTCTAATATCTCTACTGAAATACTCTTCGTCGGACATTAAGACCCGATAACGATCGTTCTCCGAAAGGACTGACAAACGCTCTTCTGCGAAAGACACGAGTTCCTCACGCGAACGCTGCTTTATCCCGATTGTATTTGGTTGAAAGATATCGAATTTCTTCGATCCGAACTTGTCTCGTCGAAATTCGTGGGCTGCGGCGTGAAGAGCCATTTGACTTAGGCTCAGGTGCCCAACGAATCGGCAGACCTCAACGTGAAATGCCCTAGCTCGCAGGTTTCCCTCCCGACCTAACGCGATCATCCGACGCTGAAGATCTTCTGCATCCCGGCTTTTTTTCTGCGCTAGATTTCGAATGGGAACCCACGCGCCGATGCTATCCACTGCTGTTCCCTCCCCCTATCTGACTAGACCATAAATCCAATGCCTCTCGCTTCTCCGCAGCATAGTCATGTCGCTGATACACCCCGACAACCCCCGAGAAGCTGCCAGAGGCGTGGTTCAGCACTTTCTCGATCACTGGAAGCGCGATGCCCAGCCGGGCCATGCCAGACGCCATCGTTCGCCGAAGATCATGGAAGGTCCAAGCCGGGATCGGCTGGCCCCGCTCAGCCACGACGATCGCGTCGATCTGCTGCTTGGCCTTCGCGAAACCGGAGATGGGGCCGCGATGTGTGGTCGTTAGAATGAACTCACCACGAATGGCAGGGACGCCCTTAAGAAGGCGGACTGCCGAATCTGACAGGGGCACGTCATGGACCCGCCCATTCTTGGTTCGCGATGCGGGGATGGTCCACACTGCAGTGGCAAGGTCGATTTCCGACCATCGCATGCCAGCGACCTCGTTGCGGCGTTGGCCCGTCAAAGCCAAGAGCTGCACGAAGGTTCCGAACGGCCAGCCGAGTTCGCCGGCGGCCTTCCATATCGCCTGCAACTCATCGTCGCTGAGCACCCTGTCTCGCGACCGCTCCACGCCGGGCTTGGTCACGCGCACGCAAGGTGACTGATCAAGGACGCCACGATCCATGGCCCAGTTGAAGAGCTTGCTTAGCGCTGCCAGCGTCCGGTTCGCGGTAATAGCCGCCCCACCATCCACGAGTCGGTCGAGCAGGTCGATGACGTCGGCCCGGGTGATCGATGCCGGGTCTCGCCCCTTCCAGGTAGGCAAGACATTCCTTCGCAGCAGGCGCTCGGTTTCCTTCGCCGTCGATGCCCGATTCCGTGGCCGGACGTGCCGCTCCAGGAAGCTCTCGACCAGCTCGGCGAAAGTCAGGGACCGTTGCGCCATAGGGGGCTCCGGCGCCGCCGCCGTGCCGCTGGGGTCCTTGCCCTCGGCAACCTGCCTCAGGGCCTCTCGTGCCGCCTCCCGGGCCATGGCGAGGCTGAGGCGGGGGTATGGCCCGAGGGTCATCTTCCGGGGCCGGCGATCGATGCGATAGCGGACAGCCCAGCTCTTGGCGCCGCTCTGCTGCACGACCAGATACAGGCCCGGCAGTAAGCCGTCAGGGACCTCTCGCCGTTTGTCGGAGGGCGGGACGCCATCGATCATCCGGGCGGTTAGTGGCGGAGCAGCCATGGCGCTAGGGTAACACAGGGGTAACGAACCTCAAGCTGTTTGGTTACCCTGCCCTTCTCTGGCGTTGCGCCCTTAACTGATTGCAATCGCATTAGATATGTTCAGTTTGGTGTCAGACATGTCGCGACTCGGCAAGCCACAAGACCAGACTACGAATCTGGGGGTCAGAGGTTCGAATCCTTTCGGGCGCGCCATTTTCCTCCTTTCTGGCCATGGCCGCAGCACACTCCTGATCGCTCCGCGGTTGCGGTGCCAGAATGCCGTCGTCAGGCCCGGCACGCGGCGCGGTGGCGATCGCGCCATTTGTCGAACTCCATCACCAGCAGGATCGTGCCGGCGAGCGCCGCCATCGTGGCCCAGTCGCGAAGCGAGACCGGCTGGAGCGCGAGCGTTTCGCGCAGCGCAGGCAGGTGCATCGCGAACCCGTGGAGCGTCTGCGCGCCGACCACGCCCAGGATCAGCAGGGGGTTGGCAGACAGTTTCATCCGCACGATCGAGTGCCGCTCGGAGCGGCTGTTGAAGGTCTGGATGTTCTCGAAGAGCACGAAGAGCAGCAGCAGGAGGTTCCTGGCCTCCTCGACCGTCCTGCCCTGCTCCAGGAGCCACCAGAAGACGACAAAGCCGCCGCCGCCCATGACCAGCGCCGCGTGCAGGACGCGGCGCATCATCAGTCGGTCGAAGATGGGTTCGGCCGGGCTGCGCGGCGGCAACGACAGCTCGTCGCCTTCGGGCCGTTCGGCCGCCAGGAACACGTCCTGGATGCCGTTGGTCACCAGGTTCAGCCAGAGCAGCTGGACCGGCAGCAGGGGCATCGGCAGGCCCGCCGGCAGGGTGAGGAGGAACAGCAGCACCTCCGCCGCGCCGGTCGAGACCAGCATGAAGACCACCTTGCGGATGTTGGCATAGGCGACACGTCCCTGCCGGATGCCGGCGACGACCGACGCGAAATTGTCGTCGGTCAGGATGATGTCGGCGCTCTCGCGCGCGACCGCCGTCCCTTTCCTGCCCATCGCGACCCCGACATGGGCATGCCGGAGCGCCGGAGCGTCGTTGACGC
>SXGT01349892.1_pt1 | contig 19486 bp, 14 predicted proteins | sample 3176221 | NCBI WGS metagenome assembly SXGT01 (sample SAMN11356862, study PRJNA531348) | freshwater metagenome | isolation source: freshwater sample F1-120 | place: China: Fuxian Lake, Yuxi | collected 2017-12-25
CTCATGATCCTCGCGTTGCCCGCGCCCGACGGGCCCGAGCCGGTGGGGCCGGCGACCAGCAGGTGCGGCATGCGCGCGAGAGCGACAACCGACGGGCCGCCCTCGATGTCCTTGCCCAGCGCCATGGGCAGGCGCGACTTCGATTTGCGGAACAGGTCGTCGGCGATGATCTCCTTGAGGAAGACCTTCTCGCGGGCCTTGTTGGGGACCTCGATGCCGACCGCGGCCTTGCCGGGGATGGGCGCGACGATGCGTACGCGCAGCGCCTCGAGCGACATCGCGAGGTCGTCGGCGAGGTTGGCGATCTTGGCCACGCGCGTGCCCGGCGCCGGCGCGAACTCGTACATGGTGACCACGGGGCCGGGCCGGATGGCGACCACGTCGCCCTTCACGCCGTAGTTCTCGAGCGTGCGGGTCAGCCGCGCCGACAGCTCGAGCATGTAGGTCTTGTCGATCTGGTTCTGGGTGGCCGCGTCGTAGTTGAGCAGCGCGATGCCGGGGAGCTGGTAGGCGCCGTCGCCGAGCTTGATGAAGCCGCGCTCGGCCTCGGCCTGCTTCTCCTTGGCCGCCATCTCGGCCTTGTCGGCGTGCTTGAACCGGCTCTCGACGATGAGCGGCGCCGCGCCGGCGGCGACGGCGGTGCCGGCGGGCGGCGTCTCGAGCATCGGCTCGATGGCCGCGACCTGTTCCTCGACCAGCACCGCCGCCGGCTTCTTCTTCTTGGCCTTGGCGTCGGCGAGCGACACGATCTCGGCCGCCGGGGGCAGCGGCGTCTCGGCCGTCGTCGCCTCCTTCTTCTTGCGCGGCTTCTTCTCGTCCTTGGCCTCCTCGACCGGGGCCTCGTTCTTCTCGGTGTCGCCGATGAAGTCGGCGGTGGGCGCGGCGCGATCGACGATCAGCGGATGCTCGAGCTCGTCCTCGTCGACGGTGAGCGGGTCCTCGTCCTCCTCCTCGGCGTACTCGCGGCGCTCGGGCATGATGGCGCGGACCACGTCGACGACGAAGCGCGCCGTCGCCCGCGCCGCGTCGGCGATCGCGCGACCGGCCACCGCCAGCCCTGCGCCCATCCATCCCAGCACCTGCCGCATGGTCAGCGGCGTGGCGATGATCACCGCCACCGCCAGCGTCACCGTCGCGAGCAGCCCGGTGCCCGCGGTCGAGATCAGCGCGCGCAGGACCTCGCCGAGGTTCTCGCCGATCGCGCCGCCCGGGCCGAACCCCGCGACGCGGTAGTTGGCCGCGATCAGGTGGAGCAGCACGCTCACCGACAGCACGCCCAGGCCGACCCCGGCCCCGATCTCCCACGGCATCACCGGGTCCTTCTGCATGAGCGATCGCACCGCCGCCACCGTGGCCATGATCACCAGCGCGTAGCTGCCGAACCCCGCCACCCCGTACACCATCCCCGCGATCGTCCTGCCGAACGGCCCCATGATCAGCGCGCCTGCCTGCAGCGACACCATCGCCATCAGCACGAACAAGCTCGCGCCCAGGGCGATCACCCCGAACACCTCGCGCCCTCTGTGCGCGTCGTCGTCTTCGTTCCTGCGGTTGGCAGTGAGAGGAGCAGCAGCCTTCTTCGGGACGGACTTGGCCATGGAAACTCCGGCCATCCATCCTACATGTACCCCTTATGTGGGCAACTTTCTCCTGGCCCCGGTTCCGGGGCAAGTCACCACAGAAAACCCCTGTGAATACAATGTCTTATTTGAACAAGGTCGCGGCGATGAGCCTGCCTGCTTGTCGTACGTCGGCCAGCCCGACCAGCGCCGCCGCCGCCGCCCGCGTACTGGATGCTCGCCGGGCGGTCGCCTGCGCCGATCGGTCAAGCTCTCGTTGAGCGTCGTGACGATCGTCGCGCGGTGACGCCTGGCGAGTGAATGTCGCGATCGCGCTCTTCGGCGCGTCCATGGTGCGCCGCCGTCGGGCGAGTCGGTGGGCATGAGCGCGAACGAAAGAGCGAATCGATCCGGTCGGAACATGGGGCCTCCAGGGTTTGTGGACCTGCTCCATCGCGGCGAATCGATCACGAGAATCGGCATGGCTCGGCTACCATGGCGGAGAAGGAGCGTGTCCATGCGCCTGCTCGTCGTTCTCATCCTCTTCGGCGCTGCGTGCGGCTCCACCAATCAGGGCGTGTGCGATGGAGGCAACCCATCGCCCGAGTGCGTGATCGAATGCGATCCCGCCGGCGCGAACACGTGCCCGGCCGGCTTCTACTGCGGGGTCGACGGGACGTGCGCTCAGGACTGTGCCCCGGGCGGCCAGGCCTGCATCACCGGCTACGTGTGTACGCCCGACGGTCGCTGCGAACGCGAGGAGCAGTGCATCGGCCTCGAGTGCTTCCAGGTCGACTGCCCCGGCGGCGGAACCACGTCGGTGAGCGGCACGGTGTTCGCGCCCAACGGCACGCTGCCGCTCTCGGGGATCACCGTGTACGTCCCCAACGGGCCGGTCGACGCGTTCCCGAACCAGCTCGCCTGCGACCGCTGCAGCACGGTCCTGTCGTCGCCGCTGGTGCAGACCACGACCGACACGGCAGGCCGCTTCGTCCTGCCCGACATGCCGGCCTCGATCAACGTGCCGCTGATCATCCAGGTCGGGCGCTGGCGCAAGCAGATCACGCTGCCCTCGGTCCCGCAGTGCACCGACACGGCCGTGGGCGCGCCGGAGACCCGTCTGCCCCGCAACCAGGCCGAAGGCGACATCCCCCGCATGGCCGTGACCACCGGCAGCGCGGACGCGCTCGAGTGCCTGCTGCGCAAGATCGGGCTCGACGACGCCGAGTTCACCCTGCCCGGCGGAGCCGGTCGCGTGCATCTGTTCACCGGCAACGGCACCGATCAGTTCGACGCCGCGCATGGCAACCAGCCGTTCCCCGACGCGCAGACCCTGTGGGACGACGTCCCCAGCCTGTCGCAGTACGACATCACGTTCCTCTCCTGCGAGGGTTCGCAGCGGCCGGCGACCAAGCCGGCCACGTCGCTGGCGGCGATGAAGTCCTACGCTGACATGGGCGGCCGCGTGTTCGCGTCGCACTGGCACAACATCTGGCTAGACGCGACGCCGCAGCCGTGGCCGATGACCATCACCCGCGTCGCCTTCGGCGATCTCGGCAACGTCAACGCCGAGGTCGACATGTCGTTCATGCGCGGCGCCGAGCTCGCGCAGTGGCTCCTCAACGTCAACGCGTCGACCACGCTCGGCATCATCCCGCTGTCGATGGCGAAGCACACCATCAGCATGATCAGCCCGGCGCTCGCCGATCGCTGGATCCACGTGCCGACCAGCACCAACGGTCCGTCGGTCCAGTATCTGTCATTCACCACACCGCTCGAGAACGACGCCGACGAGCGCTGCGGCCGAGTCGTGTTCTCGGACATCCACGTCGCCGCCGACGACTCGGCCTCGACGCTGGCTTACCCCTCGGGCGGATGCACGACGCCGGTCACCCAGCTCACGCCGCAGGAGAAGGTCCTGATGTTCATGATCTTCGACATCGCCTCCTGCATCCCCGACATCATCCCGTAGGACGCCGTCCGACGTCTCGAGGTCACTCGGAGCACTGGCGGTACGTGGTGCCGCTCCAGAGGTAGTTCGCGCACGAGAGCGCCGGACCACGCGCCGCGGCGGTCGACTCGATCCACGACATCTTCGGCCGGATGAGCGTTCCGAACTCCTGGCCGCCTTCCTCTGGCGTCGGGCCGCTGCCGCTGTGGATCGCGAACGAGTACCAGCCGCTGCGGTTGAGCAGATACGGCGCGCCCGAGTCCCCATTGCAGATGTCCTGATCGTACGGAGTTTCCGCCTTGGCGGTGTACGAGCTGCTGAAGTGCGAGATGGACGGGTCGAGCTCGAACCTGCCGAGTCGCTTCACCTGGCCGTCCTGCTCGTCGTCGCACGTGCTCGCGTCCCCGGCCGGTCCACCGAAGCCATAGCCGGCCACGTGGAAGTCACGGTCGGTGCCGTTGTAGTTCGATTTCCACGGCTCGCTGCTGCTCCAGTAGATGCGCGCCGAGAACGGGTCGATCGTGTCACCGTCGGTCATGCCACGGCCGTAGAGCTTGATGAGCGCGACGTCGTCCTGCCGGTCGTTCGAGTTGGGCGTGAAGTTGGGGTGGCGGATGATCATGGCGTCGGAGGGGTTGCCACCCAGACCGTAGATCTGGACCTGGTCGTAGCTGTTGTTCGTCGACCAGACCTCGACGGCGCCCGCGATGCGCACGTTCTGAGCGAAGTGGTCGACGCAGTGCGCGGCGGTCAGCACCCAGTGCGGTGTGATGGCGAGCCCGGTGCACCAGCTGCCGGGGTTGAAGTCGAGGAACACGGTCTCCTCGTGGACTCTCGTCTCGGCAGCGTTGGTGATGTCGAGCTGGTCGCTCGCGAGGTCGGGATCATCGACGACGCACGCGGCGATCGCAGGGAGGAGGAGGAAGGTGATGGGGAGGGCGTTGAGCTTCATGCCGCGCCCTGTTGCACCGTCCGGGCCAGGTGACGTCGCGACGCAACTCCGCAGACGAAAGCGGCGCCTGATCTCCACAGGCACCGCCTCGTGCAGTCGATCAGGCAATTCGCCTGGCCAGTGCGCTCAGGGGCAGCCGATGCCTCGGTCGTCGCAGCGGCACGGCACGCAGGCCGAGCCCGCGGCCTCGAGCAGGCAGCCGGCGCCCTCGCCGCAGTTGGTGGTCGCGTCGCAGCCGATGCGGGTGCAGAACCACTGCTGCTGGCCGACGGTGGCCAGGCAGAGCGGGGCGAGATCGAAGGGCGCACACTCGCCGCCCTCGGGCGTGCAGTACTGGCCGACGCCGAGGTTGTTGCCGACGTCGCCGGGACGGACGCAGGACTCGGCGGGCGTGCGATCGGCGTCGATGGGCACGTCGGCGTCGCCGCCGCCGCAGGCGGCGATGGCGAGCGCCAGGAGCGCGAGGGTTGCGAGCGTGCGCACTACTGAGCCGTCATGTCGCAGACGATGTCGTCGCCGTCGCCCGGGAAGTAGTACATGAACGACAGGCACATCTCGCGCGGGAAGATCACCGTGCGCGACGTGGTGTTGTCCCAGTCGCAGGTCTGGCGCAGGCGAGTGCCGCGCGGGATGTGCAGCGGCGCGTCGGCCGGGTAGTAGGTCACCGGCGGGTGCGACGTGAACGACGGCTGCCACACGTTGTCGTGCAGCGTCCGCATCGAGGCGCCGGCGCTGTCGACGATCTCGAGCTGGAACTGGCGACCGTCCTCGTGCATGTGGCCGAGGGTGAGCACCACATCGAGATCGCGGCTCACCGTGCAGTACGTCGTGTGCTGGTACGCCGCCGACGGCGGGATCTCGAAGCTGTCGTCGTTGGTGACGAAGTAGTTGACGTAGGCGCGCACGTCCTCCGGCTTCATCAGGTTGAGGGTCACCCAGTCATCGACTTCCTGAGCCTCGTCGGTTGTGTTGATGTAGTGGGCCTGCAGCACGAACTGCTTGCCGGCCGGGACCTTCAGCGCGAGGTTGTCGCGCAGCGACAGCGGACCGGTGCCCGGTTCACCGGCCGAGCCGGCGATCTGGTTCAGGTTGGTCATCTCCTCGTCGGTGCACTCGTGATACCCGACCGGCCGAGGCTCGTCGGCGTAGTAGGCGATGATGTGGTGACCGCCGGCGCCCTGGCCGCCGCTGGCGCCGCTCACGCTCAGCTCGCGCGGGCTGTACTCGTCGGTGTAGAAACAGGTGAAGCTGTCGCCGACCGGGACGGTGAAGCGACCGGTGCCGAACGTCAGCTCGGTGTCGCTGTCACCGTCGCCATCGCCGTCGCCGGTGCAGGCGGCGGGCATCAGGGCGGCAAGGCAGGCCAGGAACAGGGTCGCTCGCGTCATCGGTCCCTCCGTCGGTGACTCGTGGCTCGAGGACCGTAGACCAGGCGCAACCTGGGTGCGCCATGCAAACGGCGAACATCGACTGACATGCCCCGCTGATGTCGCCGTGATGTCGGTGGGTTGGAAGTGTTTCAGAGCGTACTTCGCGGGGCGTTCTGGGCCCGGTCGCCGGGCGGCGGGGGCGGCGCTGCGAAGCGTTCGGGGTCCTCGAGGTCGGCGCGCAGGATCTCCAGCGATTGCGCCGCGTAGAAGCCGTCGCAGACCCGCTCGTCCAGGGAGAAACGCAGGCGCAGCGTCGGTCGGACCATGGGCTGGCCGTCGTCACCGGTCACCAGCCGCGGCCGCAGCGCGCCGATCACGCAGAAGAGGCTGACCGTGCCGTGCTCGTACAGGTGGTGCCACGCCCGGTCGATGCCGAGACTGCCCAGGTTGGCCACGAAGACGCTCGAGAACAGCGGATCGTCCTTCATGAGCGCGCGCGGCAGCATGTTCCAGCGGTCGAGGAAGCGCGCGCTGCGCACGACGGGCGAGAGCAGGAAGTCGGGGAGCTTGCCGAGCAAGGACATCTCCTTGTCGACCGGTCGATCGTCGCGGGTGCGGCTGCCGCCGACCTCCTCGCGGATGCGGCCGAGCGTGTCGCCCAGCGCCTCGCCCTCGACGACCGGCAGCTTCACCGTCTTGAGCGGAGCGTGATCGGCGAACTCCTTCTTGGCCGCGAACGAGATCGAGGTCACCTTGCGCTGCCACAGTCGCCGTCCGGCCACGAAGCGATCGAGCTGCGGCCGCGCCTTGAGTACGCGGCCGAGCGAGGCCACGACCAGGTGGAGCGGCGTCAGCTTGGCGCCGTCGCCTCGGTTCCACCGCTGGATGTACGCCGTCATCGCCGTCGCGTCGACGATCTGCTCGTAGTAGACGATCGCCTCGTTGCGGGTGGGCATGAGCATGGGCAGCATCCGCCGCATCGGATCGAGCCCACGGAGCCGGGTGCCGTCGGAGCGCCAGAACAACATGGGCGCAGCATCGCCCGTGAGCCCCACGCGAGCGACCGCGAGGGTTACAAAAGCATTCCAGGCTCGAGTAGGCCGTGCTCGGTGGCGAACAGCGCCGCGCCGGCGCGGCTGCCCACGCCGATCTTGGCGTACAGGTGCGCGACGTGGTGCTGCACCGTTCGCGCCGAGATGCCCAGGTGCATGCCGATCTCCTTGTTGGAGCCGCCGCGCGCGACCAGGCGCAGCACCTCGATCTCGCGGTCGGTCAACCCACACGGCCAGCCCGGCATGCGTGGCGCTCGCGCACCGGCGGCATCGAGCACGGCGCGGGCCGCGTCGCGATCGAGACGGCCACTGGCGACATCGTCGAGCAGCGCGCGGGTGGCGGCGTTCTCGTCGAGCGCCGCCCGATACGGCCGATCCTCCCGCATGGCGCGGAAGCTGTCGGCAGCGGCCAGCACGCGGGCAGCACGACCGAGCGCGACCCCTGGCAGCGAGCGGTGGTAGCCGCCGCCGTCGACGCGCTCGTGGGCGCCACCGGCGAGCTGGGCCAGCGGGCGCAAGGGCCGCGCCTGCCACAGCGCACGCTCGGTCCAGTAGCTGTGCATCCGTACGCGCTCCCACTCGCTCACGGTGAGCTTGCCGGGCTTGTCCCAGACGCCGTTGGCGACGCTGACCCGGCCCAGGTCGTGGAGCCACGCCGCGCGCCGCAGCGCCGTGCGCTCCTCGGCCGGCAGGCCCATTGCCTGGGCCGCCCGATCGGCGAGCTCGGCGACACCCATGGAGTGGCCGAGCGTCCACGTCGACTTCAGATCGGCGAAGCACGCGAAGGCGCGGGCCACATCGTCGATGCGCGTCGGCCCCGCGGTCAGGTGCGGCGTCGGCTCGACGGCCAGGTAACGATCCCAGCACGACGGCCCGTCGACCATCGCCAGGAGCTCGTCGGCGTGATCGAGGAAGGTCCGGGTCAGGTGTGGATCGAGCTGCCCGCCCGATCGGCGGTGGGCGAGGCGGATCGCGCTGGCGCGGCCACCGCGCTGCAACGCCAGCTCGATCAGATCGGCGAGGTGGTGCAGCCTCATCGCCACCGGGATGGCGTCGCCGGCGACGTGGGCAGGATGGCCCTTGCCGTCCCAGCGCTCGCACACGAAGCGCAAGGCGGCGCCGATGCGGGGCCCCATGCCGGCCATATCGGAGAGCCGCTGCGAGGCGTCGCACTGCGCGTAGCTGTGCAATCCGACCACCTCTCGGTCACCGAGCATGTTGGCCACGGCGCGCACGCGGCCGGCGACCGTGCCGCCCCGGCCGATGCGGGTCACGATGCGACGGACGGTGCCGAGCGGATCGGCGGCGTCGGCCATGCCCATCACCTCGCGCGTGCCGATGTCGTCGCCGTCGCCGTAGACGTGGGCCTCCTCGTGGGCGAAGCCGACGCAGCCGACGTAGCGCAACAGGTTCACGTAGTACGCGTCGCGCAGATCGGGTTCGGCGACCCCGTGGCGGCGGCCGATCTCGACGGCGAGCACCACGGTCCGCAGCGCCTTTTCCGGCGCGTTGGCGTTGGCGACGTCGCAGGCCAGGGTAAGTCCGCCCAGGAGCTCGGCGAGCCGGAACGAACCCTCCACTCCCGGAGCATAGGCCATCTGGCCGATGCGGCGCCCGGGGCCGGCGCGCGAAGGTGGCTTCGAAAGGAAGACACCCATGACCAAGCTGAGCGAGAAGGTGGAGGCGATCTACGCAGCGTTCGGACGCGGCGACGTGCCCGCGATCCTCGAGGTGCTCGCCGACGACGTGGACTGGGAGTACGCCGGTGCCTCGACCGACGTGCCCTGGTTGCAACAGCGCAAGGGCCGCGCCGCGGTCGGCGGCTTCTTCGAGTCCGCGGCCGCCAACCTCGAGTTCCATCGCTTCACCGTCAACGACGTGCTCGAGGGGCCGAACCTCGTCGTCGCCCTGGTCAGCCTCGAGGCGACGGTGAAGGGCACGGGGCGGCTCCTGCGCGAGATCGACGAGGCCCACATCTGGCGCTTCGACGAGCGCGGCCGGGTGGCGAAGTTCCGCCACGCCGCCGACACGCACGCCCAGGTGCGGGCCTGGCAACGTTGATCCGTTGATACAATGACTCGATGCGCTCGCCTCGCCCGCTGCTGGCTGGCCTCGTCACGCTGATCACCCTGGGGCTGGGGGCCGGCGCCGCCCGCGACGCGCACGCGCAGTTCATCTGCGCCAACTTCTTCCCGACCGCGACCGGCACCTACGCCGACCGCCTGATGGCGACGGTCACCGGCGTGACCACCACCGCGTCCGCGCACGGCATCACCGGCCTGGCCCTGGGTGGTCCATCCGGCACGACCTGCACGACCTACGCGCTCGATCAGGTGGTGGCGCGCTTCGACTTCCAGATCGTCGGCGTCGATCCCGGCGAGGAGCTCTGGTTCGACGTCAACGGCGTCGAGGTCACGCTCACCAGCGGCAACCTGATCCGCAACCCCGAGCCGACCGCGCAGCCGCTCTCGATCACCGCCGGCCGGCTGCGCTCGACCGCCGCCGACGGCTCGGCCTACGTCGAGGTCGGCGGGCCGAACATGACCCAGCTGCGCACCTGCGGCTCGGGCGGCAACGGCGTGATCGTGCGCGTCACCATCAACTCGTACTGCCAGTGCGGGAACAACAACAAACACTTCAACGAGGACTGCGACGACGGCGACCTCATGAGCGGCGACGGCTGCTCGATGGCCTGCGCCGTCGAGCCGGGCTACTCGTGCACCGGCAACCCCAGCGTGTGCATCATGGGCTGCGGCAACGGCGTCCGCTCTGGCAGCGAGGGTTGTGACGACGCCGATCAGATGAGCGGTGACGGCTGCTCGGCCGGCTGCACCGTCGAGACCGGGTACACCTGCGCCGGCATGACGCCCGACGTGTGCACGCCGTTCTGCGGCGACGGCATCCGCCGCGGCGGCGAGCCGTGTGACGACGGCGGGATGGCCGCCGGCGACGGCTGCTCGCCCACCTGCACGGTCGAGGCGGGCTGGTCGTGCGTCGGCGAGGGGCCGGGCTCGTGCACGACCACCGTCGACACCGACGGCGACGGCACGCCCGACGCGACCGACAACTGTCCAGCCCTGGCCAACGTCGGACAGGCCGACGGCGACGGCGACGGCGACGGCGACGTCTGCGACAACTGCGCGAGCGTCGCCAACGCCAGCCAGGCCAACGGCGACGCGGATCCGCTCGGCGATGCCTGCGACAACTGTCCGGCGGCGACCAACCCCGGCCAGGAGAACACCGGCGGCAGCGCGCTCGGCGACGCCTGCGACGATCGCGACGGCGACGGCGACCTCGACGCCGTCGACAACTGCGTGAGTCTCGCCAACGCCAGCCAGGCCAACTCCGACTCCGACGTCCTCGGGGACGCCTGCGACAACTGCCTCGCCGTCGCCAACCCGGGCCAGGGGGATCTCGACGGCGACGGTGCCGGCGACGCCTGCGATCTGTGCCCGGCGATCGCCGGCGGCGACCAGACCGACGGGGACGGCGACGGCCGCGGCGACGCCTGCGACAACTGTCCCGAGTGGCTCAACCCGCTGCAGGAGGACTTCGACGCCGACGGTCTCGGCGACTGGTGCGACGTGTGTCCGCAGATCGCCGACCCGGCCCAGGTCGACAGCGACGACGACACCGTCGGTGATGCCTGCGATCTCTGCCCCGGCCGCGCCGGCAGCGGCGACGATCCCGACGCCGACGGCCTCGGCGACTTCTGCGACAACTGCCCCGATGTCCGCAACAGCGGCCAGGAAGATCGCGACGGCGACGACCTCGGCGACGCCTGCGACGAGGCCCCCGACGACCCGGCCGACGCCGGCTGCTGCGATGCCGGTGGTGGGCCCGGGTTGGGCTGGCTGCTGGTGCTGCTCGTAACTGGATTGCGTTCGGCGACACGCCGTCCGGCAGGCAACCGGCAACAGCCTGTTGCCTGCGCGCTTCCTGCTCGCCGCCTCAGTCGATCGGGTTGATGATCTTCACGTCGGCGCCGCCGGCGAAGGCGTAGGAGCCGACGCTGTAGTAGCCGTAGACCGTGAGGCCGAAGGGCTCGCTGCCCTCGACGGTGTGTTTGCCCTCGGAGACGCGACAGGTGACCTGCTCGTAGTTGATGCCCTGGACCACGCCGATGGGGGCGCGGACGCAGTTGGCGAACTCGCCCAGGCCCACGCCGTCGACGGTGAAGGTGCCAGTGACGGGCTTGGCGAGGACGAAGTAGTTCACCGCGAACGTGGTCGGCACCAGGAAGACGTAGTCCTTGCGATGCTGCTCGGCGGCCGGGAAGATGAGCAGCGAAGGATCGCCGGTGCCGCCCTGCGGGATGCGCTGCTGGCTGATCAGCACCTGGCCCAGCGTGACCGCGCCGCTGGCGTGCAAGGTGAATCCACGATCGGACCACAGCGCCTTGAACTCGCCGGCGTTCAACGTGAACGAGTCCATCGGCGGCGGCAGGTTGGTGGTGACCTGGACCCCGTTCTCCGACGCCAGCACGCGGTAGACGTCGGGCTCCTTCCAGCTCGGGTCGGTCGAGCGCACCGGGCTGCGGCTGACCGCGAACTCGCGGCCCAGCGCCGTGGTCGGGAACAGCTGCTCCTCGAGGTGGTCGGTGCAGCAGGTGTCACCCATCTCCCAGCCTGGTGCCGGCTGCGGCTCGGCCCCGCCCATGCCGATGCCGCGCTCGAGGCCGGTGAACACGGCGATGTTCTTGGTCGCCGTCACCAGCGAGCCGGTGAAGTCACCGTCGCGGTCGGTGTGGCTCAGGCACTCGGCGATCGGCACGATCGGCTGGTCCGACTCGAGGTTGACCACGTCGTACTTGTTGACGGTGAAGCTGAAGGGCTGGCCGGCGGGCGTGGCCGGGATGGTGAAGCCCGAGTCGCCGCCCGAGGCGTGGATCGGGTGGGTGGCGTTGACCGTGACCGTGGTGTTGTCCTCGACGCCGATGATCGCGATCTGGGTGTGGTCGGGGATGCTCTCGAAGTGCCCGAACTGGCCGGCCGGCGGCCCGCACGGGTTGGCGGTCGGCCAGCCGAACACGTAGTAGTGACGGCCCAGGGCCTGGACCGGGATCAGGATCGACGCGTCGTTGGAGAACTGCTGGATGATCGGGTTGAACTGGTACGCGACCACCGGGCCCGAGGTGATCACGTGCCACGCGTGCGGCGACACGAACGTGTGCGAGCCGCTGTTGATCACGTAGGGGCCGTTCTGGCCCATGGTACCGTCGGTCTCGCGCATGGGCAGATCGACCTGCTTGATGCCGTGGGCGGCGACGGTGGTGTTGACCACCACCTGCTCCTGCAGCGGCGCGCCGACCCGGCCGGCGTTCTTGAGCACCTGGATCTGGACCTCGTAGTCCTGGTTGTTGGCGATCACGATCGAGAACTGCTGGGCGGCGGCGTCGTTCATCACCGGCGTGGTGACCGCCTCGTTGTCGAGGTCGACGCCCCAGAAGTCGCAGCCGACGTTGGACGGCTCCTGCAGCGCGCGCTGGCACGGCGTGGTGCACATGCCGTTCGAGCACACCTCGCCGGCCGCGCACTGCATCACCAACGTGCCGCCGGTGCCGGCGCCGTTGCACTGCCACACCTCGTTGTCGGCGCCGCAGTAGGCCAGGTCGGGCAGACAAACCGTGCAGCCCAGATCGACGTCGCAGATCTGCCCGTCCTCGCAGCGCTCGGGCACCTCGTAGACGCCGGGCGACACGCAATGCTCCCAGCCGAAGGCGGTGCAGCGATTCGGACAGTTGTCGTTGCCGTCGTCGTCACCGCCGCCGCTGGGTCCACACCCGGCGACGACAGCCAGCGACACGAGGCCGATCAGGACGAGGCTGTGCTTCCCGCTCATGCGGGGACCTTCCGCCCGCAGCGCCTGAACACCAATCGGACATCGTCTGTCGGAGGTCTGTCGCGGCCTCGGCGCGGCGGTGATGTCGACGTGATGTCGCCCGAGCGGCGACCGCGTCACTGCCCCTTGGTCTGCTTGATCATGCGCACGTACGCGCCCGAGGCCCGCACCGCCAGCTCCGACAGCTCGTCGACGGCGCCGTCGCTGAACCCGCGCCCGGCCAGGGGATGGGCGTAGACCAGGTTCACCGGCCGCTGCTTGACCACCACCGGAGCCACGAACACGTCGCTCGACGGCTCGACGCCGACCGACGCCCACAGCAGCGTCTCGGTCGGGTGCCCCGGCGACGGCGAACGTCCCCGGAAGGGCCGGAGGTCGTCGGCGGCGGCCTGCAGCGACGAGGCGCCGCCGATGGGCAAGCTCAGATCGGCGATGGGACGGGTCAGGGCCGCGGTCGTGTAGGCCCGCCAGCCCAGCGCGTTGCCGTCGCGGACCAGGAACACCACCAGCGCGGCGAACCGGCCATGTGCGAAGTCGACCAGGGCCTGGCCGATCTCGTCGCGGTGGCGGGCGGCGTCGATGCGATCGCAGGCCGCGCCGTAGGTCAGCGGCGGCGACGCCTCGGCGGCGGTGGGCGGGACCGTCAGCTCGCGGCTCTTGCGCCGCGGCTCGAGGCGGATGGTCGGCGGCGTGACTAGGCCGCCGACCGGCTGGGCCCGGCGCCGCTCGCCGGCGGTGGAGAGGACGCGCCGCGTGCCCGGCCGCACATAGCGGGCCTTGCGCGGCAGGCCGTACAGCTTTTCGAGGTAGTAGAGGGCGCGCAGCTCGGAGACCACGTGCGGCGTGATCTGGCTGCCGGTCTGCTCTCCGAGCTGCTCGAGCGCGGTCTCGTCGCGGGGATCGATCATCGCGACCGCGAGCGCGTCGGGGAACGGATCGAGGAAGCCGAGCGGGATGGCGCCGAGCTGCTCGGCGGTGCGGGCGCCGATGCGCGACAGCACGTCGGCGGGCACGGCCTCGAGCTGGATGGGCGACGCCGTCGGCAGCTGGTACAGCTCGCCGAGGTGAGCGGTCAGCGCGTCGACATCGAGGAAGCCGAGCTCGACCAGGTTGGTGCCCAGACGTCCGCCGTACAGCACCTGCGTGCGCAGTCCGGCCTCGAGCTGCGACAGCGAGATCGCGGCGTTGCGCAGGAGCAGCGTCCCCAGCTTCATCAGCGTTCCCGCTCAGAGCATATCCGAATCACACGTAGCGCGTCGGATCGGCCACGCCGGCTTCGATGAAGCCCTTGCGGCGGAGGTGGCAGGCGTCGCACCGCCCGCAGGCGGCGCCGTCGGCGGCGGGGTCGTAGCAGGAGTGGGTGAGGCCGTAGTCGACGCCGAGCGCGACGCCGGCGCGGATGATCTCCGCCTTGGTCATCTGGATGAGCGGCGCGTGCACGTGGAAGCCGCCGGCGCGGGTCGCGACCTGGGCCAGGGCCTCGAAGGCGCGCACGAACTCGGGCCGGCAGTCGGGATAGCCGCTGGCGTCGAGGACGTTGACGCCCACGAACAGGTCGCGCGCGCCCAGGGTCTCGGCCCAGGCCAGGGCCAGGGCGAGCAAGACGGTGTTGCGCGCCGGCACGTAGGTCACCGGCACGTCGCCGGGCGCGCCGATCTCGGCGGCGGGGCGATCCTTGGGCACGGCGATGTCGGCGCTGGTCAGCGCCGAGCGGGCGAGCGGCCGCAGGTCGAGCTCGAGCACGCGATGCTCGACGGCGCCCAGCGCCGTGGCCACCCGGCGCGAGGCGTCGATCTCGACGGTGTGGAGCTGGCCGTAGCGCACGGTCAGGGCGTGGCAGGCGAAGCCGTCGCGGCGGGCCATGGCCAGCGCGGTGGTGGAGTCGAGGCCACCGGAGAGGAGGACGACTGCCAGCTTGCGCCCTTCGTCCGCCATCACGTCGAGCCGGCGGTCGACGGCGCGGCCACGGCGGCGGCGCGCGCGGCCTTGTCGCGGATGCGCTTGTCCAGGTAGTAGTCGCGGCCGCGCCAGAACTCCCAGGCGACGCCGCCGGTGGAGACCGCGGCGGCGCCGATGGCCAGCCAGGTCGCGGCGTCACCGCCGACCAGCACGGCCAGGCCGAGCAGCGCCGAGGCGCCGAGCGTACGGGTTCCCCACCATGCCGCGCCCGAGGCCTGCTTGTGGTGCGAGAGCAGGTTGTCGAGGCCCCCCATGGCCAGCTCGACGGCCAGCACGGTGATCACCGGCCAGGCCGGCGCCGGGCTCTCGACCAGAGTCGCGAACACCGCCGCCGGCAGCACGAACGAGCTGATCAGGCGCACCGCGTCGGCGCGGTTGAAATCGCCGCGGCCGCGCAGGTGCTTCCACCCCCCGGCGATGTAGTCGAAGGCGCTGATCCAGGTGATGGCCACGATCACGCCCATGCAGAACTTCATCGTGAACGCGTGATCGCCGCGCTTGTAGACCACCATGACCGCCACGAACGCCGCGCTCATGAAGAAGGCGCCGCGCCACAGCTTGCGGCGGATCACCCAAAGCGCCGCGGCCGCCACCAGCGGGCCGACGATGCCGGTCCAGAACAGCCAGTTCATCACCTGGCCACCTTCGGTGAGCGGGAACAGCACGATCACGCCGATGCCCTGCATCTGGGTCCAGGTCTTGGCCTTGGCGATGTAGCTGGTCTTGAGCGAGAGGTCACGCTGCTCGTAGGCCGAGCGCAGCCCGGTGATGAAGAACTCGCGCACGAACATGAGCGCGACCGCCCACGCCGGCACCAGGCCGGTGTCGGCGAACGGCATGTACGCGAACGCGATGAAGACCTTGTCCGCGATCGGATCGAGCAGGCCGCCCAGCACGGTCGGCCCCTGCCGGCGCGCCAGGTAGCCGTCGACGAAGTCGGTGCAGCCGATCAGCGTGCCGACGATCAGCGCCAGCCACAGGCTGTCCTTGTCGCCCTTGCCCTGATAGACCCACCACGACACCAGCGGCATCGGGATCAGCCGCGCGAACGTCACCATGTTGGCGGTGATGAACGGACGCTTGGCGGCGGTGCCCGGGGGCGGGGTCACCCGCGGAAGCTAGCGCAAGTAGCGCTGTGCGTCACTGCACCACGCACTGCACGTGCAAGATGCCGTTGGCCGGGTTCGCCGTGCCGCCGCGGTCGACGATCACGCGCTGGGCGTGCTCGCTGGCGCAGTTCACCGGGTCCTGGACGATGCGCCAGCACGGACCCGCCGCCACGTCGCACGACGGGATGACCGTGACGGTGCCGGCCACGGCCTCGACCACCGAGCACTCGGTCTGCACGCCATCGCGGCCGGGGTTGCGGTCCTGGACCGGGCGCGACAGGCAGCCGCCGACCAGCTCGTCAACGATCTGATCGGCCACGCCTTGCAGCGCCGCCGACAGGTCGCCGGCGCACAGGCTCGAGCGCGAGCTGTTGGTGAACCGTGACAGCAGCGCGTCGAAGCGGATGCCCGGCTCCGACGCGCCCAGGCCGCCGCTCGGACAGGTGGCCAGCACCGAGGGCCGGCCGTTGGCGTCGGGGCCGACCTGGACGCGGTCGGGGTCGCCGATGATGCCGGCGACGATCACGTCGTCCTCCCGACCGCCTTTCAGATCGACCAGGAAGTCGTAGTAGTCGTCGAGCTCGGCGAGGTACGCCGAGTCGGGGTTCGGCTCGCAGCCGGTCTTGGCTCCAGGCGCTGCCGGATCCGGATCGCCCTCGCAGATGATGCCCTGGGAGTGGCAGCGGAAGTCGGTCAGTGGACCCAGCGCGGTGTTGCTGCCGTCGAACAGCCCGCCGTCGCTCACCGAGCAGTCATCCTCGTCGGCGAGGAACACCACGGCCAGGATTGCGTCCTCGCGCACGAAGCCGGGGTTGGTGCCGGGCGACAGCGCTTGCTTCATCGACGCCAGGTGCTGCTCGAAGCCGCAGCCGTCGACGCCGACGTCGGCTGCGCACCCGAACGCGGCCTCGAGCGTGCCGGTGTAGTTCCGACGGCGGGTCCCATCGGCCGGGTCGAGCACGTCCTCGATGAAGCTTGCGCCGCCCAGCGCCGCGCAGGTGGCGCCCTGCATGAGGCCGCGATCGCCGCCGTCGGCCCGGCACTGGCTGTTGACGTTGAAGGGCGCGGTGCCCATGTCCGACGACACCACGCCGATGTGGACGTCGGGCAGGCCGCCGGGCACGTCATCGAGGCGGGCGAGCAGGGTGTCGAAGTCGTCGAGGAGCGCGGCGTGCTCCTCGGCCATCGACGGCGAGCTGTCGATCACGAAGAGGATGTCGACGTCGCGCTCGGGTTCGGTGGGGATGTCCAGGGCCTCGACGTGATCGGCGATCGGATCGACCCGCGAGACCGTGCGATCGACGCAGGCCGCGAGCAGGAGCGTGAGGAAGAGCGGGGAGAGGTGGCGCATGTCGATGAGTGTTCGCTGCGCGCCGCTTCCGTCATCGCCGCGCCCGAACGCGCAAAAAAAAGACGGCCTGGCAGGACCAGGCCGTCTCGGGCATCCCCCCACGGGAAGCGCCGGATTCGTCAGCGCGGCATCAGCCGCCGATCATCCACCTTCCGTCACGCACTGCACCTCGAGTACGGTTCCGAGCGGCGGCGTGGCGCCACCGCGGTTGACCTCGATCGAGTAGCTCTGCGGGTTTTCGGCATCGGCCGGGCACTGGGCCACGTCCGGGTGGATGCACCAGCACGGCGTTCCCGCCGAGCCGGGGTCGCACATCATGCCGGCCTGGATGACCTCGCTGCAGGCCTTGATGACGGTCTCGGCGCGGCTGGTGCTGTCGGGGTTGAGCACGTCGACGACCGAGCACTCCGGCTGCAGGCCGGGGATGCCGGGGTTGCGGTCGGCGAGCGGCCTGTCGATGCACGGGTTGCCGATGGCGGTCTTGAGAAGCTCGGCGATCTGGATGAGCGCGTCGGCCAGGTTGTCGTTGCAGATCGTCGTGAAGGTATTGCGCTCGGGGAAGGCGGTGAGGAACGCCTGGAGGCGCACCGGCGGCGCCGCGCCGTCATCGGGGTCGTTGGGATCGCGGGTGAAGCACGAGCGCGAGACCTCGGGCAGGTTGGGATCGTTGGTGCGGCGGTCGGGACCGACGGTCAGGTCGCCCGCGACCGAGTCGAAGTTGCCGATGATGCCGGCGACGATCACCAGCTTGGGGTCGTCCTTGAGGTTGCGCATGAAGTCGATGTAGCGCTGGACCTCGTACTGGTAGACCGAGTTGGTGTCGGGCTCGCAGCCGGTCTTGGGGCCGAGCGCGCGCGGGTTGGAGTCGTTGTCGCAGCGGACGCCGAACTCGTGGCAGCGGAACGAGGTGCGCGGGCCGAGCTGCGAGGAGATGCCGGCGTTGGGATCGCCGAACATCGCGCCCATCTCGGTCGAGCAGTCGTCCTCGTCGGCCACGAAGATGACGGCGAGGTAGGCCTCGGCCCGGTAGAACATGGGGTTCTTGCCCGGCTGCAGCGCACGGTACGCCGACTCGAGGTGCATCTCGAAGCCGCAGCCGCTGGTGCCGAGCGAGCCCATACACGTGAACAGCCCATCGAGCGCCCCGGTGTAGTTCTTCGTGCGGGTGCCGTTGGGCTGGGCGATGTCCGAGATGAACGAACCCGTGAGCCCGAACTGGGTGGCGCAGGTGTTACCGGGAGCACCGGTGAGCAGGTTGCCGTCGTCGCCCGAAGCCGGGCAGCCCGGCACCGACTGCGCGCCGGCGGCGCCCACGTTCGACGAGATGACGCCGAGGTGGATGTCGGGCAGACCGCCTTCGATCTGCTGGAGGACGTTGATGAACCCGGGGAAGTTCGCGGTCAGCTGCTGCTGCTCGGCGAGCATCGAGCCCGAGTTGTCGATGACGAAGAGGATGTCGAGGTTGCGGTTGATGTTGACCGGGATGCTCTTGTCGAGCACCGGGTCCTGGATCGGGTCGACGCGCGAGACCTCGCGGTCGGGACAGCCGGTGAGGGCGCCGATCGAGATGATCGAGGTCGCGAGCAGGCCTAGGGAAGAGAGCGAACGCATGGGGCCTCCAAGACGAAGAGCAACATCACCCGAGACTGCAAGGCGGCGGCCAGGAGGAAGAGTCTAGAACAGGTGCAGTGTCGACAGGTTAGGAAACGAGTGGTTCAACGCTGCTGCCAACACGGTTGGCACTGCCAACACGGTTGCGCCTGATCCGCCGGTCGCGCGGCATCCTAGATCGAGGCGCGTTTGCCGCGCAAGCCGCTAACCCAGGGCAACCTCGCCGCACGAGGCGAATTCGTGCCCTCCCAGATCGTGCGTGGTAGCTTGGTTTTGTTGTCATCGCTCGCGACCTCGTCGAGCCCGGAGTGGGTCGGGCGTGTCGTGCGATCGGCCCTCCGGGTGCTCATCGCGGACCCTGAAGAGTCCGCGCCGCGAGAGATCCACCTCGTGTTCGACAGCCTCGACGAAGTCCGCGCCCACGACCCCGAGCTGGCCAGCGTGATCGAGCGGGTGCTCGCGGCTCAGGCCGCCGGCCCGGTGGCCGGCGAGGCGATCTCCCGCCTGGTCGGCGACTCGCCGCCGATGGCCGAGCTGCGCGCCACCATCGCCCGGGTCGCGCCCCACCGCTCGACCGTGCTCATCTGCGGCGAGAGCGTTACCGGCAAGGCGCTGGTGGCGCGCGCGATCCACGACGGCTCGGGTCGCGCCGGTCGCGTCGTTGCCGTCAACTGCGGTGCGATCCCGGCGCCGCTGCTTGAGAGTGAGCTGTTCGGCCACGCCAAGGGCGC
>SXGT01573816.1_pt1 | contig 19485 bp, 16 predicted proteins | sample 3176221 | NCBI WGS metagenome assembly SXGT01 (sample SAMN11356862, study PRJNA531348) | freshwater metagenome | isolation source: freshwater sample F1-120 | place: China: Fuxian Lake, Yuxi | collected 2017-12-25
AGCCGGCGGCGCGCCAGATCGGCTCGGCGGCGAGCGCGGTTGCGTCGCCGCGGGCGAGGATCAGGCGGGCGGGAAGGCGGCTGGTGACGAGCGCGGCGGTGGCTTCGGCGCCGAGGCCCGAGCGGGGGGAGGCGGCTGCTCGGCGCAGGCCGCGCGCGGCTTTGCGCAGGTCGATGCGGCCGGCGAGGAGTCGTCGCCAAGCCTCGCGACTGACAATTCGCTCGCGATAATGTCGGCGGATCGCCGCGGGTGGGGGTTGCCCGGCTTCGGCCTCGACCAGCCAGGGATTGACGAGAATGAGGCCGTCGAGCCCGATCTCGTGCCCGAACAACATCAACGCAGTCGCCCCGTCGCAAAGGCCGAAGCCGATGATGCGCTGTAGGTCCGCCCTGACGCGGAACGTCTCGACGGCGGCGAGGAGGTCGGCGCGGCTGGCCCGGAAACCGGGATCCTCGCCTTCGCTGTCGCCGACGCCGCGGCGATCGAAGCGAAAGCAGGGGTGGCCGGCCTGCGCCAGTGCGGCGGCGAGACGCTCGTACATGCGGTGCGAGCCGATCCGGGTCTGGCTGCCGCCTGTGACCATCAGAATGCCGGTCCTGCCGGACGCTTCGTCGAGCGATCCGGCCAGGGCTGCGCCTTCGCAGGCGAAGGTCAGCAGATGCCGCATTGCCGGACCCAGGCTGCGATGTCTGAAGCGATCGCGTTGGCGAGTTCGGGGGAGCCTGCAGGTTCGGACCGGCGCCAGAGGGCGGCGCCGTCCAACTTCTGGTCGGCTGGTTTGGGGTCACTCGTCAGCCGAACGGCGCGGCACGGCGTGAACTGTGGCGGCTCTGCTTCGCGTAAATCAGAGGTTAGGGACTGAGCCATGCCATAGCCGGCAAACCATCTCCGCTCGTCCCGAGCCAAGCCGAGGGGCGCTCCTGACGACTCCGTGCCAGCGCCCCTCGACTTCGCTCGGGACAAGCGAAGCTGAGAGTCCGAGCGCTCCAGATCGCGGAGGAGGGAGGCGCCGCTCGCCGGAGCGAAGCGCCACCAGGCTTGCGCGTCCACCCCATCCAGCAGCGCCCCGCCGCGAAAGCTCGCGACCAGGGCAGGGCGGTCCGCGGCCCGAACCGCCTCCTGCCAATCCGCCCAGCCGCACGTCTCCAGCGCCCGCTCGCTCTCGCCGGTGCCGGGCAGGTCGGGGAGGGTGCAACGGAAGCCGGACCTGGCCAGTGCCCGCATCACGCTCGCGAGCAGCGCGCGCGTGCGGTTCATCTCCTCGAACAAGGGCGGCACGAGCAGGACGGCGACACCGTCTTCCTGCCCCACCCGCATCAGCCACTCGTCGTGGTCGTTCACACGATAGCGGTCGTAGCGCAGACCGCTTGGCGTCACCTCAGCGCCTTGGCCCGGGTGAAGGTGAGCAGCGCGCCATAGGTCTCCATCATGTCGGCGTCGACCTCGTGATCCTCAATGAGGATGCCGAGCCGCTCCTCGAGCTCGGTCAGCAGCCCCGCGACCGCCATGGAGTCGAACTCGGGCAACGCGCCGAACAGGGGCGAGGCTTCTGTGAACGCCGCGACGCGGTCCGGCGCGAGGCCGAGCACGTCCACAAGCACCGCGCGGAGTGTCTTGTCGACCTCCTGTTGATCATCAAAGGCTGCAACCATGGCGGCGCGCCTAGTCGTTCCGGAGCCGGCGGACAAGCGCCTGGGCCGCGCCGGCCGTCCCACGCAGGCTGCCCTTGGCAAAGGCGCGCATCCGGCCGACCGGTTCGCGGCGGTTCATCCAGTCCGCTTTGTACGGCTCGTCGCCCAAACCGAAATCGATGAGCGCGACGCGATCCACGTCGATGACGTGGCGGAACATCATGGTGCTGAGCACGGTGCCGGGCGAGAGCGCCTTTGCGTCCTCGGCATAAGCCAGCTTGTGGATCGTCGCACGACCGTTCTCGACCAGCCAGAATTGCGCGGCGACGGGGCGCCCGTCCTTGCGGGCCACGCCGAGCCGGAGGGTGCCCGCCCCGCCCTCCTGAACGGCCAGAGCGCGCAGGAAGGCGGGCGAGCCCTCGTCGGGCTTCCAGCTGTGGCGGTAGACCTCCTCATAGGCGGCCCAGGCCTCGGGATCTAAGCGGCTGACGATGCTCAGGTCCAGCCCTGCCGCGCGGGCTTTGCGTTCGGCGGTGTTGCGCAGCTTGGCGGGGCGCCCGGCCCAATAGTCCTCGAAGCTGAGCCCGGCGACAACCGCCACCCAGTTTGCGCCCGCGGCTTCGGAGAAGGCCCACCAGCCCTGTGACTGGAAGACGAGCCGGTACGCATCGACACTGAGCGTGGAGAGATCGATCTGCTCGATCCCGGCCTGGCGGAGAGTACGTGCGATCGCCTGGTCGCGTTCGAAGCTGCCGCGATCGCGCCCGCCACCGTCCTCACGCAGGTCGGAAATGCCGTTGAAGGCAAGCGTGTACCAATTGGCATAGGCCGAGGCGCGGCGCCCTTGCACGGCCAGGAACAACCAGCTGCGGCTGCCGCCCTCGTCTTCGGCGCGCGCGACCAGCAGCTTGCCGGGTGGCGGGCAGTGCTCCTGGAGGAGGCGGAACCAGCTCAGGCGATCGAACAGCACCGGCTGGCGATCGCGGTCGAGCGCGCCGGCCGCGTCCCGTGCGACCGCGTCGAGGCAGTTGAACAGTTCCACCTTAACCACTGGCACGCTATCCGCCCCGCAACCCGCCCCTGCTTGGGGCCGACAGGAGCCCGCGTGCAAGCCCCCGACCCCGAGCCCAGACCGCTCGACCACCTCACCCTGCGCAGTCATCCTCAGGCTGCGGCATTGGTCACGCGTGAGGGCGTGCTCGATTATGCCGGGCTTGAGCGCGGCGTCGGCGCGCTCGCGGCGGCGCTGCGGGGCAGGGGGCTGGCACCGGGCGAGCGGGTCGCGAGCTGGCTGCCCAAGGGCCGCATGACCAGCCTGCTCCCGCTCGCCTGCGCCCGCGCGGGTCTCGTCCACGTGCCGATCAATCCGCTGCTGAAGCGCGCGCAAGTCGCCCATATCCTGGCGGACAGCGGCGCCGCACTGTTGATCTCCGGCGCGGTCCGTCTTCAGAGTTTGTCTGAAGACGAGATGCCGAGCGACTGCGGAGCCGTTGCAGAGGAGGACGGCGCCGCGATGCTGGCGGGGAGCGTGACTTTGCCGCCCTCGGCTGCCGATCCGGATGATCTGGCCGCCTTGCTCTACACGTCCGGCTCCACCGGCCGGCCCAAAGGCGTCATGCTGAGCCATGCGAACCTATGGCTCGGCGCGATCAGCGTTGCGCATTATCTCGAGCTTGGCCCTGAGGACCGCACCCTTGGCGTGCTGCCGCTCAGCTTCGATTACGGCCAGAACCAGCTCTTTTCGACCTGGGCGGCGGGCGGCTGCGTCGTGCCGATCGAATATCTCGCTGCCCGGGACGTGATCCGCGCAGTTGAGAAGCATCGCATCACCACTCTGGCCGGGGTACCGCCGCTCTGGGTGCGATTGGTCGAGGCCGCCTGGCCGCCCGCGGCGGCACTGTCGCTGCGCAGGCTCACCAATTCCGGCGGGCGCTTGTCGCCGTCGATCATCCGGAGGATGCGCGAACTGTTTCCGGCGGCCGAGATTGTGCCGATGTACGGGCTTACCGAGGCCTTCCGATCGACCTGGCTCCACCCGGCGCTGGTCGATGCGCATCCGGACTCGATCGGCACCGCCGTGCCGTTCGCCGAAGTGATGGTGGTCGGCCCGGACGGCGAGCGGGCGCGGGAAGGCGAACTCGTCCATGCCGGCCCGCTGGTCGCCAAAGGCTATTGGAACGATCCGGCCCGCACCGCCGAGCGCTTCCGCCCCGCGCCGGCCTGGTCGCACCACGGCGGCACCGCGGTCTGGTCCGGCGATCGGGTCCGCGCGGACGAGGATGGCCTGCTTACGTTCATCGGGCGGGAGGACGCGATGATCAAGACCAGCGGCAACCGGGTCAGCCCGACGGAGGTGGAGGAGGCCGCGGTCGCGAGCGGGGTCGTCGTCGAAGCCGCCGCGTTCGGCGTGCCAGACGATCGCCTCGGCGAAGCGATCGCGCTGGTCGCGCGCGGCGATCGGGCGCGGGAAGCGGAGCTCAGACGATATCTCAAGTCCGAACTGCCCACCTTCATGCAACCCGGCGCCATCCTGTGGCGTGCCGAGCTGCCGCGCGGACCCAATGGCAAGCTCGACCGCGAGCGGCTCAAGCGGGAGCTGACCGCATGAAGCCAATGGGTGCGATCCCGCCCGGCTTCGGCGTGGAGGAGGGGCAACTGACGATCGGAGGACGGTCCGTCGAGGCGCTCGTGGAGCAGGCAGGGGGCAGCCCCTTGTTCGTCTACGACATGACCCTTGTGAAGCAACGGATCGAACGCTTCCGTGCTGCCTTTCCCGGCGTCCAGCTCCATTATGCCATCAAGGCAAATCCATACGGCGCATTGCTCGCGCAGATTGCGAGGCTGGTGGACGGCCTTGACGTCGCCTCGGGTCGCGAGGTCGCGCTTGCGCTGCAGGCCGGTGCCGCGGCCGGGCACATCTCCTTCGCCGGCCCCGGCAAGCGCGATGCCGAGCTCCAGGCGGCAATCCGCGCGGGGGTGACGCTGAACGCCGAATCGGAGGGCGAGGTCGAGCGCGCGATCCGGATCGGCGCCATGCTGGCCATTCGGCCGCGCATCGCGGTGCGGGTCAACCCCGACTTCGAGATCCGCGGATCGGGCATGCGGATGGGCGGCGGCGCCAAGCCGTTCGGCGTCGACGCCGAGCGGGTTCCTGCTCTGGTCCGCCGCATCATCGAAGCGGGTGCAGACTGGCGCGGCTTCCACATTTTCGTGGGCTCGCAGGCGCTCTCGGCCGACGCGCTGATCGAAGCGCAGGCGGCGACGCTCGGCCTGGCCGGCGCGCTGGCGCAAGCGGTCGGACGGAGCCCGCCCTTGCTCAATCTCGGCGGAGGCTTCGGCATCCCCTATTTTCACGGCGAGCAGCCGCTCGATGTCGAGAGCGTCGGCGCCGCGCTCACACCAGGCTTGCGGGATCGCCCGCAAAGCCTTGCGGAAACACAGTTCGCGATCGAGCTGGGTCGTTGGCTGGTAGGGGAGGCGGGGGTGTACCTCACCCGCATCCTCGATCGGAAGCTGAGTCACGGCAAGCTCTTCCTGGTGGCGGACGGCGGAATGCATCACCAGCTCGCCGCGTCCGGCAATTTCGGCCAGGTGGTGCGCCGCAACTACCCTGTCGCGGTCGCAACCCGCATCGGCCAGCCCGCGGCGGAAGAGGCGACGGTCGTCGGCTGCCTGTGCACGCCGCTCGATCGTTTGGCCGACGACGTCCTGCTGCCCCGCGCAGAGCCGGGCGACCTCGTCGCGCTGTTCATGGCCGGAGCCTATGGCCTGTCCGCGAGTCCACAGGCGTTCCTGGCCCAGGAGCCGGCGCGTGAGATGCTCGTAGGCGTGATCGATACGCCTTGAGCATTCCACGTCCCAACTTGGGACAGGGCTGAAAAGCGCCTTGTTCCTAACAGTAAATTTACCTGTTGAAAGGCACTACAAGGGCCGAAACTGCGCCGCTTCGCCGGTGCCGGGCTGCCCCGGCCCGGCCAGCGACCGGAGAGGACGACCAATGCGCGTATCCAAGTTCCCGCTGGCCCTCGGCATGAGCGCGCTTGCGCTGGCCGGCTGCTCGACCACCCAAAACGCCGGCAACCAGCTGCCGGCCGCGTCCTTTGTCGGCACCGAAAGCGAGGTCGGCGAGAAATATATCATCGGCGCGCTCGACGAGCTGACCGTATTCGTGTGGCGCAATCCGGAACTCGGCGCCAAGGTCCAGGTCCGCCCCGACGGCCGCATCACAACGCCGCTGATCACCGACATGACGGCCGTCGGCAAGACGCCTGCGCAGCTTGCCGAGGACATCAAGAAGCAGCTCACCCAGTATATCGAGGACCCGCTGGTCTCGGTGATGGTGGACAAGTTCCAGGGCACGTTCAGCCAGCAGGTCCGCATCGTCGGCGCGACCGAAAAGCCGGCGTCCATCCCTTACCGCGCCAACATGACCCTGCTCGACGCGATGATCGCGGTCGGGGGGCTCAGCGAATTCGCCGCCGGCGACCGCGCCCGCCTGATCCGACAGGATCGCAACACCGGCCGCCAGGTCGAATATGATCTGAAGATCGCCCGCCTGCTCAAGAAAGGCGACACCCGCGCCAATGTCCGCCTCGAGCCCGGGGACGTGATCATCATCCCCGAGAGCATGTTCTAGGAACGGCCCCGGCGATGGACGGCCTTTACGAACAGATCCGGATCGCGATCCATACGGTCTGGCGCCGCCGCTGGCTGGCACTGGCGGTGGCATGGGGACTGTGCCTGGCCGGGTGGCTGGCGATCGCACTCATTCCGAACAGCTACGAATCCACCGCCCGCGTCTATGCGCAGATGCAGTCGATCCTGCCCGACAAGCTGGGCATCACCACCGCCGAGCGCCAGGGCGACCTCCTGCGCGTCAAGCAGACGCTGACCTCGACCGAGAATCTGGAAAAGGTGGTCCGCCGCACCGACCTCAACCTGCTGATCGGCTCCGAGCGTGACCTGGCGGCGCAGGTCGAGAAGCTGCGCGAAAACATCAAGATCACCGCGCAAGCGGACAATCTGTTCGAGATCAGCGCGACCTCGGGTGTTGGCGGTTTCTCCAATGCGCAGAATGCCCGCACTTCCTCGGCCATCGTTCAGAACCTGCTCGACCTCTTCGTGGAGGAGAACCTGTCCGGCGACCGTGCCGAGACCGGCCAGTCGCTGACCTTCCTCGATGATGAGCTGCGCCGCCGCGAGCGCCAGCTGCAGGAGGCCGAGCAGCGCCGCGTCGAGTTCGAGACCCGCTTCATGGGCCTGCTGCCAGGCGAGGGATCGATCGATCAGCGCCTGTCCGCTGCCCGCCTCGAACTGTCCAATGTCGACCAGCAGCTGCTGGCGGCGCAGAGCAGCCTGCAGGCGCTGCGCGGCCAGATGGCCGGCGTGCCCTCGGCCATCTCGACCCCTAATTTCGCCGCTGCAGCCGGCGGATCGGCAGGTTTCGCGACAAGCCAGCTTGCCGCGCTCGAGGCGCAGCTCAGCCAGGCCCGCGCCAGGGGCTGGACCGACAGCCACCCCGACGTGGTCGCCACCCGCGCGCAGATCGAGCGACTCCGCCCCGCCGCTGCGGCCGAGCGCGCCAATGCGCCAAGCGGCGGTGCGTCGACCATTTCGACGCCCAACCCCGCCTTCACCTCGCTGCGCGCGATGGCGGCGGAGAAGGAAGCACAGGTCGCAGCGGCGAGCGCCCGCAAGAACCAGCTGATGCAAGCCATGCAGCAGCTGGCCACGAGCCAGGCCCAGGAGCCCGGCATGGCGGCCGAACAGGCGCGGCTCAACCGCGATTATGAGGTGCTGAAGCGGCAATATGACAAGCTGCTTGAAGATCGCGAGCAGGTGCGGCTGCGCTCGGATGTGCAGAGCAAGACCGATGCCGTCAATTTCCGTATCCTCCAGCCGCCGAGCCGCCCGAACGTGCCGGTCGCGCCCAACCGGCCGCTGCTGCTGACCCTGATCCTGTTCGTCGCGATCGCGGCGGGAGCTGGCGTCGCCTTCGCCAAGGGGCAGCTGCAGACCACCTTCGCCACGCAGAACCGTCTTGAACAGATCACCGGCTTGCCCGTGCTCGGCACGGTCGGCGAGGTGATCACCGCCGAGCGCCGCGCCGCGGCCGCCCAGCGCCTGAAATGGTTTGCCGGTGCCGGTGCCGCGCTCGCCGCCAGCTATGCCATCCTGATGCTGGTCGAGTTCTGGCAGCGCAGCACGGTCGCGTGAAAGGCAGGCCCATGAACCAGCATAGCCCCATCAAGCGCCGCGGTTCGCTGCTGGAGCGCGCCTCCGAGCTTTACGATTTCGGCGCTGCGGTTCGCCCGCCGATCCTGCCAGAAACCTCCTCGCCTGCGCCCATTCCGGAGCCCGCGCCCAAGCGCCGCAAGGTGCCGCTGGTGCTGTCGGAGCCCGAGGCCGATGCGCCGCACGCCCGCCCTTTCGACGAGGCCGGAGAGGTGGCGGCCGAGCCCGATCCGCCGCCCTTCACGAACGTTCGCGAGGCCGCGGCGGCACCGCCGCCGCCCCCGCGCCTGCGCCCCGCCGCTCCGTCCCGCACAGGGACGGTGGATCGCGAGGGCTTGCTCGAAGACGGTTATATCCTGCCTGATGCCCCGGTGAGCGCTCTTGCCGAGGAGTTTCGCATCATCAAGCGCCAGCTTCTGCTGAATGTCGGCTCCCGCGGCGATGTCGCCCCGGAGAAGCGCCAGACGATCCTGGTCTGCTCGGCGCAGCCCGACGAGGGCAAGACCTTCTGCGCGCTGAACCTCGCGCTCTCGCTTGCCGCCGAACGCGATGTGGAGGCGCTGCTGGTGGACGGCGACTTCGCCAAGCCGGAGATCCTCTCCATCCTCGGCCTGGAGAGCGGTCCCGGCCTGATCGACGCTATCTCCGATCCGGGTACCGATCCGAACGCGTTCGTGATCCGCACCGACATCGAGGGCCTGTCCGTGCTGCCCGCCGGCCGCCAGGCCAACAACGTCACCGAACTGCTCGCCTCCGCGCGGACCCGCGACGTGCTGGCTGCGCTCACCCGCGATCATCCGCGCCGCGTCGTGATCTTCGACTCTCCTCCGGCCCTGATGGCCTCGCCCGCATCCGTGCTGGCCGCGCAAATCGGACAGGTGGTGCTGGTGGTCCGGGCCGATCGGACCACGGAAGCCGATCTCAAGGAAGCAGTCGGCCTGCTCTCGGGATGCGAGCATCTCAGCCTGCTGCTGAACGGTGCCGGCTTCGCGGCGTCCGGCCGCCGCTTCGGCGCCTACTACGGATATGGCGAATGAGGTCGCGGCGCCGCCTTGCCTCCGTCTTTGCGCTTCTGGCGACGGTGTCGCTGATGCCCGCCCCTGCGGCAGCGCAGCTGCGCACCCGCGTCCAGCCCTATATCGAGGCGCAGCAGGTGCTGAACGCCGACCTCGATGGCGGCGACGTGCTCACTTATTCGGCGATTGCGGCCGGCGTGGATGCCGGCGTCGAGAGCCGCCGCGTCCGCGCCCAGATCAGCTACCGCTACGAGCGGCGGATCGCCTGGCAAGACAATCTGGCCGACAACGATGTCCATTCCGGCATCGCCCAGCTGAGCGCCGACCTCGTTCCCAATCTCATCCGGGTCAATGCCGGCGCGCTCGCCACCCGCGCCCGCGGCGACGGCTTCGGCCCGGTCTTCGGCCTCAACACGCGTGACGCGCCGAACATCTCGGAAGTGTACAGCTTCTATGCGGGCCCGGACCTCTCCACCCGCGTCGGTGACCTCAACGTCACCGGCAGCTACCGTTTCGGTCTGGTGGAGGTCGACAACAAGTTGCTGCGCGGCCTGCCGCGCCCGCCCGGCGCTATCCTGCTCGACCGCTACGATAGTTCGACCAACCACAGCCTGTCGGCCAGTGTCGGCATGGGCGTGGGCAGCCTGCCGTTCGGCTGGACGGTCGGCGGCGGCTATTTTCGCGAGGACACAAAGCGGCTCGACCAGGAGTTCGAAGGCGGTTTCGTCCGCGCCGACGTGGTCATGCCGGTCACGGCCACCGTCGCGCTCACGGCAGGCGCCGGCTACGAGAAGATCGAATCGAGCCAGCAGGACATCCTGCGCGACACCGCCGGCAACCCGCTGGTGACGCCCGGCGGGCGCCTGATCGGCGATCCGAGCCGGCCACGCCTGCTCGCTTACAGGACGGACGGCTTCATCTGGGACGCCGGCGTTCTGTGGCGGCCGAGCCGCCGCACCGAATTCCAGGCCCGCTTCGGCCGACGTTATGGCGGCAGCACGATCACCGGCTCGTTCAGCCACCGGATGAGCTCGCGCTTCGGCATTCGCGCGAGCGTCTATGACGGGGTCGAGAGCTTCGGCCGCTTGCTGATCGCCGACCTCGCCGCCGTGCCGGTCGACTTCGACATCCGCCGCAACCCGTTCGGCAACCAGGTCGGCGGCCTGGGCGGTTGTGTGTTCGGGTCCGATCCGGGTTCGGGCGCCTGTTTCGACGACGCTTTCCAATCGATCGCCAACTCCAATTTCCGCAACCGCGGGGTGAGCATTCTCTTCTCCGGCGAGTATGGCCTGTGGGACTTCGGCGTGGGCGCCGGCTATTCCAGCCGCCGCTACTTCCAGCCGATTGTCGAGCGGGGCTTCGCGCTCGATCGGCGCACCGATGAGTCCTTCAACCTCTATGCGGGCGCCAGCCGCGACCTCAGCCGCACCTCGACGGTCGCGGTGGACGCGTTCGCGAACTGGTATGACAGCGGCATTCCCGGCGCGGATGAGGCGTTCAGCACCGGCCTGACGGGCAGCTATTACCAGAGCTTCCTGCTCGAACGCCTCCAAGGCCAGGCCGCGCTCGGCCTGTTCACCACCGACAGCGACTTCGACGACAGCACCATCCTGTCCGCGCTGCTCGGTCTCAGGTATAATTTCTGACGGGCGCGAGACCCACGGAGCTTTTGCCCATGTACAGCGAACATTTCGGCTTCACCGACCGCCCGTTCCAGCTGACGCCGGACGCGCGTTTCTATTTCGGCAGCCGCACTCACAAGAAGGCGATGGCCTATCTCGGCTATGGCCTGGCGCAGGGTGAGGGCTTCATCGTCATCACCGGCGATGTCGGCGCCGGCAAGTCGACGCTGGCCGCGCATCTGATGGCGACGATCGACCGCGCCCGCCTTAACGCGATCAACATCGTCTCGACCCAGGTCGAAGGCGTCGACATGCTGCGGCTGGCCGCGCAGGGCATGGGCGTGCCCACCGCCGGGGTGAGCAAGGCGCAACTGCTCGACGAGGTCGCCCGGCATCTCGAGGACGAGGCGCGCCGCGGCAAGCGTACGCTGCTGATCGTGGACGAAGCGCAGAACCTGTCGGAGACCGCGCTCGAGGAACTGCGCATGCTCTCGAACTTCCAGATCGGCGGCCAGGCGCTGCTCCAGACCTTCCTGCTGGGCCAGCCCGAATTCCGCGAGAAGATGGCGAGCGACAGCATGGAGCAGCTGCGCCAGCGCGTCATCGCCACCCATCATCTCGAGCCGATGGAGCCGAACGAGATCGAGCCCTACGTCACCCATCGGCTGAAGCTGGTCGGCTGGGAAGGGCGGCCCTTGATCGAGCTACCCGCCTTCGCGGAGATCTACCGCTACACCGCCGGTGTGCCTCGCAAGGTCAACCAGCTTGCCGCCCGCCTGCTGCTCCATGCGGCGGTCGAGGAACTCGACGCGATTGATGCCGAGACGGTCGCCGAAGTGGCCGACGATCTCGACATGGACACGCCCCGGCCGGTGCTGGAACTGACCCGGCCGGCGTCCGAGCCGGTGCGCGACCTTGGCCTGGAGCGCCGCGTCGCCGAGCTGGAGGCGCAGCTCGATGAGCAGAACCGCGCGGTTCGCCGCGTCTTGACCCTGCTGCTCGACTGGGTCGAGAGTGAGGACCAGGCCGCCCTCCACGACGCGGCTTAGGGCGGACGGAACGAGATCGTCCCATCAACCCCGGCTCAGTCCCTCCTCAGGATGAGCGGATAAAAGGATCGGGTTGACCGGTGTTGAACGCAATGTCCGTTGACGTGGAAGACTGGTTTCAGGTCGGCGCGTTCGAACAGGTGATCGAGCGGTCGAGCTGGGATTCTCTGACACCGCGGGTCGAGCGCAACGGCCGCGCGGTGCTCGATCTGTTCGAACGGACAGGGGTGAAGGCGACCTTCTTCACGCTCGGCTGGGTGGCCGATCGTTATCCCGCCCTCATCCGAAAAGCCGTGGAGGCCGGCCACGAGATCGCCAGCCATGGCTGGGACCATCGCCGCGTGTTCACCATGACGGCCGAGGAGTTCCGTGCCGATCTGCGCCGGGCCCGAACCGCGATCGAGGATGCCTGTGGCCTTTCCCCGAGCGGCTACCGCGCGCCGAGCTTCTCCATCGACAAGCGCACGCCCTGGGCGCACCGTGTGCTGGCGGAAGAGGGCTACGCTTATTCATCGAGTGTAGCGCCGATCATCCATGACCATTATGGCTGGCCGGAGGCGCCGCGCTTCGTGCACCGGCCGCTCGCCGATGCCGATCTGCTGGAATTGCCCGTGACCACGGTCGAGTTGGGCGGGCGACGCCTGGCGGCGGGCGGGGGCGGTTTCTTCCGGCTGCTGCCTTATCGCTTCTCGAGCTGGGCCGTGTCGCGCGTCAATGCCGGCGACGATCGCCCCGCCGTCTTTTATTTTCACCCCTGGGAGATCGATCCCGGCCAGCCGCGCGTCGTGCACGCGCCGCTGCGCTCGCGTTTGCGCCATTACACCAACCTGAAAAGGATGGAGGGCAAGCTCTTGAGACTGCTCAAGGAGCATCGCTGGGGCCGAACCGACGAGGTGGTCGCGCGCGAGCGCGACCGGCTGCAGTGAACGCCTTTGCGCCCGTGACCGGCCTTGCCGTTCGCACTGCGGACCTGACCGACGCCGGGGAAGCCGCTCGGATCGACGCGTTCGTCGCCACTCATCGGCGTGCCGAGCCGTTCCACCGTCCCGCCTGGAGCCGCGCCGTCGAACGCGCCTGCGGTCAGGGCGCGCACTATCTGGTCGCCGAGGACGGACAGGGGGTGCGCGGCTTGCTTCCGCTGACGCAGGTGCGCTCGCCCTTATTCGGTTCTGCCCTCGTCTCGACGGGGTTCGGCGTCGGCGGCGGGATCCTGGGCGAAGCCGCGGCCCCGCTCGCCGCGGCTGCCGAACAGCTGGCGCGCAGTCTCGGCATTGCCAGCCTGGAGCTGCGGGGCGGGGAGGTGCCTTCCGGCTGGGATGCGCGCGAGGGCGCCTATGCCGGCTTCGCCCGTGAGCTCCCGAACGACGACGAGGCGATCCTGAAAGCGATCCCGCGCAAGCAGCGCGCCGAGGTGCGCCGTGCCCAGACGCTCGGCCTCACCGTCCGCGTCGGCCGCGGCGAGCAGGACCTGGCCGACCATTACCGGGTCTATTCGGAAAGCGTCCGCAATCTCGGCACCCCCGTCTTCCCCCGCGCCCTGTTCCGGCGCATGCTGGCGGCCTGGGGCGAGGAGGCCGACATTCTGACCGTATCGAAGGACGGGCGCCCGCTCGCGAGCGTCTTCAGTCTGTATTTCAAGAATGCCGTCTATCCCTATTGGGGCGGTGGCACGAAGGACGCCCGCACGCTGCGGGCCAACGAGCATATGTATCACGAACTGATGCGTCATGCCGCCGCACGAGGCTGCACCCGCTTTGACTTCGGCCGCTCCAAGGTGGGCACCGGCGCGTTCGCTTATAAGAAGAATTGGGGGTTCGAGCCCCGCCCGCTGCGCTACGCGACCCGCAGCCTGGACGGGACGGCGGCGCGCGAGATTAATCCGCTCAGCCCGAGATACCGCCTGCAGGTGCAACTCTGGCAGAAGCTGCCGCTGCCGATCGCCAATCTGATCGGCCCATGGATCGCGCAGGGGCTCGGCTGATGGGCGACATCCTGTTCATCGCGCACCGCATCCCGTTCCCGCCCGATCGCGGCGATAAGATCCGTTCCTGGAACGTGCTGAAGCATCTCGGCACATTGTCGCGCGTCCACCTCGCCTGCTTCGCCGACGACGCCGCCGACGCCGCGCATCTGCCGGCGCTGCGTGCCGCGATGGGCGGCAGCCTTGGCGAGGCGCATGTCGAGGTGCGGCGCAAGTCCAAGTTCCAGGCCGCGGCCGAGGCGCTGCGCGACGGCAAGCCGGTCTCGCTTACCGCCTTCGACAGCGCCGGCCTGCGCCGCTTCGTCGCCAACATGCTCGACGGCGGCGGGATTGACACGATCTATGTCTTTTCCGGCCAGATGGCGCAGTTCCTGCCGAAGGGCGCCCGCCAGCGCGTGATCATGGACTTCGTCGACGTCGACTCGGCCAAGTTCGCCGCGTTCAGCGGCAAGGGGCCGATGCGCTGGATCCACCGCCGCGAGGCCGCGCGGCTGGCCGAGTATGAGCGCGAGGTGGCAGCCCGCGCCGAGGCGGCCCTGTTCGTCAGCCCGGACGAAGCGGCGCTCTTCCGGGAGCGGACCGGTGCGGCCAACGTCCATGCCGTCTCCAACGGGATCGACCTGACCTACTACAGCCCGAGCGCCGATTTCGAACCGCTCGCGCGGGAGGAGGGACCGCTCCTCGTCTTCACCGGCCAGATGGACTATCGGCCGAATGTCGAAGCGGTCTGCGACTTTGCCGACAAGGTGCTGCCGATCGTCGTTCAGGCGCGGCCGGATCTGCGCTTCGCCATCGTGGGCCGCAAGCCGACGCCGGCTGTGCGCAAGCTCGGCGAGCGGCCCAACATCCTGGTCACCGGCGCCGTGCCCGACGTGCGCAGCTGGCTCGCCGCCGCCGACGTCGCCGTCGCACCGCTCGGCATCGCCCGCGGCATCCAGAACAAGGTGCTCGAAGCGATGGCGATGGGCCGGCCGGTGGTGGCCACCGCCGCCGCCTTTCAGGGCATCAACGCCGTGCCGGGCCGCGACCTGATCGTCGCCGATCGGCCGGAAAATCAAGCCTGGCATATTCTCGACCTGCTTGCCCATCCCGCCGATGCGGCCGAGATCGGCGCGGCCGCCCGGCGCCGCATGGAGAGCCGCTACCGCTGGGATGCGCAGCTCGCCCCGCTCGCCGCCTTGCTGGGGCGCGCGCCGCGGCTGGTCGCGGCGTGACCGCTCACGCTGCGATCGAGGCGCCAGCGGGCGCCGTCGCGGCGGGCTGGCGACCGCACCTGCTCATCCTGGCGCTGGCCTCCGGCGCGATCCTGCTCCTGCTCGCCCGCGACGCGGCGGACATGGCCGCGATCTGGTGGACCAGCTCGACCTACAATCATTGCGCGCTGATCCTGCCGATCATCGCCTGGCTGGTGTGGCAGCGCCTCCCCGAGCTGCGCCGGTTGGAGCCGGTCGCCTGGTGGCCGCCACTGCTGCTGGTCGGCGCAGGCAGCCTCCTTTGGCTGCTCGGTGATGCAGGCGGCGTCGGTCTGGCCCGCCACACCGCGCTCGTGCTGATGCTGCAGGGTGCTGTCATGGCCTGCTTGGGGCGCGCCATCACCCGCGCGCTCGCTTTTCCGATCTTCTACGCTTTCTTTATGATCCCGGTCGGCGACGAGATCGTGCCGGCCATGCAGACGCTCACGGCTGCCATGTGCATGGCTCTGCTGGATTGGGTCGGCATCCCGGCTCATATCGAAGGCATCTTCATCACCACGCCGAATGGCTATTTCGAGGTGGCGGAGGCCTGCGCCGGCGTGAAGTTCCTGGTCGCGATGGTCGCTTACGGCGCACTGGTCGCGAACGTCTGCTTCCGCTCCTGGAGCCGCCGCGCGCTGTTCATGGTGGCCGCGATCGTCATCCCGGTCCTCGCCAACGGAATACGCGCCTGGGGCACCATCTACATGGCGTCGGTCTACGACGCCGACTTCGCCGCCGGCTTCGATCATGTGGTCTATGGCTGGGTCTTCTTCGCCGTCGTGATCGGTTTGCTGATGGCTGCGGGCTGGCCGTTCTTCGACCGCAAGGCCGGCGACCCCTGGTTCGATCCCCGGAAGCTTCAGCCGATGCCGCCCCGGGGCTCCTCGCCGGTCTTCCCGGTCGGGATCGCCGCCGTCGCGCTTGCGGCGCTGCCGCTTGTCTGGTCCGCCGCCATTGCTTCGGCCGGAACGCAGCAGGCGCCGCGTGAGGTGGCACTGCCCGAACTTCCCGGATGGACTCAGGTCGCGCGCACGCGCAGCCGTCCATGGCAGCCGCACTTCGCCGGCGCCGATATGCTGCGGGTCGCCCGCTACCGGGATGCGCAGGGCAGGGAGGTCGACCTCGCCATTGCCGTTTTCGCCCGCCAGGCGGAGGGGCGCGAGCTGATCGGCTTCGGCCAAGGCGCGATCGGGCCGGACAGCGACTGGGCCTGGATCGCGGCCGGAGCCGCACCGGCAGGGGGCAAGCTCGACCGGATCGCGACCCACGGGGTCGTGCGCGAAGTGGCGACATTCTACCGGGTAGGTGACAGGCTTACCGGTCGGGAGCTCGAGGCCAAGATCGAGACGGTGCGGGTACGCCTGCTCGGTGGGCCGCAGCGCGCGGTCGCCGTCCTGGTCTCGGCCGAGGCGCCGGCCGAAGGCGAAAGCCCTCGGCCTGCGATCGACGCCTTCCTGCGCGCGCTCGGCGACGTTTCGACGCTTGCCGACCGGGTCGCCGGCCTGCCAGGAACCGGCTGATGTGCGGCATTGCAGGCATTTTCCACCCCGGCGTGCCCAAGCCGGTCGATCCGGCGCGGGTGCGCGCCATGGCCGACGCTCTGGCTCATCGCGGGCCGGATGGAAGCGGCGTGTGGACCGGCCCAGGCGTCGGCTTCGGCCATCGCCGGCTGTCGATCATCGATCTGGCCGGCGGGGCCCAGCCTATGCTCACGCCGGATGAGAAGATCGCGGTCACCTACAATGGCGAGATCTACAATTTCAGGGAGGTACGGCGCGAGCTTGAGAGAGCGGGTCACGTCTTCCGGACCGACTGCGATACGGAGGTCATCCTCGCCGGCTGGCGTCAGTGGGGGCCGGGCTGCCTCAGCCGCTTCCACGGTATGTTCGCCTTCGCGCTCTACGATGCGGACCGGAGCGCGCTGTTCCTCGCCCGCGACCGGCTCGGCGTCAAACCGCTTCATTATGCCGAGCTGTCCGACGGCGCCCTGATCTTCGCCTCCGAGCTGAAGGGTCTCCTCGCTCACCCGATGCTCCGCCGTGCGCCGAGCCCGCAGGCGATCGAGGATTACATGGCGTTCGGCTATGTCCCGGACGACGCCTGCGCGGTCGCAGGCGTATCCAAGCTCCCCGCCGGTCATTGCCTGCTTATCGAGCGCGGCAAGCCGGTTCCGGCGCCGATCGCGTGGTGGGACGTAAACTTCACCAAGTCTGCCCGCGGCTCGGCAACCAGGTTCCAGGAAGAACTGGTCGAGCATCTACGGGAAGCGGTGCGCTCCCGCATGGTCGCTGACGTGCCGCTCGGCGCATTCCTCTCGGGCGGGGTCGACAGTTCGGCAGTGGTCGCCTTCATGGCGGAAGCCAGTCGCAAGGGCGTCGAGACCTGCTCGATCGGCTTCGACGAGGCTGATCATGATGAGACACGCTACGCCGCGATGGTGGCCGAGCGCTTCGCCACTCGCCACCGCAGCCGCACCGTCGCGTCCGACGATTTCGGCCTGATCGACACGCTCGCCGACGCGTTCGACGAACCCTTCGCGGACGCCTCGGCGCTCGCCCCCTACCGCGTCTGCGAACTGGCCCGTGAGACGGTCACGGTCGCGCTCTCCGGCGACGGCGCCGACGAGGCGTTCGCCGGCTACCGCCGCTACCGCCTGTTCGCGGCCGAGGAGCGAGTGCGGCAGGTGACGCCGCGAGGCGCGCGTCAGCTGATCGGGCGCCTAGGCGACGTCTATCCCAAGCTCGACTGGGCACCCCAGTTTCTGCGCGCCAAGACGACGCTGCAGGCGCTCGGCGCCGGCAGCGGCGAAGCTTATGCGCGCGCCGTCGGCGTCACCTCGCCCGAACTTCGCCGACGCCTGTTCCGACCGGACTTCCGCACCGCGCTCCAGGGTCACCGCGCCGAGGACCGCTATGTCCGCGCCATGGCCGGCGCACCGGCGGAGGACGCGCTGTCCCGCGCCCAATATGCCGACCTCAAGATATGGTTGCCCGGCGACATCCTGACCAAGGTCGATCGCACCAGCATGGCCGTCAGCCTGGAAGCGCGGGAGCCCTTGCTCGATCACCGCCTGGTCGAGTTCGCCGCCAAGCTGCCGCCGCGGATGCGGCTGCGTGGCGGCACCGGCAAATGGCTGCTCAAGAAGTCGCTTGAAGGCGTGCTGCCGGACGAAATCCTGTGGCGCCGCAAGATGGGTTTCGTCACCCCGGTCAGCGCCTGGTTCCGCGGCAAGCTTGCGGCCGAGGCCACCGCGGTCGCGAACAGCCCGGCGCTGGCCGAGCTCGGCTGGTTCGACCCCGCCGCCATCGCCCGCCTCGCCGCCGATCACCGCGCCGGCCGTGCCGAACATGGCCGCACGCTGTGGCAGTTGCTGATGCTGGAGCGCTCGCATCAGCGCCTGTTCGGCACGTCGCCTTCGTACAGCGCCTCGACGAAATACAGCCCGTCCGGCGGCGCGTTGAACCCCAGCGCGGCGCGGTCGCGCGCCTGAAGCGCGGCCTTGAGGTCGCGATCGCTCCACTTGCCGCGTCCCACCAGCTCAAGGCAGCCGACCATCGAGCGGACCTGATGATGGAGGAAGGAGCGCGCCGCCGCCTCGATCTCGATCGTGGCGCCAAGCCGCCGAACCTTCAGCAGGTCGAGCGTCCTGACGGGGCTCTCGGCCTGGCAATGCGCGGATCGGAAGGTCGTGAAATCATGCCGCCCGACAAGCACTTGCGCGGCCTTGTTCATGGCGTCTGCGTGGAGCGTGACCGGCACCCGCCAGGCCCGGCCGGCGTCCAGCGCGAGCGGCGCACGGCGATTGGCGATACGGTATAGGTAGCGCCGGCCGATGCAGCTGAAGCGGGCGTGGAAGTCGTCTGCCGCCACCTCGGCACGCAGGATCGCGACCGGCTGGGGCCTGAGTTTCGCATTGAGCGCATCGGCGAGCCGGAACGGCGTGATCGCGCGCGCGATATCGACATGCGCCGTCATCCCCATTGCATGAACGCCCGCATCCGTGCGCCCCGCCGCGTGGAGCGTCGCCGTCTCGCCCGTGATGGCGCGGACTGCTTCCTCGATCGCCTGCTGAACGGACGGCCCATGCGCCTGCCGTTGCCAGCCCATGAAGGGCCGCCCATCAAATTCGACCAGCAGGCGGAATCGGGTCACGCCAGCTGAGTCCCGGCCGGGATCGGAAAACCGCGCAGCAGCTCGGCGGGCAGCATTGGTGCACGGCCAGCCCGCTGGACGAGGGATGGGCTCAGGGCTCCGGACCCACAGGCGATGGTGAGATTTCCGTCCAGCACCTGCCCCGGGCTCGGCGAAGCGCCGTCCGCCAGCGCAGAGGCGGCCAGCACCTTGACGCGCTCGCCGGCGATCTCGAAGAAAGCGCCCGGCACCGGACTGAACGCTCGCACTTGGCGCTCGACGGCTTCCGCCGGAGCGGAGAAGTCCAGCCGCGCCTCGTGCTTCTCGATCTTGGATGCGTAGGTTACGCCCGCCTCTGGCTGCGGCTCCGGCACCCACTCCGGCAGCCGTGTCAGCACCTCTGCCATCATCTGTGCGCCCATCCGCGCCAGCTCGTCGGTGAGTTGGCCCGCCGTCTGGGCGGCGATCGGCGTCTCGCGTTTCAGGAACATCGGCCCGGTATCAAGGCCGCGCTCCATGCCCATGATGGTGATCCCGGTCACCGCGTCGCCGGCCAGGATCGCGCGCTGAACCGGCGCCGCGCCCC